>ERZ825896.325-NODE-325-length-64682-cov-13.867733_pt1 | contig 64682 bp, 71 predicted proteins | sample MGYA00519858_ERZ825896 | MGnify/ENA primary metagenome ERZ825896 (study PRJEB31778, sample SAMEA3449214) | human gut metagenome | biome: human gut; feature: human-associated habitat; material: faeces | place: United Kingdom | collected 2010/2012 ... | reverse complement strand
CTTGACAAGATGAATGACAAGTACAGAAAGGTTAATGACCTTGAAGTCAAGCAGATGTCTCTTTTTGATACTGTTAAGGATGATGATATAGTGACTGATATAATGAATCTTGATATAAGCAATATGACACCTATTGATGCACTGAATACGCTTTATAAGCTGCAGGGAAAAGCTAAGAACCGCTGGTAAAACAAGGAGAATTATATGTCAATAACACTTTTAGACCAGAATACGATTAATAAGATTGCTGCAGGAGAGGTCGTCGAAAGACCTTCTTCTGTAGTTAAAGAACTTGTTGAAAATGCTATAGATGCCGGAGCAACTGCGATTACAGTTGAGATAAAGGAAGGTGGAATTTCATTTATCAGGGTTACTGATAATGGAAGTGGTATCAATAAAGATGAGATTGAGATAGCATTTAAAAGACATGCAACAAGTAAAATTAAATCAATTGAAGATCTTATGGCTGTTTCGTCTCTGGGCTTCAGAGGTGAGGCACTAGCGAGTATAGCTGCTGTATCACAGGTTGAACTTATTACCAAGACTGCTGACAGTCTGAGTGGTGTGCGTTATACAATTGATGGCGGAGTACCAGGTGAAGTGGCAGAAATAGGCGCTCCGGAGGGAACTACATTTATTGTAAGAAATCTTTTCTATAATACTCCTGTTAGAAGAAAGTTCTTAAAGACAGCGACTACCGAGGGAGGATATATTGGTTCGCTTGTGGAATATCTGGCACTTTCGCATCCTGATATTTCGTTCAGGTTTATAAGTAATAACCAGAATAAGCTGCATACATCGGGTAATATGAATCTTAAAGATATAATATATAATGTGTATGGCAGGGATATAACTAATAATCTGTATGAAATCAGCGGCAAGTCGCAGGATATTGAGGCTTCTGGTTTTATTGGCAAGCCTATGGTTGTCCGCGGAAACAGGACATATGAGAATTATTATATCAACGGCAGATATATCAAGAGCAGTATTATAACTAAGGCTATAGAGGATGCCTATAAGGGCTTTATAATGCCACATAATTATCCGTTCAGTGCGATACATTTTAAGATTAATCCTGCAATTATTGATGTAAATGTACATCCAACCAAGATGGAACTGCGATTCTCGAACAATGAATATATATATAATTTTGTATATGATACATGTTTAAAAGCTCTTAATTCAAAAGAACTTATTGCAGAAGTTTCTGTGCCTGATCCTGTTGCAGTTAAAATGCAGGAAGCACCTGTTGTAAGAAATGTTATGCCGGATGTTAAGCTGCCAGAGAAGAATGTTTCGGATAGTATGCCATGTAAGACAGAGACAAAATCTGCAGAGTCTGCAAAAGCAGAAATTAAGCCGAAAAGACTTCCGGAGCCATTTGAAATTAAGGGTTCTCTGCAGATGGTTAAAGAAGATAAAGTAAGATATGAAGCTGTGACAAAATCTGAACCACCAAAGCAGATGAACCTTTTTGAGAATAAGCTCCTTGATGAGAACAGCCGTAACAAATACAGAATCATAGGGCAGCTGTTTGATACTTACTGGCTTATTGAATTTGAAGATAAGTTCTATATGATGGATCAGCACGCAGCGCATGAGAAGGTGCTTTATGAAAGAACGATGAATAAGCTTCATGATAAGACAATTGGAACTCAGATGATTCTTCCACCGATTGTATTGTCGCTTAATATGCATGAGGAAGAAATATACAAGGCTAATCAGGATATATTTAAAAGATTAGGATATGAGATAGAAGAATTCGGCGGCAATGAATATAAGGTTACAGGAATTCCTGCCGGACTTCCTAAAATGGATTACAAACAGCTCCTTATTGATGTTCTGGATGGACTTTCTGAAGAAAGTGCCGGCAAAGATCCTGATATTATTACTGAAAAGGTTGCAAGCATGTCATGTAAAGCGGCTGTAAAGGGCAATAACAGACTGTCATTTAATGAGGCATTTGAACTGATGGACGAGCTTATGAAGGCAGAGAATCCATATAACTGTCCGCACGGCAGACCAACACTTATTATGATGAGCAGATATGAGATAGAAAAGAAATTTAAACGAATAGTATAGAGGCTGATATGAAGAAAGAACCTTTAATAATACTTACAGGTCCGACAGCAGTTGGAAAGACTGAACTTTCCATTGCACTTGCAAAGGCGGTAAATGGTGAGATAATAAGCGCCGATTCCATGCAGGTATACAGATATATGGATATCGGAACTGCCAAGATAACAAAAGAAGAGATGCAGGGGGTTAAGCATTATCTTGTTGATGAGATTGAGCCTTCAGAGGGCTTTGATGTGGCAAGATTTAAGTCTATGGCAACAAATGCAATACAAAAAATCCGTGAGAACGGTCATATTCCTGTAGTTGTTGGCGGAACCGGATTTTATATACAGGCACTTTTATATGATTCTACATTTGAAGATGATGAAAGTGACTATGAATATAGGGATTATCTTCAGGGGATTGCTGATACCAAGGGGGCAGAGGTGCTTCATGATATGTTAAAGGAAGCTGACCCTGAATCTGCAGAGGCAATTCATGCTAATAATGTCAAAAGAGTTATTCGTGCACTTGAATTTTATAAGACGACAGGCAGAAAGATATCAGAGCATAATAATGAGCAGAGAGCTAAAGAGTCGCCTTATAATTTTTGTTACTTTGTTCTTAATGATAAAAGAGAAATTTTATACGACAGAATAAACAGGCGTGTTGATATAATGTTTGACAACGGACTGCTTGATGAGGTAAAACATTTGTCGGACATGGGGCTTGTAAAGGACGATGTTGCCATGCAGGGAATCGGATATAAAGAGGTGTTCGATTATCTTGAGGGCAGATGTGACGAGGCAGGTCTTAGAGAGACGATTAAGCAGGATACAAGACATTTTGCCAAAAGACAGCTTACATGGTTTCGGAGAGAGCCGTTGGTTACATGGGTGGATTTTTCCCAGATACGAAGAGAAGATGCACTTTCGTATATGCTTGAACAACTAAAAGAAAAGGAAATTATTTAATTATGAGAGAAATGTATAAAAATATGGGAATCTGTGATGAGGTGTATGATTATTGCGACAATATAATTAAGTCGCTTCATGACAGATTTGAAGAGATAGATAAGAATGCAGAATATAACCAGATGAAGGTTATAAAGGCGATGCAGGATGAAAAGGTTGCCGAAATGCATTTATCAGGAACAACAGGTTATGGTTATAATGATGACGGTAGAGATACTCTTGAGAAAATATATTCAGATATATTTAAGACAGAGGATGCACTTGTAAGACCACAGATTATCTGCGGAACTCATGCGTTAAATGTAGCTTTATCATCTAACTTAAGACCAGGTGATGAGCTTTTATCACCGGTTGGGAAGCCATATGATACAATGGATGAGATTATCGGTATCAGACCTTCTAAGGGAAGCCTTGCAGAATATGGAATTACATACGCACAGGTTGACCTGCTGCCAGATGGTGGTTTTGATTATGAGGGTATTAAGAATGCAATCAATGAAAGAACAAAGCTTGTAACAATCCAGCGTTCCAAGGGATATGCTTCAAGACCCACACTTTCAGTTGAAAGAATTGGCGAGCTTATAAGTTTTATCAAAAGTATCAAGCCAGATGTTATATGCATGGTTGATAACTGCTACGGTGAATTTGTTGAAAGAATTGAGCCTTCAGAGGTTGGTGCTGATATGATAGTCGGTTCGCTTATAAAGAATCCTGGTGGCGGACTTGCTCCATGCGGCGGCTATATCGCAGGAAAGAAAGAATGTGTTGAACAGGCAGCTTACAGGTTATCTTCACCGGGGCTTGGAAAAGAAGTCGGTGCAACACTCGGTGTAAACCAGAGCTTTTATCAGGGACTTTTCTTATCACCTGTAGTTGTTGCAGGTGCGCTTAAAGGTGCTATATTTGCTGCAAATGTATACGAAAAGGCAGGTTTTGTAGTAAGACCTGATGGAAGTGAGCCAAGATATGATATTATTCAGGCAGTTGAACTTGGAAGTGCAGACGGGCTTCTTGCTTTCTGTAAAGGAATTCAGGCTGCAGCACCTGTTGACAGCTTTGTTACACCAGAACCATGGCCGATGCCAGGATACGATTCAGACGTTATAATGGCTGCCGGAGCCTTCGTTCAAGGCTCATCAATAGAGCTTTCTGCTGATGGTCCGTTAAAAGAACCTTATTCGGTATTCTTCCAGGGGGGACTTACATGGTATCATGCAAAACTTGGAATTATGATGAGTGTTCAGAAAATGTTTGAAAAAGACCTTATAAAGCTTTGATTGAATTAATATTTGTGTTATAATGTGTTGGAGTATGGATTTTTCCGTACTCCAATTTATGGTTAAAGGATGAAAATCTATGAGTAATATTTCTAAATATAAGAACGGCTGGCTTTTATGGCTATTCATTCTGATAGGCATTGTGCTTGGCGGTCTTATTGCAGAACTTACTGCCAGTGTGCATGCACTTAGCTGGCTGTCTTATGGACAGAGTTTCGGGCTTGACAATCCGCTGGTATTAAATCTGGGAGTACTTGTAATAACATTTGCACTCCAGATTAAGATTACTATTGCCAGTATAATAGGAGTTATACTCGCAATTATTATTTACAGATTTATTTAATCTGACTGCTGTTTAATTTATGGTCTATGAGAATATAATAACAGGTGTGGAGGAAGAAAAACTGCTTCCTTACGAAAAATGTCTTGAGTATGGTGCATCATCACTTGATAATGCTGAACTTCTGGCAGCGATTATAAGAACAGGAACCAATGGTTTAAGTTCTATCCAGCTTGCAGAGAAGTTACTGGAGAATGCCGGCAATCTTAATGGTCTTTATGGTATGTCCGTTTCAGAACTTATGCAGATTAAGGGTATAGGAAAGGCAAAGGCTGTCCAGATATGCTGCATTCTTGAACTTTCAAGAAGAATTGCAAAGCAGAAGGCTAGAGAAAGACTTGACTTTTCGAATGCTGAAACTATTGCAGAATATTATATGGAAGATATGAGACATCTAAAGAGAGAACATCTGGTTCTTGTAATGCTTGATAACAGGTGCCGCCTTATTAGAGATAAGGTGATGTCTGTTGGAACTTCTACTGGTTCAATGGTTTCTGTAAGGGAAATATTTAAGGAGGCACTTGACAGCAGGGCAGCTTCGATAGTTATCCTGCATAATCATCCATCAGGCAATCCATCTCCTAGCAGAGAGGATATGAAGGTTACTAAGAATATTATGGAAGCCGGCAGAATTATTGGTGTTGAACTGTTAGATCATATTGTTATAGGAGATAATTCTTATTTCAGTTTTAAACAAATGCAATACATTAATTAACAATTAAGAAAGGAATTAAGACATGGGTAATGCATACGGAATTGATATAGGCACAAGTAATTTTAAAATGTGCTGCAGTGATAAGGATAAGATACTTAATGAAAAGAATATTATAGCTATAGCTAATAAAACAGAGATTTTAGCTTTTGGAGATGAAGCATATGAAATGTATGAGAAAGCTCCAGAGCATATTGAGGTTTCTTTCCCGGTTAAGTTTGGTGTGATAGCTGATATTGAGAATATGCAGACACTTCTTTTTAACTTCTTTAATAAGATTAATGAAGGAAAGAAGATTACCGGATCAGATTTCTATATTGCTGTACCAACAGATGTAACAGAAGTAGAGAAGAGAGCTTTTTATGAATTAGTTGTTGATTCAAAAGTAAAGGCAAAGAATGTTTATGTAGTTGATAAACCTGTTGCAGACGCTATAGGTGCAGGCCTTGATGTAACTAAGTCAAAGGGTATTATGATTGTTAATATCGGAGCAGAGACAACTGAGATTTCAGTTCTTTCTTTAGGCGGAATCGTTATAAGCAAGGCTGTTAAGATTGGTGGTAATAAGCTTGATGACTGTATTATAAGTAATGTAAGAAAGGCTTATAATCTTGTTATAGGAAGTAAAACTGCTGAAAATTTAAAAAAGCAGTTAGGAAGTGCAGTTCCTGTTTCAGAAACATTTGCACCTGGCTTTGGAAGAAATGTTTTATCAGGTCTTCCTGTAAGTGTTGATATTTCTTCCGATGTTGTATATCAGGCTATAATTGATTCATTACATTCTATTATGGATGCTATTAAGGTTATACTTGAAAGAACTCCGCCGGAACTTGCAGCTGACATAATCAAGGATGGTGTTTATTTTACAGGAGGAACTGCACAGATTAACAATCTTGAAAAGTTTATCAAAGATGAAACCAATCTTAATGTCAATATTGTTGAACATCCTGCAGAGAGCGTCGTAAGAGGTCTTATGGGAGTTGTATCTAATCCGGAATTTGCTAAGGTTGCATATACTCCTACAGAGAAAAATTTTGATTAAAGGGCAGGTTTTAAGATGAGAAAGAACATTTCTTCACTTATGACTTCGAAGAATATTCTCATAGCACTTACAGTTTTGTGCTGTTTCTTTATTGGTACGAGCTTTTTTACAGATACGCTTACCAAGCCTCTTAAAAAGTGCGTTTCAATGGTTGTGGTTCCAGTACAAAAGGGTATGAACAATATTGGATTCTGGGTTTATGATAAATACCAGACACTTCAGGAGATATCAGTTGTTCTTGATGAGAATAAGAAGCTTCAGAGTCAGGTTGATGATCTTACAGAAGAGAATAACCAGTTAAAACAGGATTCTTATGAACTTAACAGACTTCGTGATTTATATGAGCTAGACCAGCAGTATGCAGGTTATTCGAAAGTTGGAGCCAGAGTTATTGAAGTTACTACAGATAACTGGCATTCGTCATTCAAGATTGACAAAGGAACTGACGATGGTCTTAAAGTTAATATGAATGTTATTGCCAGCGGAGGGCTGGTAGGAATTATTTCTGAAACAGGAAGTAATTATTCTATTGTTAAGACAATTACAGAGAATAACAGCAATGTAAGTGGAATGCTTATAGATACTAATGAAACATGTATTGTTCAGGGAGATGTTGAACTGATGGATACAGGCATGATACGCGTTTCACATTTTAAAAGTGATGTTGTTGTCAGAAATGGCGATAAAGTAGTTACTTCTAATATTAGTGATAAGTATCTGCAAGGAATTCTGATTGGATATATTAAGGATGTTAAGCTGGATTCTAATAATCTTACCCAGTCAGGATATATTGTTCCTGCTGTGAATTTTAATAATTTACAGGAGGTTCTGGTTATAACACAGCTTAAAGAATAAGTGTTTAGGACAATTTATTATGAAAAGAAAGATAACAGAATTAATCATTATATTGTTTTTCTATATCATGCAGGTTTCTGCAGCAAGAGTAATATCAATTGCTAATATTTCACCAAACTGGCTTATTATTATGCCTGTATTTTTTGGCTTTTTCTGTGGTAAGAATGATGGAATGTTTGCAGGTTTTTTTGCTGGAATTATGTATGATTTGTTCTATTCCGGTTTGTTCGGATTTACAGCGCTTATTTTTATTTACATAGGATATTTTTCGGGATTTTTTTATCAGAAGTACGAGGTAAGGGAAGTTCTTATCCCTCTTGCACTTGTGATTACAGCTGATTTTGGATATGGATTCATATCATATATTGGTAATTTTCTGCTTCAAAACAGACTTAATGTTGGATTTTTTATGTCACGCTTTATATTGCCGGAGGTTGTTTATACAGCTCTTGTTTCATTACTGATATATCATCCGATACATTATTTTTGTGTTATAACGGAGCAAGGAAAAGAGAGAAAGAAGAAGGGTAAGATTGATGAAGGAAGTATTTGAGTACATTATAAGTCTTCTTAAATCCAGAATTTTTCCTATGATTCTTGTATTTATTGTTCTGATTTCTGTTCTTGTTCACAGATTGTTTGTTCTTCAGATAATAAATGGAGATTCATATGTCGAAGACTTATCAAGTTCTATACAGAAAGATATGAGTGTTGCGGCTGCAAGAGGTCGTATATATGACCGTAATGGTGTACTTCTTGCATATAATGATTTGTCATATGCAGTCAAGATAAGCGACTCTGGAAGATATTCAGATAATGCAACTAAGAATGCAACAATTAATAATTCTATAAACAAAACATTACAGATTATCGAAGATCATGGAGATACATATTCTAATGATTTTCCAATTATTTATAATAACGGACAATTTACTTATAATGTTGAAGGAACGTCTCTTTTAAGATTTTTAAGGGATTCTTATGGAACTGAATCAATTGCAGCGTTAACTGATGAACAGAAAGCTACTTCAGCTGAGAATATGTTTAAACGTCTTTGTGAGACATATAGCATTAATTATGAAGAATTTGGAATAGAACATTCATTAATGATGGTAAATCTTCGAAGATATATGGCTGCCAATTCGTATAACAGATATCTTACATTTATTATTGCAAATGAGGTATCTGATGAGACAGTTGCGGCAATATTAGAAAATAGTGATGACCTTGTCGGTGTCACCGTTGAAGAACAGTATATCAGAAGATATGTTGACAGCGTATATTGTTCACAGATACTTGGCTATACAGGAACTGTATCTAACGCAGAGCTTGAAGAACTTGGTGAAGGATATGAAAGCAATGACATTGTAGGTAAATCTGGTATTGAAAAAAGCATGGAAAGTGAGTTATCTGGTGTTAAAGGTGAAAAGTCTGTATATGTTGATACTGTAGGAAGAATTACAGAAGTACTCGATGAGGAAGCACCACAGGCAGGACATGATGTATATCTTACTATTGATATTAATCTTCAGAAGTCAATATATCATGCAATAGAAGATGAAGTAACTAATATTTTTATGCAGTACTTTACGCCTGGAAGCAATAAAATAACTTATAATAGTTCAGGTGATGTTGATACTATATATATAACTGCTCAGGAAGCTTATTTTGCACTTATAGATAATAATCTTGTTTCTTTAAAAGGGATTCAGGAACAGAATACATCTAATGAAGCTGATATATACAGCCAGTTTGAAGCTAAGAAAGCTGAAACACTTTCATGGCTGAGGGAAGAACTTACATCTGGTAATACAGCTTATGGAAAGCTTTCAGAAGAACAAAAGCTGTATATATGGTATATATATGATCTTTTAAGAAGTGAGAATATATTCAGTCTTGCTAATGTTGATACAAGTGACAGTGTTTATTATGACTGGATATATGGCGATTCAACGAGCCTTTCGCAGCTTCTTACGTATGGAATATCAAAGAACTGGATTAATATGTCATCTCTTACATCTGAAAAGTATACAAGTCTTCAGGAATCATATGATGTACTTGTTGATTATGTTATATCAGCACTTGATACAGATACTGCATTTTTTAAGAAAATGTATAAATATATGATTAATGCAGGCAGCATATCAGGAAGACAGGTATGTATGTTATTATATGAGCAGGGTGTACTTGATATGAATGCAGATGATTCGAAATATCAGTCTCTCGCATCGGGAAGCATGGGGGCATATGAATTTATGTCATATGTTATCTCTAATAAGATTATTACTGTTGGACAGCTTGCACTTAAGCCATGTTCAGGTTCTGCGGTTGTAACTAATCCGGATAATGGTGATGTTCTGGCTCTTGTTTCTTATCCAAGCTATGATAATAATAAATTATCAGGAACAGTTGATGCAAAGTATTACAGTTCACTTGTTAATGATAATGCAAGTCCTCTTCTTAACAGGGCAACGCAGTCTTTTATAGCCCCAGGTTCTACTTATAAGCCATGTACAATTATTGCAGGTATTGATAGTGGGATAATTTCTTCATCTACAACATTTAACTGCTCTGGTGTGTTTGATAAGGTTACACCATCCCCTAGATGTTGGCAGAAATGGGGACATGGAAGTGAGACACCTGTAACTGCCATAAGAGATTCATGTAATGTTTATATGTATAATGTTGGATACAATCTTGCATGTAGCAAGAATGGTTCGTATAATAGCACTTATGGTACTAACATATTAAAGAAGTATTCTGATATGCTTGGTCTTTCAACAAAGACCGGTATAGAGATAGAAGAGGGTACTCCGGGAGCATCTTCGCAGAATGCCATTGCATCTGCAATTGGTCAGGGTAACCACAGATACAGTACTCTTAATCTAGCCAGATATGTTACTACACTAGCAACATCAGGCACATGTTACAATCTTACGCTTATTGATAAGATAACTGATTATGATGGCAATGTTATTATGGAAAATCATGCTGAGGTTAATAATCAGGTGGAGCTGAGTTCTGATATATGGAATACCATTCATACAGGAATGAATCTTGCTGCTGGAACTTATTCTGCATTTTCATCATTAAAGATGTCGATTGCAGCCAAGACTGGTACTGCACAGGAAAGAACAACAGATCCTGACCATGCTACATTAATATCATATGCGCCATATGATAATCCACAATACTGTATGGCAGTGCGTATTCAGAATGGTTATGCTTCAGGTAATGCTGTAACACTAGGTTCAGAGATTTACAAAATGCTTTTTAATATTAATGATTAATATTGTTTAATGATTTACTAAAGAAATAACTAATATGAGATGAGAGGTGAATGTTTTGGATAATTCGGTAATAATCAAAGGAAGTAATAGTGGAATTACAGTATTTCTTGATAGTGAAATGGCTTTTGAGGATTTATTAGAAAGTGTTTCTGAAAAGTTCAAGAGTGCGTCAAAGTTTTTTAATAATGCTAATATGGCGATTTCTTTTGATGGAAGAGATTTATCTGCTGAAGAGGAAAAAAGAATTCTCAATGTGATATCAGATGTATCTGAGCTTAATATTGTATGTGTTCTTGATGAAAATAACAATATGAAGGAAATATATGAAGATGCTGTTAAGAAAGCTATTGCAAGTGTTGATGTATCAGAGCCGGTTGTACAGCCTGTAAATGATATGGCATCTGATCCTAAAACAGCGTGTATGTTTTATAAAGGAACGCTTCGCTCAGGTCAGGTATTTGAATCTGACGGAAGCGTTGTGGTATTAGGAGATGTCAATCCTGGAGGCAAGGTTGTTGCAAAAGGCAGCGTTATTGTACTTGGAAGTCTTAAGGGCAATATATTTGCAGGTGTAGATGGTAATGAGAATGCATTTGTTGTTGCACTTGAGATGAGTCCTATGCAGATTAAGATAGGCGAAATAATTGCCAGAAGCTCAGATGTAGGAACCAAGATAACAAAAGGCAGAAATAAAACTAAAGTTATTGAACCAAAGATTGCCTATGTATATGATCAGAATATTTATATTGAAGATTTAGAGCAGAATGCTTTAGATGACATATGTTTAGATTAATTTGTTATATTTTTAAAAAATAGTTGATTTAAGAATAAAAATCTCGCATAATTAATATATTGCGATTTATTAAGAATTATTAATGGAGGTTTAATATGAGTGAAGTTATAGTTGTAACATCAGGAAAGGGCGGAGTAGGTAAGACTACAACCACAGCTAATATTGGTACGGGTCTTGCTAAACTTGGAAAGAAGGTCGTTATGATTGATACAGATACAGGCCTTAGAAATCTTGATGTTGTATTAGGACTCGAAAACCGTATTGTATATAATCTTGTTGATGTCGTTGAAGGTAACTGCCGATTAAAGCAGGCTATGATTGCTGACAAGAGATGTCCTAATCTGTTTCTTTTACCAACAGCACAGACAAGAGATAAGTCAGCTGTGACACCTGAACAGATGATTAAGGTTATTGATGAAATTAAGAATGATCCTGAAGGATTTGACTACATAATTCTTGATTGTCCTGCAGGTATTGAGCAGGGATTCCAGAATGCAATTGCTGGTGCAGACAGAGCTTTAGTTGTTACTACACCAGAGGTTTCTGCTATCAGGGACGCTGACAGAATTGTAGGACTCCTTGACGCTCACGGACTTCAGAATCATGAAGATTTAATTGTAAACAGAATCAGAATGGATATGGTAAACAGAGGCGAGATGATGTCTATTGATGATGTTAATGATATTTTACAGCTTAATGTTATTGGAGCTGTTCCAGATGATGAAAATATCGTTGTGGCAACTAATAAGGGACAGCCACTTGTAGGAGATGATTCTCTTGCAGGACAGGCATACATGAATATCTGCCGTAGAATTACCGGTGAGGAGATTCCATTCCTTGATCTTAATGGTAAGGGAGGTTTCTTTAAGAAGCTTTCTTCACTTTTTAAGAGTGATAAGAAGAATTAATATGTATTATAATAAGTCACATATGGCTTATTCAGGGAGGGATTAAATATGGGATTACTTGATTTATTTAAGAAAAAAGGTTCAAGTGATGTAGCTAAGGACAGATTAAAGCTTTTGCTTGTTTCTGACAGAGCTAACTGTTCACCAGAGGTTATGGAAATGATTAAGAATGATATTATTAAAGTCATTTCAAAGTATATGGAAATTGATACAGATGGTCTTGATATTCAGATTACATCAACGGAATCTGATACTAACAATGGCTCTGTACCAGCAATTTTCGCTAATATTCCAATTAAGGATATGAGAAACAGCGAAAAGTAATAAGGGTTTTATTATGTTAAAAAAATATAAATTGCGTTCATACAACTTTATATTGGTATTTATTCTGATTGTAACATCAGTATTTGCTCTTGCTGTGGTTAATAGTGCCAACAGTGCATATACAGTAAAGCAGGGGGCAGGTATTGCAATATCATTTATAATAATGATTATTGTTTCATTTATTGATTATAATTGGATATTAAAGTATTACTGGATATGGTATGCAATAGTTACTATTATGCTTATAGGTGTTCTTACAGTGTTTGGACATGGTTCACATGGAGCTACCAGATGGTTTAAGATAGGACCGGTACAGTTGCAGCCATCTGAATTTTTAAAGCTGGCACTTATTTTGTTAGTTGCAAAACTTGTTGCAGCAAATAAAGAGAAGCTTAATTCAATTAAGTTTCTCTTATTAATAGCATGTCTTACATTGTTTCCTATATTACTAGTTGCATTACAGCCTAATCTTTCAACAGCAATACTTTTGACACTTATTGTCATTGCTATGCTTTATTGTTCAGGAGTAAGCTATAAGATTTTTGGTATTGCAATTCTTGTTGTAGTACCGGTTTTATCAGCATTTCTGATATATGTTGTATCAGTTGAACACCCAATCCTTATAGAGGATTATCAAAGAAAACGAATTGTTGATTTTATTGAAGGTAAGTCAGAAGAAGTTGATATGAATGATGCAGGAACATATCAGCAGGCATATGCTGTTCAGGCTATTGGTTCTGGTCAGCTTTATGGTAAAGGCCTTAATAATAATGATACTTCTTCTTTAAAGAATGCCGGATATATTGCAGAAGCCCAGAATGACTTTATATTTGCAGTAATAGGTGAAGAATTAGGCTTTACCGGAAGTTGTATTACAATTTTTTTATTGTTTCTGATTGTTCTGGAGTGTATAATAGTAGCTGTGAGAGCAAGAAATTTTGAAGGAAGACTGATATGTTGTGGTGTAGCAATATATATTGGATTTCAGACATTTATTAATATAGGTGTTGTTTCATGGATACTTCCTAATACTGGAGTTCCATTACCTTTCTTTAGTTGTGGTATCACATCTTTACTTACATTATTCATAGCTATGGGCATTGTACTCAATGTAAGTCTGCAAAGAAATGTTGAAAGAGATGATGATATGTTTGCAGATGATTTCAGAGGATAGCTTTTATACATTTTAATTTATACATTAGGGGGAAGCTTAAATGAACATTGGTTTAATAGCACATGATTCTAAGAAAAAATTAATGCAGAATTTCTGTATAGCATATAAGGGTATTCTTAATAAGAATCAGCTTTTTGCTACAGGTACAACAGGGAGGCTTATTGAAGAAGTTACTAATTTATCGATACATAAGTTTCTTGCCGGACATCTTGGTGGTGACCAGCAGTTATGTGCACAGATTGAACATAACCAAATAGATCTTGTTATTTTTCTTAGAGAGGCAGAGAATCCTTTAGCACATGAACCGGATTCTGATAATATATGCAAACTTTGCGATATGTATAATATTCCATTGGCCACTAATCTTGCAACAGCAGAATTGCTTGTTAAATCTCTTGAGAGAGGCGATATGGAATGGCGTGAAATTTATCAGTAGAATAATTAAAATAATAAAAGGTGATATTCTGCCACATAATAGTGGAAGAGTATCATCTTTTATTTATTGTCAATCTTTTCTTAACTTGACAATGTTTCTTGCAGAACGCTTGTTTTCTTCTACAATCTCTGCATAATGCTTCCGTGTAGTATTAACATCTTTATGTCCTAAAACATCAGCAACAAGATATATATCCTGGCTTTCCTGATATAGATTAGTACCATAAGTACTTCGAAGCTTATGTGGGGTAATATGCTTTACAGTTGTAACAGTCTGGGCATATTTCTTAACAAGAAGTTCAACGGATCGCACACATAGGCGCTTCTTTTTGGCTGATATGAATAGTGCATTCTCATGTCCTTCATCAGGCGTTAAATTCTTTCTTTCTTCAAGATAATTAAGAAGTGCTTCACGGACTTCGTCACCAAAGTATACAAAGCTTTCAGAGCCACCTTTTCTTATAACTCTGATTCTGTCATTATCAAAATCTACATCATTAATATCTAATCCAACACATTCTGATACACGGATACCAGTTCCGAGCATAAGTGTAAGGAGAGCCAGATCACGTGTTTTAAGCTTTTCATGGCTTTGGAGCTGTGTTTTGGTAAGTTTATTGCCAGATTCCACATTATCAAGAAATTCAGCTACCTCATTAGGCTCCATTCTTATAATAGCTTTTTCATGAATTTTAGGCATATCAACTTTTATAGTCGGATTCAAACTGATTATTTCATAACGGCAGTAATATTCATAAAAACGTCTTAGAGCACATAATTTACGCTTGGCAGCACTTTCTGAGTTCGTTATATCACGACCGTTCTTCTTATATAACTTTACATGTCGTAAGTATCTGGTTATATCTGTACCATTTATTTTTTCTAAATCCTGTGGTTTAAAGTCTTTCATTGCATATGAACTGAACTTAGGTATGCATTCAATGAGAAATTCAAAGAAACCTTTAATATCCATTGCATAGGCAACCTTAGTTCTTGGCTGCTTATTAAATTCAAGACTATCAAAATACTGTGTACAGAAATCCGGTAATATATCAAGTAATTCATTAAGCTTTTTCTTGTACTTGATGTTTTGTTGTTCGGTGTAGGTTTTTTCAGCCATTAAGAATACCTCCATATATAAAAAATACTAATCACTTCGTTAAACCTGACTTTAGCGAAGTGATTACCTTACGAACAAAATATAACATACAAAAAGCTTGTTTGTCAACTACCACTATTAAAACATTTATAGTATAATTGATTTAATATATTAAACCAAAGGAGAAACACTATGGACGCAACAACAATTATTTCTTTTTTATCAAATCCAATTATTGCTATATTAGCAGCATGTTATGCAATATTACAATTTTTAATGCCATTTTTTATAATAAGACTATCCATCAAGTGCGACAAATTAGAAAATAAATTGCTTATGGAGCATGCAGACACACACGACAAGCTAAACTATTTAATTAACAATCAGAAGAATCAGAATTAAATAGATTTTCCAATTCTAACAATCTATCATTTTCATTCGCCTGTACTTTTCTATATTTTCCCCTATTATATAAATCTTCAAAACAAGAATAACTATAAGCCTGGGAAGGGCGAATGAAACCATGATAAGCTAAATCAGAGACACATGCCCCACTTTCAAGCATTTCAATAAAACGCTTATTTCTAAAAATATCCGAGTGCATAGCTTCTCGATAAATTTCCATTAAATAGTCCCTATCGTTTGTAACTATATCATCAACACTATAATGATATTGTTTCTTATCCATTATAGAAATTAAATACTGTTCATTATGTAAATCATACAATATTTTTTCATTCCTTTTATGTGATATTCTAATAGGCAGACACTTCAATGGCAATTTGTCAAAATCATTATCTGGATATTCAACAAACATAGCCTGTAAATCAACTGTATCAACACGCTTACAAGGTTCAATATAAACATGTATATGGTCCTTATCAGTTGTATCACTAGCCTTATCATATTCACCGATATGTTTAATATAGTACCAAAAGTCAATATATCCATTAGCACACAATTCGTTCAATTTCCCCTTAAGGAAATCTTCCGAATTGTAACTAATGGTAGACAAAGTCTTAATCGTAGTCATCTTTTCACCTCTTTAACCATTGCATTAAATATAATCTTTCTAATACATTCAGAACGAGAACAACCTAACTTCTTAGAAATTCTATCAATATAATCAATCATACTTTTATCAACCCTAGCTTTTATTAAAAAATCATAGTTCATAATCATAATAAACACCTCTTTATAATATTTGTGACACAAAATCGACAAAAATTTTTACCGCTATTCGTGGAATGCGGTAAAAAAAATCCGTAAGCCGGGCGACAATGTCGCACCGCTTACTTCTTATATTTCTTGTATTTCCTTTTCACATTAGCAACTTTATAATTATCATTTGTAGAATTATCAGAAGATTCAACCTGAATAAAATTATATGTACCAGCAAGATAATTTTCACAGAAATTATTTACGACTTCTTTAGTATCATACAACTTATATATCTTATTTGAAGCAAATATATATTGAGAACGCCTCAATGGTTTAACCATTTTAGGATTTGAACAATTTTCCAAATCCCAAGGGTCATAAAAAGAATGTTTTATAAAACGCCATGTTCTACTACATTCCACCCACTCAACAGCAATCTGGCGAAAATTCTTATCACACATAGAAAAGCGTTGCGAAGCAAGAAGCAATGTTTTATCAGTATGGCGTATCTGGTTAAGACATAAAACAAATTCAGTTTCAGAAATTTTATTATTTTTATAATTCCGAGAATTCATAAGAGAACCACATTCATCAACAATATAAATAATATGTTTTCCTTCCGGAGCAGGCTCGAGCAGTTGCTCAAAATATACAAATGGAACATAAGGAATTCCCTCAAGCGAAACATTGGAACAAAATATAACATTTTCATATTGCTTATATATTCTATAAGCATATTCGACAATACTTAATGTTTTACCGCAGCCAAATAATCCTCCATATATATACACACCAGATACACTATAATTTTTCCATTTTTTATCTTTAAAAAAATGAATAGAATCATAAAATGCATGATAACATATATCTGGTATATGCTTAACAAAAAAAGGTATAAAAGGCACACAAGCAAATAATAAAATTATTAATAATATAATTAAAATTACCACTATCCCACCTTCTTCCCTATATTAATAATCATTTCAACAATTAAGAGCAGCACACAAAACACAATAATTCTCGCAAGAAATTCAGGCGTTAGACCTTGAGCTGTGTTACCGAATAAATAATTAAATAAACTATCCATGTTTAAAACTCCTTATCTTAGCAACAATATAGATATAGAAAAATTTAAAAATATCCCATAAAAACCATAATTGCAATAAATTATAAATATCTTCCATTTATCCGAATACCCTCCATATAAACCAAAGAATCAAATCAAAAACAAATGTAAAAATAATTATATTCCAGTAAGAAAAACTTACACTACCAACATTAACTTCAATTTGTAAAAACTTCAAGCCGATATCAATAAACTCTTTTATCATTTCCACTATCTTGTCACCACCTTAATAATACCCACAGCAACAAGCAATGCGCCACCAAACAATAACAGTGTAGTTAATTCCCTAGGTAAAAAAGAAAATGTATTACCAATCAGAGCAATTATACTATTATTACCAACAAGCCCTAAACCACTCTTTATATACCCAAGAATCCCACCATTATTATCACCCTGATAAGGTTCATCATCATTATAAATATAATCACTAGGATAATATTCACTACTATCTTTTTTAGTATCAGACGGAATGTTTGAACCTGGCACACTTTCAACCTCTTCATATACACTCGTTTCTGTAATTAAGTCAAAAGTAACTTTAACCCAGTTACTACATTTTGAGCCACATACATTTCTGGCATAAAAATATATTTTAGATAAAGTTGCCTCTTTGTAAGGAAGTAAAATATTATAACCATTATAAAACTCTTTAAAGCCTAGAGCTGTTCTACTGGTATCAATTCCATTTAACAAATCTGTCGTAGTAAAAGAAACATTAAATGTTATGTCATGGTTATCATACTTTCCTATCTCACTCTTACCAGAAGTAAATATCTGTTCCGTATCTGCATATTTTTTGCTTGTCAAATTACTATATATAGGCGTAAGACTAACACTTGCATTTATTTGCAATCTATAATCATTGTGAGATTCTGTTTGCATACAATTAAACAAAAATCTATCACCATTAACTTGACACTGTGCCATTAATGGAATTTCAACATCTGAAGAATATTCATATTTCTGTTCTGGCTCAAATAAAGCATTATTAATTTGACCAGTTAAAATATAATTTTTAGCATCATTATAATTACTAAATAACACTACATTTGTTAAATATTCATTTACCTTAGAAATGGCTGTTAAACCACCGCCACAAGGATATATTCCATCAGAATTCATACTAGGAGAACCACCCCAACTTCTCCAACCATTCGCCCAATAATAGGTAGTTTTCCAAGGAGTATCTGAAAAAAACGATATCCCACTATTCATAGTTCCATCCGCAATAATAACAGCACAGATACGATTTGGTGTAGTTTCAAAATCACATGCAGAAGCAAACAAGCCATTTTTAGTTCCATTTTTATGATCAGACTTTGTAAGTACATAATATTGTACTGGATATCTTTCCAAATACTGCTCTAATGAATCATCATCAGACGCATACACACTATTTGTAAACAAAGTCATCACTACAAATATAAAACAAGCTATTAAAATTAATAATTTTTTTTTATCAATAACTAAATCCATACAAACTCCTTATAAAAAAAGCGGGGATAACTCCCCGCCAAACATTAACCATTAGATGTCTTTTTCATCTTCTTGAATGTTCTTAATGCAAGAGGAACAACAGTACCACCTACTAACATAACAGCAAGAAGTGGCTGAGATGTAATTTCAGTTATAACAGTACCCACTAATGTAAAAAGACTACCAACAGCAGTTGTAAGACCTTCTGTCATATTATTAACCTCCTTATTTTATTTATAGTTAAGGCTGTTAAGGTGCAAGCCCTTAACAGCAACAAACTATGCTTTTGTTATCTCTTCATTTACATTCGATTCGTCAAGAGCAAGCAAGTGCTACGCACTCTTGACAAATCTTTCACCCCCCCCCTATTTTTCAATAGGAACTGGTTCAAATGATAATACATAGAATTGCTGAAATGAATACTTTCCAAAAGGATTGAAAGCACAAGAAAGAAATACTTCTTTTCCTATAAACTGCTTCAACTGCTCATGTTCGTGTTGTTCCACAGAAAAATTAAAATCAACACCATCCTGAACAAAAATAAAACTTTCATAGTCAGAGTTCGAAGCATTACTATGATAAATTTTAGAACCTTTAACAATAAAAGTTTTATCCAATTCCGCAAACCTATTAATATATCTTCCATTTACCTGTTCTATCATTCTCTTATTCCTCCATTTCAAAAATTCTTCTAACTTCTCTAATAGATAACTTGTTAGGAACGAAACCTAAAACACGCTTAACGCACGAATTCGCAACACCAACAGCCTCACACATACAATTAGCAAGAATTGTCAATTTTAATTCACCATAATAATCATATATAATTTCATATGATCTTAGCGAATACCTTTCATCTTTCATTAAGTAACCACTCCTTTCATTTTGCAAAAACGATTTAATAAGACATAAAAAAAAGATGTGTCTATCAAACCTTTATTGTAAGGTTTAATAAACACATCTAAAATTTGATGTTATTCATTTTGGCGATACTGCCATCACATTCGCCAAAGTTCTTGTTTAGCGAAGTCATAATATGTCCGCATTAGTGGCTATTCGCACACATAAGCAAACACATTATAACATTCGCTAAACCGATTGACTTTAGCGAAGTGATTACTGCATGGATAATTATATTCTGCAATCTCTTATTTTGCAACTAATTTCCCCTGATAGAGCTTCTTAGTGACTATATTGATATGAAATGCTTTCTGGTATGATTTAATCTTGTTAAGCTCATTATCAGTTATAATTGATATACACGTTCCTGTGTTCCCATTACGTCCACAGCGTCCACATCTGTGAATATATTCCTTATTGTCCTCAGGAAGGTTTACATTAATTACTGTATCAATATTATCAATCTGAAGTCCTCTGGCTGCTATATCTGTTGCAATAAGGAGCTGAATCTTTCCACTTCTGAAATTCTCTATTGCAGCTTTCTTGGCTGAATTATCTTTATTACCGGCAATTGAAGCTACATTGTAATGATGATATTCAAGCTTCTGAAGGGATTCTTCCAGATCATACTTGGAATTAACAAATATAATTGCTTTCTCTGGTTTAACAGCTTTAATAATCTTTCTTAAAGTTTCAATTCGTTCCCTCCTGTCAGAAATAACGCTTATATGCTTGATTGTAGAAGGAATCTGACTTGTATTACCAGAATTACTGTTAATATCAATGAATATTGGTTTGAAACACAAAGTATTAGTTCTTGTCTTCCTATCTACGCTTGCAGAGAATAAAAGAACCTGTGTGAACTTCATTAAAGACTTTCTAATTGCTTCTACATCCTGAATAAATGTCTTATCAAAGAGCTTGTCTGCCTCATCTAGAACAAGAGTCTTAACCTCGTGTACTTTAATCTTCTTGTTACTTATAAGCTGATGTATGCGGTTAGGTGTTCCGATAATTATTGCAGGCTTATTAGATTTAATAGAATCAATCTGTCTTGATATATTCACATCTCCTATTAATGCAACAGATGAAAATGTATTATCCATATGTGCAAAGATATCTTTAAGCGTATTATTGACCTGTATTGCAAGCTCTGCTGTTGGAACAAGAACAACGGCCTGGATATTATGAGTATTACTCTTTAATCTGTTAATAATCGGGATAAGATATGCAAGTGTCTTACCTGTTCCGGTTGATGAACAAGCTATAATATCGCGGTTGTCCATTATATGTTTATACGTCTGACGCTGTATTTCGGTCATATCGACGATTTTATTATCTGAAAGATAATCTGATACGCCCTGAGAGATAGTCTCTATATCGCTAAATTTCATAGTTAATCTCCTTATAAATAAATTATTAAATATTAAGTTATATCTACAGCCATTTCGCTATCAATAAATTTTAACAAAAATGCAGTGAAAAGTCCAATATTAAGTAGCTTTTCACTGCATGCGGGAAATGTATATGCAATTAGATATTATCTTATCTCAGTTGAATAATAATATATTACAAGATTCTTACCTGAATGGATTGTGTCAGATGATAAATCATTCATCTGCATTATATTGTTAATATATGAAGCTGTATCTTCATCCCCATTATTATATCTGTCAGCAAGTGACCATAATGTATCATTATCTTCTACAGATACTGTTGTGTAATACTTATATGTTCGTGTTCTGTTCGAGTCATCAGAAGCCTTGACAATAATGCCTCCAATAGAAACGGCGAATATAAGAATTGAACATATAATAACCATTCTTAATGACTTGACAGTCATCTGTCTGTTTCTTCTGCGTCTGTCGCTTCTTTTCTTAGCTGCTGCTCTTCTATATGTGTATTCTGAATTATTCATACGTAAAACCTCCAATCAAACAAGTGTTCTGCTGTTATGAGTTGATTATATAATCAGAACATGCGTTTGTCAATAAAAAAAATCGAACAAATTTTCCGAACATTTTTTCAGAAATTATGTTTGCACATAATGTATAAATGTGGTAAAATTATTTAAAAGAATTTAATGGAGGTTCGTAATATGGCATATGGCAGAATAACTCAGAAACAGTCTGAGATTCTTGAATATATTAAATCACAGATTCTTAACAAAGGATATCCACCATCGGTAAGGGATATATGTCAGGCAGTTAATCTTAAGTCTACATCATCTGTTCACGCACATCTTGAGTCTTTGGAGAAGAATGGATATATAAGAAGAGACCCGACTAAGTCGCGTACAATAGAGATAATTGATGATAACTTTAATCTTTCAAGGAGAGAGGTTGTTAATATCCCGTTATTAGGTCAGGTTGCCGCAGGACAGCCACTTCTTGCCGTTGAGAATATAACAGAGTACTTTCCTATTCCATCTGAATACATGCCAGGTGGAGAGGTATTCATGTTAAAGGTCAAGGGTGACAGCATGATTAATATGGGAATCTACGAAGGCGATCAGATAATAGTAAGAAAGCAGAATACAGCTTCTAATGGAGAAGTAATTGTTGCACTAGTAGATGATTCAGCAACAGTCAAGCGTTTTTACAAGGAGAACGGACACATAAGACTCCAGCCAGAGAACGATTTCATGGACCCAATTATCGTAGACGACTGCGAGATATTAGGAAAAGTAATAGGTCTCATAAGACTAGGCATAGACTAATTTTAATCCATATGAAAACTCCAGCCATAGATATATAAGAAATTCGATAACCAGCCGTGAGAGCTTGGTGAGCTGCCAAAGCAGCAAAACAAGCTCTCACGGCGTCCGGATTTAAATATATCTATAGCTGGATATATTTTTATTATCCCACAATTAACAACCGTAATGCACTGCATCCTCCCGGTGGCATACGAAGCCGTAGGTATATAGATAATCAGAACCGTTTGAGGACGCCGGCACTTGGTAAGCTGCTGCAGGCAGCGAACCTAGTACCGCTGCGTCCGAAACCGAGCGAAAGCGGGTTCTTATTATCTATATACCTACGACAGAGTCCCTCTCCGGGAAGCCAGCCTAAACATTACAAGCTGTTAATATCAACCTCTTTACCATCACGCCATATACGTTCAATATTATAGAACGCTCTGTCATCCTCAGAGAATACATGAACAATAACATCCTTGTAATCAAGAAGAATCCATGAAGCTGTATTATAACCCTCAACCTTAGGATCATCGAAGCCAGCCTTGAACATTTCTTCTTCTACATTATCTACCATAGCCTGAATCTGGTTAGAATTGCTACCACTAGCAATAACGAAATAATCTGCAATAACAGATACATTGCTGATATCAATAACTCTGATATCTTCAGCCTTCTTATCCTGTAAGGCATCTATGATAACCTTTAACATATCCTTAGAATCTGCCATATCTTAATTCTCTCTTTCTTTAATAATCCCTTTGTAGTATTCGTAGGTATCAACGGTCTGTGTATCGATATTACGACCAGTTTTTCTTATATACGAAAGGGTGTCGTCTAATATTACATAAGCCGCCATATCAATATCAGTGAATGCCATATGTCTTATGTCATCAAGATTGGCAGCTTTATTTCTGTAGGGTTCAATATAATCTGCAATGAATACAATCTTTTCTAATAAAGTCATTGCAGGCTTTCCTGTTGTATGCCACTGGATGGCAGAACATATTTCATCATCTTCAACATTGTACTTATGTGCTGCATAATATGCACCAAGCTTTGAATGAAGCAGATAAGGACTTTCAAACTCAATATCTGATATTAGAAGTCCAAATTGTTCACATTCAGCAATCTTTACATCATCAGGAACACATTTGGCACAATCATGAAGAAGACCTGCAATATACGCCTTGTTCATATCTGCACCATGACACATGGCAAGACAGGCACTTGTATTAGCAACACCAAGTGTATGCTGGTATCGCATGTTGTCTGTACGGAGTGCGTCTTTTACCTGTGTTCTTAATTGTTCAATATATTTGTTATCCATAATAAAACCTCTTAAACATAAAGTTTTCTGGACTTTATATACTCTTCTACTTCTTCGCCGACATCTTCTTTTACTGACAGACCCATTGCAACCTTCTTTCGTATATCAGTTGAACTGTAAGGAAGTTCCGGAACATCAATAAAATCAATAACCGCACCATATTTATCAGCAAGAAAATGTTTCTGCTCTATAAGTACACTGGCTGAATTATTGTCCCTGTTAGCACATAAAAGATGACAATGGCTGCATATATACTCAGGATGATACCAGTCCTGAATATAAAGAAGCGAATCTGCACCTATTATAAAATATATTTTCTTATATGAATCATATATCTGTGCAAGTGTATCGGCTGTGTAGGTATTACCGGGACGGTCAGTTTCAATCGTAGAAAGTGACATGTAATCAAAAGGTTTAATTGCAAGCTTTACCATATTACAACGGTCAGTTGCACTTACAATTGGAGAATTATCTTTATAAGCAGGTGTGCCTGAAGGCATGAATAATATTTCATCAATATCAGACTGTTCGTAAGCACATCTGGCAATACCTGTGTGTCCTTTGTGGATTGGATTAAATGTCCCACCCATAATACCTATTATTTTGTCTGAATTAATCATGGTAAAATGATTTTTTTGTTGTCCTTAGATTCCTTGTAAAGAACGATTTTCTTTCCAATAACCTGAACAACCTGTGAGCGTGTTCTTTCTGCAACCATCTGTGCGATTTCTCTAGGGTCATCAGCACAGTTATTAAGAACACTTATTTTGATAAGTTCTCTTGCCTCAAGAGCTTCTGCAATAGCTGCAGTGTTCTCAGGAGTAAGACTGTTCTTTCCAAACTGGAATATTGGATCCATTGTCATTGCAAGACCCTTTAAATAAGCTCTCTGTTTGCTTGTCATATATTCTCTCCTATTAATTATGCTTTATAGTAATCAAACTCAAGGTAATCACCAACGATAACTGTATCGCCTTCCTCAATTCCAAGCTTCTCAAGTTCATCAAGAACACCTGAGCGCTTCATGAATTTCTGGAAGAAATCAAATCCCTTTTCAGATTCAAGGTTAGTATAACCAAGCATTTTATCAATCTTTGGTCCGTTGACAACGTATACGCCATCTTCGTTAATAGAAACTTCAAAGCTTTCGTTAGGATTATCCATAAGCTCGTCGTAGTCAAATTCTTTTTCAAATAATACAGGTTCGTCCTTGAAGTTATCAAGCAGTGTTCTGACTGCGTATAACAGCTCTTTAACGCCCTGTCCTGTAACAGCTGATATAGGATATACCTTAATACCTTCCGGCTCAAATGCATCTCTTATAGCCTGTACAGGGTCACTGCCATCATCATATATAACATCAATCTTATTAGCTGCTATAACCTGTGGTCTTTCAAGAAGCTTAGGATTATAATTCTCAAGTTCTTTGTTAATAGCCTTAATATCAGCTATAGGATCACGGCCTTCAGTTGAAGCTGCATCAACAATATGAATAATGACTTTAGTTCTCTCAATATGACGTAAGAACTGGTGTCCAAGACCAACACCTTCTGATGCACCCTCAATAAGACCAGGAATATCAGCAATAACGAAACCTTTACCACCATCAAGATCAACAACACCAAGGTTAGGATTAAGTGTTGTGAAATGATAATTGGCAATCTTAGGTCTTGCATTAGTTACTCTTGATAAAAATGTTGATTTACCAACATTAGGGAATCCTACAAGACCAACATCAGCAATAACCTTAAGTTCAAGACGAACCCATAATTCCTGTGCATCCTGTCCCGGCTGTGCATACTGTGGAGCCTGCATGGTAGATGTAGCATAGTTCATGTTACCTTTACCACCACGGCCACCTTTAAGAATAGTTTCCTGAAGGTTATCTCCAGACATATCTGCAATAACTTTACCGGATTCATCATCATATATAACAGTTCCTTCAGGCACTTTAATTATAAGGTCTTCACCATCTTTACCTGTGCATCTTCTCTTGCCGCCTTCTTCGCCGCTTTCAGCAATATATTTGCTGTTATGTCTGAAATCACCGAGTGTATTAAGGCCTTTATCGACCATAAAAATAATATCTCCGCCATGACCGCCATTGCCGCCATCAGGACCGCCAGCAGGAACATAAAGCTCTCTACGGAAGCTTACATGACCATCTCCACCCTTGCCGGATTTAATAAAAATGCGGACTCTGTCTGCAAACATAACCTTTCCTCCATTCTATATTTAAATTATGTTAACTGTTTAGAATTAACATTTACAAATTAAGAAAAAAGCTCCAAATCCGAAGACTTGGAGCTAAAAAACAAATTAGTCGTTTGAAACAACAGGATAAACAGAAACCTGCTTTCTATCCTTGCCCTTTCTTTCGAACTTAACAGTTCCATCAACAAGTGCGAATAATGTATCATCGCCACCACGACCAACATTAACACCTGGATGAATCTTTGTTCCACGCTGTCTGTAAAGAATATTACCAGCTAAAACAAACTGTCCGTCAGCTCTCTTAGCGCCTAATCTCTTAGACTCTGAATCTCTACCATTCTTTGTAGAACCTACACCCTTTTTATGAGCGAATAACTGAAGATTCATATTTAACATAAGGTTACACCTCCTTAACACTAATTGATAAGTATTTCGGATTATCCTCAGCCACAGAACTAACACCTAATTCATATGACTTAAGTAAAATCGAAGTTTCCGGACTAACAGGCATAGCCATCTTAAAGATAACAATTCCTTCATCCTCATTAACTGACACATCAAACTTATCATCGGTAAAAGCCTCTATCGAATTAATAGTATTGATTGTCAGAACTGAAATAGCAGAACATATAATATCACTGCCGGATTCAGCATATCCTGCATGACCTGCAGAATAAAAACCTGTGATCTCTTTTTCAGAGTTCTTAAAAAAAGTTATATGAGTCATGAATAACACACCTCACAAACATCCATACAAAAATTAAGCATTAATCTTTTCAATCTTAACTTCTGTGTAAGCCTGTCTATGACCATTCTTCTTGTGATATCCAGTCTTTCTCTTGTACTTGTAAACGATAACCTTCTTATCTCTGCCTTCGCCTACAACGCTAGCTGTAACTGTAGCACCGGCAACTGTTGGCTCACCAACCTTAGCCTCGCCGTTGTTTACAAAAAGAACCTGATCAAATGTAACAGTGTCACCAGCATTAACTGCAAGCTTCTCAACTCTGATAGTATCGCCTTCAGAAACTGTGTACTGCTTACCACCTGTTGCTATAATTGCGTACATATGGTATCCTCCTTAATTAAATACTCGCCAGTTTTGGGGAATCCGACATACATCAGATACACTTATACCCTAACTGAGCGGCACACAAAATATATAATATACATTCAGTTACTATTTGTCAAATGTTTTTTAGAAATATTTTAAAAATTTTCAGATAATCCATAAGCCAGCAATTCCACATATAATTCCTACTGCGAATCCAACAACAACATCTCTTACAAAATGTACTCCTGCAAGCACTCTGCTTGCTGCCATAATTGCTACAAGCATAAGCATTATAATACCTACTGGAACAGAAACATAAAGCCAGCACATCGCAATAATTGTAATGGAAAAAACATGTCTGCTTGGCATTGATTCGCCTTTAGTTTCCTTAATAAATAATGGCTTTATATTGTATTTTTCATATGGCCTTTTCGCATCAATACATTTTCTTATAACAGATACAAGAATAAATGATGTAAAAGGTGTGAGAATAAGCTTGGATGTAAGTAAAAATTTATCAGTTTCAACAACTATACCGCTGTTTCTTAACATAATCGGAGTTGTCTCAGAAAAGAAAGTCCCTCGTAAACTCATTATTATAAGAAAAATGTATGCAAATGCGATAAAATAAGCCATATATTTGTATATGAATTTAAGAATTGCATAAGCTGGCTTACAATTAAGAAACCATTCTGATATCTTTCTATATCTTCTTTCGTATGCAGGAATTTCCTGTGAAATATTTACTTCAGTATTATCCATAAATCCTCCATGCATTTTCAGGCTTTATTAAGACTTTCAGACAGACTTTTTCCAATTTTCTTTCGTGTAATCTCAACAAGACCAAGCTTGGTGATGTCAACGATTGTAGTGTTTACTATATCCTTTTTTGCCAGAGATTTCAAATGTTCCATCAGAATATCGCAATTTCTCTGATTCATATTAATAAAATCAACGATAATAATTCCCGAGAGATTTCTTACCTTAATCTGCTGGCACAGCTTGTCTGCGGCTTCAAGATTAGTTTTTAATGCAGAAGCCTCGATTGCTTCCATGCTCTTTGCCTTAGCTACATTCTTACCAGAATTAACATCAATGACAGAAAGTGCTTCAGTCTGTTCGATAATAAGATATCCACCTGATTTTAACCAGACCTTCTTGGAAAGAGCGGTATCTATCTCCTTTTCTATAGAATAGAGCTTGTATAAAGGCCATAATTCATCTTTATACATACGGATACTTATATTACTGCTACGAGGCAGATATGTTTCTAATTCATTATATATAGCCGGAATATCTGTGATAATCTCAACACTGTCTTTTCCAGACAGATGAACAATTTCCTCAATATATCCAGGTCTGTCTTTATGTACAAGTGTATAGAACTTTGAAAAAACAGCTTTTTGGAGCATATCAGTGTATTCGTCACACAATGTGTTTACATCTTTAATAATATCATCAATATCAGCATCAGCACAGCCGCTTCTTAATATTATTCCGAAATTTGAAAGATAATCATAGCCTGTTTTTTCTATGGCTTCCTGCTGCTTCTTAATGAGAATGTCAGCAACACGTTTTTTTATCTCTGTGATTGTTTCATTAGATTTTATCTTTTTTGAAATGTGAACACCTTTTACATCGTTAGAAACAACTGCATAATTACCGGTAAGCTCTATCTTTGAAGACACCTTTGCAGGCTTGGTTTTGAGTGGTTCGGTTGTGACCTTTACGAGAATTCTGTCGCCCTGACATATTGCAGGATTGTTTTTCTCATTAAAAAATATAGGTGCTTTGTTGTCTTGTATAGAGTAATAACATTTCTGCTTATCTTCTATCTCAATAAATGCAGCATTAATATTTTTAACTACATTTTCAACTCTTCCAACATATATGTTACCAACAACACTGCCACTATCTAAAGGCTTAAGATAGTGGCAGGTATTATCAGAAGTATATATGCAACAGAAGATTTTATTGTTAATATCTGTGATTATATATTTATATTCCATAAATTATCTGTTCCATGTTTTAATATTTCTATAGAAGCATGTTCTGTTTCCAGTGTGGCATGCAGCACCAACCTGACGAACCTTTGCAAGAATAGTATCATTGTCACAGTCGATGTCAAGAGAACCAACATACTGGAAATGTCCTGATGTAAGACCTTTAACCCAGAGCTCATGACGGCTTCTGCTATAATAAGTCATGATGCCAGTCTCTAAAGTCTTATTGAAGGCTTCCTCATTCATGTAAGCAAGCATAAGGACTTCATCATTGACATAATCCTGTACAACAACTGGAATAAGACCATTGGCATCAAGCTTTAAATCCTTAAACGAAATATCAGCCTTAGGCATTGATGATGCCTTGCTGTAAGATGCTCCGGATTCAAAAAGATTTACAGCCTCCTTAAGGTCAATACGTTTTTCATAGATTGCCTTACCGATAATTGCACCATGGATACCGGCATCATTAATATGTGTAAGATCATCCATGCAACTCATGCCGCCTGAAGCAATAATATCAATACCTGTTTTATCAGAAAGAATCTTAGTCTGTTCAACATTAGGACCGGCAAGCATACCATCCTTTGATATATCAGTGTACACAATAGTCTGTACGCCGATATCCTTCATTGCAAGTGCAAGTGAAAGTGCGGTCTTATCACTGACCTTTTCCCAGCCCTCGATAGCCACAAGACCATCTTTTGCATCAACACCTACAACAATATGTTCAGCACCGAATCTGTCAATGGCGGCCTTAATAAAATCAGGATTCTCAACAGCCTTAGTACCGATAATAACTCTATATACGCCGAGGTCAAGAACCTCCTGAATGTTTTCAAGAGTACGGATTCCACCGCCCATCTGTACAGGAACATTAACACTTGAACATATCTTCTTAATAGTTTCTGCATTAACGCCGTGTCCTTTCAAAGCACCATCAAGGTCAACAGTATGTATAAACTGTGCTCCTGCCTCTTCAAAGCCTTTAGCTATCTCGTAAGGTCTTTCAGAATATACAGTAACTTCATTAAAAAGTCCCTTCTTTAAGCGGACACACTGCCCGTCTTTAACATCAATTGCTGGATATAATCGCATATATGTAACTCCTTAAGTATATTTAGAGACTTCCCTTAGTAGAGAGAATTGTCTTGATTCTAGTATCTTTAACAGTTGCCTCGTCCAATGCCTTTGCAAATGCTTTGAACATGCCTTCAATAATGTGATGATCGTTCTCACCTGCAATCTTTCTTATATGAAGATTCATGCCTGCACTGTAAGATATTGCATAGAAGAATTCTTTAACCATCTGTGTATCAAAGTATCCGACGCTGTCTGCTGTAAATGTAGACTCAAAACCAAGATACGGTCTTCCTGAAAGGTCTATGGCACACATGATAAGTGTTTCATCCATAGGAAGAATAATATCGCCATATCTTCTTATAGACATCTTATCTCCTATAGCTTCTTTGATAGCTTCACCAAGTACAATTCCGACATCTTCGATAGTATGGTGGCAGTCAACTATTAGGTCACCAGTTACTTTTAACTTAAGGTCAAAAAGACCATGCTTTGCAAAGCTTTTTAACATATGGTCGAAAAAACCGATTCCTGTATCGACCTCTGCTTCTCCCGAACCATCAATTCTTAAAAATAAAGCAATATCAGTTTCACTTGTTTTTCTTTTTACAGTTGCCTGTCTGATTTCAGATACAGCCATATAATCCCCGTTTCCGCGCCATTGCGCTAATTAATTTTCAAATCTTACCTTAATTGAATTAGCATGAGCTGTAAGATGCTCTGCTGTAGCAAATTTCTCAATATCTGTGTGGATAGCTTCAAGAGCATTTCTAGAATATGAAATAATGCTTGATTTCTTAATGAAGTCATCAACACTTAAAGGTGAGAAGAACTTAGCTGTTCCGTTAGTAGGAAGAACGTGGTTAGGACCTGCAAAGTAATCACCAAGAGGCTCTGAACTGTATTCTCCAAGGAAGATAGCACCTGCGTTCTTAACCTTAGTCATAACATCAAAAGGATTCTTAGTAACGATTTCCATATGTTCTGATGCAATCTCGTTAGCAACATCTACAGCCTCATCAATATCCTTAGCAACAAGAATATATCCGTAATTATCAAGTGATTTCTGGATAATTTCCTTTCTTGATAATTCAGCTACAAACTTATCAACCTCTGCAGATACCTTATGTGCAAGGTCTTCACTTGTAGTTACAAGAATTGCAGATGCCATCTCATCATGTTCAGCCTGTGATAAAAGATCTGCTGCAACATAACGAGGATTAGCAGTCTCATCGGCAATTACAAGAATCTCACTAGGACCAGCAACAGAATCAATGCTTACATAACCAAATACTGCCTTTTTAGCAAGGGCAACATATATGTTACCAGGTCCACATATCTTATCAACCTTAGGAATAGATTTTGTACCATATGCCATAGCTGCAACAGCCTGTGCTCCGCCAGCTTTATATATAACATCAACTCCAGCCTCTTTAGCTGCAACAAGTGTTGTAGGATATACCTTTCCTTCTTTATCAGGTGGAGTACACATTATAATCTGCTCAACACCTGCAACCTTTGCTGGAAGAACGTTCATAAGAACTGATGAAGGATAGGCAGCCTTTCCTCCTGGTACATACACACCGACTCTTGCAAGTGCAGTAACCTTCTGACCTAATATAGTTCCGTCAGGCTTAGAATCAAACCAGCTGTACTGTTTCTGCTTCTCATGGAAAGAACGAATATTAACGATAGCCTTTCTTATAACCTCAATAAGTTCAGGGTCAACTAAAGAGTATGCTTCTTCAATCTCTGCCTCTGTTACGACAATATTGTCAGCATTGATATCAGCCTTATCAAAATTCTTAGTATATTCAAATAAAGCCTCATCGCCCTTTGTCTTGATATTAAGAAGAATCTCAGCAACTGCCGATTCGAACTTTCCATAGCTGTTAGGACTTCTCTTTAAAAGATTCTCTAAAATATTATTCTTACTTTCATCTGTTAATTCAACGATACGCATTATATTTCCTCCTTGTTTTGCGAAGCAAAATCCGAACTCCATAGTGAGGAGAGGAATTTTCCTCCTTGTTATATCCCCTGTGTTTCTATATATTTCTTGACATCATTAATAAGCTTGTTAATTCGCTCCTGCTCCATCTTCATGCTTACCTGGTTTACAACCATTCTCGCAGAAAGAGGACACACCTCTTCGAGGACTTCAAGACCATTTTCTCTTAAAGTTGCACCTGTCTCAACGATATCAACGATAACCTCTGCAAGACCTACAATAGGTGCTAATTCTACAGAACCGTTAAGCTTGATAATCTCTACAGTCTGATGCTTTATATTATTAAAATAATCCTTTGCAATGTTAGGATACTTAGAAGCAACTCTTATAAGCTCATGATGCTGTAACTTTTCTCTTGCTGATTCAGGACCACATACACACATTCTGCATTTGCCCATCTGAAGGTCATATACTTCATAAAGACTTCTTCCTTCTTCAAGAATTGTATCCTTACCTACAATACCGATATCGGCCGCACCATATTCTACATATGTAGGAACATCAGATGGCTTTGATAAAAAGAAACGGAATCCTAATTCTTCATTAGTGAAGATAAGCTTTCTTGTCTTTTCATCCTTCATCTCTTCGCAAGGAATACCAATCTGTTCAAATATCTCCATTGCCTTCTTTGCAAGACGGCCTTTTGCTAATGCAATAGTTATATATCTCATTAAAATGTACCTCCTACAAGGCTTTTTACAGCTGCTCTTTCATTTTTTCCTGATTCATCAATAACTCTTATTGTTGAATCAGAAGCGTATTCATCATCAATAAATGCTACATTTACTAATGAAGATTCTTTAGCATATTCAATATATTGAGAATCAGACTTGCTGTCTTTATATTCAATCATGCAGACATTAACACCAGTGCTTCTTAATTTCTTAGATACATTTATAGCATCACCAAGCCTGTCAGCATTGTATACAAGAAGTGTTCCATTAGCGTCGTGTGGGATGTGGATATTCTGTCTGTTAAGTGCGGCTATAAGTCTGTCAATTGTGATAGAGAAACCAATAGATGCCTTGTCACAGCCAAACTGACCGAGCAGCTTGTCATAACGTCCGCCATTCACAACAGGCTCCCCTGTTCCAAATGTATATGCATGGAATATAATTCCAGTATAGTATGCATGCTCAGATAAATCTCCTAAATCAAATGAGATATATTTATCGTAATTGTTATTCTTAAGAAGCTCATATAACTCCTCAAGTCTGTTAACAGCCTGTATGCACTCTTCTTCATCTGTTAAAGATTTAGCCTTTTCAAGCACCTCTGTACCACCAAATAACTGAGGAAGTTCAAGCAATGCTTTGGCAACTGCATCATCAATATTAAGACTATCTAAGAGTTCTTCAACACCGAAGTAATTCTTATCCTTGATAAGTCTTAATAATTCTTCTGCAGAATCTCCTGTAATGCCAGCTTTATGTAAAAGACCATTAAAGAAAGCAACGTTACCAAGCTCAACCTGAAACTCTGTAAGACCTGCTGATAACATGCAGTCAATAACCATAGAGATAATCTCATAATCTGCTGCCAGAGAGTTATCATTGATAAGCTCTGCACCAAGCATTGTATTTTCTTTAAGTCTTCCCTGATAATACTTGCTTACATTGATAAATGTATTGCCAAGATAACAGAGCTTGACTGGAAGAACTCTGTCTTCAAAATATTTTGCTGTAGCTCTTGCTATAGATGGTGTCATATCCGGTCTTAATACTAAAGTGTTTCCGTATCTGTCAAAAAGCTTGAACATTTCATTAGACGGTACACTTCCACGTTCTTTATTGAATACATCAAAGAATTCAATAGAAGGTGTCTGTATATCATTATATCCATATGATGCACAGACATCATGAAGACGATTCTCAATGACCTTCTTTTCTGCACATTCTGTACTGTATATATCGCGCACACCCTCTGGTGTATGTAGTAAATCTTTCTTCATAAATGTATATCCTTTCGTTATATTGAATGCTTTAATGCGTTGAAGTGATACTATGCTAACACACTAAATTTGTATGAATTATACATAAATATGTAGTTATTGTCAACAAACTATTTATCAGAATCTTCGATTTCTCCGTGCAGGAACTCCTTATAGATTATATATCTGTTGCCTCCTTTAGAACGTGCCATATTAATTGCTTTTTGGATTTTTTTCTTAATAAGGTCTAAATCCTTTCCATTATCAGGATATCTTCCTATGCCAATAGAAAATTCTATATTATATGATGAATCAATAAATTTACAATGCCATGAAATCTGGGTCCTAATATGCTCCAAAAATGCACGCAATTTAACTTCTTTATTGATGTTTTTAATAGCAATAATGTACTTAAAATCATTCAGACGACCTAATACACCACGGTCATCAATTGCTTTTAATATGGTATCTTCAATTACATATGTTATTCTGTGGCATTCGTCATCAGTATGTGTAGCCTTAAACTGCTCAATATTGTCAACTTCAAGATATATAAGCGAAAGCTGGCAGTTATTATCAGATTCTATGTTTTTTATACAGAATTCTTTTATAGCAGGTTCAGGCTTCATAATTAGTAAATTTCTATTTTCAGCAGTTTCATTTTTAAATGCTTTAATCTGCTGCTGTAATTTTTTATTAAGCTCACGGATAACTAAAACATCAGATATATGTAATTCAAGGTATTCAGATGAATCAGTATTAGGTATAACTTTCTTTTCTATATCAACAATTACCCATCGATATGAATTATCTATTCTTCGCATCCGTATACACATGGATTTCTTGATTTCAGGTCTTAAACTGTTGGCAACATCAATAAAATCGTCAATGTCAACCTGATGAATAGCATCCATAATTGAATAATGTTTTGACATTCCAAGGAACAGATACATAGGCTCATTTGTAGTTACTATTGAGAAATTTCTGTCAACTACAGCATATCCATTAGTAAGTTCATATTCATCAATATAATTATTATAGTTATTATAAGCATTATGATTATCACTAATCATCTAACCCCCTGCCTTTCTATCGTAATTCTATATCCTTCTGGATTGTTTCCAGATAATGAACAGGAATTCCCTGATTTGCATATATACGGAAATTCTGATTTATTTCTTTATATGTGAAGCTTTTCCGACCACCATTTTCACTTCTTTCCCAAAAACTGATTATATCAGAAAATGGTACATAATAGAACTCATCTCTTGAAGAAAAATATATAATTATGAAGGAGATACCGTCCTGTTTCTCAAATTCACGCATGAATTCAATCTGATGTTCATGGATGTTCTGAATTGGAAATGTATCTGTTGCACATTCTTTTGCATCAAAACATACAGGAATTCCCTGAACAACACCAATATAGTCAACCGTACTTTTCTGGTCAAAATATGCCAGTGTAATATGTCTTGTGCTTTGGTCTATATTAATTGGTTTTATGGGTGTTGGAATCTTTTGGACAAGTGCAAGATGTGAAGTCCTGTATTTATCATTAGACATATTAATAAGGTCTTCTAATGTAGAGCCTCTAAGTCCTCTTGAATTCCAGGTCGGCATAACTGTTCTCCTTTCATGATATTTTTAAAAGAATCAGGTATTGCAGCGTATATATGAATGTCCATATCTGGAATATCTAATTCATATGAATGAAGCATCTGGTCTTTTACTTTGTATTGTCCGTTAAATGTATCATTAACAGATTTCTGACCGTATTTATAATCACCTATAAGAGGATGTCCGATACTTGCAAGATGAGCTCTTATCTGATGGCTTCGTCCTGTAAGAAGATGAATCTTTAGCAGAGTCACATTACCATTAGAACATACCGGAATATACTCTGTCTCAATCGGAAGTGAATCTTTAGTTTCAGTCCTGCTTATAGTCACTTTATTAGTTTTGTTATCTTTATACAGATATCCTTTTATTAAAGCACGCTTATCAACGTTTCCCTTTACAATGCACAGATAGTACTTTCCAAGGGTTCTCTGTTTAAATGCTTCCGATAACTGCTGTAATCCTTTAGTAGTCTTTCCAGCTGCTACAATTCCACTTGTATTACGGTCTAATCTGTTGCATATGCCAGGCTTGAACGACGCTAAATCACCGGCGTTAAGTTCTCCCTTATGTATAAGGTGTGCAATTAAATATTCAACAAGTGACACATCTTCAGGCTTTGCCTTCTGTGAAAGCATGCCAGAAGGCTTATTAATGAATATAACATCAGAATTCTCATAGATTATATCAAGTGGCCTGTATATTCTGTTGTAGTAGTCGTCATTAACTGTTCGGTTATTATCAGCTGAGAATTTTTCAAATGTCTCATCAGAAAAGAAAATCTTGATTATATCACCACATTTTAACTTCTCATCACCTGTTGCTTTGGAATTATTGAGTGTAATATTCTTTTTTCTCAGCATTTTGTAAAGAAAGCTCTTAGGGGCGTTGGATAAATAACGCTCAAGACAGCGCATCATCTTCTGACCTGCGAGCTTTTCATCAATGTTAATTTCTTTCATATAATACCTGCTTAATTACATACTCATTCTTAGTAATGCGTCTGTTATATACTGTTTTCTGTCAAGGCTGTTTTCTTTGCTCACATCAAAATTCAAGGCTGCATTCTTAACTTTTTCAAGATATGTATCCTTATCCTTATAAAGAAGGACAGCACATGTAAGCTTCTCATTCTTCAAGAACTCCTTAACACTTGTCTCGAAAAGGTTCTTGTCAGCTTTAGCAGCACTTGTATAGGCAAGTATCTGGTTATCACTGATAACTGCTGCCATAATACCAACAGGCTTCTGCTTATTGGATACAACAAGGTCATAGACGCTGTTTAATTCGCCTTTACGTTCTTCAATAGCACTCTTTAATTCTTCATCACAGTTCTTATGTGGAATAAGAACAAAGTATGATACTGCGAATTTGGCAGCAGGCAGAACAAGTACAACAGCAAGCATTGTAAGGTAGTTATTCTTTGATTTCCATATTATGAAACCAATGATAAATATTACGAGTACAACAGCAAATGCAATAATTGTTTTAATCATATTGCGGCTTTTTTTATAGGCAAGATAACCGAACTCACCTTTTTCTACTTTTTTCATTACTTCTGCTCCTTATTTTTCTAGGTGGAATAAGACATTTTGGACCAAATCCAATCAGGTCATTTCTGTTGTTGGCAAGAAGTGCTTCTTTTACAAGATCGTAATTCTCAGGCTTCTTGTACTGGATAAGTGCTCTCTGCATCTCTTTTTCATGATGGGATACAGGTGTATATACCTTTTCCATTGTTCTTGGGTCATAACCTGTATAATACATACATGTTGAAAGTGTTGACGGTGTGGGATAAAAATCCTGTACCTGTTCTGGCATATAGCCTAAGTCACGCACATATTCAGCAAGCTCAATAGCCTCTTTCATGGTTGAACCCGGATGGCTGGACATAAGATATGGCACTACAAACTGCTCTTTTCCTGTCTTATCATTAATTCTTTTATAGCGTTTAATAAAGCTGTCATATACCGCTCTTGAAGGTTTACCCATTCTTGATAAAACCTTATCTGATATATGCTCTGGTGCAACACGGAGCTGTCCGCTAATATGATTCTCACACAATTCTCTTAAAAATGTATCATCAGAATCTTCCATACAATAATCAAATCGTATGCCTGACCTTATAAATACTTTCTTAACAGAAGGAATCTTACGAAGCTTTCTTAAAAGGCTTATATAATCCTTGTGTTCCACGACAAGATTCTTACATGGCTTAGGAAAAAGACACTGTTTATTGACACATGCTCCCTTACTTAACTGCTTGTCACAGGCTGTTCTTCTGAAATTAGCTGTAGGGCCGCCAACATCATGAATATATCCCTTAAAATCGGGGTCATGTGTCATCAATTCGGCTTCTTCTATTATATTTTCATGGCTTCTTGTCTGTATGATACGTCCCTGATGGAAGGTAAGCGCACAGAATGAACATCCGCCGAAGCATCCTCTGTTGCTTGTAAGAGAGAATTTAATCTCTGATAATGCAGGAATACCACCCATTTTCTTATATACAGGGTGATAATCTCTCATATAAGGCAGCGAATATACATCGTCCATCTCCATCTGTGTAAGCGGCATCGCTGGAGGATTCTGTACGACATACATTTTTTCCTTAACCTTTTCAACAAGAATCTTGGCGCTGAAAGCATCAGTATTAATGTACTGTGTATAGAAGCTCTCAGCATATTTCTTCTTATCAGCTGCAATTTCATCATAGCTTGGAAGCTCTATATAATCATCATATATATGATCAAGGCTTTTTGCTTTATATACAGTGCCTCTTATATATGTGATGTCTTTAACATCAATTCCGGCTTCAAGCGCCTCTGCTATCTCTACAATAGAATGTTCGCCCATTCCGTAAGAGATAATATCTGCACCCGAATCAATAAGGATTGAATGTTTCATCTTATCAGACCAGTAATCATAGTGCGACATTCTTCTTAATGAAGCCTCAATGCCACCAATAATAATAGGTGTTTTCTTATATGTCTGTCTTATAAGATTACAATATACAATAGTTGCATAATCGGGACGCATGCCCATTTTGCCCCCAGGCGAATATGCGTCATTCTTTCTGTGCTTTTTATTGACTGTATAATGATTAACCATTGAATCCATATTACCTGCAGAAACAAGAAATCCTAATCTTGGTTCTCCGAGGATTGTAATTGATTCTTTCTTTTTCCAGTCAGGCTGTGCAATAATGCCAACCTTATAACCGCGGCTTTCTAATAGCCTTGTTATAATAGCCATTCCAAAAGAAGAATGGTCAACATAGGCATCTCCGCATATATACACGAAGTCGCACTGCTGCCAGCCCCTTTTTTTCATATCTTCTCTGCTAATTGGAAGAAAATCCTTAACCATGGAATTCTCCTTATCTTTTAATCTGGTTTCGTTGTAATATTGATATCTCTTCTTTGGTAAGTGCTCTGTATTCACCTGTTTTTAGGCTTTCATCAAGTGGTAATGCACCAAATGTTATACGCTTAAGGAACAGAACCTCTGAACCTATGGCAGTAAACATTCTCTTTACCTGATGAAACTTCCCTTCATGTATTGTTACATGAATCTCAGAATAATCCTTATCAGAATTATAGCTTAATACCTTTAATATGGCAGGAAGTGCTGTCAGCTCTTCATCAACGAATAGTCCGTTGGCAAACTGCTTAACTTCCATATCACTTATCTTACCTTTAACTTTGGCATAATAAGTCTTATCAACATGCTTTTTAGGTGATAGCAGATCATGTGCCATAGCACCATCATTCGTAATTATAAGAAGCCCTTCGGTGTCCTTATCAAGTCTTCCTACCGGAAAAAGGTCTTTTCTGTTATTAGTTTTAATAAGGTCAATCACTGTTGTACATGTATTGTCATCAGTTGCCGAAACAACACCGGCAGGCTTGTTAAGCATAAAATACTCATATTCATGATAGCCCACAGCATTACCATCTACATTTACAGAATCACCATCTGTATTAATCTTTGATTCAGGCTTTGTCACAATATTGTCATTAACAGTGACTCTCTTTTTTCTTATCAGTTCTTTAACTTCACTGCGTGTACCAACCTGCATGTCTGCAAGATATTTATCAAGTCTTATAAACATTTACATCCATCTCCAGCCTGCAAGATATTTATTTTTTAACTGTCCGTTAGCGTTCTTGCCCCATCCAAGTGGATAGCCATCAACACATACAAGTGTCCAGCCAGATTTGACATTAAAATCATCAATATCGATAGTCTCTCCTTTAAGATATCTGATTACTCTGTCATCTGAAACAGAAAGGTCAAGACAGTTATTAAACTGATCCTTAGTAAGTGCCATTGCAAATGCCTGACTCGGTTCAAAACGGTTCTTCTTAAGCTCACCTAGCAGCAGACCGTTTCTTATAATTCTTAAACCGCGTTCCTCTGCCATATAAGGAGATGTAAGAAAGACCCTTGTATCTCTTATATTGATATAAGCAGGGTCATATTCAAATGTGGTGCTGTCCATGAACTCCTTTAATTCATCAGGAAGCTTTGTCTTTCCTGATACAGGTCTTTTAGAAGATGTATAATCTTCGCCGTCTTTCTCAAATAATGCCACAAAATGTCCTTCTCCAGGCATCTTATGAGGAAATATTCTGACAGCCTTCTCAAGATGATATCCTTCATCAGTATCAAAGCCGTGTGAGAAGCCTTCATATGGCTTGATATCTATAAGGTGCATATCAGGTCTGTTGGTAAGAAGATGTATTACTGAATCTTCATCCTCCAGCTTTGAAAATGTGCATGTAGAATATAATAATTTACCGCCCGGTTTTAACATGTCAGCACCGGCAAGAATGATATTCCTCTGAATCTGTGAATAGAACTCCGGACCGTTCTTTTCCCATGCTTTGATAAGCTTATTGTCTTTTCTGAACATTCCTTCACCTGAGCATGGAGCATCAATAAGTACTTTGTCAAAGAATCCTGAGAATCTTGAAGCTATACCCACAGGGTCTTCATTAAGGACGCACAGATTAGGAACACCGAATACTTCAACATTCTTAAGAAGTGCTTTGGCACGCGAATTGCTTATATCATTGGTTATAATTAGTCCTGTTTTGTTTAATTTGGCTGCAAGCTCTGTTGATTTGCCACCGGGAGCTGCACACATATCAAATACAACATCGCCTTCCTCAATCGGAAGAACATTGGCAGGTGTCATGGCACTAGGCTCCTGAATATAATATAAGCCTGCAAAATAATATGGGTGTTTAGCAGGCTTGTCATCTTCTGAATAATAGAATCCGTTCTCAATCCAAGGAACAGGTTCTAACTTAAACGGACATATCTTAAGGAAATCCTCTGTTGAAATTTTAAGGTTATTGACACGCAGTCCATATAATCTCTTATCATTAAAGCTTTCTATATAGCTGTCATATTCATCACCTAACATCATTTTCATTGATTCTGTATATTTCTCTGGTAAATTCACTTTGTATACCTCAATTCTGTATAGTTTCTGTAATGAGTTACTGCACTGACTGTGCCCGGTAATCCTCAGCAATTATATCCAACTGGCGTGAAAATCTTGAAAGTTCATTAACATCGCCTTTTTCAAATATTTCATAGAATTCATCCTGGATTTTTATAACAACCTGCTTATTGGCAACCTTGTACAGATTCTGTATTGTACTTAATATATCTGAAACAATATTTGCCTTGACCATAAAGTAGGTCTGGGAATTAATAATTTCATCATGGATAGATGACATTTCGTTATCAAGTGTTATAAGTGCATCTGATGCCGCATTTAGTCTTTCTTTCACATGTGCAGGAATTTCACCATTATATTTGTATTGCAGTGAATGTTCAATAATTGCCCAGAAATTCATGCCAAGAGTTCTTATCTGAATCTCTACGGGTATAATAGTAGTTCCTTTCACTGTCTCAACTTCATAATGAACTATAAGATGATAACTTCTATAACCACTATCTTTAATATTTTTAATATAATCTTTCTCACTTATTACAGTCATGTCTTTTCGTTTCTTGATAAGTTTCACAACTGTATATATATCTTCCGTAAACTGACATATAAGTCTTATGCCTGCAATATCAAAAAGTTTTTCCTGAATTTTATCGATTTCAATCCCTCTGCGCTGTGCTTTTTCTATTATACTAGAAATACTTTTTACACGTCCTAAAACCTGTTCTATGGGTGAATAGACACCTGCCTGACGGTATTCTTTAATTATATGGTTGAATTTTATCTGAAGTTCTTCCACCGCTAGATCATAAGGTGTAAGAATTTCCTTCCACATCTGAATTTCCATTGTAGTCTCCATTTCAGCTTTTATTGCATAATTATATTTCATTATAACACATAAAAACATATTTTTGAGAATATTATTAAATATCTATTATTAAAGAGGCTGTATGATAAGCATAATACTTATTCTTTTATTTGTGTTTTCGGTATTATCAGTTCCTGTGTGTCACGGAGTGATTTCCGGACTATATCTTTATGGAATGAAAATATTTCCGGGATTATTTATATCTTTTATTCTCACTAATATTCTTGTAAGAATTCTACAGCAAAAAAATATTAATAATCCATGGATACTTGTAATAACAGGTCTTATGACAGGCTTTCCAAACGGAGCCTATATCTGCTCATGGTACAATAAAAATAATCCTGAAAACAGACTTGGGGACATGCTTGCCGGCATAATCAATATTCCCAGTCCGGCATTTCTTATAAGCTATGTATATATTAATATCCTCGAAAAATGTATCAGTCTGCCAATGTTTCTTGCACTGACTTATACACCGGTAATATTATGTTCATATATGGTGATTCTGCTTTTTAGGGATAAAGATAATAAAAAAGACAATGCTCCACATATAAAAACTGGCAAAAAACTGATATTCCATTTCTTTGAAGAAGCTGTAGACAGTTCAATTAATACTGCTCTGAAGTTGGGAGCTTACGTTATTATTTTCTCTGTCATTGTAAATATTATAATGCATTTTTCACAAAGCAATACCGCTGGTTTGTTAATATCATATTTATTTGAAATATCAAATGGTCTTGCCATAATTAAAAATGCCGGAATTCCTATGAATATAACAGTATTATTGACAGTATTACTTGATGCATTTGGCGGAGTATGCATTATTATGCAGACAAAAAGCATCTGCAGCAGTTATATAAGCATAAAAAAATACATATATCAGAAACTTGTACTGTGTATAGTAACACTTGCAATGACTTATCTGCTGATATATGTATTAAATATACTATAAGATTATTAATTGTTATTCATTATTGTCTGTATCCGTGGAATCCGAATCTTCCGAATTGTTTTGCACAGTTTCTTCAGTTTCTCCTTCTTCAATACCACTAAGCTCATTCCTATTATTATTGACAACAGATAATACATTTTCTAGACCTGATAATAACGAATCATATTTTTCTTTATTATCCTTAATTGAATGTTCAATAATATACTGAAGTTTTGCAAGCATATCATCTGTGTACTGCATAGCACCATACCTTATGCTGTTTGCTTCCTCTGTTGCATTATCCAGGATAGCCTGTGCCTGTGCTGTAGCCTGTTCAATAAGCTCATTAGCCTGTGCATAAGCTCTCTGCATAATTTCATGCTCATTAATAAGTTCTTCAGTCTGAACCTGTGCTGCATTAATAATAGCATCAGCCTGTTCCTTGGCATCTGCAAGAATAGCATCTTTATTGCTTAAAATCTTCTGATATTTCTTAACTTCATCAGGAGTTTTTAATCTTAATTCTGTAAGCATATCCTCTAACTGCTCTTTATTAACAATAATCTTAACATTAGATAATGGATAATATTTACAGGTATCAATATAACTTTCAATATCACTTATTAACTGCTCAATTCTGCTCATCGTTTTACTCCTTTAATAGTATTTTGATTATTTTGTGATTCCATACTTCTCATAGACTCTGTCTATAATCTCTTCCGGAACGAACTTTTTAATATCCCCGCCATACATAGCCATCTCTTTAACGATGCTGGAACTTAAATATGCATACTTCAGGCTTGTTGTAAGAAATACCGTATCAATCCCAGGAGCCGCAACTCTGTTAGTCTGCGACATTGCAAGCTCATATTCAAAATCAGTGACAGCTCTTAATCCCCTTATTATCACAGAAACGTTATGTTCTGCAGCAAAATCCACCAGTAATCCACTAAAGCTTAATACTTCAACATTAGGCAGATCCTTTGTCACTTCTCTTAACATATTAACACGCTCTTCCACTGAAAACAATGGTGTTTTGGTACTGTTATTTAAAACGCCAACTATCAGATGATCAACAAGACTTGCTGAACGCCTGATTATATCCAAATGTCCTAATGTCACCGGGTCAAAACTTCCTGGATAAATCGCTTTTTTCACAGTTATTCACTCTCCTTTAATCGTATAAAAATATGCTTATTAGTTTTATAATTCTTAATCTTTACAGTCTCAAATCCACATTCATCAATATAATCCAAAGGCACATTAAGAGCCTCCTCAATTACAATAATTGTATATCTGTCTACAATATCCGAATGTGATAATGCAAGTAATACGTCATATTCATAGTCTTTTCCATAAGGTGGATCCATAAATATAATATCAAATACTCCGCTGCCTGATAATCTGTTTATTGCAGACAAAACATCCTGTTCCATTACAACAGCCTTAGGGGAAAGTTTTGTAAATGTAAGATTATCTTTAATAACAGCTATTGCCTGTCTTGCATTTTCTACAAGAACAGCTTCTTTTGCACCACGGCTTAACGCCTCAATACCTATCGCACCACTTCCTGAATATAAATCAAGAAACCTGCATCCTGCAATATCTGATTGTAACATATTGAACAATGTTTCTTTAATTCTGTCAGTAGTTGGTCTTGTGTTGTCACCTTCAGCAGCCTTTAAAGGCATGCTTCTGGCAATTCCAGCTATTACTCTCATAAATATCAGTTCCTTTATATTTTATTCAAAAAAATTCTTTAATTCTGCACGAGAATTAATCTGCAGTTTATTAAATATAACTTTCATATTGGACTTTACAGTACTCTCAGCAATAAAGAGCTGTTCAGCAATTTCTTTATTAGAAAATCTCTGTGATGCAAGCTTTGCAACATCTGCCTCACGTACAGTAAGTCCATAATCTGCAAGGGCATGTCCAGCTTTTTTTATTGATTTAACCCCTTTTTCATAACCCTTTGAAATCTTTATAACATTTCTGATAAAGCCTTGATTATCATGGCCTATAACAGTTTCTGCCATAAGCTCAGATATGCTGCTGTAATTATGTACAAAAGGCATATATATTCTGTCTGGTTCAGCAAGCTTTATGGCCTCTTTAAGAAACTTATGGGCTTTAATTGTCTCACCTGTTTCTTTATTCGCAATTGCAAGATATATATATGTATATATCTGTGGAAGGATATAAGAAAAAAGATTGTTAAGTCCTAAAAGCTGACCGCTTATACCAAGAAAATGATGATACTCACGATTAAGTATAAGATATTTTCCAAACACAATGTTAACAAAACTAAGAGAGAAGAAATTAACGGAATCTTCAATCTTTTTCTGGTCTTTAATCCATGCAGCAATTTTATCCTGCTGTTCTATATCAGAATACATACATGCATGGCATATATCCGAAAGCTTTTCAAGCGATTTGGATTTTCGGGTATCCCTTCTTGCCACAGCTTCAATTTTGTGCATATTTTCCTTATACTGATCATTAAATCCTCTGTAGAGTGCTATATTTGCAAGAATATAATATGCAGCAATGTATATAGCATACTGATTACGGCTGTCTGCCATATATATTGCTTTCTGACAGAGAATCTCAGCTCCGTCAAGGTCACCTCTGTTATATAAAACATCAGCACGCATCAGAGCTTCAAAACCTTTTCCATGACCATTCGTTATTCTGTAATAATCAGGTGCACACTGTTCAAGCGTTTCAAGTTCCTTATCAAGTGCTCCAGACTGTCTGTGATATAACATCATAATTGAAGGGCATTCATAATTAAATGGAAAGCCACCGGCAATTATATTTACAGGTGATTTAGAAATAGAAAGAATAATATTAAAACCTTCTCTCATTTTTCCAAAATCATTATATTCTGTAAAAGCTTTTATAAACTGTATCTCCGCCATGTAAGAATTCTTCTTGTTGTCACTTAAAACTGAATCCTTACAGATATCTGATGTTATATCCGTAAGAAGAGTTTCAACCATATGCTTCTCATTAAACATAAGCAGTGAGAAACATATAATCAAAGAAAATTCATAATGTCCCTCTTTTTCTATATCCCAGTAGTGATTGGCAATGTCCGTAAATACATCTTTATTCTGCTTAATTACATAAGGATATATATCTATAAAATCAATATTATGCTGATATATTTTCCTATATTCCTTTGAGTGGCTGTAAAGCTTCATCGCTTCAAAGTAATTACCATCATCAAGATTCGTATCAGCAGCTCTGAGTGTAATCTTAGTAACTTCATCAACAGGCATTTCGTCAAGAACCTGAAGAATGAATCCGTCAAACATAGGATTAAAGCTGTACCTTCTTGTATGCTCATCATAATTAATTAACGGAATTGAATTAAGAAGTTTAAGACACATTTTTTCTTCTAAAAAAGTCTGCTTCATGCACTGGTTAAGATTAAAGCTTGAAAATACGCTCATGGTAGCAAGAAATTGTCTTTCATCATCAGATAACTCCAGCCACACATTATTTTCAATAAATGTATACGCTTTATCAAGCACAGTCTTATCTGCATCGGTATGTTTATTCTTATAGGCTTCCATGTATAGATGTACTACATATGGCCATCCCAGAGTTTTATTAAATATATCTTTAGAAGTTTCTTTATCAAGAATAATTTCATTAAGCCTGAAATAATCTTCAATATCTTCCTGTGAAAATGCAAAATCCTTTTTTGTGATTCCCAACGCATCATCCTTAGTTATAAGATTAATAATACTCTGATTAGTTAATTTTTTTAATATAAATGCATATCTCAATCCTACTGCGGTTGATAAATATGATGCAGCAAATATTCTGCACATATTGTCATCAAATATATCATCAAAGTTATCAATCACAAGCAGAGCAGAGAATTTCTCTGAATTCATAATAGATAAAAGATTAATAACTTCATTAATAGCATAATCCGAATCAGGAAATCCAATTTTCTTAAAAGCTGCAGCCAATGTATTATCAAACATTTTGACAGCATTGCAGAAATTATCCCAAAAAATCTCTCTGGAACTTTCTGCATCTATCCATAAAACAGTATACCCTGGGTAATTCTTAAAAAAAGTCCTTATTACTTTGGATTTACCATATCCTGTAGGCGCATAAATAAAGCTGTATCTATACATCTCAAATCTTGAAAGTTTATCTTTAAGACTGCCCGAAATGTATGCTCTGTTCGATAGATTTTTAATATGAGCCATCAGTTTTCCCCCTCTGTTAATACAGACTGATTACTTCCATTCAGAATTATCAATCTCTATTTTTTTATCTCTTAACATAAGTTCCTTAACAGCTTCAGCAGCAGGTTTGTCTTCAAAAAGCACCTTATTAACCTGCTCTACAATCGGCATCTCAATATTATATTTCTTAGAAAGTTCTAACGCTGCCTTTGCAGAGAACACACCTTCTACTACCATCTGCACTTCTTTCATAGCCTCGTCTTTGGTGTATCCTTTACCTATGAGAATTCCTGCACGTCTGTTACGGCTGTGCATACTTGCACATGTAACGATTAAGTCACCAATACCTGAAAGGCCAGCAAAAGTATGAGGATTAGCTCCCATCGCAACACCAAGTCTTGTTATCTCAGCATTACCTCTTGTTATAAGAGCAGCTTTAGTATTATCACCATAACCAAGCCCATCTGCAATACCTGCGGCAAGCGCGATAACATTCTTTAATGCGCCACCTATACATATTCCCAGCATATCCGGACTTGTATACACCCTGAATACATCACTCATAAAAATATTCTGTAAATATTCAGCTGTTGCCTTTTCATGTGCACCTATGACACATGTTGTAGGAATGCCACGGCTTACCTCTTCAGCATGGCTTGGTCCTGATAAAACTGCAACCTTGGCACAAGGAATCTCCTCTTCTACAATCTGGCAGAGTGTTAATAAAGTATGTTCCTCAACCCCTTTTGCCACATTTACAATAATCTGTCCTTCCTTTACGAAAGGTGCAATCATCTTTGCAGTAGAACGTGTATAAGGAGATGCGACTGCAAGTACAAGTACATCTGCACTGCCAATTACATTCTCTGTATCTCCTGAAACAGTAATACTGTCAGGAATCTTTACACCAGGAAGGCATCTTTTATGTTCTCTTTCAGTCTGAAGCATAGCAACTTCATCCTTTAATACTGACCATACTGTTACATTGTGTCCGTTGTTATTAAGAAGTAAAGCAAGACCTAAGCCCCAGCTTCCTGCTCCTAAAACACTTACATTTGCCATAATTATACTCCAATCTGCGCATAAGCGCATCAAAAATTAATTCTTTTTTTCACCGATTTTCCGTTCTGTTCCCTGAACCAGTCTTACAATATTACTGCGGTGTCTGATAAATGCAAGTGCTGCAAGAGCGAAAACAATAACAGTGCCTTCAACAAGGTCTGTTCCATTTAATGGAAGCCAGCCTAAGAATCCCCATATAAGAAATTCAACAAAAAACATTGCCATACCTATAAGTGAGGCCAGTGAAACATAACGGCTTATCCTGGCTACAAGTGCAAAAAAGAAAATACCAAAAACTGTAAACATAAAACAGTACTTAGGAAAAAGCATAAGACTTATAACAACACCTGAAGATGCTGCTATTCCCTTTCCCCCCTTAAACTTAAGGTAGAACGGAAAATTATGTCCAAGCACAATTCCAAGGCCACAATACAGAAACAAAAGCATTTCCGGAATTGCAGTATGTGGTACTATAAGAAAATGTATCAATATATCAGCAATTACAGCTTTAAATGCATCTAACAGATAAGTTGCAATTCCAGCTTTCTTGCCAAGAGTTCTCATAACATTAGTAGTTCCCGCATTGCCACTGCCATAATCCCTGATGTCAATCTTATTGAACTTTCCCATCCAGTACCCTGCCTGAATGAGTGCTCCGGCAAAATATCCATATATAAGAACACCTATTTTAAATAACATTACTCTTTCTCCTTACGTTCTCTGTTGATGAATCTGATAGATGTACCTCTGAATCCAAAGGATTCTCTTATTCTGTTTTCTATATATCTTGTATAAGAAAAATGTGTGAGTGCTACATCATTAACAAACATAACAAATGTCGGTGGTTTTACCGAAACCTGAGTCATGTAATAGATTTTAAGTCTCTTACCCTTATCTGAAGGTGGCTGCTTCATTGCAACTGCTTCTGTAAGAATTTCATTAAGCACACCGGTAGGAATACGCATAGTCTGTGCATCAACAATGTGATCAACTAATTCATATATTTTATTAAGTCTCTGACCTGTCTTGGCAGAAACAAATATAATCTCAGCATATGACATAAATGCAAGAGTATCTTTAATCTTATTCGTAAACTCATAGATAGTCTTGTCATTCTTCTCTATGTCATCCCATTTGTTAACAGCAATAATAATACCCTTGCCTCTTTCATGCGCTATTCCGGCTATCTTGGCATCCTGCTCTGTAACACCTTCCGTAGCATCAATAACAAGAATTGCAATATCAGCTCTTTCAACTGCTGCAACAGTTCTTATGATACTGAAACGCTCCAGATCTTCTTTAATCTTGCTCTTACGGCGTAGTCCCGCTGTATCAATAAATACATATTCTTTGCCATTATACTTGATAGCTGTGTCAATAGCATCTCTTGTTGTACCGGCAATATCAGATACAATAACTCTGTTCTTGCCTACAAGCTTATTGATGATTGATGACTTACCAACATTAGGCTTACCTATTATAGCTACCTTAGGTCTGTCATCTTCTTCATCAGTATCTGAACCCTCTGGGAAATGACTCACCACTTCATCAAGCACTTCACCAAAACCTAACTTATTAACGGCTGATATAGGAAATGGTTCTCCAATTCCAAGATTATAGAATTCATATACATCAGGCATCATCTTTTCAAAGCTGTCTACTTTATTGACAACAAGAATAACAGGCTTGTGTGAACGTCTTAACATATCAGCAACCTTAGAATCTGAATCTACAAGTCCCTGCTTAACATCAGTCATAAATATAATTACATCCGCAGTTTCAATGGCAATTTCAGCCTGTTCACGCATCTGTGAAAGAATAATATCACCTGTATCCGGCTCTATACCCCCTGTATCTATAAGTGTGAAATTGTGGTTTAGCCAGCTTACCTCTGCATAGATTCTGTCTCTTGTAACACCCGGTGTATCTTTAACTATTGAAATCTGTTGTCCGCACAGACTGTTGAATAATGTTGATTTACCAACATTAGGTCTTCCGACAACAGCAACTATTGGTTTACTCATAATTCCTCCTTGCTCTTATAGCAAATTTACAAAAAATTAATACACGCAATCTATAATATAATATCAGTTTAATTGCTTTTTGTAAAGCACTGTGATATCATACAAAATATTGATTTTAAGCACTTTAGGAGGTGTTTTTGTGAAATTTTCCCGCAAAAAATTAACATTTATTCCGGTATTGGTTCTTATATCGGCAATTATTTTTCCATCTTTTACTGCACTGGCAGCAGATGCATCTTATAAGTTCTCTGCAATTGATTTAAAATTAAAAGTTCCTGAGGAACTGATATGCTTTACGCAGACAACAACAGGCAATAATGCGTATCTTAAGGATATTGGCGCACAGGATGCCAATGAAGTACAGAACTCAATGAAAGCATCTAATATATATCTTGAAGCATTTTCAAAAGACATTTCTTATGAAATTGCTGTTGTCGGAATGAAAGCAGGCGCATCACTTTCTAACCTTGATGAACTGGATGAGAATCAGTTAAGTGGCATGTTCCTGCAGTATATTGACTCAGAGAATGCCAAACAGGAAGATGGCCTGACAGAGACAATGACAGGCAAGGCTATAGATATAATTAACGACCGTCCATATTTCAGGACAGAGGTTACATCTGTATCAGACGAAAAGCAGACAATTTATACAAGAAAATACTACACTGTAGCACGCGGATATATATATATGTATTCTCTTCAGTCGAAGGATAATGAAATCACTGATGAGATGATTAATGACATCAGATACATAATCAACTCAGCCCAGTATACAGATGTGAAGAAATCCATATTTGAAAACGGTGTGTTTACAGAGACTTTATCGACAATACTTACAGCAGCTATTCCTATTGCTATACTTGCAGCAATATATCTGCTTATAACCAGGGTTGGCAGAAAAAGCCGGGCAAAGCTTTCTTCTGAGGAAGCTGAATTAAGAGCCAGATACAAACAGGAACACAACAAAAAATAAAAAAAGCCAGAACAGATTATCAATAAAACATCTGTTCTAGCTTTTTATATTATCTGCATATACTCATGAATCCACACAAAACGCCACGTTTTCCATGCGAAGCCCTGTGCGAAAAGAGCCAGTCACTGTTACAGCTTGTGCATATATCAGATATACCTATGTTATCAGGTTTTATTCCGGCATGAATCATATTAAAATAATTAGCCGCCTGAAGATTAAGCTGGTATTTATCTCCTGTCGTATGATAAAGTATCATACCGATTTCATTCTGGCTGTAAGCACTTCTGAACTTTTCTGCAACTGCTTCATCAACCTCATAACAGTCCTGACATATTGATGGTCCTATGAATGTATGAATATCCTCTGGCTTTGACCCATAAGTTCTGTTCATAAGCTGTACCGTTTCATGTGTTATATCTGCAACCGTTCCACGCCATCCTGAATGTGATGCACCTATGCATCTGTTTACAGGATCAATAAAATATACAGGTACACAGTCTGCAAAATATGTAATAAGACACAGACCGGGTTCATTAGTTACAAGTCCGTCAACATTATCAAAATTTCTTGCTCTTGTAAGTCCCATTCCTGCCATATTATAATCAACAGCAATCACATTGGTAGTATGTGTCTGTTTTGTACAAACACAGTTTTCAGGCTTAATATTCATTGTATCAAGAAACAGTTCATAATTCTTATATACATTTTCATAATCATCGCCCCTGTCAAAAGAAAAATTCATGCTTGAATATATTCCTTTGCTCACTCCACCATCTCTTGTTGAAAAATGAAGAGTGACCCAGTCAAATTCATCAAATGGTGTAAACTCAATATAAGGAATTCCATTCTTCTGTGATATTCTTGTGGAATTATTAACCACAGCTCCTTTTAATCCTTCATAAAGTGTTCCTGTATCAATATATTTAATATTCATGATTATAATCCTTGTTAAAATGCATTTTTAATATGTGTTACTGTTTCTCCATCTATTCCTATGACATCAAAACGGCATGGTATATCACAGCTTTTATATCTTGTTGCCATATAGAATTGTGCAACATGCCTTATTATCTGCTTTTTTCTGTAATTTACAGCTTCAACTGCATATCCGTATTTGTTATTACTTCTGTATTTTACCTCAACAAATACAATATAATTATCTTTCTTTGCGATAATATCTATCTCACCTGTTTTATTGCGGAAATTCCGTTCAAGAACAGTATACCCATTATCAACAAGATATCTGGCAGCAAGCTGTTCTTTATCTGCGCCGGCAGCTCTTTTATTAACAGCCATTATTTACCCACTTTCCCTTTAATCTTATCGCATTCATCTACAAATACAAGAATTTCTGCAACTACGGTATATAGTTCAGGAGGAATCATTTCTCCTATTTCAAGTTTTGATAAAGTATCAGCAAGCTTAGAATCCGCATATACAGGAACATCAGCCTCTCCGGCCTTTTCAATAATTGATTCAGCAATATATCCACGTCCTGTTGCAAGTATCTTTGGTGCCTGTTCCCCCGGAGTGTATTCAAGTGCAACTGCTATTTTGGGCTTATCATCATTATTCTTTTTCTCCATATGCTGCTCCTTCTTTAGATAAAGCTGTCATGCTTTTGCATCGAATATGTATTGTCCACCTGCAGCTGGTCTTGCCTCTGCTTCTATAAAATCCTTAACAAAATCAAGACGGTCTGAAGAATCAGCTGCTACCTTCATTTCAAAATATGTATTATATCCAAGTTTTTCAAGCCTGGCATTAAGCCTGTCTATATGCTGATACACAAAATCAAGCAGTTCTTCTGTCTCGAGAACAAAATTAGTTGAAACATTGTTACCTCCAGACAGATTAACATATATATCCATTGATTTAAGATTATCCATATCCAGATGAAGCATTGCACTTATATTATCTGTTTTTCCGGCAAGATTCTTTTTATTAGTGAATACATACAGTTCCCCATTACCTTCACTTTTCGAGAATTTAACCGGCATCTGAAAATATGTCATATTCTTATTAAGATCATTCATGAAATCAATATTACTTTTTATATCAGAAAGACTCTTCGAAAGTTCAGGAGCTGAATTGCCTGCGGATTTCAGTGAATTTTCAATATTCTCTACATTTTTTCTTATACGCTTATAATATGAGCTTACAGCTTCCTCCCCTTCCTGTATATCCTTAGGAGTAAGCTTCATTGTATCATTAATTACAGCATGAAGAATCTCTCTGAAGCTTCCTGAATTGATAATTTTCTGAAAATTATCAGAATTAAGACTATTATTTTCAGCAAGCTGGGTAATAAGTTCCTTCACAGAAGTTTCTGAGATATCATTATTAAGTTTCACTCCTGAATCAGACAGCATATTATTTAATTCATCAATTGTCTGCTGCGATAGGACATCGCAGGCGGATGATGAGCTTACAGTTTCCCCATCAAACCCCTCATACATGCCTGTAATAACATTTTGAAAATCCATAATATCCTGATTGTTCTTTAACAGATCATTAACTATACCATTCTCCATATTTGACAAAAGATTCTCAATATGTCCGTTAAACTGACCATACATCTGGAACTCACGGATATTCTGTTCATTGACAGGAATCTCAAGTCTCATTAGATTGGCAACAGTATTAAGTGAGGCTTCGGGAAATTTCATGGAATATTTAACCATATTTCCTAATGTCTGTGCATCAACCGGCATGCCCAGTCCTAAAAGTTCTTTGACAATATTAATATTATCATCCGTAGCTCCAAGACCTGCAGCCTCCAATGCTTTATCAATAAGAACTGCCTGCTGTTCATTAGCTAAAACCGGTTTGATTGAAATTTTATTATCAGAGTTATCCTCCACCATAAAAGTCACATTCTGTCCGATATTAATTAAAGCACCCTGCATAAGCTTTGCCTGAATCTGTGCTCCATTGTTCATTGTAATATATGCATTATCACCATTTAACTGGCTGACATACCCTGTAAACGTGTCACCTGACATAAGAGAATTTAATATTTTCATGCCAGCAGCCTGTACAGCATTATTGTTTCCAGATGATTCATGTGATACATTTTCCGACACATTAACATCTGTGGTCTGGCTGCCTGATGATATATTATTTTTGAAAAAATCGGACATATTAATATTCATATACGTTCACCTATATAAAATTCTTAATAAATGTTCTTCTGTGTATAGGACATGGACCGTACTCTTTTATTGCTTCAATATGAACTTTAGTTCCATAACCTTTGTGCCTGGCAAATCCATATTCCGGATACAAAGAATCATATTCGGTCATAAGTCTGTCCCTTGTTACTTTCGCAAGAATACTTGCAGATGCAATTGACAGACTCTTGGCATCACCTTTAATAATCGGAATCTGTTTAACATCAATTCCCGGAATTGTAACTGCATCATTAAGAAGTATATCGGGTTTTACAGATAATTTATTAACTGCTTCGCGCATTGCTTCATAAGTTGCCTGTAATATATTAATCTCATCAATCCTTTCAGGAGATACAATTCCGATTCCATATGAAAGTGCTTCTTCTTTTATAACATCAAAAAGCTCATCTCTTTTTTTCTCACTTAATTTCTTGGAATCATTTACATAAAGAATCCTTTTTCCTTTAGGAAGAATTACTACACCTGCAACAACAGGACCTGCAAGCGGTCCTCTTCCAGCTTCATCTATTCCACATATATAAGAAAATGTATCATACATTTCTTCGTATTCACGCATAGCTTCAATACGCTGTTTCTCAGCCTCCAGCTTTGCTGCTTTTTTAAGTTCACGTTCTTCTTTAAGTGTCATAGCTTTCCTTTCCGGTATCTTAATTAAGGTCTTTCAAGTGAGATTGTACCAATCTTTCCTTCTCTGAAATCATCAAGAATACATGCAGCACATTTTTCATAATCAATATCTGAACCTTTCTTAATACAGCCACGTTTTCTGGCAATATGTTCCATAATACAGAGTGCAGCAGCATTTTCAGGATTCATCATTGTTTCAGTATCAACATTATCAAATATATCTTCTGTTATATCATAACGGCTATAAAGCTGCGACTGATAATTCTTCTTAAGAAACTTTATAGTTTCTAATGCAAGCTCCTCAATATTAAGAATCTGGTCATTAATTGAACCAATCATTGCAAGTCTTTCACCGACATTTCTGTCTTCTATCTTAGGCCAGAGTATACCCGGTGTGTCAAGCAGCTCAACACTTCCATTAATTCTTATCCATTGCTTTCCTTTTGTAACACCCGGCTTATTACCTGTCTTGGCACTCTTTCTTCCGGTGAATGAATTAATAAATGTTGATTTACCAACATTAGGTATTCCAACAATCATAGCTTTGATGGAACGGTTCTTAATTCCTCTTGCTCTGTCTCTTTCAATCTTAGCAGAACATGCAGCAGTTATAAGATTATTAACTGCACGGTTGCTTACATTGAGTCTTGAGTTAAGCTTTAGGCAGTAAAAGCCTTTATCTTTAAAATATGTTATCCATTCATCCGTTACTGTGTCATCTGCAAGGTCCGATTTATTCAATAATACAATACGTGCCTTATTTTTAGCCAGCTTATCAATATCCGGATTCCGGCTGCTTAACGGTATTCTTGCATCCACAATCTCAATAACAAGGTCAACAAGCTTTATATCTTCTTCCATCATTCTTCTGGCCTTAGTCATATGACCAGGATACCAGTTAATGGCTCTTTTCTTCTCTTCCATATATCTCTCCATTATTTAACAAAACCAAATGAATCAAACGGTTCTATTACCATCCATACTTTTCCTACAACATTCTTACGTTTAACCATTCCAACGCTGGCAAAACGGCTATCCTCACTATTATTACGATTATCTCCAAGTACAAAGTATTCATCATCAGCAAGTTTATAAGGATTGGCAGCTACACCTGGAGTAAGTATTGTCGTATCAACATAATCATCAAGCTGTACATCATTAATATATACCCTGCCATCCTTTATCTGGACTGTTTCCCCTGGAAGACCAACTACTCTCTTTATGTATATCTTAGAGGAATCAACAGAATCCTGTTCGAAAGCTATACAGTCAAATCGCTTAGGTCCATTAAATGCATATGATATTCTGTTTATAAGAACAGTGTTATCATTAGACAGCGTTTCCTCCATAGAATTACCAACAACTGTAGAACGGCAGCATATGAATGTAACCAGAACATAAGCAAGTACTATTACAACACATACATCTGCTACATATTTGCATATATTAAGCAATGTAGTATTTTCCTGATATCTTCTCTGAAAAAATCTCATAATATTCCGACCTTTCCTGTCGCTTATATATAAGTAAAGGGACATTTTTTCAAATGTCCCTTACCGTGAATAACAAAATTATCTAACTAATTCCTTAACCTTAGCAGCCTTACCTGTTCTCTGTCTTAAGTAGTTAAGCTTAGCTCTTCTAGCCTTACCGCGTCTTACAACTTCAACCTTCTCAACGATAGGTGAATGTAATGGCCATGTCTTCTCAACGCCAACGCCGTTAGAAATCTTTCTTACTGTAAATGTAGCTCTAACGCCAGTTCCCTGCTTCTTTAATACTGTTCCCTCGAAAACCTGGATTCTTTCACGGTTTCCTTCCTTAATCTTAGCTGATACTCTTACAGTATCACCAACTCTGAACTCAGGAGCCTGAGCCTTAAGCTGAGCATCTTCGATGTTCTTAATAATTGTATTCATGTGTGACCTCCTTAATATTATGATGTTCTTAATACAGGTTCTGTAACAGAGGACCATCCCTTTTTCTCACAACTTGTTTAGATTATCATAATCAAGCAAATAATGCAAGACTAAAAATACATTTTCTTTATTATTTATTAATATCCAGAAGCCCTGGTAAGATATGGACTGTTATAGTCTTCTTATCAAGGTCATGATCTAATATACACTGGTCAATAACCGGTATTAAATAGCTTTCGCCATTATCTGCCTCTACTTCATATACATTGTTAGCGCCTGTCTCTAATACATCTTTTAGTACGCCCAAATGTTTTCCTTCATCTGTTATTACATCAAGTCCGATAAGATCGCATATAAAATACTCTCCTGGCTCAAGTTTAACAGCATCTTCTCTTGAAACGAGCAAGTCGCATTTTGTGTATTTCTCTATATCATTGATGTCATCAAATTCTTTAAACTTAAGTATTACGAACTGCTTAAAGAATTTAACTGAAGATACAGTGACAGCTACCTGTTCTCTTTTTCCATCGATAACACATTTCTTAAGTTTCTTAAAACGAAGAGGATCATCTGTTGTAGGAAAAACCTTAACTTCACCTCTGATTCCGTGGGTCGATGTTATGACCCCTACCCTTAACATATCTTCCACTTAAATTCTCCATTCTGACATAAATGTATATATAAATAACAAAACAGACAGCCCCGAAAGGCTGCCTTAGACAGTAGTGTTTGCTTAATTATCTATTTCAACAATCACTTTCTTGTCGCTCTTAGAAGCTGCAGCTGAAACAACTGCTCTTATTGACTTGGCAATTCTACCAGACTTGCCGATAACTTTGCCCATATCCGAAGGAGCAACCTTAAGATTGACTACAAGAGCCTTATCTTTTTCAGTTTCTGTTACTACAACCTCATCCGGATTATCAACTAGTGCCTTAGCGATAATTTCCACTAATTCTTTCATAGTCAATTACACCTCCACTAGTCTTATTTTTCGATACCAGCCATCTTGAAAAGCTTTCCAACAACCTCTGTAGGCTGAGCTCCGTTTGATAACCACTTCTTAGCAGCCTCAGCATCAATGCTTAACTTGCATGGATCGTAATTAGGATCATAAGTACCGATTTCATCGATAAATCTACCATTTCTTGGAGATCTTGAGTCTGCTACGATAATTCTATAGAAAGGATTTTTCTTCTCACCTAATCTCTTTAATCTAATCTTTACTGCCATTACATTCACCTCCTGTATTATTCTTAAAAATTAATCTATGTTAAAAAGGTAACTTGAAACGTCCCTTTTTAGCACCTTTCATCATTCCCGGCATCTGCTTCATCATCTTCTTCATCTGTTCGAACTGTTTTACAAGTCTGTTAACATCAGCAATATCAACACCTGCACCTCTTGCAATTCTGTTCTTTCTTGAAGGATTAAGTATGTCCGGATTACTTCTTTCTGCCTTAGTCATTGAATATATGATAGATTCGGTTCTTCTCATATTCTTCTCTGCTTCATCATCATCGATTGAAACATTCTTCATCTGACCTGACAGTCCTGGCATCATGCTCATAATTGAACTGATACCACCCATATTCTTAATCTGTCCCATATACTCAAGAAAGTCATTAAAATCAAATTCTGCTTTCTTAAGCTTTTCTTCCATAGCTTTTGCCTTATCAGCGTCAAGCTGTGCTTCAGCCTTCTCAATAAGGGTAAGGACATCCCCCATACCAAGTATTCTTGATGCCATACGGTCTGGATAAAACTGTTCAAGATCTGAAAGTTTTTCCCCCATACCAACATAAAGAATTGGCTTTCCGGTAACTGCCTTAATTGAAAGTGCAGCACCACCTCTTGTATCACCATCTAACTTAGTAAGGATAACTCCGTCAATGCCAACCTTCTCGTTAAATGATGAAGCAACATTAACAGCATCCTGACCTGTCATGGAGTCAACTACAAGAATTGTCTGGTCAACTGATACATTAGCTTTAATCTCTATAAGCTCATTCATCATGTCTTCATCAACATGAAGTCGTCCTGCTGTATCAAGAATAACTGTATTAAAATCATTATTCTTAGCATGGGCTATAGCAGCTTTGGCAATATCAACAGGCTTCTGGTTAGTTCCCATAGAGAATACTTCAACGCCCTGTTTATTACCATTAATAGTAAGCTGTTCAATGGCTGCTGGTCTGTATACATCACAGGCAACTAAAAGAGGTTTTCTTCCCTTCGCCTTGAACTTACCAGCAAGCTTTGCTGTAGTAGTTGTCTTACCAGCACCCTGAAGACCTGCCATCATGATAACAGTAATCTCAGAGCCAGGTTTCAAGGCAATCTCAGTTGTCTCAGATCCCATAAGAGATACCATCTCTTCATTAACAATCTTGATAACCATCTGACCAGGTGTAAGACTTGACATAACATCCTGACCAATTGCTCTTTCTTCTACAGACTTTATAAACTGCTTAACAACCTTAAAGTTAACATCAGCTTCAAGCAGGGCAAGCTTAACTTCCTTAAGAGCAGCCTTAACATCAGCTTCTGATAAACGACCCTTACCACGAAGATTTTTAAAAATATTCTGCAATTTCTCTGATAAACTATCGAATGCCATAATATCTCTCCTTAAAATTCTTCAAGAATCTCATTGGATAACTTCTTGATTTCATGAATATCAGATATATCCTGACTTTCCATGTAATCATCAACTAAAGAATCAATCTTAGATACCTTGTCCTTGGTTTCAAGGAACTTCTGTATAAGATGAAGCTTAGCCTCGTATCCATCAAGTGTCTTCGTAACTCTCTTAATCAGATCATGTACTCCCTGCCTTGATATACCGTATTCATCGGCAATTTCGCTGAGAGATAAATCATTGTAGATAGCATCTTCATATATCTTCTTCTGGTGGTCGTTAAGTAACTCTCCATAAAAATCATATAAAAGATTCTGTTCAACAATTCTTTCCATAACACCTGCCACAAACTTAAATATTACATAAGCCATGATTGACTCATAAGCCTTGAGTATAATATCAGATATCAAAAAAAGTGTCAAGCATTTTTACTTGACACTTTTAAAAAATTTATTAAATCAGCTTTCAAGCTTCTTTTCACGCTCATTAGGAGGATATTCAACTTCATATTCTTCGCTTAAATTCTCCATTCCGTTAATCTGTAGTCTCTTAAACACCCATTTCTTAATAAGATGATATATAACTGCAAATATAGGAACACCTAAAAGCATTCCTGCAAATCCCCATATATCACCAAAGAGGAGTATTGCAAACAATACCCAGAAACTTGAGATTCCTGTAGTATTACCAAGAATTTTAGGTCCGATAATATTACCGTCAATCTGCTGTAATATAAAATTAAATATTACAAAGAACAGGCACTGTGCAGGATTGACAATAAGACATAATAAAGCTCCAATAAACCATGCTATGTACCAGCCAAAGAAAGGAATAACATTAAATATTCCAACAATGAATGCAATAAGAATCTCACTCATCATCTCTTTGCCAGGATTACATATTGTAAATATCTTAAGTGATATAAAACATATAAGTGCTATTACAAAGGCATCAAGGATTTTGCCATTAACAAAGCCGCTGAACACCTTATCAGTATACTTAATCTCTTCCATAACGCTGGCAGCACGTTCTTTCTTGAATATACTATAGACAACCATCTCTCCCTGCTTTGCAAGCTTTTTTCTTGCTGTAAGAAGATACGCTGCAACAATGAATCCTATAAGAACATTAAAAAGTACAACAATGATATTAACTACACCGGTTGAAACACCGGAAGCAATTCCCTGTGCATATCCAAGAAACTCGTTACCGAGCCAGTCATTAATAAATGTATATGTTTTATCGATAATATTCTCTGAATATTTCATAAGAGTTTCATTTTCGTTAAGAAACTTCTGTACAAAATCAATAACTTTATTGACATTATCAGGAATAATCTGAATAAGACGCACAACACTATTTACAAGATTAGGAATAATAACAATAATCATAAAATATATGAACAGAATTGCTATAAGAAGCCCTGTAAACACACTAAGATTATTGGACAGGCTTTTCTTTTTCTTCTCATTCTTAATAAACTTAAATACCTTATTATATATATTATCGAAGAAATTACATATTGGACATATTACATATGCTAATACCCCGCCAATTATAAAAGGCATAAGAGTTTTGCATATATGTGAAAATGCTTTGTGGATAGCATCAATTCTGAACAATGCAAAAAAAAGCAATAGGGACAGCGCAGCTGCCCCAAATAATGCCATTGTAACTCCTGCATATCTTTTGAAAGAATATTTCTTCATAGATTTCCCTCTGCAGATAGTGATTAAATGTTTACCTTAACAATTCTAGGTCTTAAACCTGCTGCTTCAAGCTTGTCAACAATCTCATCCTTATGTTCATGTCCGAAAGCTTCAATAGTAATTCTAAGCTCAACAGTTGCTTTTCTGTTAATGCTTACAAACTGGTTATGCTCAAGCTTGATTACATTACCGTTAGCTTCTGCAATAATAGAAGCTACTCTTACAAGTTCACCTGGCTTATCTGGAAGAAGTACAGAAACAGTGAAGATTCTGCTTCTCTGTACAAGTCCCTGCTGAACAACAGATGACATTGTAATAACATCCATATTACCACCAGAAAGAATTGAAACAATCTTCTTATCCTTAACATCAAGCTGCTTTAATGCTGCAACTGTAAGAAGACCTGAATTCTCAACAATCATCTTATGATTCTCTACCATATCAAGGAATGCAACTATTAAATCTTCATCAGGAACTGTAATAATATCATCAAGATTCTTCTGAAGGTATGGGAATAACTTGCTTCCTGGAGTCTTAACAGCTGTACCGTCTGCAATTGTACTTACAGTAGGAAGAGTAACAACCTTTCCAGCCTTAAGAGATTCCTGAAGACAGTTAGCACCGGCAGGCTCAACACCAATAACCTTGATATTAGGATTAAGGAGTTTTGCAAGTGTAGATACACCTGTTGCAAGTCCGCCACCACCAATAGGAACAAGAATATAATCAACAGTTGGAAGCTCTTTAATAATCTCCATTGCGATAGAACCCTGACCTGTTGCAACATCTAAATCATCAAATGGGTGAACAAATGTAAGTCCTTTCTCCTTGGCAAGCTTCATTGCATATTCGCATGCTTCATCATAAACATTACCGTAAAGAATAACCTCTGCACCGTATCCCTTAGTTCTGTTTACCTTGATAAGTGGTGTTGTTGTAGGCATAACTACTGTTGCCTTAACCCCATATTTCTTAGCTGCAAATGCAACACCCTGTGCATGATTTCCGGCAGAAGCTGTAATAAGTCCCTTCTGTCTTGCTTCCTCTGACATCGTACTAATCTTGTAATATGCACCTCTTACCTTATAAGCACCTGTGTACTGCATATTCTCTGGCTTAAGGTATACTCTGTTACCAGTCTGGCTGCTGAAATACTCACTATATACCAGATTAGTAGGAAGTGTTGCTTCCTTAACCTTCTCGGCAGCTTCCTCGAAACTTTTCAATGTTAATTCTTCCATTACACTTAATCTCCCATCTTAATTTATTAACTTATCAATCTTCATCAGAGCCGTTATCTACATCGAATAATGCATTAACAAATGTGTCTGAATCAAACTTCTGTAAATCTTCGACTTTCTCACCAACTCCAATATATTTAACAGGAATACCAAATTCTGCCTGTATAGCAACGGCAATTCCCCCTTTGGCAGTTCCATCCATCTTAGTAAGAATAATACCTGTGATATTAGTTACATCATTAAACTCTCTAAGCTGAGAAAGGGCGTTCTGACCAGTTGTTGCGTCAAGAACAATAAGATTTTCCCTGTATGCATCAGAATACTCTCTTTCTATAACTCTGTCAATCTTACGAAGCTCTTCCATAAGATTCTTCTTATTCTGAAGACGTCCAGCTGTATCACATAAAAGAACATCTGCCTTTCTTGCTTTACATGCAGCGATTGAATCATATATAACGGCAGCTGGATCAGAACCCTCACTCTGTGCAATAATATCAGCACCAGTTCTGTTAGACCATTCTGTAAGCTGCTCTATAGCCGCAGCTCTGAAAGTATCGGCTGCAGCCATAATAACCTTCTTGTTCTGTGCTTTAAGAAGGCCGGCAAGCTTGCCTACAGATGTAGTTTTTCCTACACCATTAACGCCGATAAGCATAACAATGGATTGGCGGTTCTCAAATTCATATGCATTCTCGCCGAGATTCATCTTTTCCTTAATGCTGTCAATAAGAAGCTGCTTGCAGTCAGCAGGATTCTTAATCTTATTCTCTTTAACCTTATTCTTAAGGTCGTCAAGAATCTCTTCAGTTGCAACAACACCTATATCACCCATAATAAGGGTTTCTTCAAGCTCATCATAGAAATCGTCATCAATTGACGAAAATCCTGAGAAAACAGAATCAATTCCGGAAACAATATTATCTCTGGTCTTGGTTAAACCTTCTTTTAATTTACTAAAAAATCCCATATTTACTCCTTCTTCTTGTCAAGGTCATTAGCTATAAGATCTACTGAAACAAGTGCAGATACACCCTTTTCCTGCATAGTTATACCATACAGTCTGTCAGCTGCAGCCATTGTTCCTCGTCTGTGAGTGATAACAATAAACTGTGTATGCTTTGTAAGCTTGTGAAGATAATTAGCATATCTTCCTACATTAGAATCATCAAGTGCGGCCTCAATTTCATCAAGCAGACAGAATGGTGAAGGTTTAAGGTTCTGGATTGCAAAAAGAAGTGCGATTGCAGTAAGTGCCTTTTCACCACCGGATAACTGCATCATGTTCTGAAGCTTCTTTCCTGGCGGCTGTGAAATAATAACAATTCCTGCCTCAAGAATATCTTCACCTTCAACTAGCTCTATTGTTCCTCGTCCACCACCGAACAATTCCTTGAATACCTTATCGAATTCAACCTTAATTTCCTCAAACTTCTCTTTAAACTGAATTCTCATACCATTATCAAGCTCATCAATAACCAGTACAAGAGCCTCTTCAGCCTTAATCATATCATCATGCTGTGTCTTTAAGAAGTTGTATCGTTCGCTTACTTCCTTATATTCTTCAATAGCATTGACATTAACAACACCAAGCTTTTTAATATTAGCTTTGAGAATATTAATCTGCTTCTTAATATCAGATATATCAGTAAGCTCTTCACTTCTTAATTCAGCAGCATAGCTGTATGTAAGCTCATATTCATTCCACATGTAATCTACTATAGAGTCATTCTCTTCTTCTAACTTTTCCTGCTGGTTATGCAGACGCATACTTTCTTTTTCAAGAAGAACAATCTGTTCATTAATCTTTTCACGTTTATCAAAGAATGTCTTATGGCTTGCATTAATAATATCTCTATCCTTGCGGAGAGCTGTAATCTTAGTATTGCAGTCTTCTATCTGATTCTTAGCTTTATGAATATCACTTCTTAACT
>ERZ825896.324-NODE-324-length-64688-cov-5.039871_pt1 | contig 64688 bp, 60 predicted proteins | sample MGYA00519858_ERZ825896 | MGnify/ENA primary metagenome ERZ825896 (study PRJEB31778, sample SAMEA3449214) | human gut metagenome | biome: human gut; feature: human-associated habitat; material: faeces | place: United Kingdom | collected 2010/2012 ... | reverse complement strand
CTGAATTTCTTGATTTTGCTATTCAAGCCAAGTTTGCTTATGTCAACAAGCTGGAAACCCGAAATGGGTTTGGAATAAACGGAACATTGTAAAAAAATAATGGTAAAAGGACAAGGAGGAAAACGTATGGTATACGATCAGCTTAAAACCATGATCGCCGATCAGCTCGGCGTGAGCGAGGACGAAGTGAAGCCGGAAACCCGCCTCAAGGAGGACCTCAAGGCGGACAGCGCGACCGTGATGATGCTCGTGATGGATATCGAAAACGAGTTTGACATCGAAATCGAGGACGACGCGATTGAAAAGGTCAAGACCGTCGCCGATTTGGTCAAGTACATCGAAGATAAGCAGTAACCCGAGGGTAAACAACAACAGGAAGCGGACGTGCCGCGCAGGCGGCGCGCCCTTCCCGTGTATTTCATTTCGCGCGGCCTTTCGCGCGAAGCGAAATGGACGGGGCGACGCATAAGCGAGGCAAATATGAATTATCAAACGCTGGAGCGGACGATCGGCCATTCCTTTGCCGATATCGCCCTGCTCGATCTGGCAATGACCCATCCGTCCTATGCGCTTCAGCATAAGTGTCAGGATAATCAGCGCCTTGAATTTTTGGGCGACGCGGTGCTGGAAATCTGCGTCAGCCGCGTGCTGTATCACAAATACCCCAAGCTGCGCGAGGGGCAGCTGACCCGCAAGCGCGCCGCGCTGGTCTGCGAGGCGAATCTGGCCAGAGCCGCGACGCGGCTGGGGCTGGGCAGCTACCTCAAGCTCGACCGGGGCGAAGAGGTCGTCGGCGGGCGCGAAAACCCGTCCATCCTCGCCGATACGATGGAGGCGGTGATCGCCGCCGTCTATCTGGACGCGGGCATGGAGGAGGCCGCCAAGCTGGTCGATCTGGCGATGGACGGCTATGAAACCAGCGAAAAGAACGACCGCGACGCCAAGAGCGCCTTGCAGGAGTATTTGCAGGCGCTGGGCGAGGAAACCCCGACCTACGAGATCATCGGGCAGGACGGCCCGCCGCATGCCCGCGTGTTCACCGCCAGGGTGCTCCGCGCGGACGGCAGCGAGCTGGGCACGGGCGTGGGCGCGCGCAAGCAGCGCGCCGAGGAGGCCGCCGCGCAGATGGCGCTGCAAAAGCTGAACAAGGCACAATGACGCCCGCATGCGGGTTGACGGAAAGGAGTCGCACAGGTGCGGCTAAAGAGACTGGAAATATACGGCTTTAAGTCGTTTGCGGATCGCACGGTCGTGGTCTTTGACGAGGGCATCACCGGCATTGTCGGCCCGAACGGCAGCGGCAAATCCAACTTATCCGACGCGGTGCGCTGGGTGCTCGGCGAGCAGAGCGCCAAGGCGCTGCGCGGCGGCAAGATGGAGGACGTCATCTTCAACGGCACGCAGAAGCGCAAGCGCATGGGCTATTGCGAGGTTTCCCTCGTCTTTGAAAACGAGGATCACGCGCTGAGCGTGGATTACACCGAGGTGATGATTACCAGGCGCGTGTATCGCAGCGGCGAGGGCGAATACTACATCAACAAATCCGCGTGCAGGCTCAAGGATATCGTCGAGCTTTTCCGCGATACGGGCGTGGGGAAGGAGGGCTATTCGATCATCGGCCAAGGCCGAATCGACGAAATCCTCTCCCAAAAGAGCGAGGACAGGCGCGGCGTTTTTGAAGAGGCGGCGGGCATTGTCAAATACCGCACGCGCAAGGAGGAGAGCGAAAAGCGCCTTTCCAACATGCGCGACAACCTCTCCCGCGTGGAGGATATCATCGCCGAGCTGGAAAGCCAGCTCGAGCCGCTGGAAAAGGCCAGCGAAACCGCGCGGCGCTACCTGAATCTGCGCGACGAGCTGCGCGTTTTGGAATGTTCCGCGTTCGTTCTGCGCAGCGACCGGGCGAAGGAGCGAATCGCCGAGGCCGAGCAGCTTCTGACCGGTCTGAAGGAGGCCATCGCCAGCGAGGAAAAGCGCGCCGACGCGCTGAGCGAGCAGCGCGAAAAGGCCAACGAGGGCGCGCAGAAGCTCGAAAACGAGGTGACCGCCGCCCACGACGCGGTGCTGGAGCTGACCCGCGAGACGGAGGCGCGCGAGGGCGAACTGGGCGTTCTGCGCGCGGAAATCAACCGCATGGAAAAGGACGTGCTTGCCCTCGGTCAGGAGGAGGACGTGAAGCGCGCCCGGAGCGCCGCGCTCGACGAGGAAATTGCGAAAAACGAGCGGGACGCGCTCGCTAACCGCACGAGGATCATCGGCCTGACGCGCGAGCTCGGCCAGAAGGAAGAAGCCCTGCAAAACGCGCAGGAAGAAGCGCGGCAGGCGGAGGAAAAGCTGGAGGCGCACAAGAGCGCCATCATCGACGCGATGAACCGCCTGAGCGACGTGCGCACCAGCGAGGCGCGGCTCTCCACCATGCGCAAAGAGCTGGAGCGCCGCGGCGAGGAAGCCGACGCGCAGAAGGAAGAGCTCGAACAGGCGGCCGACCGCCTGGACGAGCAGCTTGTGCAGGCGGCGCAGGAGCTGGAGCAGGCCAAGCGCGGCGAGGCCGAAAAGGTTGAAGCCGAACAGAAGATCGAACAGGAATCGCAGGAGACGGCGCAGAAGATCGCTGTCGTCCAGCAGGCGCTCGGCGACGCGAACGGCCAGAAGCAGGCCGCGTCCAGCCGGCTGCGCGTGCTGCGCGAAATGGAGCGCGACTACGCGGGCTATCAGCAGGCGGTCAAGCAGGTGCTGCTGCACGCGCGCGGGAACGCGGGCGTGCGCGGCGTGGTGGCAACGCTGATGCGTGTGCCCAAGCGGCTTGAGCGCGCGACGGAGGCCGTGCTGGGCGGCGCGCTGCAAAACGTCGTCACGACGGACGAATACATCGCCAGAGACATGATCGCGTATCTGCGCCAGAACAAGCTGGGGCGCGCGACCTTCCTGCCGATGACGACCATCAGCGGCAGGACGCTCAGCCTGCAGGAGCGGCAGGTGCTGACCATGCCGGGCTGCGTGGGCGTGGCCAGCGAGCTGATCGAGTTTGACGAGCAATACCGCGGCATTGTGGAAAACCTGCTCGGACGAACCGTCATCGCGGAAAACCTCGACGCGGGCATTGAAATCATGCGCAGGGGGCGGCATGCGTTCCGCTTGGTGACGCTGGAGGGCGACGTGATGCACTCCGGCGGCTCGATGACGGGCGGCTCGAGCGCCTCCCGCATGACCAGCCTGCTCTCCCGCGAACGCGAGATTAAGGAGCATGAGAAGCTGCTGGCCGAGCTGGAGGAGAAGGTCGCCGATTACGGCCGCCGCATCGAGCGGGGCGAGGCCATCCGTCAGGAGATCAAGCAGCGCCGCGCGCAGGCGTTTGAGGCGATTCGGCAGGCGCAGATCGACGTTTCCGTCGCGCAGGAGCGTGTTCGTACGCTGACCGCGCAGCGCGAGGAGCACCGCGCCCAGCAGGATCGATGCGCGTTGCTGCGGACGCAGATCGCGCAGAATCTCGCGCAGATCGACAGCCAACTGGCGGGCGCGCGCGATACGCAGGCGGGCGAGCAGAAGACCAACGAGGAAATGAACAGGCAGACGGCCGCGCTCAGCGACGCGCTGTATGAAAAGCGCGAGGCGCTGGACGCCCTGCGCGAGGAGGCGCAGAACCTGCGCGTGACGCTGGCGGCCTGCGAACGCGACGCGAACGCGCTCAATCAGGACGGCGCGCGCATGCGCCGGGAGCAGAGCGCCGTCGGCGTCCAGATCGGCGAGGCGCACGAAAACCGCGAGGCGCTGACCCTGCGCCATCAGCAGAGCATGCAGCAGCTCGCGCGCGACGCCGCCGAGCAGCAGACCTGCGCCGGACGGCTTGAGGCGGCTCAGCAGAATTTGGCGGCGCGGCAGAGCGCGCGCAACGAGGAGCAGGAGACGATCCGCCAGCTGACGCAGGAGATCGACAGCCTGCGCGAGACGCTGGCCATGGATATGGACAAGTGCCACAAGGCCGAGCTGGTGCTCGGGCGCACCCAGAGCGAGCTGGAGCAGATGCAGCAGCGGATATGGGACGATTACGAGCTGACCTATGCGGGCGCGAAGGAATACCTCGTCGAGCCGTTTGACATGGCGGGGAGCGACAAGCGCGCGGGCGACATCCGCCGGGAGATCCGCGCCATGGGGCCGGTCAACGTCACGGCGATGGAGGATTACCGCGCCTGCCGCGAGCGTTACGACGATCTGGCCGGTCAGCGCGACGATCTGGTGAAGGCGCAGGACGATCTGCTGGGCATCATCGAATCGCTGCAAAGGCAGATGGAAAAGCAGTTTTTGGAAAACTTCCGGCTGCTCCAGCAATACCTGAGCGAAACCTTCGTCAAGCTCTTCGGCGGCGGCAAGGCCGAACTGCGGCTGATGGATGAAAAGGACGTGCTCGGCTGCGGCATCGAGATCGTCGCCCAGCCGCCGGGAAAGAAGCTGCAAATGCTTTCGCTGCTCTCCGGCGGCGAGCGCGCGCTGACGGCGATTGCGATTCTGTTCGCGATGCTGCGGCTCAAGCCGACGCCGTTCTGCTTCCTCGACGAGATCGAGGCGGCGCTGGACGACGGCAACATCTCCACCTTCGCGGATTATCTGCGCGATTTTTCAAAGGACACGCAGTTCGTCGTCGTCACCCACAGAAAGGGCACGATGGAGCGCTGCGACGGCCTTTACGGCGTGGCGATGGAGGAGAAGGGCGTTTCCAAGATGCTCAGCGTCGAGCTGAAGGACGTGAGCGCAGAGGCGATGGAATAAAAGCGCCTCAAAAGGACGACAAAGAAAGGGTCTTGAAACATGGGATTCTTCGGATTTGGCAAAAAGAAAGAGAAAGAGCAGCAGTCTGCTCAGGCGGAAGAAACCCGGCTCGAGGCGCAGGCCGAGGAGACGAGCGGGGCGGAAAACGCGCAGACCCCGGCGGGCGACGCGGAGCAGGCCGCGCAGGATGAAAAGAAGCAGGGGCTTTTCAGCCGCCTGTGGCAGGGTCTCTCCAAGACGCGCGGAAACGTGGCCGGCCGCGTGGACGAGCTGATCGAGGCGACGGAGACGATCGACGAGGATTTCTACGAGGACTTGGTGGATATCCTGATTATGAGCGACATGGGCGTTCGCACCAGCGACAAGGTGATTCAGGAGCTCAAAACGCGCGTGGCGCGCGAGCGGATCACCGACGCGAAGAAGGCACGCGAAATCCTCAAGGATATCCTCAAGGAGATCATGGGCATGCCGCGCAAGCCGCTCAAATGGCCGATGGTGATGCTGGTCGTGGGCGTGAACGGCGTGGGCAAGACGACGACCATCGGCAAGCTGGCGATGCGCTTCAAGGATGCGCGCCACAGCGTCGTGCTGGCGGCGGCGGATACGTTCCGCGCGGCGGCGGGCGATCAGCTCCAAATCTGGGCGGATCGCGCGCAGGTGCCGATTGTGCGCCACGCGGAGGGCGCCGACCCGGCGGCGGTGGTGTTCGACGGCGTTCAGAAGGCGAAGGCCAGCGAGGCCGACCTGCTGATCGTCGATACGGCCGGCCGCCTGCACAACAAGAAGAACCTGATGGAGGAGCTGCGCAAGATCTCCCGCGTCATCACCCGCGAATACGAGGAGGCCGAGGTGCGCACGCTGCTGGTGATCGACGCGACGACCGGCCAGAACGGCTTGCAGCAGGCGCGCGAGTTTTCCGAGGTGGCGGACGTTTCCGGCATCGTGCTGACCAAGCTGGACGGCACGGCCAAGGGCGGCATCGCCGTTGCGATCATGGACGAGCTGAAGCTGCCGGTGCTCTACATCGGCGTGGGCGAGGGCATCGAGGATTTGCAGGCGTTTGACGCGAATGCGTTTGTGGACGCGATTTTCTAATTTGAATCGGACGGATAAACAGGGAGGCGCCGCCATGCGGATTCTCAAACGGATGCTGGATTTCATTGCGTCGCGGATGCTCATGGTCACGGTGGCATGCGCGCTGCTGATTATCTCGTTTTATCTGGCGATGAATACGGCGAACATCTGGGTGCTGATCGACGACGGCTTAGACGCGCGCGCGAGCGTCGTGCTCATGGGCGAGGACGCGGGCAAGCTGACCAGCTATTTCAGGCCGGAGTTTATCGCGCAGGACCCGGTTTTGCAGGTGGGCATGAGCGACACGTCGCCCTATCGGGATTACGAGATCCGCGGGTATGACCATCGGGTGAAGATGGTTTCCGTCTGGTCGTGGCCGTGGGAGAACGTGGCGCGCGCCGAGGTGGTCGAAAGCATACCGGCCATTGACGGCACGATTCGCTCCGCCAAGCGGGAGGCGGCGCTGGCCGAGGGCGGCGAGGAGCGGCTTTCTCCGCCTGCGTGGACGACGACGCGCTACCGCGTGACGCTGGTGCGCACGGCGGGCCGGTGGCTGATTTCCAACCTACAGTCGATTGCGGAGTAACATGAACTTTGATTTTCTCAACCGGGGCGCGATGCTCGCTCCGATGGCTGGCGTGACGGATATGCCCTTCCGCGTGCTCTGCCATGAAATGGGCTGCCCGATGGCGGTCAGCGAAATGGTCAGCGCGAAGGGCTATCTGCTTGCGCCGAAGGATAACCGCGCGACGCGCGAGCTGCTGAGCGTGGACGAGCGCGAACGCGGCGCAGTGGCCTTGCAGCTTTTCGGCCACGAGCCGGAAATCATGGCGCGCGCGGCGGAGGAATTGACGCGCGGCGGGCGCTATGCGCTGCTGGATATCAACATGGGCTGCCCCGTGCCTAAAATCGTCGGCAACGGCGAGGGCAGCGCGCTGATGAAGGAGCCGGTGCGCGCGGCAGAAATCGTCGCGGCGGTCGCGAAGGCTTCGCATGTGCCGGTGACGGTCAAGATGCGGCTGGGGTTTGAAGCAGGGAGTGAAACCTATCTGCTGCTGGGGCAGCTGGCGCAGGAGAGCGGCGCGCAGATGATTACGCTGCACGCGCGCACGAGAAGCCAGTTTTACGAAGGCCGCGCCGATTGGAGCGCCATCGGGAAGCTCAAGCGGCGCGTGTCCATCCCCGTGGTCGGCAATGGCGACGTGACCTGCTGGCAGGACGCGCTGCGGATGCGCGAGGAGACGGGCTGCGACGGCGTGGCGGTCGGCCGCGCGGCGCAGGGCAACCCGTGGATTTTCCGGCAGATTGCCGACGCGATGGCCGGAAAGGCCGCTGTCGAGCCGACGAACGAGGAGAAGTTTGACGTGCTCAGGCGGCACTTGCATGCGCTGGCGCAGCTCAAGGGCGGGGCGGTCGCCGTGCGTGAGATGCGGCGGCACATCGTCTGCTATGTGCGCGGGATGCGCGACGCGGCAAGGCTTCGCGTCAGGGTCAACGCCATCACGGATATCGGCGAGATGGAAGAAGCGCTGAAAGCGTTTATGCTGGAAGGAAAGGCGTAAAGCCTTCCGCCACAGAAGGTGAGCGAATGATTCAAAACGTTCATGAATCGGATTTTGCTGAGTTTTTTCAAGCGCGCCCGGTTTATATTGGCGATTGTCAGGGCGGGGAAATGCTTTTCTCCAAAGCGTATGATGACGGACTGGTTTTGACGGTATATTTGGATATCTATGGAGAGAAAATCGAGCTTACAGTTCTATATGCAGAGCAAAATATGACTGTATTTTCATTGCATGTTGAAAGAATAGAAATCGAATCCAATGCGATACATTTTATCCGTCAGGATAAGCGATTAGCCGAGCTGCAACTGGAGCCGCATCTCTTTTTTAAGGTCTATGGATGTCAGATATAAAAAGCTTGATATTCGTTTCAATTTGTGGATTAAGGATGATATCTTAAATTTGACGAAAATTTATACGCGCCAAGAATTAGAGAATTGTACAAAGCTGAGTTTGATTGGCATCGAATATGAAGGCTGACTTGATAAGGAGTATTGACGTACTTTCTGAAATGCATGAATTGAGATTCCTGTATCTGGCTGGAAATCCGATTGAGGATGATTCAGCGATTTATCAGTTGGAACATATAACGCCGGAATTCACGAAGGAAGAACCTTAAAGCGTTAAAGCGCGAATGGGTTAAAATGAAACGACAAAAGCCCGGACGATTCAAGACCGTTCGGGCTTTTGCTATGGAGAAAGGAATGAAGAAAAGGGCAAATCAGGCGGCGGCCTTCGGCGCATAACGCTTGCGCAGGCTGGTCTCCACCGACGCGATAAGCAGGATGACCGCAACCACCTCAAACAGGCCGATGACGACGGTGAACACATACAGGCTGACGACCGACTCGACCGGCGCGGCCTTGATGAGCAGCAGCGCGGCAATTCCCATCACGATGCCGCCAAGGATGTAGCGCTTGCTGCAAAGCTGCTGGGCGAAATCCCACGCTTCCTGCGAGGCCATGGAAAGCTGGGTGCGGTAGCCGCGCCCGGCGCCGAGCGCCGCGCACTTTTTGCGGCGGAGCAGACCGGCCTCCACGGTCAGATACGGCGCGATCATCAGCAGAAACAAACAGAGAATCCAAGTGGCAAACATGAAATCAATCTCCTTTATGCAACAAATCTGATGAATATATTATCCCGCGCGGCGTCAAAAACGTCAAGGGAGCACGTCGTCAAGAAGCTGTAAAGAACATCAGACCATTGTTAATCCGCGTTTATAAAGGGAAATTAACGGATAAAAAGCAGGATTTTACCTCCATATAGCGTATATAGACATGTCACAAAAAAACAACCCAACGCAGAAAGGATGATTTATACAATGTTTATGGATAAAATGGCGCCGGGCATTGTTCGCCTGAGCGTGATGGATAACGATCTTGATTTGTTCGAGGGGCAGTATCCCGTGCCGCAGGGCGTGAGCTATAACAGCTACCTGATCGAGGACGATCGGCTCTGTCTGCTCGATACGGTGGACGCGCGCAAGCAGGAGGAATGGCTGGCCGGGCTTGACGAGGTTCTGGCCGGGCGCAAGCTGGATTATCTGGTAATTTCGCACATGGAGCCGGATCACGCCGGGTCGATTGCGGCGCTCTGCGCGCGCCAGCCGCAGTTGAAGCTGGTCGCCAACGCCAGAACGTTTGCGATTCTGGATCAGTTCAGCGGCGACAATCCGCTCGCGCAGGAGCGCGTCACGGTGGCGGACGGCGGCACGCTGGCGCTCGGCAGCCATACGCTGCATTTCGTGCTTGCGCCGATGGTGCATTGGCCGGAGGTCATGGCCGTCTATGAGGACAGAGAGAAGGTGCTCTTTTCCGCGGACGGATTCGGCAATTTCGGCTCGCTGACCGATACCGACGCATGGGCGGACGAGGCACGGCGCTATTACGGCAACATCGTCGGCAAATACGGCGCGCAGGTGCAGGGGCTGCTGAAAAAGGCCGCCGCGCTGGAGATCCGGACGATCTGCCCGCTGCACGGCCCGCAGCTCAGTGGCGAGGCGCTCGACCGCGCGCTGACGCTTTACGGCCTCTGGGCGGCGTGGAAGCCGGAGCAGAGCGGCGTGCTGGTGGCGTATGCGAGCTTCCACGGGCACACGGCCGAGGCGGCCAAGCTGCTGGCCGAAAAGCTGCATGCGCAGGGCGAGACGGTCGAGGTGATCGACCTGAACCGCGTACACAAGAGCTACGCCGTCTCCGCCGCGTTCAAATATGACCGCATGGCGCTGTGCGCGACGACGTATGACAGCGCGTATGCCCCGGCGATGGAAGCGTTCCTGTCCTCGCTCAAGCTCAAGGGCATGCAGGGGCGCAAGGTGGCGCTGGTGGAAAACGGCACGTGGGCGCCGATGGCCGCCAAGCACATGCGCGCCGTGCTCGACACGATGAAGAACATGCAGACGCTTGACCGGCAGGTGACGATCCGCTCGGCGATGAACGCGAAGAACCGCGAGGAGCTGGCGGAGCTGGCGCAGGCGCTGGCGCTGTGAGGGCGCGCGCCTTTTAATGCAGCGCCGCCGCGGCGATATTCAGCAGCGACGTAAACAGGCTCAGGCGCAAAAGGAGCGTGCTCAGGCTGCTTCGCCCGCGCCGCACGATCGGCCAAAGCGCCAGCAGCGCCCCGATTACCGCGCCCGGAAGCAGCCAGAGCATCACGTCCGCATCCGGCAGAACCAGCCGCTGGCGGATCAGCAGCACGAGCAGCTTGCCGACCATGGCGAAGAGCGAAACTGTCAGCGCCGCGAACGCGCCTTCGTCCCCGTCCGCGCCGAACAGGAGGAAATAGAGCGTCAGCGTCAGCGGCTCCGCGCCGAAGGCGAGGAACGAGCCGAGCAGCCCGACAAGCAGCGCGACCGCGAAGCTCAGCAGCCGCGACAGGTGCATCGGCGCGACCGTGCGGCTCAGCGGGCCGAAATAGAGCGACGGCAGCGCAATCAGCGTGAACAGCAGCGCGTTTTGCAGCAGCATGGCGGATTCGCGCGTAATCATGGCGAAAAAGCGCGCGCTCGCCAAATCGCCCAGCACACCGCCCAGCGCCGCGCCGACCGCCAGCAGCAGCAGCTCGTCCGGGTGCAGCGGCAGGGCGTGATTCAGCGCGAAAAACGCCGCGACCAGCGCCGCGCAGAGCGTCGCCATCGTGCACAGCGCCGCGACGGAGGCGGGCGCGAGCGGCGAAACCGCATCCAGCAGGGGGCGGAGCAGCGTCGTCGCCCCGACGCCGGAAAGCAGGCCGAAAAACGCGCTGACACCGCCTAAAATCAGATAAATCATAGGCGCAGCGCATCCAGCATGGCTGCGCTGCCGAGCGCGTCCTCGATGCGGAGCAGGCGGTTGTATTTGCAGACCCGCTCGCTTCGGCAGGGCGCGCCCGTTTTGATTTGCCCCGCGCCGAGCGCCACGGCGAGGTCGGCGATGGTCGTGTCCTCCGTTTCGCCCGAACGGTGGGAGATGATGGTGCGGTAGCCGCTCCTGTGCGCCAGAGAAAGCGCCTGCATGGTCTCCGTCAGCGTGCCGATCTGGTTCGGCTTGAGCAGAATCGCGTTCGCGCAGCCCATCAGGATGCCGCGCTGCAAACGCTCCTCGTTGGTCACGAAGAGATCGTCTCCGACGAGCTGGCAGCGGCTGCCCAATTCCCGCGTCAGCGCCTGCCACGCGGGCCAATCCTCCTCGCCCAGCGGATCTTCGATGGAGCGGATGGGGTATTGGTCGCACAGGCCGCGCCAATGCTCGGTCAGCTCGTGCGCGGTGAAGCTGCGGCCGGATTTGGGCAGCACATAGCGCCCCTTCTGCGCCCATTCGCTGGCCGCCGCATCCAGCGCGAGGACGATGTCCGTGCCCGGCGCATAGCCCGCGCGGGAAACAGCTTCCAAAATCAGGTCGAGCGCCTGTTTTTCCTCGGCAATCTCCGGCGCAAAGCCGCCCTCGTCGCCCACGCCTGTGGAAAGCCCCTTCTTCTTGAGCAGCGCCGCCAGCGCGTGATAGGTTTCCGCGCCCATCCGCAGCGCCGAACGGAAATCCTTCGCGCCGACGGGCACGATCATAAATTCCTGCACGTCCAGCCCGTTTCCCGCGTGCGCGCCGCCGTTGAGAATGTTCATCATCGGCATGGGCGTCAGGTGTGCCTGCGCGCCGCCCAGAAAGCGGAACAGCGCCACGCCCTGCGCGCAGGCAGCCGCCTTGGCGCAGGCCATCGACACGGCCAGCGTCGCGTTCGCGCCGAGAACGGCCTTGTTTTTCGTGCCGTCCAGCGCAATCAGCGCCTGATCGACGGCGAACAGGTTGTCCGCGTCCATGCCGCGCAGGGCGTTGTGGATGGCGCCGGAGATGTTTTTGCAGGCTTGCAGCACGCTTTTGCCGCCGTAAAGCTGCATATCGCCGTCGCGCAGTTCCAGCGCCTCGTATTTGCCGGTAGATGCGCCGCTGGGCGAAATGGCCGTGCAGGCCACGCCGCCGGATAGCTGCACCTCCGCTTCGACGGTCGGGTTTCCGCGCGAATCGAGCACCTGCCGCCCGATGACGCTGACGATTTCCGTTCTGCTCATAATGGATGCCTCCCGATGCGCTTTTGCCTTAGCTTGAGCAAAGCGGGGAAGTTTATACGCCTTATCACGCATCCTTCGATGATAAATATTGAACTTGTTGCCGCCTGCGGCAAAAACCCGTCGATGCGATGAAAAAAGCGCCTGCCCGATTGAGCAAGCGCTTTTTGAGGGAGGAGAGCGGGAATCAGAATTTGAGGAACCAGGTGGAGATATAGCCGGTCTTGCCGTTCACCTCGACCTTCGTCCAATCGGTCGTCTTTTCCAGCACCTTGACCGTCGTGCCGACCGGAACCGTGCCGATCACGTTCGCGGAGAGGCTCGCGCGGCTGCGGAAATTGACGTAGCTGCCGCCGTTTGCGTTGAACACGCACGCCGTGCCGTTGTGCATGTCGGCCGTGACCTTCAGGTACTTGGCCATCATGTAGCCGGTCTTGCCGTCCACGCTGACCTTGTACCAGTCGCCCTGACGCGCCAGCAGCGTCACGGTCTTGCCGTTGCGATAGTAGCCCAGCGATTCGCTGCTCACGTTGGCCTCGCGGCGCAGGAAGAGCACCTGTGTGTCGCGCGGGTTGTTGACCACGGCCGTGCCGACAGCCGGAGAGACGGCGGAGGAGCCGCCGCTGACGGCCTTGCCGGAGAGCCAGCGGCTCTGCATATAGCCGGTCTTGCCATCCACGCTGACCTTGCTCCATTCGCCGGTGGTGGCGAGCACGGTCACCTTCGTGCCGCGCGGATAAGAGCCGAGGATGTTGCCGTTCGGCTCGGCGCGCAGGTTCAGGCCGCGGTTGTTCGTCTTGACATACGCGGTGGAGCTGGTCGCGCCTTCGCGCCCCAGATACTTGGCATACATGTAGCCGCTCTGGCCGCCGACGTCCACGCTCGCCCAGTCGCCGTTGATGCCCTTGACGAGCACCTCGGAGCCCCAGCCGTATTTGCCCAGAATTTTGGAAGATGCGCTCTCCTCGGCGCGCAGGTTCAGCGTGCCGCAGGTGATGACGCGGGTTTCGTTTTCGGCGAAGGCCGCCAGCGGGGCGACCATGGCCATGCTCAGCATCGCGGCGCAAGCCGCTTTTTTCTTGCCGGTAAACATATAGGAATTCCTCCTTTGTCATTGCGAAGGCGCCCAAGCGGCCGCTCTTGATCGTCTTCTGCATATCTGACGAAGGAGGCTGTTCTTTTATTGCCGCATCATCGTTTCCAAGTTCTGGAAAAGGCAAGGAGGATAGAAAAAACCAAACAATATCAGAAAAAAAGGCAAGGCCGTACCCAAAATGGAAGATGTTGACATGAGCAAAGGCTCGCGCTTAGAAGGGGCGGGCGCGCCGATAGGCGTGTCTGAAGGGGCTTTACAGCGTGTCCAGCGTCTGCGAAATCGCAGCCAGTCCGGCTTTCAGTTCACTGCTGTCGCAGGCGTAGCCGATGCGCGCGCAGCCTTCGAGCTCAAAGCATGCGCCCGGCGTAAGCAGCGCGCCGGTCTGCGCAAGCAGCTTTTCACAGAAGGCATAGGACGGCATAGGACTGTCGTAAAACAGCAGCGAGGTTGTGCCCGCCTGCGGGCGGACGAAATGCACGCGTTTCTCTTTTTCCGCCCAGTCGGACAGAATCGCCAGATTTTTGCGGATGATGCTCCGGTTTCGCGTCAGCAGCGCATGGCTGTGGTGCAGAGCGAGGGAGGCGACGGCCTCGTCAAACATGCCGCAGCTGATTAGGCTGTAATCGCGGCGGGAGAGGCAGGCATTGATGAAATCCGCGTTGTGGCTGGCGATCCAGCCGAGACGCAGACCGGCCAACGAAAAGACCTTGGACATGCTGCCGATGGAAATGCCCTTTTCGTAGAGATCGACGACGGAGTCGCTCCATTCGTCCGTCTGCGTCAGGTGGCGGTAGACCTCGTCGCAGAGAATGTACGCGCCGACTTCGCGCGCCATGGCGACGATGGCTTCCAATGTGGCCCTATTCATTAGCGCGCCGGTCGGGTTGTTCGGGTTATTCAGGCAGATCAGGCGTGTGTTCGGCTTGATCATGCCGCGCAGTTCGTCCAGATCAGGCAGGAAGCCGTTTTCCTCGCGGAGATGGAGCAGATCGACCTGCGCGCCGAAGGATTGCGGGATGGAATACAGCTGCTGATACGTCGGCAGGACGCAGATCACGTGGTCGCCGGGGCGGATGAGTGCATACATGGCCAGGTGATTCGCGCCTGCCGCGCCGTGCGTGGTGACAACCTCGTCCGGGTTCAACGTTTTGAACAGGTCGCAGATGCCCTCACGCAGCTCCGGCTTGCCCACGATATCGCCGTAGGTCAGGCGGCGGCGGCAGAACGCATCGAGAAACGCCTGCTTGTTTTCACCCGTCAGGTTAAACAACTCGTCGAGAGAGACGGAGTTGACGCAGGTTTCTGCGATGTTGATTTTCGCCTGCGTTTCGTAGGCGTTCATCCATTCTTCGACTTTGAAGGGGCTGATGTCCATAAAAATCCTCCTTAAAAAGGTAAAGGGCACCCGGCATCCCGCCTTATAACGCTTGCGCGCCGTACCTACGGAGGGATTCCGAATGCCCGACCGCTCCACCCGGTGGTGAAAGCGGGGTAATGATGTGAAGTTGGGGTCAGAATATCACAGATGGGATAAAATGTCAACACAGAAATCGGGCGGGCAGGCGATTTCAAGCGTCTTGCCCGTGACGGGATGGGTCAGCGAGAGCCTGACCGCGCTGAGCTGATGATACGGCGCGCGGTATTTTTCGGCCAGCCGGGTGGATTCCGCCGTGCAGTAGCGCATGTCGCCGAGCATCGGATGGCCGATATGCGCCGCATGAACGCGGAGCTGATGCGTCCGCCCGGTGACGGGGAAAAAGCGGACGAGCGACACGTCGCCGCAAATATGCTCGACCCGGTAGCGCGTCACGGCGCGCTGGCCGCCGGGCAGAACCGCGCGGGTGAAGCTGTCGGGGGCGATGCGGTCGATCGGCGCGTCGATCACGCCCTCCGGGGCGGCAGGAACGCCGCAGACCCACGCGAGATATTCCTTGCGGAAAGCGTCTGTCTGCATCTGCCGCTGAATGTGCGCCTGCGCGTAGGGCAGCTTGGCGAAAAGCACGATGCCCGTCGTCTCCGCGTCGAGCCGGTGAACGGGGTGCGCGCCGCTGTGCAGATAGCTTTGTACGCGCCCCTCGAGCGTGTCCGCGCCGCGCGGGGCGGAGGGAGAGGGGTGAACCTGCAGGGGCGCGGGCTTGCGCACGGCCAGCAGCGCGTCGTCCTCGTAGAGAACGGCGACGTCGCCGGACGCGGAGAAATCCAACGGTTTGTCGTATTCCGCCAGCGGAATGCGGATCGTTCTGCCCGCGCCGACGCGCTGGTTGGCGAAAAACGGCGCGCCGTCCACCGTCAAGCCCAGCCGCTTGGCCTCCCGCGCCTCCCTGGCGGAAAGCGAGAGCGGTCCGCGCAGAAGCTGATCGAGGGTCAGCGCGCCGTCGGATTCGGTTGTGATGTACGAAAGGAACATTACAGAACTTTGCTCAGGAAATCCTGCGTGCGCGGGTTCTGCGGGTGGTCGAACACCTGATGCGGGTCGCCCTGCTCCATGATGACGCCCTCATCCATGAACAGCACGCGGTTGCAGACCTCGCGCGCAAAGCCCATCTCGTGGGTGACGATCACGCAGGTCATGTTGTTCTTCGCCAGCGACTTGATGACCTCGAGCACCTCGCCGACCATCTCCGGGTCGAGCGCGCTGGTCGGCTCGTCAAAGAGCATGACCTCCGGCTCCATCGCCAGCGCGCGCACGATGGCAAGGCGCTGCTTCTGGCCGCCGGAGAGGCGGGAGGGCTTGTTGTCGCGCTTATCGGAGAGGCCGACGCGCGCAAGCAGCGATTCCGCCTTGACCACGGCCTCGTCTTTGCTCATTTTGCCGAGCAGGACGGGCGCGAGGGTGATGTTGTCGATGACGGACATATGCGGGAAGATGTTGAAATGCTGGAAGACCATGCCCATCTTCTGGCGGTGCTTGTCGATGTTGACGCTCTTATCCGCGATATCCACGCCGTCAAACCAGATGTGGCCGCTGGTCGGCTCCTCGAGCCGGTTGAGGCAGCGCAGGAAGGTCGATTTGCCGGAGCCGGACGGGCCGATCAGGGAGACGACCTCGCCCTTGTGGATGGTTTCGGTAATGCCGTTTAAGACGTTGAGGCCGCCGAAGCTCTTGTGCAGATCCTCCACGCGGATCAGCTCGGGCGCGTTTTCAAACGAATCAATCATCGTTCTTCAGCCTCCTTTCAAGGACGGTAATCAGCTTGCTCATGGAGAAGGTTACGACGAAATAGATGACGCCGATGATGACCAGCGGCTCGATGACCAGATAGGTCTTGCCGGAGATCGTCTGATACTGGGTCATCAGGTCGCCGACATAGAAGGTCGAGGCCAGCGACGTTTCCTTCGTCACCGCGACGAACTCGTTGCACATGGCCGGAAGCACGTTTTTGAACGCCTGCGGCAGGATGATGCGCATCATGGTCTGGCGGGCGGAGAGACCCAGCGAACGCGCCGCCTCGGTCTGGCCGCGGTCGATGGATTGGATGCCTGAACGGAAGACCTCGGACATGTACGCGCCGGAGTTGATGACCAGCGCGATGGTGATGCAGGCGAATTTGGAGAGCTTGAGCGCCGGGAGAATATCCGGCAGCAGGAAATAGAAGAAATAGAGCTGGAGCAGCAGCGGCGTGTCGCGGATGACCTCGGTGTAGACCGTCGCGACGGCGCGAAGCACCTTCGATTTGCCAAGGCGCAGGATGGCGACCAGCGCGCCGATGACGCAGCCGATGGATACGGAGATCAGCGCCAGCAGCAGCGTCGTGCCAAGGCCGTTCAGAAAGTTGACGCCGTATTTTTGCAGCAGCTTCATAATGTTCTGAGCCAGCAAGGGAATCCCTCCTTCTTAATGACAGCGATGGGTGAACGATGTGAAAACGAATCAGAATGTTTCGACGCGCCGCATGGCGTCAAACACCATATCCTGCGTGACGGGGTAGGGGATATGCGCCATATCCGGCCCGGTGGTGGCCTCGATCAGCGCGTCGTGCAGCGCGGCCTTTTCCAGCGGCACGCGCATTTGGGCGAGCGTCACCGGCGTGCCCAGCGAAACGAGGAAGGCGCGAAGCTCGCGCGCCTTGTCGAGCTGGCCGTCCACCGCGAGCTGAACCAGCGCGCCGTAGGCCACCAAATCGCCGTGCAGATATTCCCGCTCGACGTGCTCAAAGTGCTGAAGGCCGTAGCAGACCGCATGCGCCAGCGCGCAGTTGTAGTTGTCGTCTGCCATCAGCGAGACAAGCCCCGCCGAGAGGATGACGCTCCGGGCGCACATTTCCATGGCCGGGCCGGCCTCGTGTCGCTCCACCTCGCTGAGCGCCTGACGGCCGAACCGGATGATCGGGTCGTAGCAGGTGCTCGACAGGCTCACGCCGATGGCCGACATGTGATCCAGTGCCCCGCCCAGCTCGTCGCCGCGGGCGCTGAACGTCGATTCGAGGTATTTGGCCAGCGTGTCGCCCAGCCCCGCGCGGAAGAACCGCGCCGGAGCGTTGGCCGCGAGGGTCAGATCGACCAGCGTGAGCGCGGGCGGCGCATCGTAAAAGAGAAAGCGGTCAAACGGCCCGTCCTCGCGGTAGACGACGGAGAGCGCGGTGATCGGCGCGCAGTTGGAAACCAGCGTGGGCAGGCTGACCAGCGGAATCCCCAACTGATGCGCGACGCCCTTCGCGGTATCAATGGCCTTGCCGCCGCCCATGCCGACCAGAAAATCCGGCTGCATCGGCGCAATTTCGGCGCTGAGCCTGTCCATGGCGGCCTGTGTGCACGCGCCGCCGAAGGGGAGCGCACAGAGCATCTGCATGGCGCCGGATTCAAGCCCCGCCTTGAGCGCGGGAAGCCCCTTTTCCATCGCGGTGCGGCCGCCGACGAGGGCGAAACGCGCACCGAGATTCCCGCAAAGCTCGGGAAAACGCTTGTATACGCCGCGGCCGAAACAGAAGCGCGGCAGGGTGACGACGTCCGTGAGATACATATTACACCAGCTTCGGCAGTTTTGCCAGGCGCTCCAGCGCCTCGTTCAGGGTTTCCTCGCTGCGGGCGAAGTGCAGGCGGATCAGGTGGTTGACCGGCTCGCGGAAGAAGCTGGAGCCCGGCACGGCCGCCACGCCGATGGTGCGGATCATCCATTCGCAGAACTCCATGTCGTTCTTGCCGTGGAAGCGCATGCCCGGCTTCTGGAAATCGCTGATATCGACCATCACGAAATAGCTGCCCTGCGGCACGGTGTGCTTGAGGCCGATGCGATCCAGCCCGTCGAGGAACACCTGACGCTTGCGGGTATACAGCTCGGTCAGCCCGTCGTAATAGCTCTGCGGGAAGTTCAGGCCGACGACCGCCGCCTCCTGAAGCGGCGCCGCCGCGCCGACGGTCAGGAAGTCATGCACCTTTTTCGCGCCCTCGATCACGTTTTCCGGCCCGATGAGGTAGCCGAGGCGCCAGCCGGTGATCGAGTATGTCTTGGAAAGGGAGGAGCAGCAGATCACGCGGTCGGCGATCTCCGGCAGAGAACCCGCGTATACATGATGATACGGCGCGAAGACGATGTGCTCGTATACCTCGTCGGTAATCATGTATGCGTCGTACCGGTTGCACAGGCCGCCGATGAACAGCAGCTCGTCCTTGGTGAAGACCTTGCCGCACGGGTTCGACGGGTTGCAGACGATGATCGCCTTGGGGTGCTGGCGGAATGCGTCTTCCAGCACGTTGCGGTCAAAGCCGAACGTCGGGGGGACGAGCGGCACGAAGATCGGGTCTGCGCCGGAGAGAATCGCGTCCGCGCCGTAGTTTTCATAGAAGGGGGAGAACACGATCACCTTGTCGCCGGGGTTGCAGACGGTCATCATGGCGCTCATCATGGCCTCCGTGCCGCCGCAGGTGACGAGAATCTCGGTATCCGGGTTGATTTCGCGGCCGTATGCGCGCCCCTGCTTGCGGGCGAGCGCCTCGCGGAAGTTCTCCGCGCCGAAGGTCACGGAATACTGATGCGGGCCCTCGTCCGCCACCTCGCGCAGACGGTCGGTGATCGCCTTGGGCGGCGGAAAATCCGGGAAACCCTGAGAAAGATTGATGGCATCCACTTCGTCGCTGATACGGGTCATGCGGCGGATGACGGAATCGGTAAACGTCTGAACGCGGCGGCTCAGCTCTGGCATAAATATTCACACCTTTCTATTTGAGGCAGACTTGCATATTCTTGCGCGAACGCAATGGCCATATTCTAGCACAACAAATGAAAATAAACAACAGGTAAACCGAAATTTCTTGGCGGGCGGCGAGAATTTTTTCAAACTGACCGAAAAATAAAGTATTTTTATGCAGAATATACACTTGACATATGCATAAACTCGTCGTAGAATAACATCATCGTTTTCGCGGGAAGCTCCCGCAGAAGAAAACGCCATAAGAAAAAGGAGGAAATCCGATTATGAAAAAGATTCTTGCGTTCGCTCTTGCCTTGGCGATGATCCTCACCTGCTCCCTCGCGCTGGCCGATCGTCTGGATGACATCAAGGCCGCCGGCAAGCTGACCGTTGCGACCAGCCCGGATTGGCCGCCGTATGAGTACATCGACGACGACGGCAACATCGTCGGCACCGATATCCTCATGTGCCAGTGGATGGCTGAACAGCTTGGCGTTGAGCTGGAGATTCAGCCGATGGCGTTTGACGCTTGCCTCGCGGCTGTCGGCCAGGGCGACGTGGACATGATGGTGGCCGGCCTGACCTATGACGAGGCGCGTCTCAACCGCATGGAGCTGACCGGCATCTATTGGAACGAGGGCGATCAGGGTCTGCTCGTCAAGAAGGGCACGGGCGCTTCCTACAACTCCGCCGAGTCCTTCGCGGGCAAGAATGTCGCCGCGCAGAACGGCACCAACCAGCAGATCATGGTTGAGGAGCAGCTTCCGGATGCGAACCTCGAATTGGTTACCAAGATTCCGGACGGCGTGAACATGGTCAAGAATGGCCGCGTGGATGCGCTGGCCGTGCCGAAGACCGTTTACGACAGCGTGCTCGCCGAGAACGACGACCTTGAGATTGCGGACTTCGCGTTTGACTTCGAGGGCGGCAACTACATCGCCAGCGTCAAGGGCGAGGATGCGCTCACCGCGAAGATTCAGGAAATGATCGACACCATCAACGCTGAAGGCCTCTACCAGCAGTGGGTGGACGAGATCCAGAAGTAATTCCAAAGCAGCATGAATAGTGAAAGCCGTCGGGTTCGCGCCCGACGGCTTTTTGAGATGATGACATTACATCCAAATCGGATTGGACCATGCGGTACGACCTTCGTGGTCGATACATTCCACACGCACATAGGTTTCGGCGCCTTTAAGGGGGTAATCCAGCTCGGTGAGCGGTTTATCGAGTGCATAGACGGCCTTGCCGCGCGGGGGATAGGTGATAATGTGGATTTCCTTACAGGGGGTACATTCGATGTGCAGGTGGTCGTCCTCTACATAGCATTCGCTGAATGCGGGACCTTGCGAGGCGTAAAAATCGCCCGCACATAGAGCGCGTAAAATGGCTTCTCGCGTGAGTGCCTCGGCGCGAACCATTACCCAGCCGAAAAAACGATCGCTTTTAGCGGTTTTTCCGTGGGTGTCGTCGCAGGCAATGCCGGTTACATGCCGTCCTTCGCGCAGGAGCATATCCCAATAGACCTCGGCATGGCCTGCATGACAAAGACGTTCAGTGCCGGTGTTAAAAATTTCGATGGCGTTGAATCCTTGAAGCGCGCGTAGTTCTTCCGGCTCCATGCGTGACCAGATAGGATGCGCGATTTCAACAAACACATTTTCGCTGCGCATCTGATCAATGAGCTGCTGTTGACTCATCACATCTGGATTGCCGCGTGGTCGGGTGATGACTGAATCGTCCGGCGTGTCGGACGGAAACAGGCCGACCACGTGCAGACATTTGGTTGTGCCATAGGGGATATCGCGTTCCCAACCGGGAATCATCAGAAAATCATCGCTGTTGAATTGCACGTGGGTTTTCATAATGTTGTGGTCGGTTAACGCCAGAAAATCATAGCCTTGAGCACGATAATCCGCGGCCTGTTGTTCAGGGGAAAGCATGCCGTCGGAAACGGTGGTATGGCTGTGTATGTTTCCTTTATACCATGTTCCCTTTTCGGGAAAAGCCGAACGTTTGATATCGGGTCACCTGCTTTCTGTTGTGGATTTCACATTTCTCAGCATTCCGTCAGGCGGCTGCTTTTTTGAAAAAGTATTCAGAAGCCAGCGCGGCACCGCCGATTACAAAACCGATTGCGCTCCACAGATAGCTTGGCACAACCAGCAGCACGCCGCCGATCAGCAGCAATCCGCGCAGCGGAAGCGGAACAGGCTTGCGAATATAGCCGACGAGCGAAATGTCAATAAAGACAACGCCGATTATTCCCGTCAGGAGTGCGATGATGATTTCCACCAGCGCGCCATCCAGAATCAACGCGGGATTGTAGCAGAACGTGAAGGGGATGATAAAGGCCGGGAGCGCAATCATGCAGCTAATAACGCCGACGCGGAACCAGCGTGCTTTAGCGAGACCGCTGGCCATGAATACGGCGACGCAGACGGGCGGCGTAATGGCGGACAGGCATAATACATCACGAACAGGTGCGCAACCAGCGGGGACAAGCCGAGGGTAATCAGCGGCGGCGCGAGCACGGCGGCGCCGAGCACATAGGCGGCAGTCGTCGGCAGACCCATGCCCAGAATGATACAGACGAGCATGGAGCATAGGAGACACAGGAACATATTGCCTTGGCCGATAGAAACGATGACGTCGGAAAGCTTCACGCCGAAACCCGTCAGGTTAATCAGGGAAACCGTGATTTGCGAACCGGCCAGAATGCCGCACATATCAATAATGCTGTTGGTGCCGTTGATGACGGTGTTGTAGCAAACCTTTCCGGTATCTTTGGCAACAGCCTTCACGTCGCCCTTGGTGGAAACGATGAAGCGCACCACATACATCGCCAGCGCGCCGATGGTAGCGTAGAAAGCGCCGATCAGCACCGTGTAGCCCGCGAGCAGGAAGCCGATAAAGATGACCAGCGGGACGAGAATGATGAGGTAATCGCCGACCTTGATGGTGGGTTTCTCATTCGATCCCTTGATTCCGTCGCGAACAGAAACCAGATGGATGGAAAGGAATGTGCTCAGATAGTACAGCAGCGCCGGCACAATCGCGGCTTTGGCAATCTGAATGTAGTTTACGCCGATGAGCTGCGCCATGATAAACGCGGCTGCGCCCATGATCGGCGGCATGATTTGACCGCCTGTGGACGAAACTGCTTCGACGGTGGCCGCCCATTCGTTGGTATATCCGGCTTTTTTCATGGATGGGATGGTAAATACACCGGTGGCGACGACGTTGCCGATGGCGCTTCCGGAGATCATGCCAAACAGGGAAGAAGCGACGACGGATACCTTGCCTGAGCCGCCGGTAAACCGGCCGGTGAAGCGCTGACCCATCTTGATGAAGGTTTCTGCTCCGCCGGTTCCGGAAAGGATCGCGCCGAAAATGCCGAACATGGAGAGCATTGTGGCGGAAAGCCCCAACATCGTTCCCCAAATGCCGCGCGTGCTGTGATAAAAGTTCTGGAAAACCATGTTGAAGGTGAAGTTTTGATGTCCCCAAACGCCGGGGAACATTTCGCCGTAGAAGGCGTAGATGAGGAAAGCAATGCCCAGAATTGGGAACGTCCAACCAACTGAGCGACGGCTGGCTTCTAAGATCAGAATCACCAGAATGACGGAGGCTGCTTTGTCAAACCAGGAGAGCCATTGGAGCGGGTCGTAAAGGATACGGCCGGAAATTGAGACCAGATAGACACAGGTTGCGCAGGAAAGACCGGCCAGAACCACGTCATACCATGGGACGAAATCCTGTACTTCGCCTTCTTTCAGCTTTCGGGCGGGTTTGAGAAGAAACAGCAGTGTCAGGACGAAGGAAAGATGGACGCCGCGCTGGATGATGTCCGAATAAGGACCTCGGCCTGTTGTGTAGAGTTGGAACGCAATCAAAGCGAAGGAAAGCACTTTGACGATGATTGCCCATCCGCCTTTCAACTTACGCATGGAGGAACCACCCTTTCAAATGTTGGTTTTGGAAGAAGAAAAGGGGACGCTGCGGCCAGGAGCAGCAGCGCCCCCTTCAGGGGGAAATGACGTATGAAGACGATTAAAATTTACTGAACGGGAACATACTCCGGCGGAATCAGGTTTTCAGGCACATCGTAGCCCTTTTCCACCAGATACTGGACGGTACCGGCCTGAAGCGGAGTCGCCGCGCCCTGAAGCGTCATCGCCAGCACGTCGTTATCTTTGCCAACGGGATAAGCGTTCTGCCAGAGCTCTTTGCCGTCTTCCCACATGGCCTTGATCATGCGGTAACCGTCTTCCTGACTGAAGCTCAGATCACATTGAATGCCCTGATAGGCGGAGAGGCACTGCGCGTCATAGTCGATGCCCTCGTAAGAGCCGCCCTTGACGGTTGCGAATTTGATGGAGGGAATCGCTTCCAGAATCTTGGCCAGATCCTCGTCAGAGACGGAGAGAATCTTCACCGGACGGCTGGAATTGAGCTGCATCACATAGCTGTCGGGGGCGGGGCCGGTCTTTACAGCGCCGACGATCTGGCGATTGGCGTAAGCATCGGCGGCGTCGGCCTGACTGGCTTCGAAGTAGTTGGGATGGATGCCCAGAAGATCAAATGCCTGATGGATGACGAGGGAGGCCACAGTGCCCGTTCCACCCGGATTGAAGGACTTGCCTTCAAGATCATAGATGGAATCCACGCCGGCGTCGGCCGCTACGCAGATTTGAATCGGGCTCTGCTCGTAATACCACATGATGCGGAAATCCTCGAACGGATTTCCCTCGAACGTGGTGCCCGTGCCGGTATAGCTCTCATAGTCCGTGTTGGACATCGAATTCGCGATTTTCACTTCGCCGTTACGTAGGCGCTTGGTGTTATCGGAATTGCCGCCAGATTCGGAAACCGTGATATTGAAATCCGGGCAATAGGTGTTGATGACCTTGCCGATGGAGACGCAATACGGGAACAGACCCGAAGAAGAGGCGACGGCAGCCAGAGTCAGATACTGGGCGGCGCTCGCACACTGCACGGTGCCTGTTAAGATCAACATGGTAACGAGCAGCACGGCGGTCAGACGCTTGGTGAAACGCTTCATGGAACAAAACCCCTTTCTTTCTGTGTAACGAACCAAATGGGCGGATGTGACGCCGGGCGTATGTCCGTTTCCCCCTTTTTCAGACAAAACGCCTGAATCATCCACGCTATTCTATTTATATTTAACCATAAATGGTTGCCAAAAGTCCAATACCGATGTACAATAAACTTATAACTTCAACTTATGGAACATTGGAGGGCGTCCATGACATTCAAAACCATTGAGTATATGCTGGCGATTCTGGAAGAAGGCGGCTTCTCCCGCGCGGCGCAGCGCCTCTATATCAGCCAGCCCGCGCTGAGTCAGGCGATTCGGAAGGCAGAGGAAGAAATTGGAACGCCGCTGTTTGTGCGGGATACGCGGTCGATCCATCTGACGGCGGCCGGGGAACTGCTTGTGCGTGAAGGGCGAGAGCTCATCAAGCAGCGAGATGATTTGGTGCACCATCTTGCCGGTATGTCCAGCAGCCAACGCGAAACGATCCGTTTCGGCATATCGCCCTTTTATTCCAAATATTATCTGCCTGTGGTGCTTCCGTATTTTTCCGATAACTTCCCGGCCAGCCGCCTAAAAGTCACGGAAGAAATATCTGTGACGCTTGAGCAAATGGTGATTGATGGCGAGCTGGATTTGTGTTTCGTGCCGCTCGAACCGCAAAATCCGCGATTGAACTATGAAATCATCCATGTCGAGGAAATCCTGTTGGCCGTGCCTCCGCAGCATCTGCTTCATGCACATGCGACGGTTTCGACAGGAGCCACGCCGTATATCGATCTGAGCCTGTTTGCGCAGGAACCGTTTATCGCGCTTAAACCGGTGCAGAAATTCAACAGCATGAACGAGCGATTGTGCAGCGCGGCGGGCTTTACGCCACACGTCGTCTATGAGACGCTGAATTGGGATACGGTAAACATTCTGGCGGCAAACGGCATTGGCGTGGGCTTTGTGCCGGATATTCTGCGCGCCGCGTCGATGTATAACAGACGCCCTAAGTATTATCGCTTGATGGGGATGGACACATCGCGGGCTTACGCGGTGGCGTATAAGAAGGGGATGGAATTATCCTCGCTGGAGCGTCAGCTTGTGGAATTGTTTCGAACACACATTAAACGCCTTGTTGAGTGACAGGAATATAGATAAAAGGGATATATTTATTCCTGAAAGTTATAAATTATGCGTCCATACAGCGTTGAGACGAACGCCGAATCCCCTGAGCATATACAGCAGGGCCGCCCTTCCGTTTGGAAAGACGGCCCTGTTTGTTATGAAGATGAAGAAGCCGAATTACTTGGCCTTCATGGCAGCCTTGTGAGCCGCCTCGCGCTTATTGATCTTGCTCTGGTTGTAGATGGAGAAGAGGATCGTGCCCACCGCGACAATCAGGAACACCATCGCGATCGGAGAGGTGAAGATCGCGAAGAAGTTGCCGCGCTGGATGTTCATGTAGCGCACGAAGTTCTTTTCGCACATCGGTCCAAGGATCAGCGCCAGCAGGATCGGGCTGAGCGGGAACTCATACTTGTTCATCAGCCAGCCGATCACGCCGAAGACCACGCACACGCCCACGTCGAACACGTTCTTGTTGATGGAGAACGCGCCCAGCAGGGAGATGACCAGAATGATCGGGTAGAGCATCTTCTTTTCGACCGAGACGATCTTCGCGAAGAAGCGGACGCCCAGGCAGCCGACAACCAGCATCGCCAGGTTCGCCAGCATCAGCGCCGCAAAGACCTTGTAGACGGTCGGCAGTTCGCTGATGTACATCATCGGACCCGGCTGAATGCCCTTCATAATGAAGGCGCCCAGCAGGATGGCGGTAACGGAGTCACCCGGCACACCGAGGGACAGCAGCGGGATCATCGCGCCGCCGGAGCAGCCGTTGTTCGCGGACTCGGTGGAGGCCACGCCGTTCGGGATGCCCGTGCCCCAGAGCTCCGGATGCTTGCTCAGGCTCTTGTTGAAGCCGTAGGAGACGAACACCGCGATGTCGCCGCCCGCGCCCGGAATCGCGCCGATGAAGGTGCCGATGATGCCGCCGGAGAGGATGTTCGGCCAGATGGCCTTGATGGTCTGCCAATCCGGCAGCACGTTGGTGATCTTTTCGTGAGAGCTTTCCTGCTTTTCCTCGCCGCGGATGATGCGCTCGACGCCCGCGATGACCTCGGCCACCGCGAACAGACCGATCAGCGTCGGGATGAACTGGAAGCCTTCCAGCAGGCCGGTCTGCTTATAGGTGATGAAGCGCGGGATGCCGTTGGTCGGGTCGAGGCCGACGGTGCACAGCAGCATGCCGAAGAAGGCGCTCACAAGACCCTTGGCGATGGACTTGCCGGAGATGGCGACGATCACGGAGAGGCCGAAGACCGCCAGCATGAACATTTCGCCGGGGCCGAAGTTCATGGCCATATCCGCAATGATCGGGGAGAGGAAGGTCATAATCAGCGCGCCAATGACGCCGCCGACGAAGGACGCGAACATGGCGACGGAAAGCGCCTTGCCCGCCTGACCCTTCTGGCACATCGGGTAGCCGTCCAGCAGCGTGGCCGCCGCGGCCGGGGTGCCCGGCGCGTGAATCAGGATGGCGGAAATCGAGCCGCCGTACATGCCGCCGCAGTAGATGCCCAGCAGCAGGCCAATGGACGGAATCAGATCCATGCCGAAGGAGAAGGGGATCAGCAGCGCCACGCCCATCGTGGCGGTCATGCCCGGAATCGCACCGAGCAGAACGCCGCCCAGCGCGCCGAGGAAGGTCATCAGAAGCACCTGAACATTGCCAAAGACGGCGCCGTAGCTGCTAGCCAGTAAACTCCAATTCATACGTGCGCCTCCTTAAATCATGTCTACCAGATCGCGCAGGAACTGCAGCGGTCCCATCGGGATGTTGACCGTCAGCACCTTGTAGAAAACCAGCCACATGCCCAGCGGCACGAGGATGGAAACCAGAACCATCTGCGGCCAGTTGCGCTTGCCGATCAGCACCATGATGACGAAGCAGAGCACGGCGCCGCAGACCACGTAGCCCAGCGGCTTGAAGAACACGACGAACAGCGCGCACAGCAGCATCACAAACAGCGCGGCCAGAACGCCCTTATCCTTGATGAAATTGATGCTCGCAGCCGGTTCGGCCAGCGGATCGTTTTCATCCATGGTCATCAGCTTGATGATCGACTGGATCAGCAGGATGACAGCAAAAATCAACATACCGACGCACATGATCTGCGGGAACACCGCAGCCTGCACGTAGGTGTTCTTCACCTCTTGGAAGGAGTAGGTCTGAATCAAGGCCCACACGCCCACGGCGATGAAGATCAGGGAGCCAATCAGATTGGCAAACGCCTGCGTTTTGGTTTTCTTCATGTCGGTTCCATCCTTTTTTACGTTAAGATGTCTTTATCTTCTGCGATTCACCGAAAAATGGGCAGGCACGTCGCCTGCCCACTTCAGGGAAAATCTTCAGATCGGATTACAGGCCCAGAGACTCCATCGCCTCGCCGACGTCGGTCAGGCTCTGCGCCAGGAACGCGGTGTACTCCTCGGCGTTCTGGTAAGCGATGGTGTAGCCGCCGTTGTTCATGAAGGTCACGAAGTCCGGATCTTCAACCGCGGCAGCGCAGGCCGCCTGCAGGCGCTCCTTGATGGCCGGGTCGATGCCCTTCGGCACCGCCATGCCGCGCTGGGTCGCGTAGGCGATATCGTAGCCCTGCTCCTTGCAGGTCGGGACATCCGGGAACAGGCTGTTGCGCTGATCGTCCATGACGCCCAGGCAAATGAGGTGGCCGGACTCGATGAAGTTGCGCGCCTCGCCCAGAGACACGGTCACGCCCTGAATGAAGCCGGAGGCCGCATTCTGAACGGCGGTCGCAGCGCCTTCCTGATAGGTGACCATCTGCAGCTCGATGTCCGCAGCGTTCATCAGGTAGCCGCCGGCGATGTGCCAAACGGAAGCGTTGGAAGAGCCGCCCATCTGGACCTCGCCCGGATGCGCCTTGCAGTAGTCGATGAAGCCGGCCAGATCGGTGATGTTGTTAGCCTTGGCCCACTCGGCGTTGACGGTGATGGCCGCAGCGTCGGTGTTGACGCGGCAGAGCGGCTCATAATCCTCGTAGGTCAGCTCGGACGTGCCGAGGTGCTTGTAGGTGGAGAGCTCAAAGGTGATCATGCCGATGGTGTAGCCGTCCGGCTCAGCATCCGCGATGGCCTGATGGCCGATGATTCCGCCGCCGCCGGTGCGGTTGTCAACCGTCAGCGTAACGCCCAGATCCTTGCCCATCGCCTCGCAGAAGGCGCGGAGAACAGCATCCGTTCCGCCGCCGGCACCCCACGGGCAGATGACAGAAATACCCTTGGACGGGTACTCCGCAGCAGACGCGACGGAAGCCAGACCCAGAACCATGGTCAGGGCAACCATCAAAGCAACAAGCTTCTTCATAACAGGTTCCTCCTAAATATATGTGGTCGGGACGAACAAAACGCTCGTCTCAACACTTTATAGCCAGTATAACATTTCATTCAAAATCTGTCAAGAATGTCAAAGTCGTCTGATGATATATGCCATATAATAAAAAACTACATAAAGCAAGGAAATACATAAATTACAAAAGTTACAATAATGTGCCAGACGTTCAAAAATTGTAAAAAAAGAAGGCGCATCCCGTTCAAAAAGCGCAAAGATGGCGAAGGGGTGGGCGGCGGGGGAAACGGAATTTGCGCAGAATCTCGGACGTGCTCATTTCCGGCAAAAAAAAACAGAACACAATCGTTCTGTTTGGTGGCACCTCCAATGGGAATCGAACCCATGATTTTGCCTTGAGAGGGCAACGTCTTGACCGCTTGACCATGGAGGCGAATGGCTGGGGAACTAGGATTCGAACCTAGACAATACGAGTCAGAGTCGTAGGTGCTGCCGTTACACAATTCCCCAATATGAAGTTGTAGCTGCTCTGCGTCAGCCGCAGCTTTTGAACGACTGATAGTATATCGTATTCGCCGCCGTCTGTCAACCTCTTTTTCAAAAAAATTTTTCCAGCGCGAGCAAAGCGAGCAGGTGCGCCGGGTAAAACCCGTAGGAAAGCCATTTGGGCGTTCGGGTCTTGCGGCGAATCGGCAGGCTGGCGAGCATGACTGCGGGTGTGGCGAATATGCGCATGCCGAACTCCATGCCGAAGAGCGGGTAGCCGTGCCCATCCGCCGACCAGACGAGCATATATGCCGTCGAGGCGGCAAAGCACAGCACCGGGTGTTCCAGAAAGAGGTAAAAGACCACCATCAGGCCGACGCCGCTCACACCGTAATCCAGCTCGGCGGAGAAGCGCGCGCAGAGCACATAGATCAAAAGCGCGGGCACATATTGCTTTTCGCGCAGGCACAGCAGCAGAAGGAGCCCCAGCAGCAGCGCAAGCAGGATGCTCGGCTTTTCCCAGCTCTCCATATAGAAGGTGCAGAGCGCGCGCAGGGGATGCTGCGCGAAGGGGACGGCGTACATCGCCTTGTTTGTATGCCCGAGCGCCACGGCGTAAAGCGGCTGGCTGACGAGCGCCAGCGCGGCCACGCGGGCGATATACTGCCTCGGGTGGCGGGTCATCGCCGCGCCCACCGCAATGCCGTAGGCGAACAGCGGAAAGGCGAGCCGCCCGACCATCCGCATCCACGTCAGTTGAGGAAAGAGCATCTTGCCCGCGTGGTCGATGAACATGCAGACGCAGGCGATCAGCCGGAGCAGGCCGCCATCCTGATTGGTTTTGATTTGCGTCGGGCGAAGAAAGGAATCAAGCATGCTCAGGCCTCCTTGGCGGGCGGAAAACGGACGGATGATCGAAAGCGACGCTACAAAGATAATCGCTTTTTGCCCAAAAGTCAAGCGCGCGAATAAAAACGCGACGCTGTAACAAATTCGAAACAGTTTGCTGGTATACTGAAACCGATCAATGAACGGATGCAGCGGAAAGCGCCCAAAATCCCTGGCTTTCCGATTCTGTGAGGGAGGATTAACATGGTTCGTGTGCTTGTTGTGGAAGATGACGCCCGCTTGAATCAAATCGTCTGCGCCAGCCTGCGCGCCGCCGGTTACGAGGCGATCGGCTGCGCAAACGCCGCGCAGGCGACCGACGCGCTGCACGGCGACGGCGCGGATATCATCATTTCCGATATTATGATGCCCGGCGTCGATGGGTTTGAGTTCGTGAGCGAGGTTCGCAGCGTCAACCGGCATATTCCGATTCTGCTGATGACCGCGCTGGACGACATGAGCGCCAAGCGGAGGGGCTTCGGCGCGGGGATCGACGACTACATGGTGAAGCCCATCGACGTGGACGAGCTGCTGCTTCGCATCGAAGCGCTGCTGCGCCGCGCGCGTATCGAGGCGGAAAAGCGACTGGTGGTCGGTTCGACGGTTCTTGACGCGGAGGAGCGCAGCGCCTACGTCGGCGGAAAGGAAATCACGCTGACCGTGCGCGAGTTTGATCTGCTCTACAAGCTGCTGTCCTATCCGAGGCGGACGTTCTCCCGCGCGCAGCTGATGGATGAATTCTGGGATGGGGAGACGAGCGCCAGCCTGCGCGCGGTGGACGTCTACATCACCCGAATCCGCGACAAGATGTCCGTCAGCGACGATTTCAAAATCATGACGGTGCACGGGCTGGGCTATAAGGCGGTGCCGGGCGCATGAACAAACTTCGGTCTGTTTTGAAAAAAAGGCGCGCGAAGGAGGATCCGCGCGTTCGCCGCCGCCTGTTTTCATGGCGCATGTTCGCGATGACCCTGCTGGTGGTCAGCGTGCTCAGCGCGGGCAACGTGTTCGCGCTGGAGAAGCTGCTGAAGATGCAGGTGTTCAGCGTCGTGGCGAGCATGGGCGTGGGCTCGTACTGGGTCGCGATGGCGTTTCTGGCGGCAATCGTGCTGCATCTGTATACCTGCCGCCGGTTTGATCGGCCGATGCGCGCGCTCAGCCGCGCGATGCGGCAGGTGACGGAAGGCGATTTCACCGTCCGCGTCAAGCCGTTTCACAACGCGAACAAGTTTGATTATATGGATATCATGTGCGAGGATTTCAACCGCATGGTGCAGGAGCTGGGCAGCACGGAGACGATGAAAAACGATTTCATCGCCAACGTGTCCCACGAAATCCGAACGCCGCTGACCGTTATGAACAGCTATGCCTCCGCGCTGGCGCGCGGCGGTCTGAGCGAGGCGGAGCAGCGGGAATACGCCGCGACCATCGCCGCCGCCAGCGAAAGCCTGAGCACGATGGTTTCCAACATCCTGCGGCTCAACAAGCTGGAAAATCAGGAGATCACGCCCAACGCTGCGCCCTACGACCTGACGCGGCAGCTCTGCGACTGCGCGCTGACGCACGAGGCGCGGTGGGAAGCCAAGAACATTGATTTCGACGCCCAGCTCGAGGAGCGCGTCATGGTGCTGGCCGACGAAGCGATGATGGAAATCGTGTTCAACAACCTGATTTCAAACGCGATCAAGTTCACCGAGGCGGGCGGGCGCATCCTCCTGCGGCAGGTCAAGGACGGGGATCAGGTGGTTGTCACCGTGGCGGATACCGGCTGCGGCATGGACGAGGCGACGCTTGACCGCATCTTCGATAAGTTCTATCAGGGCGATACCTCCCACAGCAAGGAGGGGAACGGCCTCGGCCTCGCGCTGGTGCGCCGCGTGCTGGAGATTTCCGGCGGCTCGATCAGCGTGACCAGCGCGCCGGGCGAGGGATCGGAATTTACCGTCCGCCTGCCCCGGATGCCGGAAACGGCCTGAAACGGCGAAAAAACGGGGAAATTCATATTTCAGCAACATTTTGCCAATGTTTTTGCAACGCGGGGGCGATATACTGGGTTCTACTTGCGGCGCTTTACCGCTTGATCTGGAAAAAAAGAGGAGTTGTTCCCGTGAGCAAAATGATCCTTGTTGCCGAATCCGGCAGCGATATCACGCCCGAAATGGCGCAGGAAAACGGCATTGTGATCGTGCCGATGCATGTCTCCTTCGGCGGCAAAACCTATGACGACGGCGCGTTCCCCACGACGGAGATGTTCGATTATTATAAAAAGCACCGCGAACTGCCGCGTACCAGCGGCTGCACGCCGCATGATTTTGAGGCGACGTTTGAGCGCCTTGACCGCGATTTCCCCGGCGCGCCGATCCTCTATCTGGCGTATTCGGCCAGCACGACCTGCTCCATGCAGAGCGCGCTGATTGCGAGCGAGGGGCGCGAAAACTTTCTGGCGATTGATACCAAGAGCGTCGCGGCGGGGCAGGCGGCGGTCGTGCTGACCACGGCGCGCTACCTGCGCGAGCACCCGGAGGCGACCCTTGACGAGGCCGGCGCGTTTGTTCACGGCCTGATCGAGAAAATCCGCATGGGCTTTATCCCCGGCGATCTGGATTATCTGCGCGCGGGCGGGCGCGTCAGCAACGCCGCGTACCTCGGCGCGAAAATCCTCGGCCTGCATCCGGTGATCGAGATTCTGGACGGCAAGCTGCTCTCAACGAAGAAATACCGCGGCACGATGGGGCGCGTCGTCCGTCAGTTGACGAAGGAATTTCCGCAGGCGCAGGGGCTTGAAACCGACGCGCTGTGGCTGATCTACGGCGAAGGGCTGAGCGGCGAGATCATGCGCGAGGTGGAGGAGCTTCTGCATGCGCAGGGCTATCGGAACCTCACGTGGGTGAAGACGGGCTGCGTCATTGCGGCGCACAGCGGCCCCGGCGCATTCGGCATCGTGGGCTTCGCCAAGTAAATCATTTCGGGAAATAACAGTAATTGAGCAAAAACGGGTTTTGCACAAACTGCGGGCGCGCGATGCGCGCCCCTACGGGCACAGCAACATAATGTGCGGTTGCTTTTTCCTGCAACGTTGTAGGGGCGCGCATTGCGCGCCCGTTATCGGAATTTGTACAAAATTTCGGATTTCTCCATTTATTGGGATTAAAAAAGTTCTTCTTCCCAGACGGCGGGGAGAAGAACTTTTTTTAGACTGTAGACAAAAAGCTGGAACTTTTTTGATAGCGCTCAGGCGAAAACAACGGTCAGCTGGCGAGAAAGCCCTTGCCGACGATCTCTGTTGAGGCGGTGATGACCATGAAAGCGTGCGGGTCGTTCGCGTGAATGAAGCGGCGAAGCGCCAGCGCCTGCGCGCGGGTGAGGACGGTGATGATCATCGTTTTGCGCTCGTGGTGGAACGCGCCGTAGACGTCCTCAAGCGTCGCGCCGCGGTGCAGATTGACGGTGATGAAGTCGATGATCGGATCCGGGTTCGTCGTGATGATCTGGAAACACTTTTTCATGCGGAAGCTGTCGGTCACATAATCGACCAGAACGGATTTCATCAGCAGGCCGAGGATGCAGAACAGGCCGGACTGAATACCGAAGCAGAAAAGCGCCGCCAGCGTAATCAGCGCGTCGGCAACCATCAGCGCCATGCCGATGTTCAGGCTCGTATATTTGCGCACGATCATGGCGACGATGTCCGTTCCGCCGCTGGAGGCGTCCAGATGGAACAAAATCGCCGAACCGATGGCCGGAAGCAGTACCGCGAAGCACAATTCCAGCAGCGGCTGGTTCGTCAGCGGGTGGTCAAGCGGCCAGAAGCGCTCCATGACGTTGACCGCCAGAGACAGCACGACCGAGCAATACACCGTGCTGAACGCGAAACTGCGCCCCAGAAAGATGAACCCCACCACCAGCAGCGCCATGTTGATGATGAACACAAAGGCGCTCGGCGTCAGCACCGGGGAGGGGAAAACGCGTCCCAGAATCAGCGAAAGGCCGCTGACGCCGCCGGTGGAAAAGTTGTTCGGGAATTTGAAGAAGTAAACGCCGACGGCGGTGAGCAACACGCCGAAGGTCAGCAGAATATACCGTTCAATTTGGCTCATCGGCTTGGCCGCTGTGGTTTTCATGGGAGATCTGTTCCTTTCACTTGATCGCTAAAAAAAACGGAATTGAATATGAACCTTATTATAGCGCCGCGCGCGAAGAATGTCGAGAGGGAAACGCGGGAAAAGCGCGGAAAAGAAAACGGGGGAAAAGAAAACCTCCGTCGCAAACCGACGGAGGGGATGCGCCGGAGCGCGGAAAATCAGTTTTTCAGGAATGTGCGCAGCAGTTTGACGCTCTGCTCGGCCGCCATGCCCACGAAGGTCGGATAATCCATGTGGGAAGAGCCGTCCGCGCTGTCGGAAATCGCGCGCAGCACGCAGAAGGGAACGCGGTTGACGTAGCAGACCTGACCGATGGCCGCGCCTTCCATTTCGCAGGCAATCGCGCCGAAGGTCTTGACGATCGCGTCCTTCCGCTCGGCGGAAGAAATGAACTGGTCGCCGGAGGCGATCACGCCGGTTTCGGTGCGGATACCCAGCACCGTCGCGCAGGCGCTCAACTGGCCGCAGAGATCCGAATCGGCCGGGAGCTGCACCTTGTTGACGCCGGAAATCAGGCCGAGCGGGTCGCCGAGGGCGCTGGTGTCCATGTCGTGCTGCACGACGGCGGAGGAAATCGCCACCGAGCCGATGCTCAGCTTGTCCGAAAGCGCGCCTGCCACGCCGGTGTTGACGATGCACTCCGGCTGATAGCGCAGGATCATCGTCTGGGCGCACATCGCCGCGAACACCTTGCCGATGCCGCAGACCGCCGTGACGACCAGCTTGCCCTCGAGCGTGCCGCTGACAAAGGTGATGCCGCTGACGGTCTCGGTCTTCGTGTCCGTCATAAACGAACGCAGGGACTTCATCTCCACGTCCATGGCTGCAATAATACCGATCATGTTTGATTACTCCTCATACTTAAACGTTACCGGGCGCGCATCCAGCTCGGAGAGGTAGCGCTGCGCCTCTGTCTTGGCCGAAGCGAGGCTCAGGCTGCGATAGTTGCCGCATTCGCGGCTGCTCGCGCCGAACACCGGCCCCTCGTGCGCCAGAATTTTCATCAGCGTCAGGCGAATCTGACGCAGCACCTCGGCGTTATCGGCGTTGCGCACCAGCAGATAGAAGCCCGTCTGGCAGCCCATCGGCCCGAAATAGACGATGGAATCCTTCAAGTCGCCGTTGCGGATATAGGTTGCGAACATGTGCTCCAGGGAATGCATGGTGCTGTTATCCATCAAATCGCCGGTGTTGGGGCGGCGGGTGCGCATGTCATACGTCGTTACGTCGCCATCGACCCGGCTGACATACAACCCCGGAAGCAGAATATCGTGGTTGATGGAGAAGCTGGTGATGCGCGTTACTTCTTGTCCCATAACGAATACCTCCTGAAAATGCGATGCGTCAAAAGCCGTAAACGTCGCCATTATAGCGCATTACTGCCGGAATTGCAAGCATCTTATAGCCGAATCCCACGGATGAAGCGCCGCGCGAAGAGCCGGAGCTTCTGCCGCAGGGTCATTTGCGCGAAAAGCGCGGCGTAGACCTTCTGCGCGCGCTCCGGCTGGGTGCGCTTGAGTGCGCGGCCGCTGTATTGCGCGACGCAGAGCGCCTTGCCCAGTCCGGTCAGCTTCACCGCGTCGTGCAGTTCGCCTTGCGCGCGCCAGAGGAACGAGGCGGGCGCCTCGCCGGGCAGGGGCGCGATTCCCATGCACAGCAGCGCGTCCTCCGCGGCGCGATACCACACCAGCAGCGCGTCGTTGGCGTTTTTCTGCCGCCCGGCGACCTGCGCGGGGGCGCAGAGATACAGCCTCAGCGCGGCCAGAAGCGTGAGGAGCAGCAGAAGCAGCAGCGGCCAGAGCCGGTGGGGCGGGTCGCGCGGCGGCTCGTCGTCGCTTGGCGGCGGGGTTGGGGTCGGGGTACCGGAAGGTGTGTCCGGCTCGGGCGTGGGGGTGCTGTCCGGTTCGGGCGAAGGGGATGGCGTGGGGCTGGGCGATGCGTCCGGCGCAGGCGAAGGCGTCGGCGTGGCCGTCGGCGAGGGGGACGGCGTGGGCGAATCGCCCTCCGGATCGTCGGAGGGGAGCGTGCCGCCCGCGTCGTTTGTGCCGGGGGTCGGATCAAACGGCAGCCAGCCGAAGCCGGAAAAATAGATTTCCACCCATGCGTGCGCCTGCTGCTGCGTGACGCGCGCCACGCTGTCGCTGTCCGGAACGGCGGCGTAGCCCTCGATGTAGCGGGCGGGGAGGCCGACCATGCGCGCCATCACCGCCATGGCCGTCGCAAAGGAGGTGCAGTAGCCCTGCCGCTCGTCCAGCAGAAACCAGGAGACGAAATCCCGGCCGGCGGGCGGCACGTTCTGTGCGAGCGTATACGGGTAGGCGCTGCGCAGATAGGCGCAGAGCGCGGCCGCGCGGTCAAAATCCGTCTGCGCGTCCTGTGTGATCTGCCCGGCCAGCGCGTAAACGTCGGTTTCAACGCCGTCCGGCAGTGCCAGATAGTCGGCGCGCACCGTGTCGGCGTAAGCGTCGCTGTGGTGCGCGGCGGCCAGCACGGCCTCGCGGATTCCGGGGGTATCGCCGCTCAGACGAAGCCCCGTGAACGTGTAGCTGTCGCCGAAGGCGAGGCTGCGCGTGCCGAAGACCTCGCTGGCCGGGGAAAAATACGGCACGATGTCATGCCCCGAGAGCGCCGAAAAGCGCTGGGTGAGGTAGAGCGTGCTGGCCGCGTCGGCGCGCATGAGCACGGTGATGGTTTCCCCGGCGGGGAGCTGCGCGCGAATCGCGTCGCTCGGGCGTTTTTGATCGAACAGATCGCGGCGGAGCGCGTAAAAGCGCGGATTGACATACAGATAGCGCCTGCCGGACGTCGAATCCGCCCAAGCGTGGCCGTCGTATTCGTTTTTGATCGTGCCGCGAAGCAGCGTGCGCCCCGAGGTGCGAACCTGCATCACCGGGGTATCCTCCGGGTTGGCCGGGCCGCCGAGCTGAGAGACGCCGAGCGGCTGGTAGCCCGTCGCGCTGAGCGAAAAGGTCGTGCGCGCGTCGGTGAAAAAGAGGTAGTCGTCGAGCATCCGGCGGACGCGCTGGGCAAGCTGATTCAGTTCCGGCGAAACCTGCGCGGAGAGCGGCATGAGCAGCGCCGTCGCGGCCAGAATGGCGGCGCACAGCGGCACGATGCGCCGCGCCCGAACGCCGGGCGCGCGGCCGCTGAGCAGCAGCGCGAGAATCAGCGGCAGCAGCGACGCGGCGCCGATCTGCGCGCCGAGAAACGAAACGATGAACAGCAGCGCGATTTCTAGCAGCGCCAACGGGAAAAACGCCTGCTCGCTTCGGGAGAGCGACGCGCCAATGCCCGTAAAGACGAGCGAGAGCAGCAGTGAAAGCTCCTGCGAATAGGCGGCGAGCGCGAGGGGCTGGCCGTGCACCATCAGCGTCAGCGCCGCCCCGACGGCGGAAAACTGCCCGCGCAGGGAGAGCGCCGACCCGCCGATGGCGAGCAGCAGCAGCGGATAGGCCAGCGCGCGCAGGCGGGGCATGCAATCCAGCAGGGCAAAGAGCAGCGTCACCGCGCCGCAGGCCGTCAGGCACAGCGAAAGCGGCGCGGTCAGCCCCAGCGACAGCGAAAGCGGCCAGACGCAGCCCACGCCGATCAAAAACGTCGTCAGCGCGTGAAGGGGAAGTGTGCGCGGCACGGAAAAGAACGATTTTTTCATGCAAAGACTCGCCTTTCTGGCGTGGAATAATCAGGCGCGGACATGCAGCGCCTCCAGCCCGCTGACGCGCAGCAGATCCAGCAGCTTGCCCTGTTCCTCGCTCGGCGCTTCCGCCGTGACCAGCGTATAGCGCATGCGCGCCCCCATGCGGGAAAGCGCGATGGCCGCATCCGCAATCGCGGGCGTGAGCCGGGTGGAGAAGACGGCGGCCGATCCGGCCGTGCGCAGGCGGGGGGCGGCCATCAGCAGCACGCGGGCGAAGTCATCCTGCCGGTGATACCCGGCGCAGGCGAGCGCGCGGCGCATCGCGTCAAACGCCTCCATGCCCTGCCCGGACAGATCGCCCTGCCCGGCGGCTTCGAGCGGGAGGCGCGTCATGCGCCCGGCCTGCAAAAGCGCCTCGACGGTTCCGGCGCAGGCCTCCGTCAGCGCGTCGATGAGCGCGGCTCTGGGCGCGCCCTGCGGCTGGGACGTATCCAGCAGAATCAGGGCGTCCGGGCGCTGCGGGGTTTCGTAGGTGTGCACCATCAGGCTCTGGCGGCGCATGGAGAGTTTCCAATGCACGCGCTTGAGCTCGTCGCCCTCCTGCCACGCGCGGATATCCTCCGGGACGCTGTGATCGGAGAGCGCGCGCTGGGTCGCCGTGCTTTCGCCCTCGCCGGGGCTGACGGGCAGCGGGTCGGCGGGGATGGAACCCGGCAGAACGGCGACGCTTTGGAGCGCGCCGCGCATCCTGCGCCGAAAGGCGAACAGGCCGAAGCAATCCGAAAACGTGATCTGCGAAACGCCGACCGGGAACACGCCGACATGCGGACAGGCGAATGAATGGTCGCTCTCCGTCAGGCCGAGCAGCCCGGCGGAAAGCGAAAAATCGCTCTGCCTGCCGCTGGGCAGCTCGACCCTCAGCGACAGCGGCGCGATGGGCGCGGGCAGGGCAAAGCGGACGCGCAGGATCAGGCGGCACGTGCCGCCGCGCTGCGTCTGCCCGCCCTCGAGCTGCTGCTCCGCGCGGCAGGAGAGGGCGGCGGCGCACACGCACAGCAGCGACAGCGCCCAGCACAGCAGCGCCGCCGTGCCCAGCAGAAAAGCGCCCGCGCTGCCGACGGACAGCGCGGTAAAGAGCATCAGCGCGCCGAAGAGCAGCGTGTAAAACCCGCGCGCGGTCATTTGAGCCTCACCGGGATGCGCACGGCGGAGAGCACCTCCGCAAACGCCTGCTCGTTCGTGTAGCCGCGCATGCGCGCCTCGGCGGACAGGGAAAGGCGGTGGCAGAGCACGCTGGGCGCAAGATGCTGCACATCCTCGGGGATGATATAATCGCGGCCGCAGAGCATCGCGTTCGCCTGCGCCGCGTGGATGAGCGCGATGGCGGCGCGGGTGCTCGCGCCGAGGCTGAGCAGCGGCGTGTTTCTCGTGGCGGCGCAGATGGCGGCGATGTACGCGCGCACCTCCTTGGAGCAGTAAACCGTTTTGACCGTCTGCTGCATGGCGATCACGTCCTCCGCCGAGCAGACCGGCACGACGGATTCCATCGGCTTCTGTTCGCCGCAGTAGCGGCCGAGAATGTCCATTTCATCCTGCAAAGAAGGATAGCCGATGGAAACGCGCATGAAGAAGCGATCCATCTGCGCCTCCGGCAGGGGATACGTGCCGACGAAATCCACCGGGTTCTGCGTCGCCAGCACCATGAAGGGGCGCGCGAGGGGATAGGTCACGCCGTCCACCGTGACCTGCCGCTCCTCCATGACCTCCAGCAGCGCGGACTGCGTCTTGGGCGAGGTGCGGTTGATTTCATCGGCCAGCACGATCTGGCTCATAATTGCGCCGGGGCGGTACTGCATGTCGCCGGAAAGGCTGGGCATGGTGAAGCCGGTGATATCCGACGGGGTGATATCCGGCGTGAACTGGATGCGCTTGAACGAGCAGGAGAGCGAACGCGCCAGCGCGCTGGCCAGCGTCGTCTTGCCCACGCCCGGCACATCCTCGATGAGCACATGGCCTTCGCACAGCAGCGCCGTGAGCATCAATTCAACCACGTCGTCCTTGCCTACGACGGCGCGGGCTATGTTTTGCTTGAGGGTTGAAACCATCAGGCTGAAATTCGTCATGTTGAGCTTCCTTTCCGTTTTCCTCTTAATCTGCGCACGAGGGGCAGACGTTAAACATCGCCCTCTATTATAGAGGAAGCGCGCCTTTTTGGCAAGCCGCGCCTGACGGCTTGCAACGGAGCCGCTTTTTTGCTAGAATAAGAAGGAAATGAACGCGGCGCAGGCGATGCGGCGCGCGGCGGTGACGGAGGCGCCGGGGAGAGACGGCGAAAGAGAATGATGACAGAAGAAATTTTGACGCGGCTGCTCGGGGGCGAGCCGGTTTCCGGCCAGACGCTCAGCGAGGAGCTGGGCGTGACCCGCGCGGCGGTTTGGAAGCAGATCGGCCAGCTTCGCGAGGCGGGGTTTGACATTGAGGCCTGCGGCGGGCAGGGCTATCGGCTCGCGTCCGTACCGGACAGCCTGATGGCGCCGGTGATCGCGCGCGGCCTGAAAACCCGGTGGGCGGGGCGGCGCATCGTGTATCTGCGCAGCGTGGATTCGACCAACCGCTACGCCCGCACGCTGGCCGCGGACGGCGCGGCGCAGGGCACGCTCGTCGTGGCCGACGAGCAGACGGCGGGGCGCGGCCGACGCGGCCGGGGCTGGGTTTCCCCGGCGGGCGAGGGCATTTTTATGACCCTGATTTTGAGGCCGCAGGCGCACCCCTCCCATGTGGCGCGGCTCTCGCTGCAAACGGCGCTGGCCGTGGCGCGCGCGATTGCCCGCGTGTGCGAGGTGGATGCGCGCATCAAGTGGCCCAACGACATCGTCTGCGGGGGCAAAAAGGTCTGCGGTATGCTGCTGGAAATGAACGCGGACGAGCAGAGCGTCCACGACGTGGTGGCGGGTATCGGGATCAACGTGCACCAAACCGCGTTTGAAGGGGAGATTGCGAAAACCGCGTCGTCGCTCGATCTGCTGACGGGCAGGCGCGTCTGCCGCGCGGACGTGGTGCGCGCGTTTTTGGAGGAATACGAGGCGGTGGACGAGCTGGCACAGCAGGGCGGCGAGGCGCTGATGGCGGTGTACCGCCGCCACTCCGCGACGCTCGGCCAGCGGGTGCAGGTCATTTCCGCCACGGGCAGCTTCACCGGCACGGCGAAGGCCGTCACGGACAGCGGCAGCCTGATCGTGCTGGATGACGACGGGCGGGAGCGCGAGGTGCTCGCGGCGGACGTATCCGTTCGCGGGCTGATGGGCTATGCCTGAGACGCTGGGGATCGGCGTGGATCTGTGCGCCGTCAGCCGAATCGAGCGCGCGATTCAGAAGGCGCATTTTCTGAATCGGGTGTTCACCGAGGCGGAGCGTGCGTATCTGCAAGGCCGGGGCAGGGGCGCGGGGGAGAGCGCCGCGGCCATGTTCGCGGCGAAGGAGGCCGTCGCCAAGGCGCTGGGCACGGGCTTCGCGCAGGGAATCATGCCCGGGCAGATCGAGGTCACGCACGCGGACAGCGGGCAGCCCGGCGCGCGGCTGACCGGCGCGGCGCAGGCGCGCCTTGAACAGATGGGCGGCGGCCGGATTCTGCTGTCGCTGTCGCACGAAGGAGATACCGCGATTGCGTTCGCGCTGATACAATAAACCATAAGACCGGGGCGGCGCCCCGGCAGGAAGCCAAGGAGGAACCATGATCCGGACAATATCGCCGCAGGACATGCGGGAAATGGAGCGCGCGTTTCTGGAAGGAACGGGCTATCCGTCGATTTTGCTGATGGAGCACGCGGCGCAGGCGGTCGTCGATGCGCTGTCCGCCTATGCAAAAGCGGGGAGCCGCGTGCTGTTCGTCTGCGGGAGCGGCAACAACGGCGGCGACGGCTGCGCCGCGGCACGGCTTTGGATGCAGCGCGGCGGACAGGCGGACGTATGGCTGCTCAAGAGCCCGTCGCAGATGAAAGGCGACGCGGGAGTGAACGGCTGTCTGCTCAATAGCTGCGGCGCGCCGCTCAACGTGCTTTACAGCGAAGCGCCGGAGGTGCCGGGGGACTGCGCGGCGATTGTCGATGCGCTGTACGGCACGGGATTGAGCCGGGAGCTGGACGGCGCGGCGCTTTCAGCGGTGCGGCGGATCAACGAAAGCGGCCTGCCCGTCGTTTCGGTGGATATTCCCTCCGGCGTGGACGGTGCGACGGGGCAGGTGCTCGGCGACGCGGTGCGCGCGCGGGAGACGGTGGCGTTTCACCGCGCCAAGCACGGGCTGCTGCTCTATCCGGGGCGCGCGTATGCGGGCAAGCTGACCGTCGCGGACATCGGAATTCTGCCCGAATGGGACGGCGCGCAGGGGATCGACGTGCTGGAGGAAGCGGACGCATGCGCCCTGCTGCCCGTTCGCCCCGCAGACGGGCACAAGGGCACGTTCGGCCATGTGCTCAGCGTGGCCGGGAGCGAGGGCATGGCCGGGGCGGCGGCGCTCTGCGCGCGGTCTGCGCTGCGCGCGGGCGCGGGGCTGGTGACGGCGGCCTGCCCGTTCGCGGTGCTGGGCACGGTGCAGGCGCAGGCACTCTGCGCGACGGCGAAGGTGGTTGCCGACGGCGCGGCGCTCGACGCGGGGGCGGCGGATATGCTCGCCGAGCTGGCCAAGGGCAAGGCGGCGCTGGCCATCGGGCCGGGGCTCGGCCGCGAGGAGGGCGCGTGGCTGGCGATTGAGGCGCTGGTGCGGAGCGACACCCCGAAGGTCGTGGACGCGGACGCGCTGTATCTGCTGGCCAAATACGGCGGCGGCGTGGGCGCAAACACGGTGCTGACCCCGCATCCGGGCGAGATGGCGCGGCTGTGCGGCACGACAGTGCAGGCAATTCTGGATGCGCCGGTGGAGCAGGCGCAGCAGCTTGCCGCCGATATGAACGCATGCGTGCTGCTCAAGGGCGCGACGACGGTGATCGCGCACGGCGAGGACGTGGCGATGAACGTCACGGGCTGCGACGGCATGGGCACGGGCGGCTGCGGCGACGTGCTCACCGGGACGATTGCGGCGCTGCTGGCGCAGGGCATGAGCGTTTGGGACGCGGCGCGCGCGGGCGCGTACTACCACGGGCGCGCGGGCGAAGCGGCGCAGGCGCGGCTCGGCGCGCGGGGCGTGACCGCGTGGGACGTATGCGAGGCGCTGCGCATCGAGTGACGCGCGGCTTAAACGGGGCATAGGCTGAAAGCGGGGGCTGGCTCCATGATTTTCTTCCCATTGGGGTGGAGAGCATGGAGATCACACGCGGCGATATCTTTATCGCGGATCTGAACCCGGTGCAGGGGAGCGAGCAGGGCGGCGTTCGCCCGGTGCTCGTGATCCAGAACGACCGGGGCAACCGATTTTCCCCGACGGTGATCTGCGCGGCGATGACCTCGCGCGTGGGCAAGAGCGATCTGCCGACGCACGCATGGGTCAGCGCGCGGGACAGCGGGCTGAAATGCGACTCGCTGGTGCTCTGCGAACAGATCAGGACGCTGGAAAAGCGCCGCCTGCGCGCCAAGGCCGGACGAATCGACGGCATGGCGATGGCGCGGGTAGACGCGGCGCTGCTGTGCGCGCTGGGCATCGGATGACGGGGAAAGGGACAAAATTGAGCATGCGCGGCGGGAAACGATCCGCCGCCTGAAAAGCGTATCCTCCCCTTCAAAGGGGAGGATACGACCATGCCCGCGCAAAAAAACAAGAAAACCTATCGAATCAAAAAAAGCGGAAGCGCTTGACAAAAAAACGCCCGAAGCGGCGGACAAGCCGGGAGGAAAAAGAGGATGAAGATGGATTTCAAGCTGGAAAGCAGGCAACTGATCTGGGATTATCTGCTGCTGACGGTCGGCGCGCTGCTGACGGCGTTCGCGTTCGCGGCGTTCTTTGTGACCAACGACATCGCGCCGGGCGGCGTGACGGGCATCGCGACGGTGCTTTCCAGCGTGACAGGGCTGAACGTCGGTCTGCTCAGCTTTTTGATTAACGTGCCGCTGTTCGCCATCGGCTGGCGGCGCGTCGGCGTTCGCTTCGCGGTGCGCTCGTTCATCTCGATGCTGCTGCTGTCGCTGTTCATCGACCTGATGCCGGAGTTTGATCTGGCGGGGAACATGATGCTGGCCGCCATCTTCGGCGGCGTGACGATGGGCGCGGGGCTGGGCATGGTGGTGCGCGCGGGCGCGACGACGGGCGGCACGGACATGGCCGCGATGATCGTCCACGCGCACCTGAGCATGTTCACCGTGCCGATGGTGCTCTTTACCATCGACGGAATCGTCGTCGTCGTCGCGGCGCTGAACTTCGGCGTGCAGGCCGGTTTGTTCGCGCTGATCGCGCTGTTCGTTTCGACCAAGACGATGGATTCCGTCATCAAGGGCTTCAACACGGCGATGCAGTTTCTCATCATCAGCCCGAATCAGGAGGAGATCGTCCGCCGGATTCACACGGAGATGGATCGCGGCTGCACCCGGCTGGAGGCGACCGGCACCTATGAGGGGCGCAAAAACGGCGCGCTGCTGTGCGTCGTCCCCCGGATGGAGGCCTCCCGCCTGAAAAAGATCGTTTCCGAGTGCGACGCGCATGCGTTCGTCACGGTCTGCGACGTGCACGAGGCGCTGGGCGAGGGATTCAGCTATCGCCACATTTCCTGACTGCCTGCACAAAAATGCGCGCAATGTGTGAATCACCGTTTACAAAACAGGGCGGATGATGGTATAATCATTCCTGACACAAAGCGTTCCCCGATTCGGGAACGCCAACCAACAACTCAGGAGGAATGTATCATGAAAAAGATCCTTTCCGTACTGCTCGTTCTGGCCGCGCTGCTTGCGATGGCCACCTCCGCCGCGCTGGCCGCCGAGATTGCGCTCGTGACCGACGTTGGCACCATCGACGACGAATCCTTCAACCAGGCCTGCTGGGAGGGCGTTAAAGCCTATGCCGAGGCCAACGGCAAGACCTATCAGTACTATCAGCCGGGCGCTGACAGCACCGACGAGCGTCTGAATTCCATCGACCTGGCCGTGTCCGAAGGCGCGAAGGTCGTCGTCTGCCCGGGCTATCTGTTCGGCGAGACTGTCGCGCAGGCGCAGGAGCTGTACCCGGATGTGGACTTCATCGCGGTTGACGTTTCCGCCGGCGATCTGGGCGGCGTGGATGCGCAGCAGAACCTGTACTGCGCCGTGTTCGGCGAGGAGCAGGCGGGCTACCTGGCCGGCTACGCGGTCGTGAAGGACGGCTACACCAAGCTGGGCTTCCTCGGCGGCATGGCGGTTCCGGCCGTGCAGCGCTACGGCTACGGCTTCGTGCAGGGCGCGAACGCGGCGGCTGTTGAGCTGGGCACCCCGATCGAGATCAACTACACCTACGGCGGCCAGTTCTTCGGCGACGCCAACATCACCGCCAAGATGGAAGGCTGGTACACCACCGGCACCGAGATCGTCTTCGCCTGCGGCGGCGGCATCTACACCTCCGCGGTGGAAGCGGCGCTGAAGAGCAAGGCGTATGTGGTCGGCGTTGACGTTGACCAGCACTACATTGGCGAAAAGGCTGTCGCCGAGAACGGCTACAACCCGTTCGTGACCTCCGCCATGAAGGGCCTGAAGGAAGCGACTGTGTCCGCGCTGGGCAAGTTCTTTGACGGCACTTGGGCGGACATCGGCGGCAAGGTGGAAACCCTGAACCTGCAGGCGGGCGACTATGTGGGTCTGCCGACGGCCGAGGCTTCCTGGGGCTTCAAGACCTTCACGATGGACGAGTATAACAAGCTCATCGAGGATATCCGCTCCGGCGCGCTCACCGTGTCTGCGGAGATCGCGGATCACCCGGCCGTGGATGCCAGCGTGACCGTCAACTACATCGACTAATCCCCGATACATCGACGAATCCCCGATAATCGGAAACAGAAGCTCCCCGCTCAAAAGGCGGGGAGTTTTCTGTTATGCGGCAAATGAGCAAATCCGAAATTTAGGGCAGATTCTTATAACGGCCGCGCGATCAAAGACATGCCGTCCCCCGCGGATGCATACAGTGAAGGGCAGGGAAAACCGAGGGAGGGATGAGCGTGGAGATGACATTATCCCGCGAGACGCTTTGCTTTGAGCGCCTTGCTTTGGCCAGAGAGGAACAGGTGAGCGTAGAGGGCGAGGCGACGCTGCCGGGGAGCATGCGCGACGCGGTGACGGTGCTCAGCGTGCAGGCGCAGGCCTATCTGGAGGACGCGCGGGCGACGGCGGGCGGCATGACGCTGCGCGGGCACGTGAGCTTTCAGGCGCTGTATACGCAGGGGGATTTGACGCGAATCCGCGCGATGGAGACGACGTGCGACTTTGAGCACAGCATCGACGCGCCGGAGCTTCAGCCGGATATGCGGGTGAACGCGAGCGTCGCCGTGCAGGAGACGGAAGGGACGGCGGCGAGCGGCCGCATGACCCTGCGCGCGCTGCTCGATCTTCAAATCGAAGCGTTTGAAACGACACGGCAGGCGCTCGTGACCGATGCGGCAGGCGACGCGGACGCGCTCAGAACCCGGATGCAGCGCGTCGCCTTCTGCCGGACGGCGCCGCTGGGCGAGGAAAAGACGCTGGTGCGCGAGGAATTTGATCTGCCCGCGCGGCTGGAGGTCGGCGACGTGCTCAGCGCGACGGGGGAGGCCGCCGTGGCAGAGTTGACGGGCGGCGCGGGGCGCATCGGCGTCAGCGGCACGGTGGAGGTGCGCGTGCTGCACAGGCCGCAGGAGGCGGGCAATCCGCTGGTGATGACCAGCCACGAGCTGCCCTTTGAGCTGAGCATCGACACGCAGATCCCCGACGGGGCGCAGATTCACGCGCAGGCGGAGGCCATTGACGTGATGGCGGACTCGATGGCGGATGACAAACGCCGGACGCTGCGCGTGGAGGCGGAGGTGCGCGTTCGCCTGAGCGGCTGCGTGCAGGAGGAAAAGGAACTGCTCGAAGACCTGTACAGCGTATCGGGCGACGCGCTCATCCCGCAAAAAGAGCGGTTTGACGTGCACGCCTTCGAGGAGAGCAGCGACGTTCGCGAAAGCATTCGTCTGCCCATCGCGCTGGCGAAGGATGCGCCGCCCATCGGCACGGCGCTCGCCGCGTTCGCGCAGCCGACGATCACGGCGGCCACGCCCGCGGGGAAGCGGCTCGACGCGGAGGGCGTGATGGCCGTGACGCTGATCTATCTGCCGATGGATTCGGATATCCCGATGGCCATACACACGCGCGAGCCGTTCGCGATGACCTTCCCCATCGAGACGACCGAGGATGCGCAGGTGCAGGCGCGCGTCATCGAGGCGACACCCGGACCGGCGACCAGCGACCGCGCGGAGGTGCGCTGCGTCGTGGGGCTGCATGTTGTCAAGCACGGCGTGCGCCCGCTCGACGCGGTGATCGACGTGGCGCAGCAGCCCGCCGCCCGGCAGGAGCGCGGCTTCGTACTCGTCTGGCCGGCCAAAGGGGAATCCCGCTGGGAGACGGCCAAGCGGCTGCGCGTCGCGGAGGAAGAACTGCATCCCGCCGGAAAGGGCGCGATGCTGGCGTTTCGAAAATGACCCCGAGGGCGCGGAAGCGCCCTTTAGAATGCAGAAAAAAGCTATTCTCCCCCCCTTTTTTCGGGGGAGAATAGCTTTTTGTCTACGGTCTGAAAAGCGGGTCAAGCCCGCTTTTTTAATGCGGCAGGGCGGCTTTCAGCCGAATCAGCCCCACCGCGTCCGCAATGAACCAGCCAATCGGAATCGCCAGCCAGATGGCCGTCACGCCGAAATGCGGCGCGAACGCATAGGCCAGCGCGACGCGCAGACCGAGCGAAATCACCGTCAGCACGACGGACATGCCCGCCCGCTCAAGCCCGCGATAGATCGCGTAGAGCAGGAACAGCAGGCCGATGCCGACGTAGAACACGCCCTCCACGCGCAGATAATGCATGCCGACGGCCAGAATCTCGCGCTCGCCGGGGTCGATGAACAGCGTGAGCAGCGGTCGCGCAAAGGTGAAGACCAGCGTGGAAACGACGGCGCAGAAGGAGAGCGAAAGCAGCGCCGCCTCGCGGATGCCCTGCTTTACGCGCTCCGGCTTGCCCGCGCCGGTGTTCTGCGCAACGAAGGTCGCAAAGCCGTTGGCAAAATCCTGCGCGGGGGAATAGGCGAACGAATCAATCTTCACGCTCGCCGCGAACGCCGCCATCGTTGCGACGCCGAAGCTGTTGACGAGGCTCTGCACGAGCAGAATACCGAAATTCATAATGGATTGCTGCACGCTCGTCAGCACGCTGACGCTCGCGATGCGGGAAAGCAGCGGACGATCCAGCCGGAAATTCGAGCGGCGCGGGCGGAGTTCGGGAAGGCGGAAGAAGAAATACAGCGCAATGCCCGCCGCGGAAAGCCCCTGCGCGATTACCGTCGCCAGCGCCGCGCCGGCAACGCCCCGACGCAGGACGAGCACGAACAGCAGATCGAGCGCGATGTTCACCACCGTGGAGAGCAGCAGAAACAGCAGAGACGCAAACGAATTGCCGACGCTGCGCAGCGCCGCCGCGAAGAAGTTATACAGAAAGGTGAAGAAAATGCCCGCGAAGATCACCCGCAGGTAGCTTGTGATATCCGGCACGGCCTCCGGCGGGACGCGCAGCAGCACGATGAACGCATCGAGCAGCGCGTAGCTGAGCACCGTCAGCAGGAGGGACAGCGCCGCAATGAGACAGAAGGCGTTGGTCATCGCGGTCTTGAGCTTATCCATGTTCCCCTCGCCGTAAAGCTGGCTGAAGACGACGCCGCTGCCCATGCACAGCCCGAGGACGAGGCTTGTGAGCAGAATCATCAGCGAAAACGCGCTGCCGACGGCTGCAAGGGCGACGTTGCCCAGAAAGCGGCCGACAATCAGCGTATCGGCGACGTTATAGAGCTGCTGAAGCAGGTTGCCCGCGATCAGCGGCAGGCTGAAGCGGATCAGCCCGGCGCGAATGGAGCCCTGCGTTAAATCCTGCTGCAAAGAAAAAACCTCCCTGAAAAATGCTTCCGAATCCCTATTATACAGCGAAAACGGGAAAATGGAAGATTGGATTTGACGAAAGCGGCGGCATGCGGTACAATAAGGCGCGAAAAACGGAAGGGGATGAAGCGCATGAACATCAAGGCGGCGATTTGGGATTTGGACGGCACGCTGCTCAATACGCTGGACGATCTGGCGGCGAGCACGAACGCGGCGCTGGCGGCGAACGGCCTGCCGACGCACACGACGGACGAGGTGCGGATGTTTGTCGGCAACGGCATCGGCAAGCTGATCGAGCGCGCCGTGCCGAACGGGCGGGAAAACCCGAAATTTCAGGCGGTCTACGATGCGTTTGTCGCGCATTACGGCGCGCACAGCCGCGACCGCACAAAGCCATACGACGGGATTCTGCCGATGCTGGACGCATTGGCCGCGCAGGGCGTAAAGCTGGCGATTGTTTCCAACAAGATTGATTTTGCAGTGAAGGCGCTGAGCCGCGATTATTTCGGCGAACGGATGCAGGCGGCCATCGGCGACGACCCCGGCCGCAGAAGAAAGCCCGCGCCGGACAGCGTGCTGGAGGCCATGCGCCAGTTGGGCGTGACGCGGGCGGAGACCGTCTACATCGGCGATTCGGATGTGGATGTGGAGACGGCGCGCAACGCGGGCGTGGCCTGCTGCGCGGTGAGCTGGGGCTTCCGCTCGGTGCAATGCCTCCGGGATGCGGGCGCGGTGCGAATCGCGTCCAATCCGCAGGAGCTGCTGGCCATGCTGGAGGCGCTGTGAGACCGCCGTATGACGCGGCGCTGGTGCTCGGCGTGGAGCTGGACGCGGACGACGCGCCGACGGAGGAGCTGGCGCGCCGGGTGATGGCGGCGGCGCGGGCGTATCGGGGCGGCGCGTGTGCGCGTTTGGTGCTGTGCGGCGGCTGCCTGCCCGGTCACAGGCGCTCGGAGGCGGAAGTGATGGCGCGCATGCTCGCGGCGCTGGGCGTGCCGAAGCGGGTCTTGATCTGGGAAGACCAATCGAGGGACACGATGGAAAACTGCCGCAACGCCGCGGCGCTGCTGGGCGGAACGGGGCGCGTTCTGGTGGTGACGAGCGATTATCACCTGCGCCGCGCGGTGATGACGGCTCGGCGCGCGGGGCTTCGCGCGGACGGGCTGGCGGCGAAGACGACCGGCGGGCGCGTCGGGAAGCGGCTGATGGAGGCTTGCTACATCGCGGATCTGCTGCTCGGCTGGCAGGACGAGGGCAGGGCGCGCCCCGCGTGGACATACCGCCTGTTTGCGCGGGTGTTCGGCGAACAGGCAAAAAAATAAAGCGCGACGAAGCGAATTGTCGATTGCATATTGACAGGGGCGGCGCGCGTGGTATAATAAGAACAACTGAACAGCGAGACCTTTGAGAGATCTTCAGGGCAGGGTGCAAGTCCCTACCGGCGGTACAGCCCGCGAGCCGTTTTGGCCGATTCGGTGAAATTCCGAAGCCGACAGTATAGTCTGGATGGAAGAAGCGATATCTCCTTTTTTTCATGGTGAAGAAAGAATCAGCCCCTGATCGCTCTGCTTTCAGGGGCTTGTTTGTCAGAATCTAAAAAAAGAGGTTTTGTGTATGTCTCAGAAAAAATCAAGCGGCAGCGCGGTGTTTGTTATGACCCGCTGCGGAATCCTCGCGGCGATGGCCGTCATCCTGTATTACATCGAGATCCCGGTCGTCGCGTTTTACAAGCTGGATCTGTCCACGCTGCCGGCGATTCTGGCGGGCTTTGCGATGGGGCCGCTGCAGGGCGTGGCGGTGGTCGTCATCAAGAATCTGGTGCACATGCTCGGCACGAGCACGGCCTGCGTGGGCGAAATGGCGGATATCATCATGTCCAGCTGTTTCATCATCCCGGCCAGCCTGATTTACCGCCGCCGCAAGGACAGAAAGAGCGCGGTGCTCTCGATGGCGGTCGGCACGGTGCTGATGACGATTGCGGGCGTGCTGGTCAACTACTTCATCCTGATTCCGGCGTATCAGACGCTGATGAACCTGCCGCTCGAGGTGATCGTCGGCATGGGCACGAAGGTCTGGAGCTATATCGACAACACGGTGAAGCTGGTGATTTTCATTACCGCGCCGTTCAACATCCTCAAGGGCGCTGTGCTCAGCGTGGTGACGTATCTGCTCTACAAGCGCGTGTCGCCGCTGCTGCACCAGAAGAGCGCCAGATAAGCGAAGTATAGGTGAGTCATTTGCTGGAAATCCTCTGTAAAACCGAAAAAGACATGCAGCGCCTCGGCCAAAGCCTTGGCGCTTGCATGCGCGTGGGCGACGTGGTGCTGCTGACGGGCGAGATGGGTGCAGGCAAAAGCGTGCTGACCCGCGCGGCGGCGCGCGCGATGGGCGTGGAAGGGCCGGTGCCCAGCCCGACGTTCACCATCCTCAACATTCACGAGGGGCGGGCGATGCGGCTGTATCATTTTGACCTGTACCGCCTGTCCGACGCGGACGAGCTGTACGGCATGGGGCTTGACGAATACATCCCGGCGGAGGACGGCGTGAGCTTCATCGAGTGGCCGCAGATGGCGCAGGAAGCTATGCCCGAGGACGCGCTGCACGTGCACATCGCCTATGCGGAGGACGGCGCGGCGCGCGTGGCGACGCTGGAAGCCGGCGGCACATTTGACGAGGCGAGAATCGACGAGATCAAGCGGAGGCTGGAGGCAGACGATGAACATCCTGATGATTGACACATCCGGCCCGGCATGCGGTGTGGCCATCATGGCCGACGGCAGGCTGGTCTACGAGGCGGAATTGACGCACAGGCAGACGCACAGCCAGCGCGTCATGCCGATGGTGGATACGGCGCTGCAAATGAGCGACATGACGGCGGCGGATATGGACGTATTCGGCGCGGTGGTCGGCCCCGGCTCGTTCACCGGCGTGCGCATCGGCGTTTCCACGGTGAAGGCGCTGGCGCACGCGGCGAATAAGCCCTGCGTCGCGGTGGACGCGCTTGAAGCGCTGGCCGCGAACGTGACGGCGTTTGACGGCGTGGTCTGCCCGATTCTCGACGCGCGCGCCCAGCAGGTTTACGGCGCGATTTTCAAGCGCGGCGAGCGCTTGACGGAAGACACGGTGGAAAAGCTGACGCTGTTTCTCGACCGCGTGGAGGCGACGGGCGAAAATGCGCTGTTCCTCGGCGACGGCGCGCCCGGCTTTGAAGCGGCGATTCGCGAGCGGCTGGGGGATAAGGCGCATTTTGCGCAGCCCCAGCACAACGGCCTGCGCGCGGGAAGCGCCTGTGCGCTGGCGGCGCGGCGGCTTGAAGCGGGCGAAACGCCGCTGGATTACATCACGCTTCTGCCGCTGTATCTGCGCGCGCCGCAGGCCGAACGCGAGCGCGCCGCGCGGGAAGGAGCAAAGCATGGCTGAGCCGACGATCCGGCCGATTCGCGAGGCGGACGTGAAGCAGATTCACGAAATCGAGAAGGCCTGCTTCGCGATGCCATGGTCGGAGGAATCCATCCTGCACGACGTGAAGGAGAACGTCGTGGCGCGCTGGCTGGTGCTCGACGACGGAAACGGCGGGGTGCTGGCCTACGCGGGCATGTGGTTTGTGCTCGACGAGGCGCACGTCTGCAACGTGGCCGTCCGCCCGGACTGCCGGGGAAAGGGATACGGCAAGCGGATTTTCACGGCGCTGATCGACCTGGCGAAGGCGAACAGCATGGCGATGATGACGCTGGAGGTGCGCCGCTCGAACACGGTCGCGCAGAACCTGTATCACGCCTGCGGGATGCTCGACGTGGGGTATCGCAAGCGGTATTACGAGGATAATAAAGAGGACGCGCTGATTATGTACCGCGATTTTGTCTATCCGGAGCAGAGCGAAACCGAGGCGTGACGCGCCCGGCCGCGTAAAAGCAGCATACAATTTGAGGGGCGGCGCGGTCAATCGGCGTTGCCCCCCTTTTCTTTTGGCGGAAAATGGAGTACAATATTAGAATCCGAAATAATGGGGATGACTAGGATAAGGAATAGGGGCGAAGGGATGCAGCTTGAAATTCGCGGGGCGACGGTCGATGTGACGGTGAGCGGGGATTCCGGGCGCGGCGTGCTGCTGCTGCACGGATTCATGTGCTCGGCGCAGATGATGAGCAGCGTGCAGAAAGCGCTCTGCGGTCAGATGCGCGTGGCGGCGATTGATTTCCCCGGCCACGGCAAAAACGGCAGGAGTGCGCCGCCGCCGAAGCCGTGGGGCGTGCCGGACTATATGGAAATGACCGCCGAGGTGATCCGTCGGCTGAAGCTTGCGCCATGCGACATCGTGGCCCATTCCTTCGGCGCGCGGGTGGCGATTCTGCTGGCGGCGACATACCCTGAGCTTGTGGGGCGGATGATTCTGACCGGGGCGGCGGGCATCAAAAAGCCGAAGACGGGCGGGGCGACGGTGAAGCAGCGCGTCTACAAGGGGCTGCGCGGCGCGGTCAACCTGATGGATAAGACGCACCTGTTCGGCAGTTTGCCGGAGCGGGGGCGCGAGGCGCTGGTGCAGAAATTCGGCTCGGCGGATTACAAGGCGCTCTCCCCGGAGATGCGCAAGACATTTGTGAAGATCATTTCGCTGGATTTGACCGACGAGCTGCCGCGCGTGAAGGCGCCGACGCTGCTCTACTGGGGCGCGGAGGACACCGAAACGCCGCTTTGGATGGGCAAACTGATGGAAGAGAAGATCCCCGACGCGGGGCTGGTCGTGCAGAAGGGCGCGGGGCATTTCGCCTACCTCGAACACAATCAGGCGTTCCTGCGCATCGCAAAAAATTTCCTGCTGGAGGGTAGAGCGTGAAATTCCTTTTGACAATCATACAGGCGGCCGGGCTGGGCTGCGCGAGCGCGGCGGCCGGGCGGCGGGTGCTGCATTATTTGCAGCTTGAAAGCTATCAGCTTCCGGGCTACGTCAAGAGCGTGAGGCGCAACGCCATGCGCGCGCTGATTCCGCCGATCGCGATGGCGGCCGTCGGCGTGGCGGCGCTGCGGCTCAGCGGGCTGACCGGGCTGGCGCTTTTGCTGGAGGCGCTGACGGCGGCGCTGCTGGTCTGGCAGGCGGCGAAGGAAAAGGCGAAGAAGCCTTTTGTCGCGACCGAGCGCGTGAAGCGGCTGCTGGCGGTGCATGCCGCGGTCAACACCGTGCTGGCGCTGGCGCTGCTGACGGTTTCCCCGGTGCTGGGCTATCTGATGCCCGCCTTTGAACCGGCGCTGCTGATGCTGGCGGCGCTCATCGCCGCGCCGATGGAAAAGCACATCGCGGGGCAGTTCATAAAGGATGCGCAGGCGAGGCTGGCCGCGCAGCCGGGCTTGATAAAAATCGGCATCACGGGCAGCTACGGCAAGACGAGCACGAAATTCCTGCTGCGCGACATCCTCTCCGTGAAATACAACGTGCTGGCCACGCCGTCGAGCTTCAATACGCCGATGGGCGTGACCCGCGTGATCCGCGAGCAGCTCACGCCCGCACATCAGGTGTTCATCGCCGAGATGGGCGCGCGCCATGTGGGCGACATTCGCGAATTGGTGGAGCTGGTGCACCCGCAGATGGGGCTGATTACATCCGTCGGGCCGCAGCATCTGGACACGTTCGGCACGATTGAGCGCGTGCGGGATACCAAATACGAGCTGATCGAGGGGCTGCCAAAGGACGGCACGGCGGTTTTCGCGCGGGACGGCGCCATCTGCGAGGCGCTGTTTGAGCGCTGCCCGCTCGAGCGAAAATACAAGCCGGGGATGCTGGTCGATGCGAAGAACGTCGCCTGCGGCCCGTGGGGCACGCGGTTCACGCTGACGGACGTGCAGACCGGCGAGGAAGCGAGCTGCCAGACGCGGCTGCTCGGCGAACATTCGATCTCCAACCTGCTGCTGTGCTGCACGGCGGCGCGCGCGCTGGGCATGACGCTTCAGGAAATCGCGCTGGGCGTTTCGCGCTGCCAGCCGGTGGAGCATCGGCTGGAGCTGCTCTCCGGCGGCGCGGGCGTGAGCATCATCGACGACGCATTCAACGCCAACCCGGTCGGCGCGCAGTGCGCGCTGCGGGTCATCCGAGATTTCCCCGGACGGCGGATCATCATCACGCCGGGCATGGTGGAGCTGGGCGGAAACGAGGACGGATTCAACCGCGCGTTCGGCGAACAGATGGCCGACAGCGTGGATATCGCGATTCTGGTCGGTAAAAAACATACGCAGCCCATCGTAGACGGGCTGACGAAAGCGGGCTTTCCGCAGGAAAACATCCATGTGGTCGGCAGCCTTGAGGAGAGCACGACCCTGCTGCACGGCATGATGCGGTCGGGCGACGTGGTGCTCTATGAAAACGATCTGCCGGATAATTACAGCGAGTGAGGAGCGTGTAGAGAATGAGTAAAATGAATATTGCGGTGTTCTTTGGTTCCCGCAGCTGCGAGCATGACGTGTCGATCGTTTCCGCGCTGCAATGCATCGAGGCGACGAAGGCGGCTGGCTTTAACGTGACGCCGGTGTATATCTCCCGCGACGGCCTGTGGTACACGGGCGAGCCGCTGGAAAACATTGAAACCTTCCGCGAGTTTAACCCGATGACCAAGGGAATCACCCGCGTGACGCTGGATGTGACAGCGAACGCGGGCGACCTGTGGGCATGGCCGCCGCAGCGCGCGGGGCTGTTTGCCAAGGTGCCGGCGCCGCTGTGCCATATCGACTGCGTGATCCCCGTGTTCCACGGCTGGCACGGCGAGGACGGCACGATTCAGGGGCTGCTGGAGATGGCGAACATCCCGTATGCGTCCTCCGGCGTGCTGGGCTCGGCCATCGGCATGGATAAGATCGCGATGAAGCAGATTCTGCGCGGCGCGGGCTTCCCGGTGCTGGATTTTGTATGGTTCACCCGCGAGCAGCTCAAGAAGGAGCGTCAGGCCGTCATCGAGCGCGTCGAGAAGGAGATCAAGTACCCGGCGTTCATCAAACCGGCGGCGCTCGGTTCTTCCATCGGCGTTTCCCGCGCGAAGAACCGCGAGGAGCTGGAGCGCGCGCTCGACGTGGCCGCGTCGTATGACCGCCGGATCCTCGTCGAGGTCGGCGTGGTGCATCCGGTGGAGATCAACTGCGCGGCGGTGGGCTACGGCGAGGACGTGCGCGCCTCCGTATGCGAAATGCCCGTGCCGAGCAGCAACGACACGTTCCTGGATTTCTGGCAGAAGTATCTGCGCAACGCGAGCACCAAGGGCGAGGACAGCCGGGGCATGAAGTCCCTGAGCCGCGTCGTGCCCGCGCCGATCGGCGACGAGCTGACCGGCCGAATTCAGACGATGACCTGCGACATCTTCAAGCTGCTGGATTGCTGCGGCACGGTGCGCGTGGATTTCATCCTCGACCAGAACGATATGCTCTTTGTCAACGAGCCGAACACGATTCCGGGCTCGCTGGCGTTCTATCTGTGGAAGGCCAGCGGCCTCGACTTCCCCAAGCTCATCGAGAAGATGGTGGAGGATGCGCTGCGCGCCCACGCGGATAAGAACAGCAGCGTGTTCGCCTATGATTCCAGCATCCTCAAGAAGGTTGCGGCGGGCACGAAGGGCAGCAAAAGATAAAAACAGAGCTGCTGTGCCGGGCGCACAGCAGCCCTGTTTCGTGAATCAATAGCCCAGCGATTCGTTGATCAGAATAACCTGCGTCCGCTTGCCGTTGGGCGCGCGTTCAAACGACGCGATGACGTGGCACATCGGCTTTTCACATTCGGCGGGGTTGCAGCGGCCGGTCTCGGCGCACGGGTTATGGAGCTGGAACCGGCGCGCGTTGAGCGGGCAGGAAACCTCCTTGATGCGCTTGACCGCCTGCGCATAGCCGCCGGAAACGATCTTGTTGCGGCCGATGAGCACATAGACCGTGCCGGGGCCGTAGCACATGGCGGCGATGCGGTTGCCGGTGCCGTCGATCTGCACCATCAGCCCGTCCTCCGTGACGGCGTTTGCCGAACAGACGTAGAGCGGCGCGTTCATGGCCTCGTGCAGCAGCGCGGGGCGCTCGGCCGGTTCGGCCTCCCAATGCCACAGAACCTTGTGACCGGCCGCGCGCAGGAGCGTTTCAAGCCCCATCTGTTTGGCCGTCATGCAGCCGCCGAAGCCGACGGTCTCCCCGGCGGGCATATCGGAGAGCAGGTAATCCGCCGCTTCCTTCGCGGTTTCAAAGACGACGGCCTCAAAGCCGCGCCTGCGCAGCGCGGCGGCTGTTTTTTCGAGTTTTTCCATGACCGGATTCCTCCCTGTTGTTGGTTTCATTCATTATATCAGCTCGGGGAAAAAGAAAAAAGGGTATTGACGAAAAAAGCGCCAAGGAGGCGGATGGAACGTGCTGGATGAATGGATGGAGCAAAAGGTGGACGAGGCCTGCGAGGTCGTTCCGGCGTATGTCAATCCGCGAAAAATCCGGCTGGCCAGCTCGCACATCGGCTGGCGGCTCTACCTCTACGGGAGCAGCTTGAAGCGCGCGGTGAGCGGCTTTTTCGTGCACATCCGATCCGAACAGGACATGGATATTTTTCTGAGGGAGACGGCGGAAAAGAGCGACACCACCATCCTGCGGATCAAGCGGTTTCTGCGGGAAAAGGCGCGGCTGCTGGCGGTGCTCGACGACGCGGGCATGCGGCTTCGCTTTGCGACGACGCTGTATCTCTTCGGGCTTGCGGCGCTGGGAACGCTGGCCGTCGGCGGCCGGGAAATGGCGCTCTGCGCGCTGGCAGCCTGCCTGATGCTGCTGTCCGCGGCGATGGAGCTGGGGTATGAGCCGATCTGCGCCGGAATTCGGCAGCGATATCTGTTTTCCGTCGGCCTGCGGACGCTGGCGCTGACCGTTCCGCTGGCGGATTATTTTGGAAAATACCTGATGGCCGGGGTGGCGAGCAACGTGGTGCTGCAAAGCCTGATGATCGTCATGCTGGGGGTGCATCTGGCGCTGTTTTTCGCGCTGATCTGCTTCAACAGGCGGCAAAGCCCGATGCTGCGGGCGCTCAGCGGCGTGCTCGGCGTGTTCCCGGCGCTGACCGCTTCGGCGGCGGCGGCGCTGGCGGTGGCGAACCTCGCCCAGCCGGTCGGAATCGCGGCGGCGGCGATGCTGCGGGCGCTCGGCGCGACGGGCATGTTTCTGGGCGACAGGCTGATGGCCGCGAACGCGCTGGGCGGCATCCGGCTGAAATATGAAAGCGTTTGGGAATGGCTGCTGCTGTGCGGCGGGCTGACCCTGATGACGGTCGGCGCGTGGCTGACGGCTGCGCCGATGTGAACCGAAACGGAGGATAAACATTTGGAACGCATGGACAGAATCCGCAATTTCTGCATCATTGCCCATATTGACCACGGCAAATCCACGCTGGCGGACAGGCTGCTGGAAAAGACCGGCGTGTTTGAAAAGCGCGAGATGGTGGAGCAGGTGCTCGACTCGATGGAGCTGGAGCGCGAGCGCGGCATCACCATCAAGAGCAAGGCCGTGCACATGCAGTATAAAGCGCAGGACGGCGAAACCTACACGCTCAACCTGATCGACACGCCCGGCCACGTCGACTTCACCTACGAGGTCTCCCGCGCGCTGGCGGCGTGCGAGGGCGCGCTGCTGGTGGTGGACGCGACGCAGGGCGTGGAGGCGCAGACGCTGGCCAACGTCTACATGGCGCTCGATCACGACCTTGAAATCGTGCCGGTCATCAACAAGATCGACCTGCCCAGCGCCCGCCCGGACGAGGTGCGCGAGGAAATCGAGGATGTGATCGGTCTGGACGCTTCCGAAGCGCCGCTGATCAGCGCAAAGGTCGGTATCGGCATTGACGAGGTGCTCGAAAGCGTGGTCAAGCTGATGCCCGCGCCGACGGGCGACGAGAACGCGCCGCTGCAGGCGCTGATCTTCGATTCCTTCTACGACAATTACCGCGGCGCGATCTGCTTTGTGCGCATCGTCTCCGGCACGGTGCGGCCGGGAATGACCATCCGCATGATGAACACGGGCGCGAAATTCGACGTGGTGGAGGTCGGCGTGCGCAGCCCCGGCTACGAGCCGATGGAGGCACTGCGCGCGGGCGACGTGGGCTATATCGCCGCATCCATCAAGGATCTGCACGACACGCGCGTGGGCGACACGATCACCGACGACGCGAACCCGGCGGCGGAGATTCTGCCCGGCTACCGGCAGGTGAACCCGATGGTGTTCTGCGGCATTTATCCGGCGGACGGCGCGAATTACGAGAGCCTCAAGGACGCGCTGGAGAAATTGCAGCTCAACGACGCATCGCTGACCTACGACCCGGAGACGAGCCAGGCGCTCGGCTTCGGCTTCCGCTGCGGCTTCCTGGGGCTGCTGCACATGGAAATCATTCAGGAGCGGCTGGAACGCGAATTTGATCTCGACCTGATTACGACCGCGCCGAGCGTCATCTTCAAGGTATACAAGACGGACGGCTCGGAGGTGGATGTGGATAACCCGTCGAACCTGCCGCCCGTCAGCGTGATCGAGCACATGGAGGAGCCGTTTGTCCGGGCGAGCATCCACACACCGCAGGAATACGTCGGCGCGCTGATGGAGGTCTGCCAGAACAAGCGCGGCGTGTTCAAGGATATGGTCTACGAGGGGCAGCGCGTCTGCCTGCATTACGAAATGCCGCTGGCCGAAATCATCTTTGATTTTTTCGACCAGATCAAGAGCCGCAGCCGCGGCTACGCCAGCTATGACTATGAGCTGTGCGGCTATCAGCAGAGCGATTTGGTGAAGCTGGATATCCTGCTGAACGGCGACCCGTGCGACGCGCTCTCCATGATCGTGCACCGCGACCGGGCGTATGCGCGCGGCCGCTCCATCGCGGAAAAGCTGAAGGACGTGATTCCGCGCCAGATGTTTGAAATCCCGATTCAGGCGGCGATCGGCGGCAAGGTGATCGCGCGCGAGACGGTCAAGGCAATGCGCAAGGACGTGCTGGCCAAGTGCTACGGCGGCGACATCAGCCGCAAGCGCAAGCTGCTGGAAAAGCAGAAGGAGGGCAAGAAGCGCATGCGCCAGCTCGGCAACGTGCAGGTGCCCAGCGAGGCGTTCATGGCCGTGCTGAAGATGGACGAGTAAGAACTGCCGAAAAGATGAAATAACAGGACGAGGGAAACGATATGGAGCCGATTTCGATCTATATTCACATCCCGATGTGCGTCAAGAAATGCGCTTACTGCGATTTCACGTCCTTCTGCGGGCGGATGAAGCAGCGGGAAGCGTATACCGAGGCCGTCTGCCGCGAAATGCGCGAGCAGGCGGCCTTTTTCGGCGCGCGGCGGGTGGAGACGGTGTTTTTCGGCGGGGGAACGCCCACACTGATGACCGGCGCGCAGATCGGGCGCATGCTGGATACGCTCCGGCGCTGCTTTGGGCTGGCGGCGGACGCGGAAATCACGATGGAGGGCAACCCCGGCACGCTGACGCGGGAAAATTTGGAAAGCTACCGGGCGGCGGGCGTCAACCGGCTGTCGCTGGGGGTGCAGAGCCTTGACGACGGGCTTTTGCGAAACATCGGGCGCATCCACACGAGCGGGGAGGCGAAGGCGGCCGTCGCCATGGCGCGGGCGGCGGGCTTTGACAACCTGAACCTGGATCTGATGCTCGGCCTGCCGGGGCAGACGCCGGAGCAGTGGGCGCGGACGCTGAGCGAGGCGATTGCGCTGTCGCCGGAGCACCTGAGCTGTTACAGCCTCATTCTGGAGGAAGGGACGCCCCTCTATGCGCAGGCCGAGGCGGGCGCGTGCGCGCCGCTGCCGGACGAGGACGCGCTCTGCGAGATGGACGACGTCACCGAAAGGCTGACACGGGCAGGCGGCTATGCGCGCTACGAGGTATCCAACTACGCCAAGGCGGGAAGAATATGCCGACACAACGTCGTCTATTGGGAATGTTTACCGTATCTGGGGATCGGCTGCGCGGCGCACAGCGACATGGACGGGATGCGCTTCTATAACACGGAGGACTTTGACGCATATCTGCGCGGCGCGCCTGCCCGGACGGAGGAAGCGGGCGGACGGATGTTTGAGCGGATGATGATGGGGCTGCGGATGGTGCGCGGCGTGGACGAGGCGCGCTTTCTGCGAGACTTCGGGCGCGCGCCGGAGGCGGTATGGACAAAGAGCCTGCCCCGGCTGATGCGCGAGGGGATGCTGGCGCGGGAAGACGGGCGGCTTTATCTGACGGCGCGGGGGATGCAGGTGATGAACGCCGTGCTGGTGGAGATGATGGAGGAGACGGAGGGGTAAACTCCTTCCGTCACGACTTCGTCGTGCCAACCTTCGGCGTTTTCGTCGTCTGAATCCGCTACAAGCGGCGACGACTTCAAACGTCCCTCGGAGAGGGAGGTATATTTCAGCTGATTCGCTGCTTCAGTAAATGAGCAAGAAGCAAATTCCGCACAAAATGCGGGCGCAAGGCGCGCTCATTATCTGATTTGCGCAAAGTTTCGGATTTGCTTGTTACTGTCGCTTATGAAAAAAGACACCAAAGATACATTTGAGCGCCCCAAACCTGCAAAACGCGGCTCAAATGTCGCGGGTGTTGTTCAAACGTTCGGAGAAAGGACAGGAAAAGTCAAATTTCCCGAAAAAAGTTATGGCAAGGGTGTTGACAAAAGCGCCTAAGCGTGGTATCTTTATCACGCTGATTAGCACTCGAACCGATTGAGTGCTAACAACAGCGAACAGCCGAAAGGAGGAAGGCGGGCATGGATCTCATTGATCGTAAGTATCGCATCTTGCAGGCGATCATTGACGACTACATCATGACCGCGCTGCCAGTCGGCTCCCGAACGATTTCCCGAAAATATGAACAGAAGCTCTCCTCCGCCACCATCCGCAACGAGATGAGCGATTTGGAAGAGCTTGGCTATCTCGATTCCCCGCACACGTCGGCCGGGCGAATCCCATCCTATAAAGCATATCGGCTTTACGTGGATCGGATGATTCACCCCATGCCGCTCAGCGAGGAAGAAACCGCGTTTATCAAGGGCTGCTTCGATCACCGCATCAATCAGGTGGAGGAGCTGAGCGCGAGAATCGCGAAAGCGCTTTCCAGCATGACGCACTACACCACCGCCGTGATGACCCGCGCGCCGCGCGAGGAACAGGTATTCAGCCATTTGCAGCTGGTGCCGGTTTCCGACAGGCGGCTGCTGCTGGTGATCGTCACGCGGAGCGGCGCGGTTCGGCAGACGGTGATCGACACCGAAAAGCCGATTGCGCCGGATGCGCTTTACACCGTCTCGCAAATCATCTCCAGAGAGCTGGAGGGATGCGCGATGAACCAGCTCCCCGCGAGGCTCACCCGTCTGGCCGGCGGTCAGGAGGGGGAGATGCGCGAGCTGCTGGGGCTGCTGGCCGCTCAACCGCCGGAAAAGGACGGCGGGGTGGGCTCGCTGGTGGTCGGCGGGCGCTCGAACCTGCTGAGCTTCCCGGAATACGCCGATGTGGATCGCGCGAAGGAGCTGCTCAGCGTGCTTGAAACGCGGGAAAAGGTCGTCTCCCTTCTCTCCCATCAGGGGGAGATGGAAATCTCCGTTCGTATCGGCCCGGAAACGGGCATGGAAGAAACGAAGGACTGCTCCATCGTCACGGCGAGCTATCGCCTAAACGACGGAACGGTCAACACGATCGGCCTGATCGGCCCGACCCGGATGCAATACGGCAAGGTGTTGTCGGTGCTGGGCGAGGTTGGCCGCTCGATCACGGAGCTGCTGGACGGGCAGAATGAAAACCATGAAAAGCAAGAAGAACAAGAAAAATAAGAGCCAAAAGGCGCAGCAGTCGTTCACCGAACGCATTGCCAAGGCCGCCGGAGGCTTTAAGGAAAGGGCGAAGAGCATGAACAGCGAAGAGAAGGCCGAGCAGGTGCAGCAGCCTGAGCAGCCTGAAACCCAGCAGGCGCAGCCGGAGGGCGGCGAGACGGAGGTGGACGTGAAGGCTTTGCAGGCCGAGCTTGAAAAGGCGAAGGCGCAGAGCGACGAATACCTCGATTTGGCTCAGCGCAAGCAGGCCGAATTCGCCAACTACCGCCGCCGCACCGAGGGCATCCGAGCGGAGGCCTTTGACGACGGACGGCGCGAGGCGATCAGCCAGCTGCTCCCGATCGTAGACAACCTCGAACGGGCGCTGGCCGCGGCGGGCGAAGAGGACGCGCTCAAGAGCGGCGTTGAAATGGTGCTCCGCCAGACGCGCGACGCGCTGACCAAGATGGGCGTTGAGGAAATCGACCCGCAGGGGCAGCCGTTTGACGCGGAGCTGATGAACGCCGTGATGCAGGGCACCGCCGAGGAGGGCGAGCCGGGCACGGTGTGCATGGTTTTGCAGAAGGGCTACAAGCTCGGCGAGCGCGTGATCCGTCACGCGATGGTCAAGGTGGTTGCGGGCTGAGCCCGTTTCCCAATATAAATCAATCGAATTTCTTTCCAAACTTTTTCTCTATCGAGACAGGAGGACACATATATGAGCAAGATTATCGGTATTGACCTTGGTACTACGAATAGCTGCGTCGCCGTGATGGAAGGCGGCGAGCCGGTTGTCATCCCTAACGCCGAAGGCGCGCGCACCACGCCTTCCGTCGTGGCCTTCACGAAGAACGGCGAGCGTCTGGTCGGCCAGGTGGCCAAGCGTCAGGCTGTGACCAACCCGGATCGCACCATCATCTCCATCAAGCGCGACATGGGCACCGACCGCCGCATCAACATCGACGGCAAGGACTACGCGCCGCAGGACATCAGCGCCATGATCCTGATGAAGCTGAAGGCGGACGCTGAGGCGTACCTCGGCGAAACCGTGACGCAGGCGGTCATCACCGTCCCGGCGTACTTCTCCGACAGTCAGCGTCAGGCGACGAAGGACGCGGGCCGCATCGCGGGCCTCGAAGTGCTGCGCATCATCAACGAGCCGACGGCCGCCGCGCTGGCCTACGGCCTTGACAAGGAAGATTCCCACAAGATTCTGGTTTACGACCTCGGCGGCGGCACGTTCGACGTGAGCCTGCTGGAGATCGGCGACGGCGTGTTCGAGGTGCTGGCCACCAACGGCAACACCCGTCTGGGCGGCGACGACTTCGACCAGCGCATCATCGACTACCTCGCTGCCGAGTTCAAGAAGGAAAACAACATCGACCTGAAGGCCGACCGTATGGCGCTCCAGCGCCTCAAAGAGGCGGCGGAGAAGGCGAAGATCGAGCTTTCCGGCGTGACCACCTCGAACATCAACCTGCCGTATATCACGGCGGACGCCACCGGCCCGAAGCATCTGGATATCACCCTGACCCGCGCGAAGTTCGACGAGCTGACCCGCGACCTCGTGGAAGCGACCGTCGCCCCGATGCAGAACGCGCTGCGTGACGCCGGTCTGACCGCCAATGAGGTTGACCGCGTGATTCTGGTCGGCGGCTCGACCCGTATTCCGGCGGTGCAGGAGGCTGTCCGCAAGATGGTCGGCAAGGAGCCGTACCGCAACATCAACCCGGACGAGTGCGTGGCCATCGGCGCCGCGATTCAGGGCGGCGTTCTCGGCGGCGAAGTCAAGGACGTGCTGCTGCTGGATGTTACCCCGCTGTCTCTGGGCATTGAGACGATGGGCGGCGTGTTCACCCGCCTGATCGACCGCAATACCACCATTCCGTGCACGAAGAGCCAGATCTTCTCCACCGCGGCGGACGGCCAGACCTCTGTTGAGGTGCACGTGCTGCAGGGCGAGCGCGAGATGGCGGCGGGCAACAAGACCCTCGGCCGCTTCCAGCTCACCGGCATTGCGCCGGCACCGCGCGGCGTGCCGCAGATCGAGGTCACGTTCTCCATCGACGCCAACGGCATCGTGAACG
>ERZ825896.323-NODE-323-length-64688-cov-5.758421_pt1 | contig 64688 bp, 92 predicted proteins | sample MGYA00519858_ERZ825896 | MGnify/ENA primary metagenome ERZ825896 (study PRJEB31778, sample SAMEA3449214) | human gut metagenome | biome: human gut; feature: human-associated habitat; material: faeces | place: United Kingdom | collected 2010/2012 ... | reverse complement strand
GGCTCGATCCACGTATCGGAACACACTATAATAATCCTTCATTCGGTTATGGTGGTTACTGCCTGCCGAAAGACACCAAGCAACTCCTTGCCAATTATCAGGATGTCCCCCAGAATATGATGTCCGCTATCGTTGAGTCTAATCGTACTCGCAAAGACTATATTGCAGACGCTGTCCTCCGCAAAGCTGGCTGGTACGACTATAGTACCAACAATCAGTACGACGGGCAGAAGGAGCCTGTCACCATTGGTATCTTCCGTCTCACAATGAAGAGCAATAGTGACAACTTTCGTCAGTCCGCTATTCAAGGCATCATGAAACGCATCAAAGCCAAGGGAGTCGAAATTATCATTTACGAGCCAACCCTTACTGATGGGGAAAGCTTTGAAGGTAACAAAGTCGTAAACGACCTCGCCATCTTCAAAGCCCAGAGCAAAGCCATTATTGCTAATCGCTTTGACGAGTGCCTTACGGACGTTGAGGATAAGCTTTACACCAGAGATATCTTTCGTCGCGATTAAGAGTGCTGCCCTACGCACACATGTTTCTTCCTCTGGTCGCAAGATGCTTAAGGGGCTATATAGTATCGCTAGCGTTCTCTGAACACCAGTTCATAATTAAACTGAGTTCACTCTTCCTAGTGGTTTAACACTCTTCTCAGTTTTATGGCTGAGATAATAATATAGAATCGTAAATAAACAATAACAAATAAAATTTCAAAAAGAAATGATTAACGTTGGAATTATCGGATGTGGGTTCGTAGGTGGAGCCCTTAAGGATTGGTTAGAGCACAATAATCCCGAGTGTAAACTGTTCATTAGTGATCCTGCTAAGAGTTACAATGATGATATGTCTCAAATTGATATCGCTTTCTTGCAGATCCATGTACCTACAGAGGATGACGGTACACAGGATCTCACGCTCATGAAGCAACTTATCAGCAACCTTCCTGATGTACCTGTATTCGTTCGTACCACTATTCTCCCTGGTACCAGCGATGTGCTCTCAAGGGAGACCGGTCATAAGGTACACTATATGCCTGAGTTCCTTACTGAGCGTACTCACATTGAGGACTTCAAGAAACAGACTATGGTATTCACAGGTGCACAGGAACTCCTTACTAAAATCTTCGTTGGTAAGAAGTTCTGCGTGATGTCACCTCTCGAAGCAGAGCTTACTAAGTATATGCACAATGTATTCGGAGCATATAAGGTAACCTACTTTAACGCATGTCGCGAGTACTGCGAGCAAATGGGTGGTGACTGGCGTAAGGTACATACAGGTATGCTCCTTTCGGGATACATCAACGACACTCACACATACGTTCCTGGTCCTGATGGCAAGTTCGGTTATGGTGGCAAGTGCTTCCCTAAGGATGTGAATGCTTTCGCTCAGATGACAGCAGGCACTCCTCTTGGCACTCTTCTAGAGCACCTCCATGAGTTGAATGTTCACTTCCGTGGATTTGAGGAGAGAATATAATATAATATAATATAATTAATTTCTATAAAAAAATAGGTTAGTCTCACTTGACTAACCTAGTATAATGTCTAACGACACCTGTCATAGTATGATATCTTGCGATATCGTACAGTAAAAAGCATTTCTGCTCCTGTAACTATATACTACACTTTTATTTTATTCTAGTCAAGTAGTTTTATTCATATTTTACATATTTTTTTTATCTTACATATTTTATATAGTGTATTCTTTTATAATGCAGTCATCTATTGCTTTCATTATGTCGGCTGTACACTTTAGTTTTGAAATATAATCATATTCATTTATGTTGTTAGTGATTGATAATTTACTAATTGTCTTCATGTGATCGTAGCATGCATATGATATTGTATTTTTTCTTTTTTTGTAAAATTTAATACATGTTTTTATTTTTTTCTTTTCGTTTTCATCGGCGGTTAAGTTTAAAAGATTATTAAGATTATCAAATTTTTTTTGATCATATAATATATTTCCAATTTCAAGGTTTTTTAGATGTTTCTTTGATGTTATAGGTATTACATGTAATGTTGATGACATCATTGTATCTTGTTTTGATACAACGATTGCAAAATGGTCTCCAGAAAATTCACTTCCGATATTTACTCCAAATTTTACTCTTACAATTCTACCTCTACCATATCTTGTATATGTTTTGTTTTTTCGAGATATTTCATATAATAATGTTTTGCTTTCATTCAATTTTGAGTCTTCAAAATTTGTGTATTTATCTTTCAAATTCATATCAGATATAATTATATTATTTTGATGAGCTTTCATTAATTTTAAATGTTTTTTTTGTTGCTCCTTGTTTATGATTTCAATTTCTGTATTCATAATTCACCTCTATCTTTTTTTATATTGATATATATTATAGTTTTTTCTTTTAACTTAATTTGAATTATTAATAAATTATTTGGTAATTCTTTATACTTTATTTCATACATACAACTCACTCCTTGGTATAAAATTACCAAAATTTGTTAATATTGTCTATATGAAATGCGTAGTATGTATTTTTATTTGCGTAAGATGACTAAAAGTATAAATAAATTTTAAAATCCAGTAATTTGCTTGTAATTGCAATGGTCAATATTATTTATATCATTAAATAGTGCCATTCCTTTAAATTTCCAAGTTTCATAAGCCATTAAATTATTTGTATTATCAACAACAGTTCCTAAATTATTGCCTTCTGCATCATAACAGACAAATTCAATTTCAACATATGAATAATCTTTGTTTGAATTATTTTTGACTTTTCCCTCTATATAATAAGAAATACCATATTCATCTGCATATGAATTTGAAACTTCATAACTAAAATTATCCTTCTTATATGATGATACAGGTGATGATGGTTCATAATCATCTAGGGTTTGATTTCTAACAAATAAAATAGTTAGAACTAAAACCAATACAACAGCAATTAATACTTTTCCTATGTGAAAACTTTTTTGTTCTCTTCTACATTGTGGGCAAACTTTTGCCTTTTTATCAATTTCAGATTGACAATATTTACATTTTTTCATTTTAAAATCCTCCTATGTCCTCCTGTACTAGCGAGGTTTTTTGTTTAAAATTAATCATTAAAATCAATATAGTAGCAATATGGAAAATCACTTCTAATTCCAAGTCCACATACTGTTTTTCTCATGAATAAAGGGGCATTATTGCTGAATATTCCCCAAATTAAAAATCCAACAATAATGACTAAAACAGCCATTACACCAACATTAGTTTGAAAAGTTAGACCTCTTTTACAATTTGGACAAACAGTTGCATTTATATTAATTTCACTCATACAATATTTGCACGTTTTTGTTTTGTTATCATTTTCATCAATGCCTATAATCTTTACTTCATTCATTTTATGTACAATTATTTCAGTTATAATTATTTCGAGTGCTAATAATGTAAATGTGATTGTTCTAACCAACCTTTCATCTTCGATGATATTGAATACTATAAAGAAAATAGGTAAAAATGAGAAACAATATAATAATATTCTCAAAAATAACTTAAATCCCCTAGACACAATGCATACACCTCCTAACTAATACATCTATATTAAAAATACCTGTACTAGCATATTTTTAACCAAATTGAATTATTTGTTTAAAATTTTATTTTTTTCTTTATTAAATTCTTCTTGAGTGATTACATTGTTGTCTAATAAATTTTTTAATTTTTCTAAATCATCATATTTATCATTTGTTTTTATATTTGAATTTTGGTCTGCTTTATATTCTTCTATGTATTTTTTTATTTCATTGGCATCATTATATTGTTTTATTGTTGCTATGTCTAGTTCAATAGTTTTGCCAGATGAAATAGTTATTTTCATTGCTCCTTTTTTTAGCATAGGTCTTTTTATTTCGATACTATTAATTTCTGTAATGAAGATTATTGCCTCTTCTGTTAAAGATTTATCTCCAAAAATAGAAAGATTTCCTTTTTTAATTATTATTCTATTTTTTTCAATATACAAATATTTAAGTTGTTTATTTATCTTTCCGAATGAATATTTAACTTTCATATGTTATCTCCTATTCCTTATCATTTTCTTTCTTTTTCCTTTTTTGTTCTAATATGAAAGCCATAGCATCATCTAGGTCATCATTGGTTATTTCTCCATCTTTCCATATAGTAACTTTCATTTCATTATTTTCAAAGGTGGCTTTTTGCATATTATCTTCATTTAATCTTAAATCTTTTCCTAAAAATTCCCCAAGAGATTCTATAGGAATATTTAAGGCTTTTAATAAATCAACAACATTGTCTACTGTTGGGGTAATTTCTCCGCTTTCCCATCTTCCTATAGTTGTTTGATTTACGCCAATTTTTTTTGCTAATTTTGTCTGAGATAGACCTTTTTTCTCTCTTAAAAATTTTAGATTACTTTTAAAATAATTTGACATAATTCCTCCTTTCAACAGTATTATAACATAGAAAAACTCAAAAATAAATAAAAAAAATGCGAAAAAGCATAAAAAGTATTGACATATGCGAATAAGCATAGTATAATGAGCACAGATAGGAGGTACAATGTGAAAAGCAAGATTAGAAATGATATAGCAAATGAACTGCGATCATTAAGAGCAAAAAACAATATTACTTTAGAAGAACTTTCAAAACAATGCAATATAAGTAAAGATGCAATATGCAGATATGAGAATTCTACTGTTTCAATAAATGTAGATAATTTAGAAAAAATTTTAAATTATTATAATATTGATTTTTGTATTTTTTTTAATCAAATATATGCGAATAAGCATAATAAACAAGAATAGAGGTAAGTATGGAAAATGAAATAAAAGAAATTACTATTAAAATAGTAGATGTTATTAAAGATATGCCATATGAATATTGGGATAAAATTAAGTATGCAATTGATAATTTATATTTATGTAATAATCTAAAAAATACCCTTAACGGTAATAAGGATATTTTAAATATAATTGATAGATGTATTTAACAACCAGTAATTACTGAATTGCTTATTGAAATTATATGTTGTTTGCTTATATATATTGTTTCGTTATTTGGGAATTTTAATTCAACATAGTCTTCCCAACTGTTAATTAATTTTCCTTTATATAAACCTTTTACAGTATATATGAATACAACAGTATTAATAAAATTTGAATACATCTTAAACCTCCTTCCACAATCATTATAAGTGAATAGAGGTAAATAAACAAGAATAGGAGAGAAAAAATGAAAATAAAAATAATTAAAAAATCTAATTCATTGACAGTTGAATTTGGAAATACAAAAACCATTATTACTAAAGATGGTGTTGTATCACAAGTTTTTCCAAAAAAATACAATGAGGAAAACAAGGATAGAGTCAAATATGGAAGATAATGAAACAAAAATAGTTATATCTAATGGCAATGCTAAGATAAAAGCGCCAATGATAATAATAAAATATAACAAAAAATTAAAAAAAGAAGATTAGTAAATCTAATCTCCGTATTCAATTTTATATTCTTTATCTGTGACTTTAACAATCTTTCCATTGGTATTAATATCAATTTTACCTGCTATTGTGGTAAAGATGACAATTAAACCGTTAGCCCACTCAAAAGTACTTTTTATACAATCTGCAGTTTGTTCAAAAGTTCTTTTAGCATCTCTAAAGTCTGGCATATTTAATTTAATTTTACCAGAATCTAAAAAATTATTTTTCAAATTTAACACCCCACTTTCTTGTGTAGGATTATATCAAATAAATAACATTAAAACACTAAATATGTCTAAAAATAGCAAATTTAAGTCTTAAATTATTAAAATTCAGGTGTCTAGCCAACATTAAGATATAAATTAAAGTAAACCTTTTATTCTCTATTTTGTATATATCATATCTTAATGTTGATTAGGCATCTGAATAAAAAGAAAGGAGAATTATATGGAAAAGAAATTTTATACAGCTGCCGAAGTTTCTGAGATAACAGGCTTTAGTGTATGCAAAGCATATGACATAATAAGAAAATTAAATATTGAAATAAAAGAGCAATATCAAGATAAAAAAGAAGAAAAACCAATGTTGTTTCCAGGTCGGATAAATAAAGAATATTTTGATAAAAGAATAAAGATTTAGAAAGGGGATATTATGAAAGATATCGTTAAAAGCAAAGGTATGATAGCATTTGTATTATTCATTATAAGTTTATCAATTTTAGATGTTTTTAAAATAAATGCACAAAAAAATGTTAGTGCAGCGAACACTAACAATTCAAATTATTACCAAAATAATTCATCTAAATAATAACAAAAAAATAGAAAAAATGCAATAGGTGAAAAGATGAATAAGATAAAAAAATTTAGTATTTATGATAACTATTATAAGTTATTCAAATGGTTACCAAAAGAAGAAAAATCTAAGGTATCTTTAGCAGTATTTGAATATGTCTTTGAAGATAAAGATCCTACACAATTAAATGAGCAAGGTTTAGATGTGTGGGATAACTTAAAAAGGCTTTTAGATACAGGCAAAAAACAGAGTTTAAATGCATTAAAGAGATGGGAACAAGAAGATACCAAAGAAGATACCAATAATGATGCCAAACATGATGCCAAAGTTAATGCCAAAAGAGATACCAAAGGTCATGCAAATAATATTTATTTAATTAGTAATTTAATAATTAATAATTTATTTATTAAAAATAGGGGATTGTTAAGGGGGAAGATTGAAGAATGGGTCTCTTACAAAAAAGAACGCAAAGATAAAGAGTACACAGAGATAGGCTTTAAGAGATTGCTTTCCCAAATTGAAAATAATGTAAATAAATATGGTGAGGATGCTGTTATCGAATTAATTGATAATTGCATGGCATCAAATTACAAAGGAATTATATTTGACAAGTTAAAGTCAGTAAAAAAAGTTAATGTACCAGAGTGGACAAGCAAAGATGTTAAATCGGAAATTGCTAGTGTAGAGGAACAAGAACAAATGAAAAAGATGTTGGAGGAAATTTAGATGGGTTACATGGAAGATTACGAAGATTATATCGAATTAGATACAATTTCATATTCGATTTATGAAGAAACAGTAAATGAAAAGGATGCTGAAATAAGTAAATTACAATCAAAGGTTGAAGAATTAGAAGAGGAGTTAGAAAGTCATGCTAAAAAGACTACTTTTACAAATCAAAGAAAAGTTAGAATTAAAGCAACAAAATAGAGTATTAAAGATTTTTAATCAAATGGAACAAGACTTACAAGAGTGTGATGTAAAGTTACTACGCGATATAGATGCTAAAACAAGACTAATAAACTCTTTAAACAAAATTCAAGTTAAAGCAAAGGAGAAAGAAAATGCGATTAAACAAAGTGAAATCAACAGTAAAAACTGTATTAGAAAACAGTCAAGAAGCAAGAAGAGATAATTTTGTGCTTGTAAAAGAGGTTTATAACACTTTAGGAGTACCAAGTAGCATCACACTAGAAAATTTAACTAATAAACATTTAGAGTTCAAATTGCCATCATTTGAAAGTATTTGCAGAGCAAGGAGAAACATAGTTAATAATTATCCTGAATTAAATGCGAATATCGATATTCGTATGGAAGAGGAACAAAAATATATAGAATTTGCGAGGGAGAATTAATGGAATTAACACATTTTAATAAATTATTTAGTATTAATTGCAATGAAAAAACAGAAAAGAAAAGCAATGGAAGTGTAGAATTAACATATTTAAGTTGGTGCTACGCATGGTCCGAAACAAAAAAGTTATATCCAAATGCACAATATGAAATATTAAAATTTGGAGAGAATAAATTGCCTTATGTTTATGATGAAAAGACAGGATACATGGTTTTTACAACAGTTGAAATAGAGGGAATTAAACATGAAATGTGGCTTCCAGTTATGGATAGTGCAAATAAAGCAATGAAAAACATGCCATACACTTATATGGTGAAAAAATGGAATCCAACAACAAAAAGTTATGTACAAGTTGAGAAACGTGTAGAGGTCGCAACAATGTTTGATATAAACAAAACAATTATGAGATGTTTAACAAAGAATTTAGCAATGTTTGGTTTAGGTCTTTATATTTATGCAGGTGAAGATTTACCAGAAAACATAGATGAAATAGATGATTTCAAAGAAGAAAAACCAAAGACTAAAACTAAAAGTAAAGAAACAAAAGAAATTATGATCACTGAACAACAAAAAGAACTTATCAAAAAGAGTTTTACAGCAGAAGAAATAAAAGGATACTTAGGAGATGTTAAAAAACAAAAATTAAGTGAATTAACATTGGTTGAGGCAAGTAATCTTTTAAGAAATAAGAAAGAAGAGGAAGAAAAAAATGGAAAATAATATTGTAACAATTGAAAATGGAGAAGTAACAGTATCACAAGAAATTATAAATAAAATAATTGAATTTAATAAAGTAAAAAAAGAAATGGAATATCAAGAAAAACTTTTAAAGGAAGGTTTAATGAAAGCAATGCAAGAAGTTGGTAAAACCCATTTTGCAGTAAATGGTTTATCAGCAATTATTAAAGCAGGTAGTAGTAGAACAACAATAGACAGTACAAGATTAAAAACAGAATGTCCTGATATTTATGAAGCATACTCAAAAACATCAGAAGTTAAACCAAGTATAGTATTAACAATTGCTGACTAATGATTGAATTTTTAGAAGGACCGCATTTGTATTTGAAAGAGGGAATTTTAGTTAAATCAGTAACTCAAATATTACAACTAATATTCCCTGACAAGTACAAAGGAATTGATAAGAAAACATTATCAAAAAAGGCAGAGTTTGGAACTGAGGGACATGCTATCATAGAGCATTTAAAAGTTGATAATTTAGAAAATGCTAAACAAGAAGTTTTAAAAATAAAAAATAAAGATTTACAAATTTGCATTAGAGAATATCTAAGACTTGTTAAAGAATATAACATTGTTCCATTAGAACAAGAACAAATAGTAAGTTATAAATTCTTATATTGTGGAACATTGGATATGACAGGTTTAGTAAATGGCATCAATAGTCTATTAGATATTAAATTTACAGCAGAATTAGATAAGGAATACCTAAGCTGGCAACTAGGTATGTACCAATTAGCCAAAGGTATTAAATACGATAAATTCTATTGTATTTGGTTACCAAAAAGAGAGTTAGGACAATTAGTAGAAATTGTTCCTAAAACGAAAGAAGAAATATTAAGAAAATTGGAGGAATTAGGAATATGAATAGTGTTGAATTAATAGGAAGATTAACAAAAAAGCCTGAATTGGCATATAACCAAAATGGAAATAGTTATTGTAGATTAATTTTAGCAGTTAATAGACCCAAAAAAGAAGATGGTACACAGGATGCAGATTTTATAAGTTGTGTTGCTTGGAAAAACACAGCAGATACAATATGCAAATATTTAAATAAAGGTAGTTTAATTGGACTTGAAGGTCGTATACAAACAGGTAGTTATGATGATAAAGATGGAAATAAGAGATATACAACTGATGTGTTAGTATCAAGAATTCATTTCTTAGAGAGTAAAGGAGATAAAAGGCCTGAACCAGAAGAACCAGCCGAGGTAGAAAAAGATCCATTTGCAGATTTAGGGGAGCAAGTAGATATGGATGACTTTTTAGACTAATGTATGGAAAACCTAAAGAATTAATTAACTGGTTATATGAGCAAGATAAAGAGCAAGTTTATGAAATAAAAAAATATAAGAAAAAGAGAAATCTTGACCAAAATTCAAAGTATTATAAGTTATTAAATGAACTTGCTCTAAAACTCAAAATAAGCCCTGAAAATTTGCATTTTGAATTACTTAAAAATTATAGTCAAAGATTTCAAATTGTGGTACCTCATGGAGAAAATGTACGAGGTATTGAGTACAAAGAAAAAAAATCAATAAAAAAAACAGAAGAAGGAAAATTATATGATGTTTATATTGTATACACACCAAGTCACGAATTAAATACCGATGAATTTAGTTTACTATTAAGTGGACTAATTACTGAATGTAAAGAGCAGGGCATAGAAACAAGAAGTCCTGATGAAATATTAAGAGATGAACAAATGATTACTTGTTAAGGGGGTAATAAGTATGAAATCTAAAAGAAGCAAATTAACCGATATACCAATGTCAGTAAAAAAGAAAGTCTTTGAACGTGATAATGGATGCTGCGTTGTATGTGGAAATAATTACAATGTTATGCCAAATGCACATTACATACCACGTTCTAAAGGTGGACTTGGAATAGAGGAAAATATAGTAACCTTATGTACTGAATTAACACCTAACAAATGTCATAGAAAATATGATTTTGGTACAAAAGAACAGCAAGAAAAAATACATGATAGTATTAAAAACTATCTTCAAAGTAAATATGAATATTGGAATGAAGATAAATTAGTTTATAAGAAATGGAATAATTAAATGAGAGTAAGTAAAGAAATATATTCAAAATTATTAAATAACTCAATAGATAAACAAAGCAAATATAAAAACAAAAAGGTAGTTTATAACGGGATTAAATTTGATAGTCAAAAAGAAAGAAACTATTACATTAAATTGAAATTACTAGAAGATGCAGGAAAAATAAAGGGCTTAAAATTACAGGTTAAATACGAGTTACAACCTAAATTCAAGAGTGGTAATAAAAATATACAAGCCATAAGTTATATAGCCGATTTTACTTATCTAGATGAAGAAAATAAACTACATATAGTAGATACAAAAGGTGTAAGAACTGATGTGTATAGAATTAAGAAAAAAATGATGCAGTATAAAGGTTTAGAAATTGAGGAGGTATAAAGTGTTAATAGAAATAATTATAGTAGCAGTATTAATAACAGTAATAGCATTAAAAGATATGAAAATAGATAAATTAGAAAATAAATTAATTCTAAAAGAAACTGAAAATTTAAATCTTAAAAAGGTAATGGCCAGTGAAGGGTTAATTCCTAAAAAGTTTGTAAAGTAGGTGAAGAAATGGAAGGAATAGAAAGAATTAAAGTATTAGCAAGTGAAATTAAGGACAAGCCTCTATTAAAGATAATTGAATATTTATTAACTAGAACTGATATGAATGATAAATATTTAAATGAAGAAAAAACTTTAAAACAAATGGTTGAATTTATTAAAAACAATGCTAAAAAACATGCACAAAATGGTATTGCTATGATTGAAGATGAAACAGTTTATGGTTGGGCAATTCATTATTTTGATGAAACTAATAAAGATTTAGAATTATCAAATGAGAATAAACAAGATACAGTTAAAGAAGAAATTAAGAAACCTATTAAAAAAGAAAATAAATGGGTCGCAGAAGGGCAATTAAGTTTATTTGAATGTATGTAAAAAAAGCAGAAAGACTGCAGATTGAATTATTAGATGAATATCTTCAAGAATTAGGATATCCTGATCATTGGAAAAAATTTATTGAAGAAGAAAAGCGAAAAGAGTATTTAATAATTAAATCTAAAAATAAATGTCATTGTTTATGCTGTAATGAAGAGTTTCAATCAAATGCAAAAGTTAACGAATATATAACTTGTCCTAATTGCAATATGAAATTAAAAATAAAAAGTAATTCATTAAAAAAATATGAATCAAGAAAAGATTTAATCTTAATTCAAAAATATAATCAAAACTATGTATTTAGAGTATTTGAATTGTATACATGGCTTGAAAAATGTAAGATGAAATTTAGTTTAATTGAATGGGGCAGAAAAATAGAGGACAGTAATTTTAAATTAATAAATTTTTATGTGAGTAATAATTTAAAAAGTAATATGGGGAATTTATTTGTAGCACATTATGAAAAAACTGAAAGTTGGAAACCTTATTACTACAACTGGTTATTTAATATTTCAGGCAAGTATTATTACTATAATTTTAAAGAGTTATTTTATCATATAAATAAGTATTCTATGATTTGGGATTTGGCTAAAAATGTAGATATATTAAATTTTCATGAAGTATCATACGATTCATTAATATTGAAAAAAAATACATCTGAAATTCTTATAAAGGTAGGACTTTATAATTTAGCAAATGATTGTCAAAAATATAGAAAAAAGGGAACATTTGAACAAATATTTGGTGTAGATAGAGGTTATTTAAGCTTTATGATAGAAAACAATATTACATCAAGCGAGTTAGAAATTTTATCAAAATTTAAAATTAAAAATATAAACTTAATAAGATATTTCGACAAGTTCCATAATTATGATTTAAATAAAATATTGTATTACTGCAAGCCATTAGATTTATATAAATATAAATTGAATCCAGATAAATCATCAGAGTATTTAGATTATTTAAAATTTGCAAAAGAATTAGGATTTGATATTAAAGATAAGAAATATTTATATCCTAAAAATTTGAAGAAAAAACATGATGAATATATGCAGCAAATTGAAACTAATAAAAATAAGAAAACAGATAGAAAAATTAAAAGTAAGTATAAAAAATTATTAAAAAACAAATATGAAAATAAAAAATACATTATTATACCAGCAAGTTCAATATCAGCGCTTGTTGATGAATCTAAACAACAAAATAATTGTGTAAGAACATATGCTGAAAGAATTGCTAAAAATGAGTGTGATATTTATTTTATGAGATTAATTGGTAGTCAAGATAAATCACTTGTAACTGTTGAAGTTAGAAATAATAGAATTGTTCAAAAAAGGACAAAAAATAATTCAATTACAACAAATAATCAAAACAAATTCTTAGATTTATGGGAAAGAAAGGTATTAAATGCATGAGTAAAGTAAAAGAATATGCTCTGTATAAAGGTGATACATTTATTGATTTAGGAACAATAAAAGAATTAGCCAAAAAATTAGGTGTAAATGAAAGAACAGTTCAATATTATGCAACACCATCGCACTTAAAGAGATGTCAAAAACATGATGTAAATGGAAATTATTTAATAGTTATAAAGCTAGATGAGGAGGACATATGAAAGAAATATATGATAGATGTGATAATGTGCAAAAAATATATGAAGAAACAGAGAACTACGGTCGTATTCAATTTGTAATAGAGATAGAAAAATTAAGAAATCAAATAGAGTTCTTATCGAAAAGAGATAATAAATTACAACAAATAGAGCAGATGTTTAATAATAAAGTAGTTGACTTATCGGAACTAAGCAAGTTAATAAAGGAAAATTAATGATAACTTTAGGATTATTAGATGAACATAAATTAAAAGGTATATTAGTTCTACCATTGTCATTATTACTAGATATATTATTCTTACCATTTAATTTAATGTGTTTATGTGTTTATGTTGGCAATAAAATTAGAAAGGGGAAATAGGAATATGGATAATTATAATAAACTTTTTATGATTATAAGAAAAACAGACTTATTAAATTATGATGAAAAAAATGAGTTACATTTATATTTGATGAATTTAAAAGAGCAAGTTAAAAAGCAAAAAGAAGCAATTAATAAAGCAATAAGAGAGTTAGATATAATAATTGATGATTTAGAAGAACATGGAAATAAAGCACCTGCACCATCAAAAAAAGAGTTATGTAAAATATTTGGCATATTAAAAGAGGTATCAGAATGAATAAAGATTTAATTGAATTTTATGAAGAAGAAAAAAATAGAATACAAAAAGAAATTAATGACTTATGGGAAGTAGGCAAAAAAAGTCCTAAAAGAATAAATAGGTTGGTTGAAATAGAATATATACTTGATGGCTTAGAAACTGATAAAAAAATAAGACAATTAAATGAAGAAAATAAAGCTTTAAGAAAGAGATTGATGCAAGAGGGAATAGAGGTATCAGAATGAGTATATATGAAACAAGTATAACTAATCCTAGAAAGCAATTAGAATTTTATAAAGATTTATCAGAACAGTTACAACAAGAAAACAAGAGACTAAACGGTGTTATACAAACTTATGACATACTTTTAAAATCTAATGTTGAAGCAAACAAACACTTAAAACTAATTAATAAAGAACATCAACAAATTAATGGAGAATTAAGACAAGCCAATAAATTATTAAATGAGCAATATATAAGATTATATAAAGATTATGAACAACTAAAAGCACAAATTGAAGAATATCAAAAAGCATTAGATGAAACAATGTCTGAAAAAATAGATATTGAAAATAATTGGAATAAGTTAAGAAAATGGATTGTTTATAACAAACATAATGAAAATACTGAACAACATTATTTAGTGGTTGATTATGGGACATTATTAGGTAAAATGCAAGAACTAGAACAAGGAAGTGGTAGTGATGAATAAGAAGAAATATGATAAGAAAATAAAAAAGTATCGTAATAAAGCTAAAGAAGTACTTCCCTATAATCTAACTATGTTCTCTTATTATGAATTAAAAGCAATATATTATGAAATGTTAAAGGAGATTGATAGTAATGAATAAATATTGTTATGAAATAAAAGATGGGAAGTGTAAAGGTTATTTTAAAATATATCAAGCAAAAAATGGATCTATTCAATTAATGATGAGTAATTGTAACACTACTTTATCAGCACAGCAAATATTAGACTTAAATATAAACACTCTTGATTTAATTGATTATGATCATGACAAGTTTATTGAATTTTATAAGATAGGTGATAGTAATGTTAAAGATTAAAGATAATTTATTTAATAAAAAGCAAAAGGGGATGATAAATAATGGATAGGGAAATAAAATTTAGAATATGGGATAATGGAAATAAAAAATATTTATCATTACAAGATTATCAAGATTTAGGGGCAATAGAAATTGAAAATGATGGAACATTAACTCTAAGTCCTAGATTTAGATTTTTGACAAGTATGATGATAATGCCAGAAAGATTTATTCCACAACAATATGTAGGATTAAAAGATAAAAATGGTATAGAAATTTATGAGGGTGATATTGTTAAATATGAGGGTGAAGATACTTCTTATGTTGTAATGTTCGACCCAACTGGGTACTGGTGTTTGGATGGCAATGGTGCTAGAAATAGTGAAATGTTATATTATGAAGATGTTTTTAAGTATTTAGAAATAATAGGAAATATTTATGAAAATGAGGTTGATTAAATGAAAAATAGAGAATGTGTAAGTTGCATAAAAAGAAAAACACCATATTGTCCAACATCAATTGAATGTATGGCTACTGAGGATATGCCATATTATCAAGATAGAATGATGTTATTAAAAGAAAATCAAGAATTAAAGAAACAAGTTGAAGAAAGAAAATACTATAAATTTTATAAGTATGAAAATAATCCTTGCGGAAGTGATTATTGTTTTTGTGAAAGACCTTGTGATAGCAATATGAATTTAAAATGTTTCTTTGAAAATGGAGAGATATGTGGTTTTATGAGTGAAACTTTAGTTAGCAACCACGATAACATTGAAGAAATATCTCTTAACGAATTTGCACACGATTTTATTAGACCATTAATCAATGCAAATTTTCAAAATAAGAATCAACAAAAAGAGCTTATAAAGTATTTGGAAGATGAAATAAAAGAATTACAAAAAATTAAAGAAACAGAATTAGATTGTGACATTCTAAAAGATGTAATTCCTCAACTTTTAGTTTGTAAAGATGTTTTACAAAAATATAAAGAAATAATAGGAGGTGAGTAAATGCATACACCAAAAATTATGCTAATACCAGATTATATTGAAGAAATAGATAAAATGAAAAAACAACAAAAAGCGTTTATAAAGTATTTAGAAGATGAAATTGAAGACTGTGAATTAACTTCTGATTTAATATTTAATCACAATAAAGAAATGAAAATTTATAAAGAAATTTTACAAAGATATAAAAAAATAATAGGAGATGATAAATAATGAAAAAAATAAAAGAAGAAAAATGTTGTAACAACGAAAGAATAATTTTTGATTGGTAAGGGGTAATAAGCAAAAAGGTTCTTTGAAAATTAAATAATAAAAACTGTGAATACTACTTAAATTATGTTATACTTATACTAGACAACAGGATACGGAGGTGTGAATATGGAAGAAAATTATAAAGATGGAATAAAAGTTAAAATGGATAATTTAAAACTTATTATAGATAGATGTAGAAATAATGAGATAAGTGTTGATTTTTTAAAACAACACATTAAGGAATTAAGTAACAACCAACCTAACGATAGAGGTATTTATTCTAGATGTATACATGAAATGGATCATTGCTCATATTTGGAAGGAAAAAAATATTTGAATTTATTAATTAGAATATATAAAGATTTTTATCTTTATATAACTGGTGAAAAATATGATGCAATAAGGTATAATAATGAATTTCGAAAAAAACATTATAGACAATTAAATATCGATTTACCAATAGAATTAATGAATGATTTTGAATTGATTTTGAAAGAAAAAAATATATCTAAGAAACAATTCATATATAAAGTCGTTGATAATTTCGTAAAGGAAAATAAAAAATAACATTGACACACATTCTAGAATGTGATATATTGTTGCCATAAGAAGGTGATAATATAAAAAAATTTACAAAAAAAGATAAGTAGTATTCCCGCGAAGAAACTTCTACTTATCAAGTATCGAACTCATTTGAAATAAGTTCTTGTATAATATAGCATAAAAGAACCTTTTTTTCAAGTGAATTCAATAAATTTATGTAGAAAGAAAGGTTTTTATTATGCAAAAAAAAGAATATGAAATAAAATATAAAAAATTACCAAACAATTTATCAATGGTACAAGTTGAACTAGAAAATAAAATATTAATTTATATTAATAAATAAGAAAGAGGGAAGTAAATGAATAATAATTTAGAATTAATCAAAATAGAAACTAATGAAAATAATGAACCTATTGTAGGTGGTAGAGAGTTGCACGAAGCATTAGGAATACAAACACAGTACACTAAATGGTTTGAAAGAATGTGTGAATACGGTTTTGTTGAAAATCAAGATTATGTAATGGTTAGTCAGAAATGTCTAACCAATAATCCCAAAAATCCATATACAGAAATAATTAATCATGCGATAAAACTAGATATGGCAAAAGAAATAGCAATGATACAAAGGACAGAAAAAGGTAAACAAGTAAGGCATTATTTTATACAAGTTGAAAAAGATTATAATAGTCCTGAAAAGATAATGGCTAGAGCCTTAAAAATAGCAAATGATAAAATTAGTACATTACAAATTACGTGTGATGAAATGAAACCTAAAGCATTATTTGCAGAAGCAGTTGAAACAGCACATACAAGTATTTTAGTTGGTGATATGTCAAAAATATTAAAGCAAAATGGAATTGATATAGGTCAAAATAGGTTATTTCAATGGTTAAGAGATAACAATTATTTAATAAAGAACGGTGAGAGAAAGAATATGCCAACACAACAATCAATGGATAAAGGATTGTTTGAGGTTAAAGAAAGAACTATTAGTGATCCTAATGGAGTTACGCGTATAACCAAAACAACGAAAATAACAGGTAAAGGTCAAATATATTTTGTCAACACATTTTTAGAAAGTTAGTGTAGAGATTTAAATGTCATCAGAACAATTTGGAAAATTTAAAGAGTTTTGGTTAGAAGTATATAAAGAACAATATTCAGTGGCAGACTTAAAACAAAAAAGAGAAATAAAGAATAATATATACAAGAATATAAACTTAACAGAAGATCAAAAAGATAAAATATGGATGTTAATAGTGGAGGTATAATGGAAGAACTATTTATAGAATATGAACTATTAAAAAGAGAATGTAAATTAGCAAAGAGAGAATATGACAAGGCTTTAGAAAAGAAAGCAGAATACTATTACTCTGTATTACCAGGTGCTAGTGACACATCAAAAGAATTAATTAAAACTGAATGTACTAATGATAAATTCTTAAACTATACTATTAGAATACAAGAAATAGATAGTGAAATAGATGTACGTAAAAACTTATATGGTAATCTATCATATAGATTGAAATTAAAAGAAATTGAATTAAGAAACAGTAAAGAACTATTAGACAAAATATATACTTATAGATATTTAGATAGATACAAAGTGAACAAAATAGCACGACTAGTAGAGTATTCAAGAGAACAAACATATAGAAAAATAAGAGAAATTGATAAAAAAATCAATGATGACACAAAATGACACAAAACTAGGTTTACAATAGTATTGTGAGAAAAGTAATTAATATTATCACTTTTAACGACATGCTATCTTATAGGTAGCATATTGAGTAAATATAATATATAAGACTATACAACGAGTAATATTCCTGATGTCTTATAAAAGGTAAAAGCTAACGATGGTGACTTTGGAATGTGGTAATCCATCTACCCGTGTATATTTACTTGATATGGTGCTTATAAGCACTAATTATATGCTAACATGCTATCTCTAGTAGGTAGTGATACTAACAATATATAAACAATAACACCGAGTTAGAGGTTAATTGAAACACTTGGTCTAACGCAACGAATTAAACTGAGCGTGATGTTTAATTTAGAAACCTTTATATTGTTAGTGTCAGTATCTATTAAAGATACAATAATAATTAAATTAAATAATGCATTAAGCACTTTGGTAGTTGTAGATGTAGATTGTGAATATAGTGCTTGTAAATCACAATGTAAGCCATACAGTGACTAACTATCTTGATTGTAATGGTTTTAATTATTATATAAAGAGAGAATACAACAATTCTCTTTTTTTGTGGTGAAAAAATGAAAAAGAAAGAAGATTTAAAATACTGTTTTAGGTATCACTGCAAAGGATGTCCTAAGGAACGAGTATGCAGTGAGAAAATGAAGAAAAAGAGGTGATGCTATTTGCTGACAATAAAACAAGAAAAATTCATTCAAAATATAGTAAATGGCATGAGCCAAAGAGAAGCATATAAAGATGCCTATAATGCTAAATATAAAGATGAAGTTATAGATGTAAGAGCATGTGAGTTATTTAAATCTAGTAAGGTACAGGTAAGGTATAATGAATTAATTAAACAATTAGAAGATGAATCTATTATGAGTGCTAAAGCACGCATGAAATGGTTATCTGATGTAGTAAATGGAAAAATAAAACATACTTCTTATAACAGCAATGGTGATGCTTATGAAAATGAAGCATATATAAGTGATAAGATGAAAGCCATAGATATTCTAAATAAAATGGATGGACAATATGTTACCAAATTGGAGGGCAATATTGGTTTATCATATGAGGAAGCATTGAAAAAAGTAAGTGATACTGATGAGTATTAATACAAAACAGTACATAGAACAATATGTTAAGATAAGAGATAAGGCTGGTAATATTATAGACTTTATAATAAATGAGCCACAACAAAGATTATATGATATTATCAAGAAACTAAAAGAAGAAAAAAAGCCTATAAGAATAGTAATCCTTAAAGCAAGACAAATGGGTTTTAGTACATTAACAGAATCAATATTGTTTAAAGAAACAACAACAAAGTTTAATGTAAATACAGGTATAATTACACATCAAGATGAAGCAACAACAAACTTATTTAACATGAGCAAAAGAATATATGATTATTTACCTGATGAAATGAAACCCTCATTAAAGAATAGTAATGCTAAAGAGTTAATATTTGATAATGAACAAGGTACAGGACTTAAAAGTAAAATAAAGTGTATGACTGCAGGTGGTAAAGGTGTCGGTCGTTCTGATACATTTAATAATTTGCATATATCAGAGTTAGCATTTTGGCCTGGAGATAAAAAGGTTACATTAACAGGACTACTTCAAGCAGTGCCTAATTTATCTAATACAATAGTAATAATAGAATCTACTGCAAATGGCTTTGAATATTTTAAAGAAATATGGGATAAGGCTGTTAAAGGTGAAAATGATTTTATTCCGTTGTTTGTAGGCTGGAACGAATTAAAAGAGTATACAATGCCTTATACAGGATTTGAACTAACATTAGATGAGAAAGAATTACAAATAAAATATAATTTAACATTAGAACAATTATCATGGAGAAGATGGTGCATTAAAAATAACTGTGGTGGAGATATTGAAACATTTAAACAAGAATATCCTATAAATCCATTTGAAGCATTTATAAGTACAGGTAGTTGTTATTTTAACAAAGAAATAATAATAAATAGAATAAAAGAGATAGAAAATAATCAACCTTTAAAAGTTGGTTATTTTTCATATACATTTAATGAAAATAAGATATCAAATATTAATTGGTATGATGATGAAAAGGGATACATTAAAATATACAAGGATGTAGAAAAAGGTCACCCTTATGTTTTAGGAGGAGATACAGCAGGTGAAGGTTCAGATAATTTCACAGGGCTAGTCATTGATAATTCATCAGGTAAACAAGTAGCAACATTAAAGAAAGAACTTGATGAAGATGAATATGCAAGACAAATGTATTGTTTAGGTATGTATTATAATACAGCACTTATTGGTATAGAAAATAATTATAGTACATATCCAACAAAGAAGATTAAAGAGTATAGGTATCCTAAAATTTATTTAAGAGAAATAGAGGATAACATTGCAGAAAAAATACAAGACAAATTTGGTTTTGTAACTAACAAGGCTACAAGACCAATAATACTTAGTATTTTAAAAGAAATACTAAGGGATAATGTCAATTGGATTAATGATGTAGAAATATTGAAAGAAGCATTAGTATTTATAAAAAATGAAAAAGGTAGACCAGAAGCACAGTTAGGTGAACATGATGATTTAATCATGGGTTTGGCAATTACATATTACATAAGAACGCAACAAAGTTATTCAGTTGTTATAGAAAAAGAGGAAAAAGAAGTTGAATTACCTTTTGCATTGCAAACTGATGATACGGAAGTAGAAAGTTGGTGGTAAGTATGATATTCAGTATAGTATTTATAATTGTATTTATATTGGGCTTTGCATTTGGAATAGCAATGCCTTTTATTTTAAAAAAATTAGGTATTTATAAACAAGAAGTTTTAGTGGAAGAAAAGAAGCAAGAACCATCTACAAATGCAAATGAAATAATAGATGAATGGTTAAACGGAAAGGCAGGTGTATAACATGGATACTTCAAGAGAGCCAACAAAGATATGGGAAGAATTTATAAAAGGTAGAGAATATATAAAACACTCTGGATTAAAACAAGAATGGGAAGATTGTGAAAAATTCTATGAAGGTGATCATTGGCCTCAACCAACACCTAAAACCAAAAATATGCCGAGACCTGTTGTTAATATATGCTCAATGATATGTGATAACAAGAAGTCAGGCATATTGAGTGGAAATATTAAAATGTTATTTAGACCTGCTGAAATGTTTGGCGATTCTTTGCAAAGAGCAGAAGAAGGAGCAAATATATTTACAAAGTTTGCTGACAATATAGTTAAAGAGCTTAAACAAAATGAATTAGATGATTTAGCACAAGATAGTTCTGTTCAACTTGGAACATATATTTATCATTATTACTGGGATACAACAATAGCAGGAGGCATGCAAACACCATATGTTGGTGGTTTAAGAGGAGAAATAATACATCCTAAGAATATAGTATTTGCAAATCCAATGGAAAAAGATGAACAAAAGCAAAAGTATATTATTATTGCAAGTGCTGAACCGTTAGAAAGTGTAAAAGCACTTGCTAAAAGAAATGGTATAACTGACTGGGATAACATTAAAGGAGACAATGATTTAGAGGAAGATGAAACCAATACATTATCACTATGTACAGTTCTTACAAAGTATTCAAGGTTAAACGGAAAAGTAGTATGGGAAAAATCAACCAAATATTATTACCTTCAAAAACCTACAATGTGGGAGCCTGATATTAAAACAGTTAAAATTGATGAAATAGATGGACAAGAAATTAACGAACCTGATACAGTAAATAATGGAGGATATTTTAGAAAACAATTATATCCTATAGTTGTAGGAAGTCATAAAAATAGAAAAAATAGTATATATGGCATAGGTGAGGTAAAACAAGCGATACCTAATAATAAAGCAGTAAACTTTAATATAGGAATGATGCTTTTATCAGTACAAAATACAGGATGGCCTAAGATAATTCAAAAGGTAAATGCATTAGCCAAACAAATGATTACTAATGAGCCAGGTGAAATATTAACTGATACTAGTCAAGGTCAAGGTTGGGGTGTCAAATATTTGGAAACACCTGGATTTAATGGACAAGCATTAACATTGACTAATACTATTATAGATTTAACTAGAACAGTGACAGGATCAACGGAGATTACCAATGGTGAAGCACTAGGAGCAAATATGGCAGCAAGTGCTATCATTGCATTGCAAAATCAAGCAAAAAAACCAATAGAAATGTATCAAAGAAAATTCTATCGCTCTTATGAAAAAATAGGAAAGATACTAGAGCAGTTCTTCAAGTATTACTATAACGATGGTAGGATGTTCTCTTATGAAGAAGAAGGACAAAGATATGTTGCTTCTTTGAGTGGTCAAAACTATCAAGACATTGATTTTAGTTTAAGTGTGGAAGTAGGTGCTGGTGGTGTATATAGTGAAAGTTTGACAGTTAGTTTATTAGATAATTTAAAAACTGCAGGTGATATTGATACAGATGAGTATATTGAGTTATATCCAGACAGTATAATGACATTTAAATCAAAATTAAAAAAGATGAGAGAACAAAAAAGACTTGAACAAATGATGTTACAGCAACAACTAATGCAACAACAATTAGGACAAGTACCAATTAATCAATCAAACGAAATAATAGCACAGTAGTGCTTTTTATTTTGCCTTTATTGCTAGGCTCTAAAGAAGCAAAATCTATCGCATTGAATAGCGCAAAAATCTAAGGAGGAAATATGGAAGATAGCGAAAAAATGTTGGATGTCGCTGAACCAACTATGGAAGAAACTGAGAAAACAGAAGCAACAGAAGAAAATGCTGAAACAAATGATGAGAGTTTTGAATTTACTGACAAAGCTGAATCCAAAGATACTGATGTTGAAGAATCTAAAGATGAGGAAAAAAAGCAAAGTAAAGAAGAAAACTCAAATTATGCTCAAATACGAAGAAAAGCCGAGGCTGATGCCGAAGCAAAGGTAAGAGCAAAAGTAAATGAAGCATATGAAAAAGGCAAACTAGAAGCATTTGTTGGAAAAACAAACCCTTATACCAACACTATCATTAATGATAAGACAGATATTCAAGTTTATGAAAACATGTATGCATTAGATAAGGCTGGTAAAGATCCTGTTGCTGATTATGCAGGATATATAGCCGATAAACAAAGACAAGATGAAAAGGAAAAGTTAGAAAAGCAAAAAATTCAAGAAGAGGCCGAAAAAGATATTGCAGATTTTACTAATAAATATCCTGATATAAATCTTACAGAGTTGTTAGAAAATGAAACATTTAAAGATTATATAGAGGGAAAAAGAAAGTCACTAACTACTTTATACGAAAACTATAAAAAAATGGAAAATAGTTTTAGAAATAAGGCTGTTGATGTGGCTAAACAAACTATTGCAAATTCTCAATCTACACCAGGTAGTTTGGGAAGTGGTAGTGATGTAACCGTTGATTATAATAGCATGTCAAAAGAAGAATTTGAAAAGTATATAAAACGTGCTAAAGACGGCGATTTAGTTTAAAAAAAGGAAGGATGATAAATTATGGCTACACAAAGTCAAACAATAACAAATGTAAGCGGACAAAATCAATTGTCAGCAGAAGATAAAACTTTTTATGAAAGGGTATTAATAGAGAGATTATTGCCACAATTAAATTTCTATAAGGATGCAACAAAGAAAAAATTACCTAAAAATAGTGGTAGAACTACTAATTTTAGAAAATTTAATTCTTTAACTGCACCAAGTTCAAGTTTAACAGAAGGAAAAACACCTGATGGAAATAACTTAAGTATTAGCACAATCACTGCAACAGTAGCACAAGAAGGTGATTATGTTCAAATTACAGATTTAATTCAATTAACTGGAATTGATCCTGTATTAACTGAAACTTGTGAATTGCTAGGAGAGCAAGCTGAAAAATTGTTTGATAGTAGAATTCAAACAGCAATATCAAAAGGAACAAATGTTTATTTTGCTGGTAGTGCTACAACAAGAGCAGGTCTAGAAAGTGCTACAACTAAAAATTTAACTGCAGATGATATTAAAAAAATCGTTAGAAAGTTAAAAAATGCAAATGCAAAACGATTTGCAGATGGATATTATCATATGCAAGTAGACCCAGATATTGCGTATGACTTAATGAGTGATAGTGCATGGGTAGATGTATCTAAATATGCTAAACCAGAACAAATGGTAAAAGGTGAACTTGGAAAAATGCATGGCATGAAATTCTTTGAAACAACAAACCTTGAAACTGTTGATAGTTCTAGTGAAAGTACAAAAATTGATGTTCATATTGCTTATGCTTATGGTAAAGATTCATATGCATGCATTGATTTAGAGGGTGGAGCAGGAAAACCTGAAATTATCGTAAAAGAAAATGGTAGTGCAGGAACATCAGACCCATTAAACCAAAGAGCAACTGCTGGATGGAAAGCATGCTTTACAGCAGTTATTACACAACCACTTGCATTAGTAAGAGTTGAAACAGGTGTAAAAGCCTAATTATTGGGACTTTTGAGCCCCTTTAATATTTTATTTGAAGGAGAGATGAATATGGCAGTAGAAAATACTGAAAAAGTTGAAAAGAAAAATACTGAAAAAGTTGAAAAGAAAAATACTGAAAAAGTTGAAAAGACATATACAGTTAGAATACCAGTTAATGAATTAAATCCTACTGATAAAGAAATTATTGTAGGAATTAATGAAAAATATGCCAAAATTGTAAGAGGTGTAGAAACTGAGGTATCTTTACCAGTCTATGAACAATTAAAAAATGCAGGGTTAATATAATAACCCTTATATCAGGTTAATAGATTAGTGAGTGCAATTCTCGCAAACTTGAAGGAGGAAAAAATATGACTTGGGGAGAAATACAAATTGAAAGTTTGAAAAAGATGTTCTTAAATAATGATGATTTAAAGATAGATGATTTAGAAACATATAAGACAAATAAAAAGTATAAAACATATATCTATGCAATGCCACAGGCTTGTAATGAAGCAATAAATTATATAACAAATCTAATTCCAGTGATAAAATCATACGAATTAACAATTGATAAAGAAAGAATAGATTTAAGTACATTAATAGATGATTTTAAATGTGTCCAAAATATAATAACGACTAGAAAATGGAATATGGAAACTAATAGTGTTATTAAATTTGATGAAGCAAATGGGACAGCAATAATATATTATGAGGCAAATACTAAGATAATAGATTCCGATACTGAAACATCAGAAAGTATAGAAATAAATAAAGATTGTGTAAGATATATACCACTTTATATTGCTGCTGAATTATATAAAGATGATGATTTAACATTGTCTACAGTATATATGAATGAATTTATGAACAATATAGGAACTATTGCTAATAGAACTAGTTTTGTAGTAAATAATTCGATAAATCCAATTTATACGATTGAGGGGTGAATTAAATGTATAGTATTCCTTCTGAAACAAAAAAATATTACTATGAAATAGAAGATTTTAAGGGTGTAGATTTTACCAGTTCACCATTGCAAGTGGATAAAAGAAGAAGCCCTAATGCCAAGAATATCATAAATAATAATGGTTTTAATGAAACAAGAAATGGATACAATGTATTAAACACTATAGGTACTTGTATAAATGGGGTTTGGAATATTGATACAACTGATGGTGATTTATTTTTGGTACATTCTGGTACAAAATTATATCAATGTTCAAGTAATTTTAAACAATCAGTAGTATTGATATCAGGAATGAGTAATAACCGTTCTAAAGGTGTTTATTTTAAGGATTATTTACTAATATTTGATGGTGTTAGAACCGTAGTTTTTTCTAAATTTGATGGAACAAATTATCAAGCAAAGTTTTTAGATACATGTGGATACATACCAGTAACATCTGTTGCGAGAGACAGAAATGGTGGGGGTACAGCATTTGAAAAAGAAAATTTAATCTCACCATATCAAGTAAATACATTTTTAACAGAAAACATAGAAACAGGAACAGATAGTGAAGGTAATCCAACATATACCGTTCAAACTAAATTTATATTAAATGAGACCAATATAGAAAGTATAGAGTTAGTACAAAAATTGACTGATAGTGCAGAATGGGAAAGTATAGATTATACTGCTGATTTAGAATCAGGAACTATTACTTGTAATCCTGGATTAAGTCCTGTGCTTGGCTCTGATAATTTAAAGGTAATGTTTAAAAAGACAAAATCAGGTAATTCAGATAAGGTAAATAAATGTGATATTGCTACTTTATATGGTTATGAAGGAAATAATAATAGAATATTTATTTCAGGTAATCCTGATTTACCAAACTATGATTATTGGTGTGAACAGGATAACCCATTATACTGGCCTGATGAAAATTTTGCAAAAATAGGAATAGAGCCTATTGTAGGTTATTCAAAATTAACTGATGGTACATTAGCAATACAAAAAAAACATAGTGATACGGATAATACTGTTTACTATAGAAGTTATAATTTATTAAATAGTGTAGAAGTATTCCCACTTCAAGATGGTGTAAAAAATATAGGCTGTATAAGTAAATATGCAAATGCAAACCTATTAAATGATCCATTAACATTAACTGAGCAAGGTGTATTTGCAATAGTTAGTAGTGGAATAGGAAATGAAAAATATGCTATGCAACGTTCTTATTATGTAAATGGAAAATTATTAAAAGAAAATGATTTAGAAAATGCTATTGGAATTGCAGTAGATGGAAAATATTATATTGGAATTAATAATCATGTCTATATTGCCGATAGTAGATATTTAAGTTATCCTAAAAATGCAAAAACTGAACAATATCAATATGAGTGGTATTATTGGGAAAACATCCCAGCAAGGGTGTTTTTTTCATGGAATAATAAATTATATTTTGGCACATTTGATGGCAAAATATGTGGGTTTACTGATGAATATTTGGATATTTCTACACCAATTGATGCTAAATGGGAAACACCATTTTTAAATGCTGATATTGATAGATATGCTAAAACTGTTAAACGTGTAGATTTGTTCTTAAATCCAGGTGAAAAAACAAATATAACATTAGGATATGAACTTGATGATGGTGAAAGTGAAATAATAACTAAATTATATGAAAATTTAACGGGTAATTTCCCTAAAACAATAAGCGAAAAAGAAAGAATAAAGAAATTTATGTTTGTTAAATTTTATATGAAAAATAATACCAATACTAAAATGAGTTTTGAAAGGCTAGGATTTGAATATGTTCTAGCAGGAAGATATAAGGGAGAGTGATATAAATGGCTACAATGAATGATTGGATTAAAGAAGCAGAGGAACAAGCAAAAAGATATTCTGATACACTTAAACAAAATAATCAGTATTTAATAGACCAATTAAATCAAAGTAAAAAAAATACATTAGATCAATTACAGTCACAGCAAAATAATGCAATATATAATCTAAATACTAATAAAGCATCAATAAATCAAACTGCAACAGATAATGCAAAACAAATTAATGTTGCTAAACTTATGGCATTAAAGAGTAATCAAGAGGCTATGAATAGAGCAGGTTTAGGAACACAGGGGCTTGTAGGTAGTCAAGTAAATCAAATTAATAATGATTATGGAACTAATCTTACAAATATACTAAATCAAAGAACGAATGATTTAAGAGAATTAGAAAAACAAAAAAATAATACTCTATTAACATATGATACAAATCGTTTAAATTTGGAAAATGAATATGGTAATAATTTAGTCAATTTACAACAAAGCATTAATGATAAAGCATTAAGCCAATATAATACAGTATATCAAAACTATTTGAGTTCTAAACAACAAGAATATGAAAATCAGCAAGCAGAATTAGCAAGACAAGAAGCAATAAGACAATATAATGAAAATTTAGCATTGCAAAAGGCACAATTAGAATATCAAAAACAGCAAGATGCTATAGCAAATGCTCAAAAATGGGCATCAATTAATAATTCATATAGTTCAAGCAAAAAATCAGGTAGTTCAGAATCACTAGAATTTTCAAATAATTCTAAAGATGGTTTAACAGAGGAAGGCAACAAATTATACCTTCTTTTAAATAGTTCAATGAAAGCATTAAATATTGGCTCTAAAGTTGCAAATGCTTTTGGTGCTAAAAACGATATGAGTAAGATTAATAGGCAAAATGCTATAAATACAATCACTAAAGCCTATAAAAATGGAAGTATAGATAGTAACGATGTAAAACTATTAGTAAGTAAACTTGGACTAGAATAGGGGTGTAAGTATGGGTTTGGCAGATGACATTATTAATAGTAAAAATAGTAAATCAACTAATGATGAAACAAAAATAAATAAAGTAAATCTCACACAAAAACAAGACAAATTAATAAATGATATCCTAAATGTTTCAACTCCTAAAATCAAGCGATCAAGTAATACAATGAATTTAAATAGTAAAATTAAAGATAATAATTTAATTACAAATAAAAATTCTAATGATGTAAACAAATACACAAGTGATGGATATAGAATTACAAATAAAAAATATGGTGATTATTTTTATCAAAACTATGCTACTGATAAAGATAAGCCTATTGTTGAAAAAGACGGATATTATTATATATTTGATGAAAATAGTAATGGTAATGGAAGATATAAATCAGTTGACTCAATGAACTTTATGACTACTAAAGAGGCTGACAAACAGCAATATGAAGAAGCCCAAAAACAAGGATATATTGGTTCAAACAATACAGATTTAAAAAAAATATCTAATCAAATAAAATTGGATACTGTTCAACTATCTGAAGATGAAAAAGAAGAATATAAAAATAGTTTATCAAAAAAAGAGCAAGATGAAAACAAAAATAAAAAAGACAAAGATGATTTGATAAAATATGATAATTTTAAAACACGACTTGGAATTGTTGGAAAAAATATATCAAAAATACCAGGAACTGTTGTAAATACTACTTCGGAATTAGGTAAAGGTATTGGGGATTTTGCTGAATCCGTTGGAGATACTATGCTACAGATAGGTTCATCAAAATATAATCCTTTTATGCATTTGTTATATGATGGAAATGCTAAAGATGGGCAAAAAATAGCACAAGAAATAATAAAAGAAGATGCTTCACAAAAATTTTTTGATGAAACTTTAGGATATCAAAAAGTACAATCTAATGGCAAAACGTTGCAACAAAATTTAGATGATAATTCATATGTTAAAAGTGATAATTTAGGCGGTACAATTGCAAGGGGAATAGGAAATATGTTGCCAAGTATTGCATTAGGTAATGCAGGTGCGGGTAATATAGGCTCAATGATATCTATGGGAATTAACTCATATGGTAGTGGCATAGATGAAGCATATAATGAAGGAGCAACAAGAGGACAGGCAAATTTGTATGGTTTAGGTAATGCAGGATTAGAAATGGCAACTGAGTGGGTTACTGGAGGAATACCTGGCGTAAAAAAAATAGCAAATATATCTAAAAATACTAAATTGGGAAAAGTTGCAAATTTTATTAATAAGTTAAATTTGGATACTATTGCTGATAAAGGATTAGATAAAATATCTAATAAAATTGCAAAAGAAGTATTAAATGCAGGTTATAAAATGATTGGTGAAGGTGGAGAAGAGGCTTTATCAGAGTGGTTAAATCCATTTTTAAAAAATGCCATTTATTCTAGTGGTGAAAAACCAAGTGGTAGTGCAATATTAGAAAGTTTTATTGTAGGTGCAATAACGGGTGGAATATTAGAAGCACCAATAAATGCATCAAATATAAAAAATGCAATTAATGAAACATTACCAACTGCTAAAGTTAATTTGCAAGAAATAAATTCAAACATAAATTCTAACGCTAAACAAAAATTAGAAATAAATAATAACAAAATTAACACTCAAAATAACATTTCAAGTGATAGCTTACAACAATCAACAAATAATACAGATATATTTTCAAAACAAGTTGATGAGGTTTTGAATGGTAATTTTCCACAAAAAGATATGTTAATAGTAAGTCAAAATACACCAAAAATTTTGCAGGATATAGGACTAAATGATTTACCAATAACCTTAACGCAGAGGCATTTAAAAACAATAATGAATGCAAGCGGTGAGTATAAGGGTGCAAATTATCATAATTTGGGAGTTGATTTGGTAAAACAATTGCCACAAGCAATAGCAAATCCGCTAAATGTCTTAAAATCAAATACAGATTCAAACAGCATTGTAGTAATTACCGAATTAGCAGATAAACAAGATAGACCAGTCATAGCCAGTATTAAAATAGACGGTAGAGGGCAAATTAATAATATTGAAATTGATACTAATGTATTGACAAGTGCATATGGTAAGGATAATTATGATTTTTTTATGAAAAAAAATATAGCAAATGGTAATATGCTATATGATATAGACGAAGGTGTAACAAAAAAAAGTGGCGGGAAGCTCCAATTGCGACCAACCACTTCTACACTTGAAACTATTTCTAGGCTTCAATTGCCCAACAATAGTAGCAAGTTATCTGGAAATAATATATCACAATCTAACGAAAATGTCAAATCAGATACATTACCTAAATATTCTATGCAAAATAATGAAAATAATACACAAGAACGTTTAGATAATAATTATAAAGCAACAGGTACTAGAACAGATATGCAGTCATTAGAATTACCAACAGTCAATAAAGAAACTAAGATAACTAATAAAACGGATATATTACCAAAATATAGTGACAAAAGTGTAAATCTTCTATATGAAGAGAAAAATACTAAAAATTTAAATCCTAATGAAATATCAAAACTAACTAGTGAAGATGCTAATACAACACCAAAATTACCAATAGTTAATCGAAATAAAGTTAATGATGGAACTTCAAAATTTTGGGATAATATTAATGATAAAACTAATATGTTAAGTGGGGAACAAAAAAATTCAATATTAAGTGAAAAAGAAGTAAAATATTATGATACAATCACAAATAGAGAGTCACTAGAGCAAGCATTTAAAAAAATGAATGAAGATGGAAAGAAAGAAACTAATACATGGTTTTCTAAAAATTCAGAACATGCCACAGCAATTGATGTTGCGGAAGGATGGATTTTATTAAAACAATATGCTGACAGTGGTGATACTGATGGAATGGTTGCTGTTGCAAAAAAAATGAGAGATATGGGAACAAAAACAGGTCAAACAATGCAAGCATTTAATATTATGGAAAGATTGACTCCAGAAGGAATGGTCAAATATGCCCAATCTGAATTATCAGAGGCCTATGATCAAATGGTAAAAAATAAATCAAAAGATTGGATAGATAAATATAGAACTGATTTTGATTTATCACCACAGGAAGTGCAATTTATTATGGATAATATGAAAGATGTATCAAAAATGCAAGATGATTATAATAAAAAAGTTAAACTTGCTGAAATACAAAAGATATTAACAGATAAATTACCTCCTGATAGAGGAGCGGGTATTAAAGCATGGATGAGAATATCTATGTTATTTAATCCCAAAACACAAGTTCGTAATGTTATGGGAAATGCTGTTATTGCACCTGTTAATTATTTTAGTGATTTATTTGCCAGTGGCATGGATAAGTTAGTATCTAAAAAAACAGGAGTTAGAACTACGGGAATTACCAATGTAAAAAACTATGTTAAAGGATTTAAACAAGGTCTTTATGAAAGTTATAATGATTTTAAAAAAGGGATAAATACAAGAAATATTGAAGGTAATAGATTCGAGGTTACCGAAGGTAAAAGTTTTAGTGATAAAAATGTTATTGGAAAAAATTTAAATAGAGTAGATAATTTATTAGGCTTTATGCTTGATGCTGGTGATAGAGGATTTTATGAAGCAACATTTACTAATTCTATAAATAATCAAAAAATTTTGAATAAGACTGATGTCGTAACCCAAGAAATGATTGATATTGCAACAAAAGAAGCACTATCTAGAACATGGCAAGACAGCAACGGATATACTAATTTTGTTTTAAATATTAGGAAGGGTTTAAACAAAGTTAATGTTAAAGGATATGGCTTAGGTGATGTACTTATTCCGTTTGCAAAAACACCAGCCAATTTAACTAAAGCAATTATTGATTATTCACCAGCAGGATTGGTTAATACTTTAATAAATGGAAAAAATTTATTACGCTCTTTTAGTAATGGTCAATATAATTCTAATTTGCAATATGATTTTGTACAGAATTTAGGAAAAGCCACTGCTGGAAGTATGCTTTATGTACTTGGATATGCTTTAGCAAAAACAGGTATTCTTAGTGGTGACAGTGATGATGATAAAGATGTTTCAAATTTTATGAAGAATACTTTAGGGATTAATTCCTATTCAATTAAAATTGGTGGTAAAACTTTTACCTATGATTGGGCACAACCTGTTGCAGCACCATTTTCCATAATGGCTAATTATGTTCAAAAACGAAAAAATAATCCTAACACAAATATATTAGAAAATATAATAAGTTCTTTAGATGTTGCAGGTAATATATTACTTGAGCAATCATTTATGGATAGTATAAACACAGTGCTAAATAATAATGACGGTTTTGTTAGTGGATTACAGGAGTCAGTTATGGAACTACCGTCTAGAGCAATTCCTACATTAATGAAACAAATTGTTGATTTAACAGATTCTACACAAAGACAAACTTATTCATATGATAAACCGCTTGAAACAATGAAAAATAAAGTACTTGCTAAAATACCAGGATTAAGCAAATCACTAGCACCTAGTGTTGATACATTGGGGAGGAAAATACAAAGATATGGTGGAAAAAATAATATATTTAATGTGTTCTTAAACCCTGCTAATGTCAACACCGAAAACATCAGTGAAAGCGCAAAAGAAATCTATAAAATATATAAAGCAACTGGAGATAATACAGTAATGCCGAAACAAGTGGCATACTATATAAATAAAAATGGAGAAAAAATAGTTTTAACCAATGAGCAAAGAGCAGAATACCAAAAAATATCAGGAAAATTAATTGAAGAAAGTGTATCTAAAATTATGGGGCAATCATCATATGAAAATATGAATGATCAATCTAAAGCAGATACATTATCAAATGTAGTTAATTATTCGTATGAAATTGCAAAAGGTAAAGTATTAAATCAAGAAATCAGTGATACTTATAAAAAAGCGTATGAGTATTCAAAAATTGGAGATGTAAGTGATTATTATATTTTTAAAAACAATATTGATAATACCGATTCCGAAACAAAAAAAGCAAGCATAGTTAATTATTTAACAAAATCAAATAATTTGAGCGATAAACAAATTGCATTTATGTATGGAAACTATTATTCAAGTGAAAAAGTATTAAATACTATGATAGATTTAGAAATTCCAATTAAGGAATTTATTAAGTATAATTCACAAGAATTCGAGAGTGATTATAATGAAAAAGGGGTAATTTCCAACTCTAGAAAAAATAAAGTATTTAATTATATAAATGGGTTAAACTTAAATTCAACACAGAGAGCAATACTATTTAAAATGGAATATAATAGTTTTTCCAATTATGATACATCAATATTGAAATATATAGAGAATTTAGATATTAATAAATTCGATAAATCTGCACTTGCTAAAAAAATAGGATTTTCTAATTATGATGAATATTTAATTAATTATATTAAGTCTTTAAATATATCAGATGAAGAAAAAAAGAAAAAATTAGAAAACTTAGGATTTACAGTAAAAAATAATAGAGTTTATAGATAAGTAGGTGAATAAAAATGGCAGTAATACAAAATCCAAAATATGATAATGATTATGTTACATTAGGTTATTTAAAATCTTCAATGGAAACCAACAACACAGAAACAAACAAAAAAATAAATGAAATTCCTAAAAATTATAATTCGCCACCTGTTCCACCATATTATCAAAATAGTTTATTATTATTAAATGGACAGATATATAAATGTATAAAGAGTCGACTAGTCGGCTCTTTTAATATGTCTGATTGGAAAATAGTAGTAGAAACAAATGATTTAGATGAAGCATTAAAAACAATATATGATGTAAACAAATTAGAATATGTAGATCAAGAAGATGGCTTGATTGAAACATTTTATCAAGAAAGTGACCCAAGCCTAAATTGGGAAACAGACTTAGCAAAGAATTTACATACTAGCGATTTATGGACAACTGATGGTGATGAAATATATCAATACACAAAAAAAGCAACCAATCCTGTAACTTACGAATGGGTAAAAAGGCAGGTGCCAATTTCCCTATTTGACATAATAGATGGCCATAAAAATATTTTTTTGAATTCACCAACCAATTATTCCAAAGGAGATTTATGGTTAGGTAAAGTTACTAAAGTAGCAATTAAAAATTCCACAACTTTTGATGAATTAGATTGGGAAAATAGAGATGAGTATGTAGAAGCAATAGAAACAGAACAGCAAGAATATCACAAGATATATATTATTCCAAATATAACAGAAATAAATAGGCAATCTAGTTCTGAAATAAAAAAAGCATTAGATGAAATAACATTAACAGTTTCACAAAGTTATACAACTAAAACTGAAATGATGAAGTATGTTGATGATGTAAAAACTGATGTTGCAGAGGAATATACAACAAAAAAAGAATTTAATGCACAGTTATCAATAGCATCCAACCAATTTAATATTGGCTTATCTGTACTAACCGAAACAATAGATGCTAAAGATGAAGCAACAAATAATCGTATAAATGAAATAAATAACTATATAAGGTATGCACTTGAAAATAATGTTGGTGTTGTAACAATAGGAACATCTGATAGTCCTATTAAATTAAAAGTAAAGAACGATAGAATTTCATTTGAACAAAACAACAGGGAAGTTGCTTATATTTCAAACAACACACTATATATCACTGATGCTACATTTTTAAATAGTATGCGTATTGGAAACTTTGCATTTATACCAAGAACAAATGGAAGTCTAGGATTTAAGAAGGTGATTTAATGGCAGTATTTCACAAAAATTTAAGTGGTGATAGTAGATATTCATTAAAATTAGAAGTTAATGAAACTAGTTATAGTACAGAAAACAATACAAGTGAAGTATCGTATGTATTAACAGCAACCAAAGCAAGTGGTGGTGGTTACTGGTCTAATAGTGCTATAAATCCTGTAAATGTAGTTCTAAATGGAGAAATGGTAGTTGATAAGAAAGTATCATATAACTTTAGTACATCAACACCATGTACAATAACTTTAGCAAGTGGAACAAAAACCATTTCACATGATGGAGATGGTTCGAAGACAATAACTGTTAGTGCTTATTTTGGTGATAGTGCTAATAGTTTAGGAAATGCAACAGTAAGTGGTAATTTACCATTAACAACTATATCAAGAGCAAGTGAGCCAAGTTGTAATAATGTAACATTAGGTAATGCAGTTACAATTAATACAAATCGTAAGAATGATGCATTTACTCATACAATAACAGTATCAGTTGGTGGTAATGTTAAAGAAACGTTTAATAATGTAGGTGCTAGTGTAAGTTGGACACCATCAATATCAACATATGCACCATTATCACCAGCAAGTTCTACTATGTCAGCTGTTATAACATGTACTACATATAATAATGGTACTCAAATTGGTTCATCAAAAACTTGTACAACAACGTTAATTATACCTGACAATAACAATACAAAACCAAGTGTATCAATTTCTTATCAAGAAGCCGATTCTACAATGAAAAGTAAGAATTGGGGTGTATTTGTACAAGGCAAGTCTAAACTTGCAATAACGGTCACAGGAACAGGAAAATATGGGGCATCTATTTCAAACTATAATGCTACTGTTAATGGTGAATCAAAGAGTTCATCTAATTTTACAACTAATTATTTAAACTCAAGTGGAAATCAAACAATAAAAGCAACAGTAAAAGATAGTAGAGGATTTACATCAAATAATGTGTCATCTACTTATAATGTAGTTCCATATGCAAATCCGACAATTAACACAGCAATAGCATTAAGAACTGATGCAGATGGAAATGAAAATGATGAGGGAACATATTTAAAATATACATTTATAGCAAGTGTATCCTCTGTAAGTAATAAAAATAGTGCAGTATATAAAATTGGCTATAAAAAAACTACTGATAACTATTATACATATGTAACGATAGCAGACAGTGGCTATTCTTTAAGTAAAGAAAATCAAATTTTAGATGGTGTAACTTTAGATACAAGTGCATCATATGACATTATATTTGAAGTAATAGATGCTTTTTCAAATACGACTATAGATAGGCCAATAACATCAGGCTTTGACTTAATGAATTTTAATGCGAGCGGTAAATCAATGGCTATTGGAAAAGTATCAGAAGCAGGAGCAAATGAAAAAAAATTAGAGATAGCATTGGATACAGTTATTGAAAAAATTATAAGTGATCTTGAAATGACGGGACAAATTTTCATGAGTGATTTTAATGGTATTTTATGGAAAGAACCTGGATTTGGTGACAAATTTAGAATTATACCATATTTTAATGGAGCAGATGATTCAAATAAGTTACTAGTTCAAGCATCAGTTGGTGGTAGTGGTGAAGACCCCGAATTATATGATGTTATGAGTATTTCTGGTAAAAATGGAAATGTTCAAATTAAGGGAGATTTGACAGTAGGTTCATTTACTAGAAATTATGTTGATACATGGATGCCCGTATTAAGAAATGGTAGACTAGAATATACAGAAAGAGTTTTACCAGATGCCGTGACTTCCTCTATGTGGCCCAACGATCAAGACAGGCTAGCCACACTGCGATTTATGTCATTTTGGAACGGAAGATATGATAATGATAATAGTAATTTGAAATATTGCCATCAAGGCATAATTCAGGCCTTTCCAACAACGTTATATGAAAATCTTAGTGGAACAAATGGAACAATTACATTGTCAGATAATGTTCAATATTACTCATGTATAGAAATATTTTATTGCAAAATTAATGATAGAAGGAAATGTCAAAGTGTCAAAGTTTATTCACCACATTACACATCAGCAGCATTAACTTTGTCCTATTATACAAATGGCTTTTGTCAATTACTAAATACAATCGTTGATATAAATGATAACATAATCAGTTTTTCTGGTAATTATATTGGATTATTGAATATAGAAAACAATTCGATTGTAGGTATGTCATCAAACTCTGAAATAGTTATTTATAAAGTATATGGATATAAGCATTAGAAAGAAGGTAAAAAATGGCTTTATTAAAAAATAAAACTTTAGAAAATGGGATAGTAACACAATATCATAGAATAGTATCATTAAATATAATAGTAAATCAAACTTGTATTATAGAGGTTGCATCCTATATTAATGAAGATTATAGAAAAGAGGATGTTCCGTCCGAAAAACCTAAAAATATATTTATTAATACAACATATTATAATGTCTCATATAATGAAACAATGTCCATTGAAAAAGCATATGAATATTTAAAAACATTAGATGAATTTAAAGATGCAAGTGATTGTTAGGTGGTGAAGAAATGGATAAATTAATAGACTTAATACCACAATTAGCCACCTTAATCGCTAGTTGTGGAACAATACTAGTCACAGTAAAAAAATGGCTTGTAGAGCCAACAAATAAGAAAATAAATGAATTTGAATTATCAAGTATAAAAACTGATTTAGTAAATTTTATAAATGATGTAGAAAATGGAATTGAAAAATCAGATATACAAAAATTAAATGCACATGAATTGTATGACAGATATAAAGTTCTAGGTGGCAATTCATATGTTCATGATCATTTTGAAAAATTATTGAAAGAAGGTAAAATATGAAAAAAGCATGGAATGATATTAAATCATTTGTAACAGTAACAATGACAATAGCATATATTGCATTAACTATTTTAGGTAAAATGACACCTGAATTTCAAAATATTTATGTAGTAATAATTGCATTTTATTTTGGAACACAGGCTGAAAAACTAGCAAGTAAAATAAAGGAGAGTGAATAGATATGCAAAAATTAAGATTTCCAGTTAAATATGTTGGAATAACAAATGGTTATTCAAGTAGACACCAAGCCATTGACTTAGGATGGCATGAAAAACAAGATGAGCCAATTTATGCTTGTGCTGATGGTGTAGTAGATTCTATTTGGGAAGATACTAAATTTGGTGGAGGTTTAACTCTAACTATCAAATATAATAATGGTTATAGTTCGGATTTTAAACATTTATCTAAAGTATTAGTGAATGAAGGACAAGCAGTTAGTCAAGGACAAGAGGTTGCTGTAATGGGTAACACAGGTTGGGCGAGTGCTGGAACTCATTTACACTATAATTGCTATAAAAATGGTATAAGAGTTAATCCATTAGAGCATACTTATTTATACCCAAATCAAGAGGTATGTGATAGTGATAAAGATAAGGTAATGATTTATCATGAAGAACAAACTGCTAAATTTAATATTGGTGATAAGGTTATTATAAATGGCGATTTGTATCTAACAGCCAATTCCAGAAAACCTAATGGATATGAAACAAATAAAATAACATTTATTACAAGATTTGCAGAAAACACTAAGCATCCATATAACACTACAGGTGATTTAGGATGGATGGATACTGATGCTATTAGATTAATTGATAATGTTGTTTATACTGTTCAAAAAGGTGATACATTATCTAGTATAGCAAGTAAGTATAATACAACTTATCAAAGATTAGCAGAGATTAATAATATAGATAATCCTGATTTAATTTATCCAGGTCAAAAGATAATAATAAAGTAAAAGGCTAGGTCGCATTGATCTAGTCTTTTTTTGCATCTTTGTATTAAAAATATAATTAAATACATAATATTAGTTAGTATGATATATTGACAAATTCTAAACACATTGATATTATTTTTGTTTACAAATGGCAAATGCTATGCTATATTAATGGTGAGGAGTGAGGAGGAAAAGTTATGAAAGCTGATAAGAAGCGTAATGTTGGTGATAATTTGCAACAAAAAATAAAGGATGTTGTGTCTTTAGCTAAACAAAAAAAATTAATACGTTCCTGCAATGAAGCTTTTACAAAATATCCTGTTGAAGAAGAACAACATAAAGGAAAAATCCAAGCCTACAATTTAAAATAGAAAGGACATTTTATGTATAGTATTGGAGATATAGTATTTGTCAATCAATATGATTACTCTGATGGGACAGAAGGAAATAATCACTTGTTTGTTATAATTGATTCACAAGAAACAGATAATATTGCAATTTCTATGGATTATTTTGGAATGTTAATTTCATCTCAAATTCATAAATCACGTGAAACATCCAAATTCAAATATAATATTTTTCTAAAAAAAGATGCACAAAACGGATTGAATTGTGATAGCATTGTTAAAACTGATGAGTTGTATACATTCAATAATAATAATATAGTGATGAAAATTGGAACTGTTGATCCTGAGGATGTGGAAGAATTCATTAATAATTTTAGAGATTTTCTTACAGAAATATCTGAAACAGAGAACCTACAAAATCAATGCTAGTATAGGTTGATTTTTTTTTATATTCAAAAAAGGATTTTAATAAAAAACATCGTATTATACAAGTAGGAGGTGATTATATGTTCCTATTTGAAGAAATAATAAGTGATGAAGAATTAATGATATACATGTTAAGTATATAAGGCTAGTTTAATCTAGTCTTTTATTTTATTAAGTTCTTTAATAATTTTGCTTAAATAAGATTTAGAAACCAAATTTATTTTATCATTATTATTGAAATATATTATCCTATCATTTTTATCTATATTAGATATTCTTTTTATATTGATTAAGCAACAATTTTTACTTAGCATAAAATGATTAGGTAGTAATTCGTGTATATGACTTAAAGTTGTTGAAATAGTAATATTATCATCATAAATATTATGAATTACTATTTTTCTATTCTCGGTGCATATGTAAGTGATGTTATTCGGAACAATTTGATAAAACTGATTCTTAATTTCTATTTTTAATGTTTCAATACTTTTCTTTTTCTCAATATTTCTTTTTAAAGTATCAAATAAAACCTCTTGAAAATTTCCATTTTTGTCTATAAATTTTAAATAAAAATATTCACCATTTACAATAATATCTTCAAACTCTGAATGAAATGATGTTATGAAAATAATGAAACTAGCCATATCAGTTTCGCGTATTATTCTACCAATTTTATCGCCAGGCACGATTGGCAAAAGTAAATCTAAAATATAGATTTTATTTTCTATACTATTATCATAAATTAATTCTTTTAATTTATCATTATATATAGAGAAAGAGTGTATACAAAATTTAATATTTAAAATATTTGCTACATCAACTATCACTTTTTGATAACTGCCATTAAAATATTTGCTATCATCACAAATAATGAAATTATACATCATACAACCAACTACTTCTTTGCTTTATTTAATTTACCAAAATTTGTTAATTTTTTCAATGGTAAAATTTGGTAATTAAACTCCCAAAAAACTCCCAAAACTAAAAAAAGTATAAAAAATTACAGATAATTTATAAAAAATAATACAAAATATCAATAAAAATATTAAAATAAGTTATTATAGTCATCCGTACAGACTACCATATAAGAAAATAAGCGACTTATCAAAAGGTCGTTTTTATGTTTTTATCTATACAATAATAAAAATTTATATAAAATGATAAAAAAATATTAATCAAAATGTTTCTAATTTAATACAATAATAGAAGGTGATTAAGATGGATTTAGAATTACTCTTAAAAAAAGAGAATTTGAATAATGAAATTAGAGATTTAGAAAATTTACAAGATCATGCAGAGGAATTAAAAAGGTTACGTAATAAATTAGTTTTTGTTGAAAAACAAATAAAATTACAATGCCAACAAGAAGGACATTATTTTGAAACAAAATGGAATTGCTTTGAAGATAAATTTAGCTTTGGCAAGATAAGACTTATAAGAGAAACATATGAAAAAACTTGCGACATATGTGGTACTACTATAAAAACAAAAAGAATAAAATTTAGTAATAAAAAATAGTTTAAATAAACTATTTTTTTCTTTAGTAAACTAAAATATATGGTACAATAATGATAGAGGTAGTTATATGAAATATTTATTATATATTATTTGTTTATTATTTAGTTTTATTTATAGTTATTTTAATTATGGGTTTAATATTAATGCTTTTTTGGTATTCTTTTTAATAACATTATTTTCCTATTATATTTTAAAAAATAATAAATATAAATTTAACTTAAAACGTTTTTTATTTAGTATATTACTTACTTTTATTTGTATTATTTATATTCCCAATAGTTTTCTATACGGTTATAAAAATGAGAAAATAATTATTAAAAACAATGATATTAACGATGTAAAATTATCGCTTTATCTTAATGATAAAAAACAGGTTATATCAGATAATAATGATGAAATTTTCACCGATTATAATATAACGAATAAACTTACTAATAAGTATTATTATACTATTAATTCAAATAAAGAGTATGAATTTTCTTCAAATTATAATAAGAAGATTAGGATACTATTTGAAAAAGATGAAAATGAAAAAAATATTATGATTAATGGTACCTATATAAGTATTCCTAAAAGAGAATATAACGATAATAATATATTTGGTGATTATAATAAGCGATATTATACATATGAGTATGATAATTTTGGATCTTTTAATATCTTCTTATCAGTTGTGTCTATGCTATATATGGTTACTATGATTTATGGTTTACTTATAAACTTTAATTTAAAAAAGGTTTTTGTTTTTTTAGGACTCTTATCTATAGAATATAGTATGGTAATAAATCTAACTTTAATATATAAAATTGTGATATTTTTTCTTTTATTTTTATTTAGTTTATTCATTGATAAAAAATTTAAAAAATTTAATTTAAAAGATATATTAATTATTATTTGTTCTTTTTGTACAACATTTTGTTTAACAGGAAATATAATTATTAATAAATTTTCTTTTGATATATTATTTTTTGAAATAAATTTTTTGATAATGAATTATATTGTTTTATATTTCTTCTTTCATAAATTTAAATTTAATTATAAAAAGAGCGAGTCGTATAATAATTGGCATAAATATATTATATTCACAATTGTGTTTCTTTCATTAATTCTAATAAAATATTTTATAGGAGATTGTTATGCCCATCCTGATGGAACAATGCAACTAAAAATTATTACGGAAACTAAAGTATTTGATGATTGGCACCCATTTATGCATACTCTATGGATAAAGTTGTTTAATACTATTTTTCATTCTAATAGTGGGTTAATATATATAAGAATATTTTCTATTTCCTTTTTATTATCCTGTATATTAGATTTTCTTTATAAGAAAGGGTTAAAAATTAAAATTTGTTACTTAATTACCTTTTTATTTATTATTAATCCAGTGAATATTGTATATATAATGACACTTGTTAAAGATGTTGATTATGTTATTGTTTTAGTTGCTGTTACCTTTTATTTAATAAAATTTTATGATAGTAAAGAATTATTTTATAAACATAAATTAAATATTATTTTATTTAGTTTTTTACTTGTTCTTCTTATTTTCTTTAGACATAATGGATTATTTATTTCTATTATTATTCTGGCTAGTTTATTTGTTAGTTTTATTAAAGATAAAAGAATAGAACATATAATTATATCTATATTAATTATTTCTTCATTACTTGGTACGAGAGAATATTTAAGACATAAGCTTGATGTATCTAAAATACCAGAAAATTTTACTATAACAACAATGCTACATGGACTAGATTATTTGTATGTAAATGATAAATTAGATGATAATGATAGTTCATATTTAGAATCTATTATGGAAAAAAGCTTATGGCAAGTTGGATATGATAAATATAATATTGATAGATTAATTTTTTATAACGATGGTAGTTTATTTTATAAAGAATTAGATATTAATAAAATTATGAATTTGTATATGAAAAATGTCTTTAGACATCCTCTTTTACTTACAAAAGATAGACTATATGGAATAAATATTTTATGGAATATCTTCGGTAGTGATGATATCCCAACATATAAATATCATTTAATATATGATGAATATGGAAATGATTGGGCCAGCTCATATAATTTAAAAAGAAATGATAATATAGTTACAAGAGTATTACACAAATCATTATTATTTTTAGGTAACAATAAAATTACTGATGCATTATTTTATAGAGCGGGAATTTATACATTCATTTTATTTATTTTGTGTTTCTATTTAATATATTTAAAAAAATCAAAATATTTATTAATTTTATTACCATGTGTTATTAATAATATAACCTTATTATTAGCAGCGCACCATCAATCATATCGTTATGTTATGCATATGCCATTTATCATTATGATGGTAATTCTGTATTTAATTACAAAAAAGGATGTAACTATAAAAAATAATGATATAATATAATTATCAAGTCAAAATATGAGAGGAGAAACTTATGAATAAGAAAGGTTTTACATTAATTGAACTATCGGGTGTAATTGTTTTAATAGCAATTCTTACAGCCCTTGCAACTATACCAATTAATAGTATTATTAAAAATGCTAAAAAAGATTTAAATGAAAGTCAAAAGAAACAAATTATTTTATCGGCTCAAAATTGGGCTATAGATAATAAAGATATGTTACCAAAACGTGGTGGAAATACAGAAAATGTGAAGGTAACAATAGAACAGTTATATAATAATGGTTATTTAGATAATGAAGTTGTTGATTTAAATAATAATAATAAAGTTTCAAAATGTTCATATGTTAATGTAGCGCTAGTTGATGAAAATAAAAATAGTGGTAATGTATATACATATGAATTTATAGAACAAGATTGCTAATAGTAAATATTGTGTTTAAATTGTTTGTTTACCTTGAAATATAAGCAAAGATTCTGTATAATGCTTATAGGTGGTTTTATGTGGAAAATTGGTAATGTTGAAATTAAAAACCAAGTTGTTATGGCCCCTATGACAGGTATATCTAATAGTGCTTATCGAACAATTATCAAGCAAATGGGTGCTGGATTAGTATATGCCGAAATGGTTAGTGATAAAGCCATTACTTATGGTAATGAAAAAACCATTAGTATGCTTTATATGAAAGATGAAGAAAGACCTATAGTTCAACAAATATTTGGTAGTGATAAAGAATCGTTTGTTAAAGCCGCTAAATATATTGAACAAACAATGAAACCAGATATTATTGATATTAATATGGGTTGTCCTGTTCCTAAGGTTGCACTTAGAAATCAAGCAGGTAGTGCTCTTTTAAAAAATCCAGAAAAAGTTTATGAAATAGTAAAAGCTGTTAGGGAAAGCGTAAGTATTCCTGTTACGGTCAAAATACGAAGTGGTTGGGATAGTAATAGTATAAATGCCGTAGAGATTGCTAAAATGTGTGAAAAAGCAGGGGCAAGTGCTATTGCTGTTCATCCAAGAACAAGATCACAACAGTATAATGGTAATGCCAGCTGGCATATAATTAAAATGGTAAAAGATGCCGTTAAAATACCTGTTATTGGTAATGGTGATATAAAGACATGCTTTGATGCTAAAAAAATGCTTGATGAAACAGGTTGTGATGCTATTATGATAGGGCGAGGACTTCTTGGTAATCCTTGGTTAATTAAGCAAACTATTGAATACTTAGAATCAGGTAAATTACCAGAAAAGGTATCTAAACAAGAAAAACTTAGTATGATAAAAAAACATTATCAATATTTAATTGAAACTAAACCAGAAAAAGTTGCCATGTTAGAGATGCGTATGTTTATTGCTTGGTATTTAAAAGGATTAAATGGTAGTAATATGATAAAGAAAAAAATATTTGAGTGTAAAACATATAATGAAATTGAGAAAATACTTGATGAATATGGAAAGGAAAATGAAGATGAGCAAATTTAAGGAAAGAGCATTTGCCTATATAATAGACATGATTATTGTTAGTTTAGCATTTTCATTCATAACGATTTTTTTTAATACAAGTAGTAATTATAAAAAATTAAGTCAGGAATTAAATGATGTAACAAATTCATTTGTTAATGAAGAAATAAATTTAGATACTTATATTCATAAACAGGCTGATATTAATCATGATATGGATAAAGAAATTATTATGTTTAATGTTTTAAATGGTTTTTTACTTGTTGGCTATTTTGTAATATTGCCATATTATTGGAATGGTCAAACAGTTGGAAAAAGAGTAATGGGTATTAATATAATAAGTAATGAAGGTGCTTTAACCTTTAATCAATTAATTATTAGAGCTCTTATTATTGATGGGCTTGGATCATTAATTATATTACTTTCATTGGTATATATTTTAACAGGTTTTCCATATTATATAGTTAATATGCTTCTTAATACGTTAGAAACTATATTAACAATTATAAGTATTATATTTATTATTAAAAGACCAGATCATAGAGCAGTTCATGATTTATTAAGTGGCACAAAAGTAATTTAGAGGTGATTATAGATGAGAGAATTTACAGAACAAGAATTAGTTAGAAGAAAAAAATTAGAAAATATTAAAAATCCATATCCTGAAAGATATGAAACAAATTATTCCATTAAAGATGCTAGTATGCTAGAAGATGGTACTACAAATGTAAGTGTTGCAGGACGTATTGTTTTAATGCGAAAAATGGGTAAAATGTCTTTCCTTACTATAGGTGATATTGAAGGAAAAATTCAAATATCAGTTAAAATAGATATGATAGGTGAGGAAGCTTATCAAGATTTCAAGGAAAACTTTGATTTAGGTGATTTTATTGGTGTAGTTGGTGAAGTATTTACAACACATACTGGTGAAAAAACAATTAGAGCTGATAAAATAGAGTTTTTAGGTAAGGCTCTAAAACCATTACCTGAAAAATTTCATGGTCTTGAAGATATTGAAACAATTTATCGTAATAGATATATTGACTTAATTACTAATGATGAATCAAAGAAAAAATTCTTATTACGTAGTAAATTTATAAGAGAACTTAGAAATTTCTTAGATGAAAAAGGTTATATAGAAATAGAAACACCAATTTTAAATAATAAGGCTTCAGGAGCAACTGCTAAACCATTTATTACACATCATAATGCTTTAGATATTGATTTATATTTAAGAATTGCTCCAGAAACATATTTAAAAAGAGCTGTTGTTGGAGGATTTACAAAAGTATTTGAAATAGCTCGTTGTTTTAGAAATGAAGGAATGGATGCAACACATTTACAAGATTTTACCATGATAGAAGGATATGGTGCTTATCTTAATTATAAAGATAATATGATATTTTTACAAAACTTGTTACAGACAACTATTGAGAAAACTTTTGGTACATTAAATATAACAATAGGTGATAAAGATATTGATTTATCAGGTAATTGGCCTGTAGTATCATTTAGAGAATTATTATTAAAGTATTCAGATATTGATATTAATATTTATAATACTAAAGAATTATTATTAAATAAGATAAAGGAAAATAAGATAGAAATAGAATCAGAAACTCCACTTGAAAATTTAGGATATGGTAATTTAGTTGATCAGCTTTATAAAAAAGTTGCTCGTCCATATTTAGTGAATCCTGTTTTCCTAGTAGAACATCCTATTAGTTTATCTCCACTTGCAAGAGCAAATGATGAAAATCCAAATATTACAGATCGTTTTCAACTTGTTATAAATGGTGCTGAAATTATTAATGCATATTCTGAATTAGTTGATCCTGTTGAACAAGAAAAAAGATTATTAAAACAAGCTGAATTAAAGGCAGCCGGAGATGAAGAAGCAATGTGTATGGACTATGACTATATAGATGCGATGGAATATGGCATGCCACCAATAAGTGGTTGGGGTATGGGAATTGATAGGTTAATGCAACTACTTACAAATTCAGATAATATAAAAGATTGCATATTATTCCCACTTATGAAACCACTAAATAAGGATAATTAATGAGATTAATTTTAGTAAGGCATGGACAAACTGATTGGAATTTAAAACATTTAATGCAAGGAATGACTGATATTCCTTTAAATGAAACAGGTAAGATGCAAGCCTTTAATGCCAAAGAAAAATTAAAAAATGTAAAATTAGATATTTGTTTTTCAAGTCCTTTAAGTAGAGCGATTGAAACGGCTAAAATAATTACCGGTTTAGATATAATTATTGATAAAAGAATTATAGAAAGATCTGCTGGTAGCTTAGAAGGCAAAGATAGCGAATTATATAGAAAACATAATTATTATGACTTTAAATTAAATTCGAATGAATATGGAGTTGAAACAGCTAAAGATTTGTTTGCAAGGGCAAGTGATTTCTTAAATGATATAAAGGAAAAATATAGTGATAAAACGGTATTGGTTGTATCACATGGAGCAACTATAAGGGCACTTCATTATATTATAACGGGATATGATGAAAAAACAAATTTTTTAGAAATGAAAATTCCAAACTGCTCTATTTTAGAGTATGAAATATAGGAAAGAGGTACTTATGAAAATATTATCAGTAAATGCTGGTAGTTCATCACTTAAATTTCGTGCATATGAAATGCCAGAAGAAAAAGTTTTAATTTCAGGAACTTTTGAAAGAATTGGAATTAATAACAGTTTTTATACAATTAAAATTAATGGAGAAAAGATACAACATGATGTTGAACTAAAAGATCATAAACAAGCATTTGAAATATTAGTTAATGAACTTTTATCAAACAAAGTAGTGTCATCTCTTGATGAAATAAAAGGAATTGGGCATAGAGTTGTTCAAGGTGGATCATATTTTGATCGAACTGTTGTGGCAACCAATGATGTTGTTGAAAAAATAGATGAATTATCATCTCTAGCACCACTTCATAATCCAGCTGCTATTGTTGGTATTAATGCTGCTAAGGCTGTTGTACCAGGTGCTATTCAAACAGTTTGTTTTGATACAGCATTTCATCAAACAATGCCAGAGGAAAATTACTTATATGCTTTACCTTATTCATGGTATGAAAAATATGGCGTAAGAAGATATGGTGCGCATGGTACTAGTCATAAATATATATCAATGCGTATGAATGAAATACTTGGTAGAAGTGATACAAAATTAATTACTTGTCATATTGGTAATGGAGCAAGTATTTCTGCTGTTATGAATGGTAAATGTTTAAATACATCAATGGGACTTACTCCTAATGCAGGTCTTATTATGGGATCACGTTCTGGTGATATAGATGCAACCATAGTTCCATATATTATGGAAAAGACAGGCATGACACCAAAAGAAGTAGATAATGCATTAAATAAAGAAAGTGGATTACTAGCACTTAGTGGTGGTAAAAGTGACTTTAGAGATGTTAATGCAGGATATGATAATAATGATCCAAAATGTACCTTAGCACTCAAAATGTATATTAGAAGAATTACTGATTATATTGCTAAATACTATTTTGAAATGAAAGGCTGTGATGCAATTGTTATTACAGCAGGTGTTGGAGAAAATGCTATTTTATTTAGAAGAAAGTTATTAGAAGCCTTAGATGTATTAGGAATAAAAATTGATGAAGAAAATATTAATAAGGCAGGAGTAGAGGTAAAAATAACAACAGATGATTCAAAGATACCTTGTTACATTATACCTACAGATGAAGAAGTTATGATGGCAAGAGAAACTTATGAATTTTTGAAATAATAGAGAGTGTGTGGCTTGTGAGTAAAAAGGATTATAGAACAATTTATAAAAAAATAAAAAAATATGATACGATTGTCATTGCTAGACATGTAGGACCAGATCCAGATGCCCTAGCAAGTCAAATAGGATTAAGAGACCTAATATTAAATACATTTCCAAACAAAAAAGTATATGCAATTGGTTGTCCAGCCTCTAGATTTAAATATATGGGAAATTTAAATGTACCTGTAGATGATACTGTTTATGAACATGCATTACTTATTGTAACTGATACTCCAGACTATAAAAGAGTTGACGGAATAAGTGGATATAAATTTGCAGATTCTATAAAAATTGATCATCACCCTTTTGTAGAAAAATTTTGTAATTATGAGTGGATTGATAGCACTGAAAGCAGTGCTGCTCAAATGATAATTGAGCTAGCATTCAATACAAAATTAAAAATGACAAAAGAAATTGCTGAAAAATTATTTATAGGTGTAGTTGCAGATACTGGTAGATTTATGTTTTATTATACGACATCTAAAACATTTGACTATGTTTCAAGATTAATTAAAGAAACAAATATAGAAATTACTAAATTATATGAAGATTTATATGTAAGACCATTAAAAGAAGTACGTTTTCAAGGTTTTATTGAAAATAATTTAACTATTACTGAGCATGGATTTGCATATATGAAAGTAGACGAAGAAATCTTAAATGAATATAATGTTGATGCTGCAACAGCAGGTAATATGGTTAATAATTTTAACCATATAGATGGTGTTTATTCATGGGCTATTTTTTCATATGATAAAAATAATAATAACGTAAGAGGGTCAATTAGATCAAGGGGACCAATCATAAATGAAGTTGCTGCCAAATTTGGTGGTGGTGGGCATGTATTTGCTAGTGGTGTACGATTATCTAGTTTTGACGAAGTTGATAAAATTGTTATAGATTTAGATATTGCTTGCAAGGAATATATAGATAAATTAAAATAGACTTACATATATTATGTAAGTTTTTTTAAAAGTTTAACAACTATATTTTTATATGACCTAATTATTTTAGGGTAATAAAAAAATATTTGTTAGAGTTATTAGGGTTTATCTAAAACATGACAATATATTGTAAATAAAAGTATATAAATTTGGTATTTATATACTTTTATTGTATAATTAACTTGGGTGGTTACATGAATAATTATCAAGAAGAAAAGTTTTTAGATAAAGTATATAAAGACTTACATTTATCAGAAATAGTAGTGCATACAGCAAATAAATCAGATGATAAATATCAAAAAATAGAAAAATATATGCAACGTTTAGAAGATGTAACAAAGAGTGCATCTGAACATAATAAAATAAGTTTAATAAAAATGTATTATTATAAAAAATATGTAATAAAAGAACAAAATGTACCAGAATCTTATTTTAGAAAGCAAGAAAAAATTGCTCTTGATAGAGGTTATGGACATGTAAAATATGATGAAAAAACTAAAAAGCAAGAAATAGAACATATAATAAATGAACAAAAAGCCTCTTTAGACACATGGCTAGATTATTTCTTTAGTAAAGATACAGATATGTATCCAACATGGTTTAAATATTATGTTTTTCAAGGTATGTTAAAACTAGGTTTTTTTGATAAAGAAAAAAATAGTTATACCAAAAGAACAGAAAGTACCGTAAAACCATTTATTGAATTAAATAGAGAAGCATTATCATTAATATATTCTGAATTAGTAAAAGTTTTAAACAAAGAAAGTATTGATGATAAAAAATTAAATGAGTTAATAAATAATGGTAGTTTTTCGAAATTATATTCTTATGCGATTTTAAAACTAGATTCAGTAAAAGACGATGGATTTAAAAGTGATGATGGGATATGGAAAAAATATAATAAGGGAAGTAATCCAGAAATATTATTTAATGATATAAATGGAAAAGGAACAGGATGGTGTACAGCAGGAGGAATAAAAACAGCTAGTAATCATATAAATGGTGGAGATTTTCATGTATATTATACAAAAGATAGAGAAGGAAATTATACAAAACCACGAATAGCAATTAGAATGGAAGATGATCAAATAGCAGAAATAAGGGGAATTAGTAAAGATCAAAATATAGAAGCCAATATGGAAAAAGTAGTAGATAAAAAATTAGAAGAATTTCCGGATAGAGATGAATATAAGAAAAAAGTAAAAGATATGGAAATGCTTACATATATCTATACAAAATATCAAAATAAAGGGGAATTAACAAAAAACGATTTAAGATTTCTATATGAAATAGATGATGAAATAACTGGTTTTGGTTATGAAAGAGATCCAAGAATAGAAGAATTATTAGAAGGCAGAAACGTAAGAAAGGATTTAGTTTTAATATTTGATTGTAAAGAAGAAAATATATCTTTAACAGGAGAAGAAGCATTAAGTGGAAATATAATATATCATTATGGTTATTTAGATTTAAGCAACCTAACAAGTGCCGAAGGCTTAAAATTACCAAACGAAATAGGTGGTGATTTATATTTAGATGGACTAACAAGTGCCGAAGGCCTAGAATTACCAAATAAAATAGGAGGTTTTTTAAATTTATTCAGCTTAACAAGTGCCGAAGGTTTAAAGTTGCCAGATAAAGTAGGAGAAAGTTTATATTTAAATAGCATAACAAGTTCCGAAGGCTTAAAATTACCAGATAAAATAGGTGGAAGTTTATACTTAACATCTCTTGAAAGTCTTGATGGTTTAGATTTATCAAGTAATCTTATATCAAAGATGGTATTTAGTGATAAAATAAAAAATCAATTGAAAAATCAAAAGACACTTTAAAATTTATGATAAAATACGTTAAATATTCTAACGTATTTTTTATATTTCAGGATTTTCAATACTAATATCTTCTGTTTTACTATTATATGTTATATAAAGAGCAATTAAGGCTGCTATTAGAGTTATAAGTTCAGCAATTATTTGTAGATTTGCTAAATTGGTTTGATTTTGTTTTTCTTTGGTTATATCTAAATTTTCTTTATCTATCTGTAAATATATTAAAACTATAAAAACAACAATAATTCTATTAATAATTGCTATATTTCGTGCTTTTTTATTACTATATATGGCTTTTTTGTTTAGTATTTTTTGTCTTTTATCTATAGAAAGTGATAATGATACAATAATTGTTCCTAAAAATAGTATAGTAGCAACAATTTGTTCATTAATCGCTTTTAATTCTTTTTCAGTTGTATTCATTAATTATATCCTGTTTTTTTCTTATTTCTTGTACTTCTTTTAATTCACTAATGGTGACTAATTGATATCCTTGCTTTTTTAATTCAGAAATAATTATTTTAAGTGCATTTAGTGTTCGTTCTTTAGTATCATGCATAAGTACAACTGATTCATCCTTTACTTTATTTAATACTCTTTTAGCAATCGTTTTACTATTTTTATATTTCCAATCTTCAGGATCAACATTCCATAAAACAATTTCTAATGGGGTATATTCTCTTAAACTTTTACTTACATTACCATAAGTAGGTCTTAAATATTTTGGAGTATATCCAGATACTTCATATATAATATTTTGTGTTGTGTTTAACTGATATAAAAAATCTTCTTTAGATAAATGATTTAATGACTTATGGTTATAAGAGTGATTACCAATTTCATTGCCATAACTTATGGATTTATTAATAGTATCACTATAATATTTTACTTTATTTCCAAGAACAAAAAATGTGCCATTAGCGTCATTTTCATTTAGTAAATCAATAATAGCGTCAGTATATTTACTAGGTCCATCATCAAATGTAAGTGCTACAACTTTCTTATATGGATCAATTACTCTTGTATTTGTTTCTTTACTTAAATAATTAACTTTATTATCCTTAGTTATAGTAGTGCTAAGTAAAAATTCAACATCATAGATAGGAACATTTATTTTGATAATTTCATTATTATTATTAAAATATATATAAATATAATCTTCATCAAAAGTTATTTTATCAAAATTATCTATATCAATATCTAAAGTATCATTTTCTTTTTTTATTATCTCTTTAATTGTTTTTAAACTATTTTTACTTACAATATTATTTATAGTTAATAATTTATTTTTAGTTTTATCATATATGTAGGTAATAATATCCTTTTTACTATCCTTAATATTATTAATTTCCGATATAAGGGTTATATTAATATATCTATTAAAAATAATATCAAACGTGTAATCAATATTTAATTCATTAGTAGTATTTGTTATTTCATCATATTTAGAATTAATGTATGAATTTATTTCTTTATCTAATAATTTAATATGTGTTTCAGGATATGTTGCTGCAACAGATGCATTTTTTATATGTTCAGTAATTGTTGTTATATTATATTCCTTTTTTTTACAGCCTGTAATTAACATTAAAGATATAAAAAGTAATATTATTTTCTTCATATATATCACCATATAAAGTATATTCTATTAATTATTATTTTATTATTTGCAAACATTTGTATGTATGAATATTTTTTTAAAAATTATTAAAAAAATTGAAAAATGAAAAATATGAAAATTAGAAATATCGAAAAAAAATAAAAAATTTTAAAAAAATAAAATAAATTTAAATTGTATATTATTCCTTGTAAAATAAGGGCAAATTAATGATATTTACTATATATTAAGAAAATAAAAAAGACACAAAAAATTAAAAAAATCAAAAATTCCTTTTTTTATAAATGCAAAAAGTAACCAAAAATCAAAAAAGTAAAATTAATGTCGTTAATTGACAAATACATAATATTATTCTATAATAAAAACAGAGATAAGGTAGGAGGATTTATGGTAGCTGTAGAGGAAAAACCAATTAATTTAATTGTTGTTAAAAGAGATGGAAAAAAGGTAGATTTTGATTGTACAAAAGTTGCCTTAGCCATAAAAAAGGGATTCGATAGTGTTATTAATAACCCAAGTTCTGAAGAAGAAATTGGTGAGAAAAAATATACTGAGAAAGATATGCATAAGGTATATGAGGCTGTTCTTGATAAAATTGAAAAGGATTACGCTGATGCTGAAAAAATTAAAATTGAAGCTATTCAAGATATAATTGAAGATGTTTTGAAACAAAAAAAATATGATGATGTTTATGAATCATTTTCTGAATATCGTGAAAGAAGAAATCAATCTAGACAGATGTTCTCAGATGAAAAAAAATTACATAAGTTTTTAAAAGTTATTGAAGGACTTGGTTTAAAGAGTGCAAGTGAAGATGATGCAAAGAGGGAAAATGCTAATGTAGATGGAAATTCAGCAATGGGAACAATGCTTCATTATGGTAGCACTGTTTCTAAGGAATTTGCTAAAGCATATCTAATGAAACCAAAGTTTGCTGCTGCACATGATAGTGGAGATATACATATTCATGATATGGACTTTTTACCAATGGGAACTACTACATGTATGCAGATTGATTTAAATAAATTGTTTAAACATGGGTTTACAACAGGACATGGTTTCTTAAGAAAGCCAAAAGATATTATGAGTTATGGTGCACTTGCAGCCATTGCTATTCAATCAAATCAAAATGATCAACATGGTGGACAAAGTATCCCCGCATTTGATTTTTACATGGCACCTGGTGTATTACTAACATTTAAAAAGCAATTTAAACAAGATTTATATGATTTACTTGATTATTCAGAATTCTTAAATTTTGTTAATATGGATAAACTTGTTAAAGAAATTGATAAATTAGATAGTATCGAATTTGATATTGATATTTTTGTCCCATTTATGAAAGAAACAGATCATATAAGAAAAATCTTTGAAAAAGCTTATGAGAGTAGTTTGGCTAAAACAGATAGAAAAACATATCAAGCTATGGAAGCCTTTGTACATAATTTAAATACAATGCATTCAAGAGCAGGAGCACAAGTACCATTTTCTTCAATTAATTTTGGTACAGATGTTTCACCAGAGGGTAGAATGGTTGTAAAAAATTATTTACTTGCAGTAGATGCAGGGCTTGGACATGGAGAAACTCCTATATTCCCAATTTCGATTTTTAAAGTAAAAGAGGGAATTAATTATAATCCAGAAGATAGAAACTATGATTTATTTAGATTGTCATGTGAAGTTTCAGCAAAAAGATTATTTCCAAACTTTTCATTTATTGATGCTCCATATAACTTAGAGTATTATAAACCAGGCGATTATACAACGGAAGTAGGATATATGGGATGCCGTACAAGAGTTTTAGCTAATCATGTTGATCCAGATAAATCTGTAACACCTGGTAGAGGTAATTTATCATTTACGACTGTTAATTTACCAAGATTAGGTATTAAACATGGTATAGTTTCAAATGAAAAGACTGATATGGAAGGTTTTTATCAAGAACTTGGAGAATTAATGGATTTAGTAAAAGATCAATTATTAGAAAGATTTGAAATTCAATGCAGTAAAAAGGTATATAATTTCCCATTCTTACTTGGAGCAGGTGTATGGCTTGATAGTGAAAAATTAAAACCAGGTGATAAACTTAGAAAAGTATTAAAGCATGGTACTTTAAGTATTGGTTTCATAGGTCTTGCAGAGTGCTTAAAAGCATTAATTGGAAAACATCATGGTGAAAGTGAAGAGGCTCAAAAATTAGGAATTGAAATTATTACATTTATGCGTAAAAAATGTGATGAATATACTGAAAAATATAATTTAAACTTTACTTGTCTTGCAACACCTGCAGAAGGATTATCTGGAAGATTTGTTAAAATAGATAAGGCTGTATATGGAAAACTAAAAGGCATAACAGATAGAGATTATTATACTAATTCTTTTCATGTACCGGTTTATTATAATATATCAATTGTTGATAAAATTAAAACAGAAGCACCATATCATGCACTTACAAATGCAGGACATATTAGTTATATTGAACTTGATGGTGATACAACTAATAATATAGATGTATTTGAAAAAGTAGTTAGAACAATGAAAGAAGCAGGTATTGGATACGGAGCTATTAACCACCCAGTTGATAGGGATCCAGTATGTGGTTACGTTGGAGTTATTGGTGATGTTTGCCCAGGATGTGGAAGACGTGAATTTGAAGCTGTAAATGTTGATGATATAAAAGATAATTTTAATGATTAGGAGGTATTTTTATGAAAGAGAAAAAAGTTGGAGAAGGAGTAGGATTTGAAAGAATCAGAAGAATCACAGGATATTTAGTTGGTACTACTGAAAGATTTAATGATGGTAAGAAGGCTGAAGAAAGAGATCGTGTTAAACACGGAAAACAAGGATTAGTTAAAGACTGTGGTTGTTAGATATGAATATTAGACTTGCACGTGAAATTCAACCAGATAGTATTGTAGATGGAGAAGGATTAAGGACAGTTATTTGGACACAAGGTTGTTCTCATAACTGTCTTGGATGCCATAATCCATCAACACATGATTTCAATGGTGGATTTTTAAAAGATGTAGAAGAATTAAAAAATGAAATAAGAAACCTAAAATTACAAGATGGCATTACTTTGTCAGGAGGAGATCCCTTCTTCCAAGTAGATGCAACACTTGAGGTAGCAAAATTTTGTAAATCGATAGGACTTAATGTATGGTGTTATACAGGATTTACTTTTGAAAGACTTGTTAATTTAGGAAAAATAAATGATAAAATATACCATTTACTTGAAAATATAGATGTTTTAGTTGATGGTAAATTTATGCTAGAATTAAAATCTTATGATTGTATGTATAGAGGTTCAACTAACCAGAGACTTATTGATGTAAATAAGAGTTTAAAAGAAGGAAAAGTAGTTGAATATAAAAAATATAATAGTAAGATAAAATTGGATTTAAAACCAAAAAGACCATTATTTGTATAAAGGTGACTGTGTCATCTTTTTCTTTTATAATAATTACATAATATTTTATTAAGTATTAAAAGTTAAATTTTGTTTGTAAAGAATATACTTATACTATAAAAAATAAACAAAATATATTTAAAAAATGTATTTCAATGATATTAAATATACATTAAATTTAAAAATAATGTGTAAATATTAGAAAAACTAATAATAAAAATACAATATAATGTAAAAAATTATATTTTAATCTTTATCTAGTATATATATTTCTAAAAATATATAAGAAAAAAAGGTATTTTATTTATTACATACCTTTTTTTCTTTAATTTTATTAATTAAATCATCTTCATTATTACCAATAATTGGTATATTATTTAAAATAATAAATGGTTTTGTTCTACCAATTCCACAAAAGTTTTGACATCCAATTTTTATATCACAATTTTTATCTATTTCTTTTATTATTTTAATAAGTTTTTTGGAGTCAACGGCCTTACATTTATCACATATACGGTATTCATTTTGCATATTAAAATATTACCTTGACTTTATCTCCTTGTGCTAAAAGGCATGCATTAGCATCATCTGTATCTAAATGTAACTCTAATGTGGCATCTTCACTTGCCTTTAAATAAACATTATCTAAAGTAGAACCTTTTTCACCATCAATTTTAATTGATACAGTGCTATTATTTTTTAGGCCCAATTTTTCTAACTCATCAAAAGTGATGTGAATATGACGAGTTGCAATAATACATCCTTCATCAAGTTCTATAGTTGCATTTGGTCCAATGATGGTGATTTTTTCACTTCCTTCTAAATCCCCAGAATTTCTGACAGGCGGGTTAACACCTAATTTAAAAGAGTCCGTTTTACTTACTTCAACTTGATTATAACTCCTTACAGGACCAAGTATACGAACATTATCAATTTGCCCTTTTGGACCCTTAATAGAAACAGTTTGCTTACTTGCAAATTGACCCTTTTGTGATAATTCTTTTTGAATTTCTAATTCAAAATTTTTTCCAAATAATAAATCCAATGTTTCCTTCTTTAGGTGAACATGTCTATTTGATATTCCAACATTTATTTCCATAAATTTATCCTCCTTCAAAATTATATCACAAACGCTAATGCTTGTCATAAATAAGATGAAATATAATAATATTTATTGAAAGGATGATTTTATGAATAATGCTTATTATAATAATAATGCTTTTCCTGGAAATCCAATATATTCAGGTAAAATACCAACTCCTAACCAGGAAATGGCTCCTAATTACAATATGAGTAATAATAATCAAATTGATATGCCTATGGAACAATCATATATTGAGAATATACTTAGATTAAATAAAGGAAAACAAGTAAGGGTACATATGACTTTTCCTGACTCTAATGAATTTAGAGATAGAGAATTTACGGGTATAATTGAACAATCTGGAAGAGATCATATTATACTTAGTGAACCGTCAACAGGTAAGTGGCAATTATTATTAATGATTTATGTTGACTTTATAACTTTTGATGAGAAAATAAATTATAGTCCAGAATTTATTCCAAATAATTAAAATATATGCTATAATGTATATGGTGATAGTAGATGTGTTTAGTAATGATATGTATTAGTTTATTTATTGTTTTATGTATTATTTTTATGTATTTAATTAGTATTTATAATAGATTTCAAAATTTTATTATTAGAATAAATGAAGCAGAAGCTAATATTGATTCGACTTTAAGAAAAAGATTTGATTTACTAAATAAATCAATTGGTATTATCAAGGCTAATACTGATATTGAAGGTGATATCCTTGAAAACATTGTTAAACTTCGTTCAAGAAAATTATCTAATTTTGATTTAGATAGACAATTATATGACGCTATTAATGAATTTCACAAGATAAAAGAGGAAAATCCAAGTTTAAAGGATAGTGAGGCCTTTATTAAAATAGATTTAGGTCTTGCAGAGTCAGAGGCAGAAATAGTTGCTTCAAGAAAATATTATAATGATATTATTACAGATTATAATCATTTAGCTCGTGTTTTTCCATCTAATTTAGTTGCTGCTGTTTGTAAATATAAACAAAAGACATATTTTGATGGTAAAGACATGAATGATGATGTTATAAATGATTTTAAACTATAAAACCTAGCAAATGCTAGGTTATTTTTTGATTATATATACAATAATTAGTAATAAAATTATTCCACTTCCACCAATTATGTATTTACTAAAACTATTTTTTTCTTTAGTTATTTGTACAACATTGTCTTCATCTTCGTTAATCCTAATAACATATTCTCCTTCGGATTTAGAATAAGAATATTCAGATCTAGCATATCTTGCTAAATATTCAGGATCTTTTAATTTTTCTATTTCATTTTTTAAATCATCAGCGTTTTCCTTTAATTCTAATAATTGATTTTCTAAATTTGTTTTTTCATTTTTTAAATTTTTAATATTCATAGTATAAGTAATTAAAGTCGAAAAAAACCATATGATTGCAACAATGGATAGAGAACCAAAAACAATTAGTCTTCTTTTTGCAAGTTTCTTATTTTTCTTAGACATAATAATCACCTACTATTATAGACAATTATATCACTTGTTTTTCTTTTTTTCAATTAGTTTTAAAACTAAATTATGAATAATAAAACCTACAATAATTAATATCAGTGAATATATATGAAGAATACCATAACAAATTTTTTGTATTCCATAAAAATATGTTATGACACTAATGATTGTACAAAAAATAGTTGATATATATTTAATAATTATATTTTTATGGTGTAATAATTTATAGTTTAAATCTAAAAATAAAGAGAAAATAAGACCATATATTAATGAAAAAAAGATTAAATTAATCTGTATATTTAATTTGATCATTTAAACAATTTACTAAATAAATTTTCATCTTTATCTTTTTTATTAGGACCTTCCATATAGGTTAAACTATTTACTCTTCCTTTAATTGATACATTGCCTTGAAAAGTATCTAGTTTTACAATTTCTAGTTCTTCACCCTTAATATCAATATAACCCATATTAGTTTCCATTAAAAATTCTTCATTATCAAAACTATCTATTTTTTTTACACCACTAATAAGTAAATTTTTCCTTTCATTTATTGTTACAGCATGGCTTAAAGTAGAAAAATTTGTATCAATCTTGTCCATATATTGCTCCTTTCATTTATACATAATATGAAAGATAACTTAAATATATGCTTATTTATAAATAGTATATGAAATAACATTGCTATTTTTCTTTATATATTCTGTAGCTAGGTAATCATAGTAAGTTCCTGGTGTAATAATTCCATTTACTTTTAATATATCTATTCCTGATGCACCTAAAATAGAATCAACAAGAAGAACACAATTAGTACCTAAAACAAAATAGGTTTTAAATTTACCACTTTTAAATTTATAAAATTGAGGCTGTGTTTCTCTATATAATCTTACTGCATAAAAATCTTTTTTAGAAGGTTTTTCTTGTGCTAAGATACTAGGTATATTCCATTCATATGTATTTTCTTTTATTTTCTTTATTTTATTTCTTACAGCTTTAATTTGTTTATCAGTTAGTTTTAATCCAAAACCAAATAATGTTTTTTTACTATTCTTTTGACAAAATTCAATATATTTTTCTTTATTTGGAGTTGTAAATAAGACACCATCACCAATTGATTCAAATACTCTAATAGAGTGATAATCATAATTACCATAAGATATTATTTCATTATCAAAATATAAATCAGCATGACCCATAGCTCCAAAACCATCTTTGGTTACATGAATAAAAATCTCAATGTCAGGTTTATCATCTTTAGAAATATTTTTTTGGTTTTTATATTCAATTTCAATATCTTTATTTATTTCCTGTAAAATACTATGAGGAATTAATACACTTAGGAAAACAGGTAAAGTAATTTTAATTTTTCTTTTTAAATTATCCTTTTTATGTTTAGGTATTACTTGAAAAATAAAATCGGTAAATTGACTTATACCAAGTAAGATAAAATAAATACTTATAATAGTAATAATAGTATCTAATCTAACAAGTGGTAAAAATATGCAAGATAATCCAAATACTAAATAAAAAATAAATATTATTAATTCTATGAGTCTTCCTCTAACTTTATTCTTTTTTAAAATAATATAATTAATTAGTTTTACAGTAGCATTAAATAAAATATAAAGTCCAAAAATAATAGAAAAAATAGATAATGGAATATTTGGAATGATAACAAAAATAATAGGAATAATAGTGTTTAATAAAATTTGTATTATAATTCCTATTTTTTTCTCTTTTTGATATTTTTTTGTTATTAATTTTAATAAGTTAGATGCAGCATAAATAATAAGTATAATAGATATTAAATAAATTACTAAAAATAATAATTTAATATTTAAAGTAAGTAATAATATTCCAAGGGTAATTGATAATAAACTTATTAGAAGTGTGCTATAACAATTTAAATATTTTTTATACATAAAATCTTCCTTTTTATGTATTTATTATATAATTAAATATCTTATTTTACAAGGAATAATTATTCTACTTCTTTAATGGTAGGAAGTAAATCATCTAAATCATAATCTTCATATGGTTCTGTACCTTTTATGTAATAAAACATTCTTTTATTTTTACTATTTGATGGTTCACCACTTATAGGATCAACAAGCATACCAACTACATTAGATGGCATTTCATACCATGTACTTTTGGAATCTTTTAGACTATTTTCCATTGCATCAATCCACATATTTTTGATCGCAAGCCCGTCAGCAGGAATAGTTGGTTTATTGTCATCATATCCAACCCATGCGCCAATAATTAAATCTTTATTATAACCAAAAATAAGATGATCAGTATCAGTTGTACCTGTTTTGACAGCATATTTTCTACTCATTTTTCCGGCTATGACAGCACATGTAGGGTAAGTATAATCAATAAATTCACTTGCATATGTACTTGTTAGTAATTCATTCATAATATAAACTAAACTCTTATTTAAAATATTATCAGGTTCTTCATTAAATTCATATAAAACATTACCATCCATATCATCAACTTTCGTAATTAAATGAGGGGTAACTTTATAACCTTCATTAGCAAAAGTGGCATATGCGTTTAACATTTCAATTAAATTTATATCTTGAGATCCAAGTGCAAGAGATGGAACGGGCTCTAATTTAGCCGTAATTCCTAATCTTTTAGCCATATCAACAAGAGCATCTTCACCTAAAAATAAATGTGTTTTAACGGCATATATATTATCTGATAGGGCAATAGCAGCAGCCATAGTAATGGGTTTATTAGGGTATTTATCACCATAGTTTTGGGGACTATATGTTTTGTCTTCACTAAAAGTAAAAGTCGTTTTAGCACTTTTAAAAGTTGTTGATGCTGTAAAACCATTTTCAAGTGCAGCATAGTATAGTAGTGGTTTCATTGTAGAGCCTACAGGACGTTTTGCAGATGTAGCACGATTAAACTGACTAGTCGCATAATCTCTACCACCAATGAGTCCTAATATTTCTCCATTACTTGGGTTCATAGCCACACTTGCAACTTGTATATCTTGATTATTTTTTAAATTGTTAATCATACTTTCTTCCATATTTTTTTGAATATTATAGTCATAAGTTGTATATATTTTAAGTCCACCTGTTTTAAGAAGTGAAGAAGGTATGCTTTTAATACTTTGTAGTTCATCATAAACGGCATCTTCAAAATATTTTTGTGTAATTAGTGATGTAGAATCTTTTTTACCGTGATAAACTAATTCTTCATTATATGCTTTATCCATTTCTTCTTTAGTTATGTAGTTGTTATTTACCATTGCTTCTAGAATTAAATATTGTCTGTCTTTAGCAGCCTTTTCATCAATAAAAGGAGAATACCTAGATGGCCATTTAGGTATACCTGCTAGCATAGAAGCTTCGGCTAGTGTTAAATCAGACGCACTTTTATTAAAATAGTATTTAGAAGCATTTTCGATACCAAAAACTCCACCATAATTAATCGTATTTAAATAACCTTCTAGTATTTCGTCTTTGGAATAGTGAGCCTCTAATCTAACTGTAAGCTTTGCTTCTTCAATTTTTCTTTCCCACGTTTTTCCAAAATCTAAAAATAAGTTTTTAGCGTATTGTTGAGTAATTGTTGATGCTCCTTGTAGGTTTTGTCTATTAATCGCATTTATATATAGCGATTTTATAATTCTAAGAAAATCAAAACCTTGATGTTTATAAAAATTTTTATCCTCAATTGCAATTGTTGCATTAATCAAATCATCAGATATTTTTTCTAAATTAATCCAATCATCATTGGAACCAGAAAATAAATTATTGTTTTTGTCATATAAATAATAACTATTTGCAATACTAATATTAAGTTTTGGTTTCATTACAGCATAAAAACATATACAAATGTAACAAATAAGTATTATAATATAAAAGGATATAGATAATTTCCATAATAATTTTAAAAATTTCATACTAATCCTCCAATCTAAATATTATTATTGGTTAATTTTGGAATAGTATGTGTTAAATTTAAAAAAAATAAAAATCATGGTCATATGAAAAATGATGCGGTAAATAAGCGTATATACTTTACATCAGCAGAAATATATTGTCTTATTTCAATTGGTGATTATTATTCGATTTTGGGAGATTATGAGAATGCGACTCTGTACATGGAGATACTGTATGAATATTTTGTTGCCAATAGTGAACAGAATATTTTGTATGGGTCAGAAGGTGTGTTTCGTGTGTTGATAGTTAAGTATTCAAGTTTACTTGGCAATATTGGACAATATGAGCTGTCAAATAGTCTGGCAGACATGTCTGCCAGACTTCAGCTACAACTATACAGACCACAAAAAATATGGTGGCATAAGTATAATAATATATGGAATGATAACTTAAAGGAAAATGATAAAGAAAAATACAATTCCATTTTAAATGAATGTGCAATTCTTTGTCAGATATATGATAGTGAGCAGACAGCAAAAGTTTTTTCAGAAAAGTTTTAGGGATAATGTTATTTTGTAGAATTAGAAGCTGAATTATCCCCAGTAACTTCATCGTGCAAAATTGATATGAAACCATAGTGATATGCACATGAATCTGAATTAATTACAGTAAAACTATTACATAATGAACAGATAATTATGCACATGGAGAGAGGTATCAACAGTTTTTTTAAAATAGACTTGCTTTGGTTATTCATATGTTCAATCCTTTCTTTTCATTTCATTTATTTTACCAATATAAGACATTGAATACTACTCCCCTTTTCAGGTAAATAATTTATACCTGAAAAGGGGAGTAGTAGAAAGCCCGCATTAATGATATAAATAACATGTATATATATTACGTCTTTACCAACATGGAAGGAGAATACAGCATGAGAAAAGTAATTAGCAAGATTTTAGGCGGAACATTGTTTTTTTGTATGACTATGCCAACAATATTGGCATTAGCTTCTGAGGATTCTTCGGGATTGAAGCTTCAGGAAAATGGTTATGAACAATCAGAACTGATAAATGATGCAACGACAATTGAAAATGTTGATTGGTATATTGGCCGTGAGGGAGATGTTCCTATAAGCTTTGAGAAAAATGGAGACGTTGTAACATATCAATATAATGAGAATCTTCAAAGGACTAGTAAATCTATCAATGATATGCAGATTGCAACATATACATACATTGGAATAAATGTTGCCTCTGAAAAAACAGCGCAATATGAAATAAACTATGTTTATGAACAAAATGAAAAAGAAATTTATCCGTATGGTTTTTCATATAATGGAGAAAGTTACTTCTATGGATATGATGGAAACTGTATTAGATACATATATAATATGGAACATGCCATTGTTGCGGAATATGTATATGGCGCCCATTTGGATTTGATTGGTGTCTATAACTATGATGAAAACGGAGAACTGATTACGGAAGCAGGCAACTATGTTGGAGATATCAATTCCATAAGAGGATATGGAA
>ERZ825896.320-NODE-320-length-64960-cov-12.279131_pt1 | contig 64960 bp, 58 predicted proteins | sample MGYA00519858_ERZ825896 | MGnify/ENA primary metagenome ERZ825896 (study PRJEB31778, sample SAMEA3449214) | human gut metagenome | biome: human gut; feature: human-associated habitat; material: faeces | place: United Kingdom | collected 2010/2012 ... | reverse complement strand
TCCGATACATGGTGAAGTCCTCCTTTCTGAGGAGATAAATCCGTTTGTCAGCCCATATCGGCGGCAAGAGTCTGGTCGATGAGCTTCTGCAGCGTTTCCATCTGCGCCTTGCTGGTGACGGCGCCCACGATGGGATCGCCCACGATGTTGCCGCTGCGGTCAACCACATAGGTGGTGGGGTAAGCGAAGATGTTTGCGGTGAACATGCCGGCCTCGCTGTCGGAAGCGAAGTACACATTCTGATAGGTCGCGCCCTTCTTCATCAGCACATCCTTTGCATCAGAGATCGCCGCTTCGTCGCCATCCAATGTGAAGGAGTTGATGCCGATGAGAGAGCCGCCCTTTTCGGCAAGCTCCTTGCTCAGCGCTTCCAGTTCGCCCAGCTCACCCACGCACGGGCCGCAGGTGGTGAACCAGAAGTTGACAACCGTAACGGCGCTGCCGGAAAAAAGCTCGTCGCTCGTCACATCGTTCCCGTCCAGATCCTTGCCCACAAAGGAGGGGAATTTCTGCATGCTGCCGTTATCGGGGAGCATGCTGGTGTCGCCGGAGATGTTCATGCTGCCGTCCGCGGGCACGCTCATGGCGCCGTCAAGGGATTCCTGCGCCGCCTCGGGGTACTTTTTCTCGATCATGGTGAGCTTGCTTTCAATGTCGCGGATCTTTTCCGCCTCGCCGCGGATCAGCTTCAGCTCGTCCGCCGTAAACTGGTCCTTGGCGGATTCGATGGTGTCCAGCAGGAAGTCACCGTAGTTTTTGCCGTCCTCCTGCATGGTCATGCTCTTGTCGGCCGCCATGAAAACCTTTTCCCAAAGCGCGGTGTTTTCCGAGAGGATCGCGTTTTCCTGCGCCATCAGCTCCTTGTGCATGGCGACAGCTTCCTCGGCGTTTTTGGGCTCTCCGGTCATGGCGTCGCCGCTGCCTGTCTCACCCTTTGCGCCGCACGCGGCCAGAGACAGCACCATCATCACTGCCAGCAGCAGCGCAATACTTTTCTTGACGTTCATTTTGTTTCCTCCGTTTTTTGTTTTATTTGATTTACGTTGTTTGTACCCGGTATATTCTGCTCGCCCGTTCCGAAGCCGAAGCGGAAGCTCACGGCGTTTGTGGGACAGGCGCGGACACACATTCCGCAGCGGATGCACTCGGTATGGTTGGGCGTCTTCGTCACATCCACATCCATCTTGCAGGCTCTGGCGCATTTCCCGCAGGATACGCATTTGTTCCCATCTACCTTCATCTGGAAAAGCGATACCTTGTTCAGCAAGGCGTAGAACGCGCCCAGCGGGCAGAGCCATTTGCAGAACGGGCGGTAAAAGAGCACGCTCAGCACGACTACCGAAATCAGCACGCAGAGCTTCCATGTGAACAGCTTTCCCAGCGCCGCCCGAATGCCGGCATTGGCAAGAGACAGCGGGATCGCCCCCTCCAGCACGCCCTGCGGGCAGAGATACTTGCAGAAGTAAGGATCGCCCATTCCCACGTCGTTCACAAGGAACGCCGGCAGCAGAATGACCATGACCAGCAAAACGGCGTATTTGAGATATGTCAGCGGCTTGAGCTTTTTTGTGGAGAGCTTTTTCGTCGGGATCTTGTGCAGCAGCTCCTGAAACCATCCGAAGGGACACAAAAAGCCGCAGATCAATCGGCCGAGCAAAACGCCGAGCAGGATGAGGATTCCTGTGATATAATAAGAGAAGCTGAACTTTGACGACCCCACCACCGCCTGAAACGCCCCGACGGGGCACGCGCCGGAGGCGGCCGGGCAGGAGTAGCAATTCAGCCCCGGCACGCAGACGGTTTTCCCCGCGCCCTGATACAGGCTGCCCTTGAGGAAGTTGGGCAGGTGCAGGTTTGTCAGCAGCGTTGCCCCCGCCTGTATCCAGCCCCGGAAGCGGGCCAGAAGCTGCGAGACGCTCAAATTCTTTTTACCCAATACCTACACACTCCAGACATAGTTTGATTGCTTTGCTCAGCACCGCCGCCGATTCGCCGCGCCAGACGCCGAAGCACACCATGGCAACGCCGGCAAGCAGCAGGAAAACCTGCAAGGCCGCTTTTTCTCTGTGGCTCATGAACAACTCTCCTTCCGTTTTCTGCCCCTATCATAGCGCAGGGCAGTTAAATTCCCCGTTAAGAATCAAAACTTAACACAAATCTTATCCATTCCTGATATTATTAGATCAAACGAAAAAGAAACAGGAGGCTTTTGATGCACCTTTTGGTAATTGAGGATGAGCGCGCGCTGTGCGAAACCATTGTGCGCAGCCTGCGGCGGCTGGCGTACAGCGTGGATTACTGCTTTGACGGAGAAAAAGCGCTGGAGCTGCTCGGCACGGAGCGGTACGATCTGGTGCTGCTGGATCTGAATCTGCCGGGGAAGGACGGCATGACGGTGCTGCGCACCCTGCGGCAGGCAGACTGGGAGACGAAGGTGCTGATCCTCTCCGCCCGCGGAGAGGTGGAGGATAAGGTCGAGGGGCTGGACGCGGGGGCCAACGACTATCTGGCAAAGCCCTTTCATCTCGCGGAGCTGGAGGCGCGCATCCGCAGTCTTACGCTGCGGCAGTTTACGCAGCGGGATGTGATATTGACCTGCGGGGCGCTGAGCTTTGATACGCGCTCGCGCACCGCCGCCGTCAACGGGCAGACCTTGACGCTCACCCGCAAGGAGACGGGGATTTTGGAATATCTGATGGTGCATCAGGGCCGGCCGGTGAGTCAGGAAGAGCTGATGGATCACGTCTGGGACAACAGCGTGGACAATTTCAGCAACTCCATCCGGGTGCATATCTCCGCTCTGCGCAAAAAGCTGCGCGCCGCGCTGGGCTGCGACCCCATCCGCAACCGCATCGGCGAGGGGTATCTGATGGGAGGGGAGGACGCATGAAGCGGCTTTCTTTGCAGTGGCGCATCACGCTGCTGACCGTGCTGCTCATCGGCGCAGCCTGCGTTTCCATGAAGCTGCTGCTCTGCGCCTCCGGGCTGCACTATATGGACTCCATCGGTAGCTTCATTCAGGATTATGGCAGCGCCGCCGTGGAAGGCGATCCGGCGTTTTTCGATCCGGAGCTTGCTGGAATGAACGAGGATGTGACCATTGTCATACACGGCGCGAAGACGTCTTTCTGCACAACGAACTGGTATATCACGGCGGCGGTGACGGTGCTGAGCGGCGTTTTGGCGTATTTCGTCAGCGGCCGCGCGCTCAAGCCCCTGCGCAGCTTTGCCTCGCAGGTGGAGAAGGTGCAGCTGAACAATCTCGCGGATATGAAGATCGACGAGGACGTGCTGCCGGAGTTCCGGCAGTTCAGCCGCTCCTTCAACCAGATGCTGGAGCGGCTGAACAATGCCTTTGCCGCGCAGCGGCAGTTTACCGGCAACGCCGCCCACGAGCTGCGCACGCCGCTGGCGCTGATGCAGGCGCAGCTGGAGCTATTTTCCGCGGAGCATCCAGACATGCTACCGGAGACGGCGAAATTCCTCACGCTTTTGCGGGAGCAGACGGAGAGGCTGACGCAGATGACCAAGACGCTGCTGGAGATGAGCAATTTGCAGCAGGTGGCGCGGAACGAGCAGATCCAGCTCGCGCCGATGATCGAGGAGATCTTCACAGATCTCGCGCCGCTGGCGGAGAAGAAAGGCATCGCGCTCGAACGGGAGGGCGACGGCGTTATGATCGGGAGCGACGCGCTGATCTACCGAATGCTTTTCAATCTGACGGAAAACGCCGTCAAGTACAACCGCCCCGATGGGTCGGTGCGCATTTCCGTGGCACAGGAGGACAAAATGCTGCACATCCGCGTAGCGGATACCGGCAGCGGCATCCCGGAGGAATTCCGGCGGAGCATCTTCCAGCCCTTCTTCCGCGTGGACAAATCCCGCAGCCGTGAATACGGCGGCGTGGGTCTCGGGCTTTCGCTGGTGTGGGAAATTGCCGGTCTGCACGGCGGCTCTGTTCGGGTGGAGGAAAGCTCGGAGCGCGGCACCGTCTTTGCCGTGGAGCTTCCGGCACAATAAAAAAACGCAAACCGGCGGCGAGGAGAGTTCGTTCTCCCGCCGCCGGTTTTCTTTTTTGCCGCGGTTTACGGCGTTTTTGTCTTTTCTTCGGTCTTTTTTCTGTTTATGAGTCTGTCGCAGCAAACCGTCATGCCGGGCAGGATCAGAAGGATCAGCAGCATGGCGACAAGCGCGCCAATGGACAGCGTGGTGCTCACATCGGAGATCATCGGCGAGGATACAAGGATCCCGAGCGCGGCAAGCACCAGCACAAGGATGGAGCCGGAGGTCATGATGGTGTGGATGGAGCCTTCGTACGCCGCGCGCAGCGCGTCGGTCACGTCCATGGTTTTTCGACTGTCCATATAGAAATTACAGAACACAATGCCGTAGTCGATCGTTGCGCCCATGAGAATACTCTGTACGATCAGCAGCGCAAGGTAATAGATCGAGCCGCTGTAGGCTCCGATGACCGTTACGGTGATAAATACGCCGCACTGCACGAGAAGCGTGAGGATCAGCGGAAGGATCGGATGGCGGAACGCGATGAGCACAACAAGAAATACGGAGATCGCGGTGATCAGGGAGATCATCCGGTATTCGCTGTCAAAGGCGCGGTCCATCTCACTGACCATAACGGAGTTGCCCACCAGATAGTATTCACTGAGATTTTCCCGGCAGAGCGTATCGATACGGGTTACATAGTCCGACGTTTCCGGAGACTCGTCCGGGTAATCGGAGGTGACGACCATTCTTGCGTAGGCTTTGCCCCTCATCTGCGCGACGGCGTCCTCCAGCTCCGTCTTGCCGTCGAGGATCTCCTTTTTTGTTTCTCCGTCGAAATACTCCGCAAAGCGCCCGTCGTTCATCATTTTGTCGCAGAGCAGATCAAAGAGCTCCACAATCGTCATTTTTTCCGTGGGATCGGCGTCATTCACGCCTCCGTAAAGGAGATAAAGGATCTCCGTCTCGTTTTCGGTCACCTCGTCCGTCAGAGAGGAAAGGAGCGCGGTCATTTCGCCGGCGGTGTAAGCTTTTTCCGAAACGACGGCCTCAATCAGCGTATGACCCTGCCGAAGCTCCTCTGCGGTTTTTTCATCGATCTGCTTTGCAAGCTCTGCGTCGCCGAGCACGTCCGTTGCGGCAAAGGCTACGAACGAGCGCGGAGAGATCGTCCAGGAGTCCGTACCGCCGTTTTCCCCCATACGGAGGATATACAGCTGTTCCGTCTGCGCCGGATCCATGCCCAGGAATGAGGCAAGTCTTGCGGAGGTGAACGCCGTTCCGTTTATCGAGGCGTTCAGAATCGCCTGCAAAAACTGAATGCGGCCGAGCGTGGAGGCGTCCATCATTCCGCTCACAAGAGGATCGGACAGAGCAAAGTCGGTAAACGCCTTCAACGACATTGTTTTTTGGCTGATATCCCTGCCGAAGTACAGGCGGAATGCCGTCGTAATCGTATCCGTGTCCGTGTCGAACAGCTGTGCCAGCGTCCCGGCGTCAAGCGGTGTGCCGGAAACCGCGAGCTGCGCGATGGAATCCAGCCGGCGAAGCTGCGCCGCCTGCTCCTCGGAAAAAGCTCCGGCGTAGGCCGTGTCCGTCAGCACGGAGTTGACGAGAAAAGCGGAGAAATCGGCAAGAGCCACCGTTTTCTGCCCTGCCAGCACAAGCGCGAATATCTGGCAGACCTGCGCGGTATCCATCCCGAACACGGAGGCAAGGGAAGAAGCGTCCAGCGCCTGCCCGGAAACAGCGAGCTGTACGAGCTGGTTCATCTGCTGCAAGCCGGCGTTGTCGGGCGCCTGTGTCAGCGCGGCGGAAAGAAAGTCCGGAAGCGTCATTGCCTCCGTGCCGCTCATCAGATAAAGCCCCGCGACATTCTCCGTGGTCATCCCCGTCACGCCCGCCATGGTTTCCGCGTCCAACGCCTGCCCGGAAACGGCAAGATTCACAAGCTGCTCCGTTTGGGCGAGCTGCGCCTGCTGCTCGGCGGGAGCGTTGGCCTTCAGCAGCGGGAGAAAGTCGGTAAGCGTCATCGTCATGGCGGCAGCCTCCTTCTGGAACGCGGGATCGGCGGAAAAGTAGAGGCTGTACAGCTTGGAAACGCTTTCCGCGTCCATCCCCAGCGTCTGCGCCATCTGGTCGGGGGTCAGCCCCTGCCCGGACACGGCAAGCTGCACCAGCGCGTCCATCGTCTGCGCCTGCGCCTTGGCGGCATCGTCAAAATATGAGCTGAACAGCGCATCCTGCAGCAGGCTGCCGCACAAAAACGAACTGAATTCGGGCAGACTCATAGTTTGCGCGCTGACGTCGCCCGCGTTATCGAGAATAAACACGGTATTCACCGTGCTCTCGTCCGCCCCGATCAGCGCGGCCAGATCGGCCGCGCTGCGCGCCGCCAGAACGGTATTGGTATTCGTATAGGTTTGCAGCTGCCGGAGGGAAGCAATTGCCGAGGCACTTACCATCGAGCCGTAGGTTTCGTTTGCCGCCACGGAATTGAGCACATAATCCACAAAGACCGGCAGCGTCATTGTGCCGCTGTCTGCAACGCCGTTTTGGATCGTATAGTAGAGATAGAGCTTCTCGACACGCTCCCGGTCTATGCCGAAGAGCTCCGCCATTTCGTCAACGGAAATCGCGGTGGTCAGGCGCGTGCGGTCGGCAAGCGTTCGGAACTGCTCCGCGTTGTCCCGCAGCGCGGCGTCAAGGTGCTTGCCGATGGTTTTGTCCGGAAGAACGGTGTCGGTAATAAAATTAATAAAGTCAGACGCCGTTATCACGGGCATTTTCCCGTCCTCCGCGATGAAATAGAGCATACGGAGGAGGTTATCGCCGATGGGCTCCGCATCGGCGCTCAATTCAGCGACGGCCTTGCCCATGTCCTCGGCGGTCATCTCCTTGCCGAGCGTGTTGGCATAGCCGAGAATATCGGAAACCCGCTCGTCCTTTTCCAGTTCGGAGATGACGCTGTCGATTTTCGCTTCGTCCTCGTTGCGGTAAACCACCGCAACGGTGTTCTTCTTCGGGAACACATTCGCCAGCGGGTCGTCGTTTTCCTCCGTGAAGACGATCTGCGTATAGCCCTGCAATATAAAAGAAGCGATAAAAAGCGCGGCAAAAACGGCGGGCATGGCGTATCTCGTCTTATAGCTGAGCTTTGAGAAGCGCGCCATCGGAACATGCGGCGATTTTTTTCTCGTCTTTTCCAGCAGCGGGTCCATTGCAAGGATCATCGCGGGGAGGACGGTAAAGGCGCAGAGCATGCTGATGAATACGCCCTTAGCCAGCACGATGCCGAGCTCCGGCCCGAGCTTGAAGCTCAAAAACACGAGCGCCAGCAATCCCACGACCGTGGTAAGCGAGCTGGAGGCGATGGAGGAAACCGAACCGGCGAGCGCCGTTTTCATGGCAGAAACCTTGTCGCTGTGCGTGACCTTTTCCTGCCGGTAGCGATTCATCAAAATGATGGAATAGTCCATGGAGAGCACGAGCTGCAAAATGGGCCCGACCGTTGCGGTCATCTCATCGACGTACGGAAACAGGATGTTCGTTCCCATGTTGAGCACGACGGCGATGCCGATGGTGACGAGAAACAGCACGGGGTCCAGCCATGAATCGGACATGACCAGCAAAATGATAACGGCGAGCGTCAGCGCAAGAACGACGACCCAGAGCGGAAGCTCCGTTGCCGGGACATCGTTATTCTCATACGCCATCGTATAGCCGGAGAAGCCCTCTTCGATAGCGGCTTCGATCGCGTGCTCCTCGTCGGTGTCGTAATCGTACCGGCTGTTCACGACGAAGAGCGTGTGATTGTCCTTATTGTATTCCTCGCTGCCGGCTTCGTACGCGACGCCGCTTACGTTCGGTATAGCTTCCAGCTGCGCTTTGATTTCGGGTATCTGATCGGCGGTCAGATCATCGAACATCACGCGGATCGACGCCGTCTCGTCGGACTCGGGGAAGACGTCCTCCATAATGGAAAGCCCCTGCTTCATTTCGGAGCTGTCCGCGAGATATTTTGTCCGATCCCGGTTGATCGGAACACGCAGCGCGAGAACGGCACAAACTGCCGTCAGCGCAAGCATGACGGCAGTGAGAACGCGGCGGCGGTTTATAAGAAACTCTGCAAGCTTTTTCATGGCGCATTACCCTTCTTGACTTTTTCCGTTTGTTTCATTATGATGAACACATGTTGATTATTCAACCGACAGTTCTTTCGGTATGGAATAAAAATCAACACACCGTTGGGAAATGTTGAGGGTTCAAAAAAAATTCATTTTTAGGAGGCTGCCATGGAGAAAAAAGAGGATCGCCGCATTGCGATGACAAAGCGTCTGCTGAAGGCCGCGCTGATCGAGCTGCTGAAGGAACAGGACATATACCACATTTCCATTCGGGAGCTATGTGAAAGAGCCGACGTGAACCGAACGACATTCTATAAGTATTACGGAAGTCAGTTCGATCTGCTGACCGATATGGAAAAGGATATGCTGGACTTTATCGCAAAAGCCATCGAGCGCCATGAAACCGAACCGGAGAAAATCATCACCGCCGCCTGCCGGTATCTGGAGGAGAATCTGGAATTTGCCCGCCTGATCATCAACAACAACGTTGACCCGGCATTCGCCCACAAGCTGTTTGCCATGGACAGCCTGAAGGAAAGCGCGCGCAAAATGCTCTCCGGCAGCAACAGTGAAGCGGAGCTTGCGTATGTCTATAACTTTCTGACCTTCGGCGCTTTCCGCATGGTGTGCGTCTGGCTGAACAAGGAGGAGCGGGAGCCGCCCGATCTTTTTGCCGCGTTTCTCTGCCGGGTGCTGTACAGCAGATTCTGATTCTTCCGCTTTTGAAAGCGGCCCGCTGTCCTGCCCGCACGGAGCGAGAAAGGCGCGGCGGGCTTTAATGTGCTTTGTCTGGGGCTGATGGCATCCCTAAGACCTGCGCCTATGTCTGGACGGTGCTGATCGGATATTCCGCCATGAAAAAAAAGTGCGGCTGACCGAGCCCGGATCTTCTGCCGGCGGGCGCGGGCTCTGCGAGGCTTTTTGAAAAAATGAGCCGCCGCGTCATGCTTTGTATGACGCGGCGGCTCGTTCCCCAACAATTTAACTATATAGTGCCCGGCGGCAACAGTCAAGAGGAATTGCGTGATCGCCGGCAATTTCATTGTGATGCACAATGCGGGTCTGGCTTTTTCTCCGATCCCGTCACTTGTTTCCATCGGCGGTCTCTGGTATCATGAAAGTACAAAAAGGAGGCTAAATGATGCCCCCCGGACCGCTGGAGTCTGGGGAAAATGACACCGAAAAACGCGTGAAAGGATCTCCGACAGCATCCGCCGTATGCGGAAAGCCCCCGGCGAAGCGGGGCAGAAAAGCGAAGAAGGGAGAAGATTCGCACGGGGAAGCAGCGGTGTCATGAATTTGAAGAAAGGAGGTAACCAGGATGTTAGATATTAAGAGTGAAAGATAGCCCTTGACTGCGAATCTTCTGTAACGCAGTCAGGGGCTATCTTTTTTTTGCGCTGAACCGTGAGTCTGCGCCGATGCGGAAAAATCACGGGAAGGCTGCCGATACCGGCCGCACGATCTCTCACCGCGGAACGAGAGAGTACACCAGCGCGCCGGTCACGTTAACGCTCTCGGCGCTTTCGTTTTCCGACAGGGCGTTGAATGTCTCAGGGTTTTTTACATACAAGCGATACGTTCCCGCCGGAATTTCCTCAATCAGCAGCAGGGATGAACCCCCTTGCTTTTCCTGAAAAAACGCCGTGCCGTCCTCGGAACGGATACCGTATTCCAATGCCTGCCCGTTTCTCGCCCATGTGATGGAGAGCCATAAGGACGAGTCGTTTTCCTCCATAACGATCTCAAACGGGGATACGATCTCCCCGCCCGGGGCAAGATCGGAAAACGAAATGCCGTCCTGCCATTCCATATCGTCCGGAGCGTTTTCCCGCTCTCTGACGTTTCCGCCGCTCTCATAGGCTCGGGGATCGTTCGGCTCTTGCGCAATACGGATGCGATAGACCGTATGGATCCGCCCCGGATCGGTTTCAAGGATCCTGCCGTCGTATGTGATCTCGATCACGTCTCCCACCTGCAGCGCGGGGGACGGCTCCATGTTCTCCATGGGAACCTCCAGCAGAGCCGCGCTGTTGATCGCCCAGCCGGCTTCCGGTTTTACAAGGAAATACCCGTCGCGGATCTCAAGGATCTCCGCTTCAAAGGTGATGCTGTCCGGGGAATTTTCGTCGGAACTACGGCCGCGAATCTCCGCATTTTCCACTGTCAAATATGCGGTAATGTCCTCGTCGGTCGTGTTCTGCGCTTTCACACCCACCCTGAGCCAGATTCTCTTATCCGCGCCAAATTCCGCGGGCATTCCTTGGGTGAGATAAACCGCCGTATAGCCGGTCTCCATGGTTTCCTCCACAGGGGCTAAAAGGACTTCCGTGTCCCCCAGCCCGCCGTTGAGCCATATTCTGACCGTATTTTTTGTCGCACGAAACTCTTCCTCGGAGTATACGAACCTCTCCTGGGTTCCCGCCGGAACAATGATTCGGAACGTATATCGTTCCGGCTTCGGCCTTGTCAGGAGGCAGACCGCAGCAATTCCGCAGACGATGACGATCAACAGGATTCCCCGCAAAACGGGCTTTTTACCGCTTGTCATGGCTTTTACACACTCCTTTTTCTTTTTTGGGATAAACAAGCGTCGATTAACAAGGGCACGCACGTCGGACAGCCAGCCTTTTCGGTGCTTTTTGCCCTTTTCTCCTTGGCGGGCGACAGCCCGCCTGCGTCCAAAAGAACAAAAATCCCTCGAAAATCCAAGGCTGTCCGATGCGAAGCAGTTCTGCCGGAGCAGAAATGCTCGCAGACAAGGAAAAGGCCGCAGAGAATACTTTGTGTATTCTCAAGGGCTTTGACGCAGTATGAGGGCATTTCCGCCCGGCAGAACCGCGTGTGCCCTTGTCAATCGACGCAAGTCTCCTTTCTCACAAAACAGACGAGCGCGACATTCTGCCGGAAAGCTCCGCACGCTTTCCCGCATCAGGTTTTTGCCGCATAGGGATCCAGAAACGGCGACGGGGATTTCTTATATGTGGCAAGGCTCACGATGACCAGCGCCGCAGCGCAGGCGATGGCGCCCGGTACCGTCGCGCCGAGACCGAAGGGCAGCCCGGCGAGCTTCCAGCCGATGCAGACCGTAAAGCCCGCGATCATGCCGGAGAGGATCCCCGCCGTAGTCGCCTTCTTCCAGCAGAGAGCGGCGAACGCGGGAAGCCCCGCCGCCGCGGCGTAGAAGCTCCAGGCAAACATGAGTATCTGATAGGCGTTCTTCATGTACAGCGCGATCGCCAGCGCGCCCAGCGGCATGACGACGGCAAAGACACGGGTCAAAATCAGTTCCTTTTTCTCGGACATGTCCGGATCGAACGTTTTATAGACGTCGTGCACGCAGCTTTGCACGGATACGATCAAATAGCTGTCCGCCGTGGACATGATGACGGAGAGGATGCCGGCGAGAGCAAGCCCCGTGAGACCTACAGGCAGGATCTCAATGGCAAGCGCCGGAACGACGGCGTCGGTGGTTCCGTACATGGCGATCTTTTCCGCGCCGATGAGCTGGTGCGCGACCACGCCCATGAACCACACGAGAGGGATCGTAAGCCCGTATGCCACGGTTCCGAGAAACAGCCCGTTCTTTGCCGCCTTCTGGCTTTTCGCCGCAAAGGCGCGCTGCCACATCTCCGCGCCCGCGAGCGTGAACACAAAGTAGGTGATGATATCCCCTATGATCGTGCCGTCGACGTAGGGCGTCGCCAGCTCCGGTGCGAGATTGCGGAAAAAGGCGGCCGGTCCGCCGAGCTTTACAAGGGAGGCGCCGGGGATGAGGATGTACACGAACAAAATCAGCATGACGAACTGAAACACGTCCGTGTAGATCACGCCGAACAGACCGGAGGTGGCGGTGTAAATGATGAATACCGCGCAGGCGATTAAAGCGCCCATCTCATAGGAGACGCCGATCTCCCCGCCGAGCATGTTGATGATGGTCGCCGTCGCCGTGACCTGGGCCGCGACGGTCCCCATCATGGTGAAGGCGATCAGCGCGCCGAGCGTGACCTTGGTGGCTTTGCCGAAGCGCCGTTCAAAAAGGTCGGGGATGGAGGTGATGTTAAAGCTCGTGCCGACGGCGGATATACGTCCGGCAAAGCCGGAAAAAATCAGCATCCCCAGAAGATAGGGAACCGCCGTCATAATGGCCTTGAAGCCGCTGGAATAGGCGACGCCCGCCCGGCCCATCAGACCGCTGCCGCCAATGATGGTGGCGCAGACGGTCGCCATGAGCACCAGTGGGCCGAAAGAGCGTCCGCCGAGATAATAGTCATCCGTATTCTTGATTTTTTTGACGACAACAAGGCCGATCACGATCATTGCAATAAGATATGCGCCGATAATGGCAAGGTCGATTGCGTGCAGTTGGCTATGGTTCATTCTGCGTACTCCTTTCCTGACCGGCGCTCGCGCCGGTTTTTATTCTGTGTTGCGGAAGAAGCGGGAAACTGCTTCCCGCGCGTTGTCCGTGCCGACAAAAATGACCTCGTCGCCGCCGTACAGCTCCGCGTCGGGGCCGGGTGACACGATACGGGAGGTGCCGCGCCGGATGGCGACGATCGTCGCGCCGGTCGCCTGCCAGAAATGAAGATTGCTGAGATTTTTGCCGATGCCGCTCCAGTTCTTCGGAATGCGGCAGACATAGTTGGGCAGGGTATCGTCCGCCTGTACCGGGAACGAGGCGTAGTCAAGGATGCTGCGGCACAGCTCCGCAAGCTGCCTTGAAACGCGCTCCTGCTGCTCCAGAAGCTCCTTCATCTGCTGACGCTTGGCAAAAACGTCGATTTTAGCCCCGGCATTGTGCAGATAGCGTCTGGCATTGTCCGCAGAAAGCACGTATACGCCGCTCTTCTCCCGCACGTCTACAACGCGCATATCGCTCAGCAGCCGCACGGCCTTCCGAATTGTCTCCGGCGAAACGTTGTATTCGGAGGAGAGCTTGGAGCGCCCGGAAATTTTTGCCCCCTCCGGAACGTCTCCGCCCGCGATCCGTCCGGCAATGGAGAGCGCGATCTGCATATATTGGGGAAGCGACTCATTTTCCATCGTTTCTCCCTCCCTTTCATCGGATTTCTGCGCTTATATCATAACATCTGACAACTCTATACACAATATAAGTTTTTAGATTTTTCGCTGTACAGGGGTAGAAATCTCCGCCCGATTTTGATATGATTTTTATATAAAAAGACGATTTCCATTCAGGAATGCAATCGAACGGACGAAAGGAGAGTTTCCATGGAGCGTATCATAACCATCGGCCGCGAATACGGCAGCGGCGGCCGCGAGATCGGCCGGCGGCTTGCGGAAAAGCTGCAGTTCGCCTTTTTTGACTACCAGATCGTAACGGAGCTGGCGAAACGAACCGCCTTCGCTGAGGAGTACATCCTGAGCATTCAGGAAAAGCGCCCGTATCCCGTGCTCCCCGTTCCCACCGTCCGCATGTGGGCGCCGCCGAACCCGATGCTGGATCAGCATCTTGAGGTTTTTCTGAAGGAGAGTGAGGTCATCCGCGACATGGCCGACAAGGCCCCCTGCGTGATCGTCGGCCGCTGCGCCGACTATGTTCTGCGGCACCGGAATCCCCTCCGGCTGTTCTTTTACGCCGACATTGCCGACCGGATGGAGCGCTGCCGGAAAAGGAACGAGGAGCAGAAGTCCTTGAACCATGACGTGCTCCGCAAGATAATCACGCAGACGGATAAAAACCGTTCGCGCTACTATGAGTTCCTCAGCGGTCAGAAGTGGGGCGCGAAGGAAAACTACGATCTTTGCATCAATACCTCCTCCGCTGATACGGAAAAGATTATCCAATGCGTGATCTCGCTTCTGTGAAGCGTCGATGGACATGCGATCGCGGCGGGGAGCTTTCCCAGACGCAGCAAAAGCGCAGCCCAGATCCTCCGCAGTTTGCATCTGCGAAGGGTCTGGGCTGCGCTTTTTTCGGCTCGCCGCCGGGCGACGGGCTCCCTGCCCGCTTTCTATCCTGCGGCCTGCATCAGCACACACGCCGTCGTGCTTTGCGACATAAACGGCAGACAGAGGCCGTTTTCACCGGCGCCGATCAGCAGCTCCTCGCCGCTCGGGCTGATCAGGAGCGGATAGGTTTCGCACAGATAGTACGGTCCGTCCGTGACGCCGTAGCTGACGCCGCCGACGAGAGACATGCTGACCGTCACATAGCTCGGCCCATCGAGAACCGTTTCCATCGTCCAGAAGCCGCTCCACATCTCTTCAAAATCATCCGCCGCCTCATACGTCCAGTTCAGCTCAACCGCGCCGCCCGTTTCACCCCCGGGATAGAAGCGCAGCGAGAAATCAGCGTAAGCGCCGGTCTCCCCCGCCATCGTATGCGTATACCATCCCGTGCCTGTGCTCTGTGATCCCGCCAGACCAAGCGCCGTCATGCCCGACCAGCCGTCGGCGAGCCACGGGGCTAAATACTGCGGTGCGTTCTGCCAGGCATATTCCGTAAAGTCAAACAATACATTGTCTCCGGCTTCCGATAGGCACGGCCGGATCTGACCGCAGCTTATCGCGCCGTCATAGCTCGCCGCATCCACCGCCGGATACCATTCACAGGTATTTCCGCTGTTGTCGGTGATGAGGACCTGTGTATCAGACACATATGCCATGCCGTCAAGATTGGCAAAGAGCAGCACCGGCTCGCCTGTCTCCGAGCGGTACAAAACCTCGGAGATTTCGTTGATTTGTTTTTCATCGTTCCACAGCATACGGTTGATCGAAACCGTTGCGTTTTCATCGACCGGAACGATGCAGTAGAGATGTCCCGCGCCGCCTGCGATGTGGTTCTCGTCGATCTCCGCGATAAAGGGGTATCGGCCCAGCATCGCCTCGTTCGTTTCCCGGAGCCACGCGGGAAAGCCCGCCGCAAAGCCCTCTTCAAAGAGCCCTCCGACGCAGCCGAGGTACGCAGCGCCGAACATTGTTGCCGGAAAGTCGATCCTGTCGCGCAGAAATCCAAGCGCGGTCTCTGCCTCCGGCGAAAAGGCCTGCCGGGCCGGCTGCGCGCTCCAATCCTCACCGCGCGGCGCAGGTTCCTCCGGCAGCTTATCCGGCGTTCTTGCGCCGGTCTTTGTTTGCGGCACGTCGCCGGCGGCGTTGTTTATGGCTTTCTCCGGTTCGGTTTGCCGCTCCTGCGCGCATGCGCAGAGCGTCAGCAGCAGAACCAGTGTCAGCAGCAGGGCGATCGTTTGCTTGCAGGAAATTCTCATAGCCGCTCCCTTCCGTTAATTCCGCTCCGGCGGGAAAGCAATCTTCCGTTTCTGCGCGCTGCAATGCTTTTTCGCCCGCGTTTTTCATGAATAGCCGCATAGCTCCCGCCCCAAATGGGGCGGGAGCGTGCTTTTCTCGGTGTCAGCCCCCTGATATGAGGGGCGGCGGCATGGAACTTTGTCCCGCAGCCTGCGGTGTACGGAATTATTTAAACGTCATGTTGTTGAGAATGATGTCAGCCATCGTTCCCGGGACGAAAGCCAAGTCGTGCAGACCGATGGAGAGGGCGCGGTTGTCGTCAAGCTGCGCCACGTACTCGATCCAATCATAGCCGATGTTTCTGTAGGTGCGCCCATGGAAGGTGATGCCGCCGATCACGCGGTCCTCGATATCCTGATAGTTTTCGAAATTATCCTTGTAGTAATCAAATTTCTCAACGTTCTCTCTTACCTCGAACCGGATGGCGCCGGCACCAAATTTGGTGGGATCGTCGTTATCCACCAGGCACCGTTTGCCCTCATCGTACGACCAGCCGGATACCGGAATCTTCGTCATGACCTTTACGACCACGTCATCCTTGGCAAACTGGCGAACCTCCACGGAGAAGTCCTTCATCTCGGCATTTGCAGACGCTGCCTTGTTTGCCTCCGCGTCTTCTGCTTTGACGATGTCAAGATACTTCGCAATGGCCTCATTGCCGGAGAAGCCGCTGGTGTTGTACGCACTCACCGTATAAACGCCCGACTCGTTCTCCTTGAAATTGACGTAGATGAAATGGGAGTCGTCGTCCTCAGAGATCCATTTGTAGTAGCGGTAGTTTGCCTTCATGTGGTCGCTGTACTCTTCCTTGACGAACTGGCCTTCCACGCCGAAGTAGGCAACGATATCATCATAGGTTGCGTCAAAAATATAATTATTGACCTCGTTCATCCAGACGTAGCCCTTCTGCACCTGCTCCTCCGTCACGATGCCGTCTCCGCCGGATACGTTCGCGGCGGTGGGCGCCGCGGGCGCGTCCGCCGAGTTGGGCGTCTGGGTCATCGCATCCGTTCCGCCGGAGCCGGAAGGAACGGCCTCGCCGCCGACCACATCCGGCATGGCGCTGCCGGCCTCCACGAGCGGGAGATACCAGTCGTCATAATAATAGGGGACGTCGTCGGGATAGTCGGCGGCGAAGTCATCCCAGAGCTGCCCCCACGGGCGCAGATAAACCTCGTAGTAAAACTCGTCCTCGCCGTCTTCGTACCAGCCCTCAATGCAGATCATGTTTTCAACATCGGGGAAGCGGCTGTTGATCGCGGGATCCACGATCCAGTCGGCATGCTCCAACGGCAGATTCGTGAAGTAGCCGCTCTCCGACATCACGGTACCGTGCTCTCCGACACCGGCGCTGTTCAGCGTGACCGTCGCCTGCGACATCGGATCGGCTCTCGAGTAGTCCTCGTCCCAGATCGTGACGGTGCCCGTATAGTCCGAGCCGATATCGATAACAGCGCAGGCGTCCCACCACTGTCCCGCCATGCTCTCGTAAGCGCCCGAGCAGCCGGTCATCGTCCACCAGCCATACCACGCGCCGTTCCACCAGTCAAGCAGCGCATCACCCGTCGGAGCGGGAAGGGCGGTGTTTGTGCTGCCCGTCGAATCGGCGGACGTTTCCCGGCTGAGCGCAGCCGGGTCGATGGTGATCGTGCCGTTTTTCTTGCCGAACAGCTGCTCAAACGTCACTTTTATCGGGGCCGCCGCATCCTTCAGCACATAGGCCGTTTGTACCTCAAGCGTTTCGCCCGGCGCGACATCCTCAAACTGTTTGTCAACCGCCGTAGCGAAGGAGGCGTAATCGGTGATAACGGCAGCGACCTCCAGCTCCTCGCCGTTCTGCACAAGCGTTTCATTGATGCTCCAGATGTACGACGCCGATTCCTTGCTGTTGTTTGTAAAGTCCAGCGTCAGAACAACGGCATCGTTCCCGTCGGAATCGGTCATGATGCACGCGTCCTTATAGAGGAGCTCATAGTCTTCCAGCTTGATTTGGTTGGACTCTGTCTTTTTTCCCTCGCCGCCGCAGCCGCAGAGACTTATTGCCAGCACAGCGATGAGCAGCAGGCTCAAAAAGCGGGTCATGGTTTTGCTCATGTCAATCTCCTTTACGTATCCTTCACAATGACATTTCCGTATTTGTCTGTGAACTTTCCTGTGGCGATCTTGATAAGATCGACGATCACTCCGATGCCGAAAACCCCGGCGGTAAGCAGGAACAGTATGCCGGTGCCGATCTTGCCGACATAGAAGCGGTGGATGCCGAGCCCGCCGCAGAAGATGCAGAGGAGCAGCGTGGTAAGCCAGCTCTTCGGCGGCTCCGCGCCGACGGGAACTGCGGGCGGAATGTAATCCGCGACCGGCTCGCCGCTGAGGATCTTCTGTACCGCGTCGGCTACGGCGTCAATGTAGCCGCCGCGATCTGTGGCGAGACCGATCGTTGCGCCCTTCACGCCCTTGCGCAGAGCGCTGTTCTTGTCAACGCGCACGCCGCCGACCGACGCCTTGGCCTCTGAAATGACCGGCTGGATACGGATGTGTGTGCCGTTAGAGAGATAAAGCCAGAGAGTGACATCCAGATTCGGCTCTTTTTCAAACACGATGCGCTGCCCGGCGACGCCGCCCTTGATCTGGAACGGCATCTGGAACGCGGTTCTGCGGGCATTGAGTTTGTCGAAGATCTCCTCAAGCGTGGTGGAATAGGAGAGATCAAATTCACGGGGACTGGTTGCGAATGCTGCCTCTTTCATGGTGCCTGCAAAGTCTGCCATAATTTTCTCCTTTCTGAAAATCGACGTTTGGGGTGTGGGCCGTTCTTCTTGCTTTTGTTCCTTTTGCGTTTTACCCGCGGGCGGCTCAGCCGTTTAACGCGCCGCCGCAGTATTCGCAGCAGCCGTTGGCATCCGGCATGGTTGTCGCTCCGCAGAAGGGGCAGGTGACCGCCATTTTGGGCGCGGCGGCTGCCGCGGCCTCGTCGCGGACACGCTGCCGCGCCTCGGTGAGAGTGTTTTTGATCTCCTGACCCATCGCCGTATACTCTTTGTAATCGTGGTTAAGGATCGGGTTCGGCTTGCGCACAAGCGGCACGCCGCCGGAGGGCGTCGTCTCAACGCTTGAGCTGTTCAGCTTGAAACGCATTTCGTCAAAATACCTGTGGTTCACGCGGATCACAACATAAAAGTCATAGCTGAACGTATATCGCGGGGGATTATAGCTTACGCGCTTATTCTCCTTGTCGGTGGTGTATTCCTCGCTGCGCTCCTCGTCGATGTCGAGATCGACGCCGGTCACCTGCGAGAAATCGATCACGTCGGGGTTGGCGTCGGTATAGTTCCGCGCGCGCGTGACAATGAATTTTCCGGCGTCCTCGTCGATAAGCACCTTCGTATCCTCACCGTAGCTGCGCGTCACATGGAGCGCCGCAACGGCATTGCGGTTTTCCTCACGGTAGGCAAGCTGCTCGCGGATCTCCTCCACGGTGCTACTGCGCCGGTCGGAAAACCAGGGTGAGAGCTTTGCGGAGCAATTTTTGCAGAGGTTGCCGTCCTCCAGCTTACGGTTGCCGAGAAAGCCGATCTTTTCGCCGCAGATGCTGCAATATTTCTTGTCAAACAGTCCCATATGTTTTGATCTCCTTTATGTTTGCTTTTCATAATGATAATGCTGTTTTTTATCCGCCCCGGGGCGGAGCGCCGGTCAGTCCTGCCGAGCCTTCTTTTTCCGGACGAGCAGGAGCACGACGACGGCGGCGGCGATCAAAAGCAGCGGCAGAAGTATGAGCAGGAGGACTCTCCCCACGGAGGAGCCGTTTTTTTCCGCCTTCTCGGGCGCATCGCCCTTTTGGTTTTTCTGCGCGTCGTCCGGCCCGGCAGGAGTTTCGCCGGTGCCGGGCTTCTCGCCCTTGCCGCCGGTCTTCGCGCCCTTGCCGTTCTTATCCGCCGTTTCGGCGGCAGGCGCGTCGGTCGATGCCGCGGGCGTGTCGGTCGACGCCGCCGGCGTGGGCGTCGGCGCGGCCGTGGGCGAGGCAGCCGGCGCGGCGGTCGTCCCTCCCGAAGTGAGCTTGGGGATCGGTCTTGTGCGCACCATGCCGCACGCCGTGCACACCCATTCCTTAACGCCCTCCTGCTCCGTCGTCGGCGCCAGGACGATCGTCCCTTCGTTCCAGGCGTGTTCCGTCTTGGGGATACCGCGGCTCTCCGTCACGCCGCAGGTTGTGCACTCCCGCTTCTGCATGCCTTCCTCCATGCAGGTGGCCTGCGTCGTGGTGAACCACGCGCCGAATTTATGTCCCGTCTTGGGGATGGCGCGGCTCTCCGTCGCGCCGCAGGTTGCGCACTCCCGCTTCTGCATGCCTTCCTCCGTGCAGGTGGCCTGCGTTGTGGTAAACCACGCGCCGAAGCTGTGTCCCTTGGCGGGCGTCGTGGTGGTCCCCCCATCCGCGCCGCAGTCGTCGCAGACAAATTCGGTATATCCCGGCGTGGTGCATGTAGCAAATACTCGCTTCCAGACGACCCAAAAGTGACCCGTGGCAGGTTCTGTGGAGCGCCCCTGGCTCGCAGGGCAATTCCGGCAGTAGGTGTAGTATTCTCCTGCCGTGGTGCAGGTAGGCTCTTTTGTATAGTACTTATACCAGCTGTGGCCCGTTGCCGGCGCGGGCATTACATACCACTTGTTGCACATGCTGCAATAGGCTTGCTTCTCGCCGGCTTTTGTGCAGGTGGGCTCTTTGCCCGGAACAACTTGCCACGGTCCATAGCTGTGGGGCAAGGCAGGGTCAGTTTGATAAGTGCATCTCATCCCGCAGACGGTACATTCCAGTACGTAGTATCCTCCATGCAGGCAGGTTGGCTTTTCCTCATCGGTCTGTATAACGTTTTCATGATGTTCCGGATTCGAGTCGTCCGGCGAGCACGCAAGTGCCGTGACCGTGAGCAGCGCCGCCGCGAGCGCGAGCGCCGGAATAAATCGCAGGAGCTTTTTCATCTTTCACCGTTCCTTTCAAAGTATGTCGATCACGCCCGCGAGATACGTTGGCGACACCGACGCATAGATAAAATCATCGGCCAGCTGATCCTTCACCGTCTGCCGCACCTCGGCGGCAAGCTGTTCGTCCGCGTTCTCATCCACCAGAAGGAGAACCTTGCAGTCCCACCCGAGGTTTTTTACCGCGCTGCAGAGTCTGAGCCGCTCGCTCAGCTTCCAGATGCCCTGTCGGATGACCTCCATCACCAGCACATTGGCATGACAGCTTCGGCAAAGCGCAAGCGTATCCTCCGGTTTTGAAGAGCGATAGACGATGAAGTCCGGATCGTATCCCGCAAGCACCTGCATGACTGCCTCTGCCAAAAGGCCGCCCTGCAAATCCAGCACGATTCTTCGCATCTGTGCTTCTCCACCGCCTTTCCCTTTTTAGAGTGCTTCAACTATATATTAGCCGATCGTCTTCTCTCGCGCACCCGCCGATTGGATAGGGTTTGCATTTATTTTCTGTTCCGGGCCATATCCCCTCTCCGCTCTTCGCAAAGCGTCCAAAACCGCATTGCTCTTTTCCTGTCTGCATGATATACTGCATTTGAATGCGCGGAGCCGGAAGGAGCACGGAATGAGTAAAGCGACAAAAAAGAGCCTTTTGTATGCGCTTGCCGCGCTGGGGCTTATCGCGCTTGCCATGTGGCTTCGTTATGCCAGCCGAACGGTGCTCCATTCTCCGATTTACGGCCATTTGCGCAGCGGAATTTATATCTTCCTGCTGTGCGCATGGTGCCGCTCTGTCCGGGTCCGCATTGTGCAGACGCAGGTGCAGCGCTATTTGCTGGCGATTTCGATGCTGATGGTGCTGTGGCTCCTCCTGCGCTCGGTTAAGTTTTCCATCGACAATACAGACGTGGAGCGCTGGCTCTGGTATTTTTACTATGTCCCGATCCTCTTTATCCCCATGCTCTCGGTATTTGTCTCCCAGTCGCTGGGAAAGCCGGAGGACTTTCATTTGCCGCGGTGGACAAAACTGTTGTATGTGCCGACGGTGCTGCTCCTGCTGCTCGTTTTAACAAACGATCTGCATCAGCGGGTGTTTTCCTTTCCGTCCGGCATTTTGTCGGACGCCGCGTACCGTTATGAGAGAGGATATTTCTTCGTGCTCGGCTGGGAGCTCTTTTGTGCGGCGCTCTCGCTTTTTATGATCGTGACAAAATGCCGTATCCCGCACACGAAGAGAGTCCGCTTGCTGCCGCTGGTGCCGTTTGCGCTTTCGCTGGCATATGTTTATGCGTATGCCGAAAAGATCCATTGGGTCTGGGTGCTGGCGGGAGACATGACGGTCGCCCAGTGCCTGATGTTTACCGGCATTTTTGAAAGCTGCATCCAATGCGGACTCATCCAGTCCAACCGCGGATACGATGAGCTTCTGGAAGCGACAACGCTGCCTGTGCAGATCACGGATGAAACTTTTTGCACGAAGCACGCATCCGCTACGATGCGGCCGCCGCTTCCGCAAAGTGAGCTGCGGCAGATAACGCAGGATACCGTGCAGCTCGACGATGATACGCTTTTGAAGCGCCATAAGCTGCGCCGCGGCTGGGCGTTCTGGAAGGAAGACGTTTCGGAGCTGAATCAGCTCCGGCAGGAGCTGGAGCTTACGTGCGACGAGCTTCGCGATGTAGGCGACGTTTTGGCGGCGGAGAATGCGCAGCACGCAAGACTTTTAAAGCTGACGGAAGAAAACCGTCTCTATGACATGATGGAGGCGCAGACTGCCCGGCAGATCGCCATGCTGCAGGAGCGGCTGACTGAGCTGAAAAAAACGGATGACCCGGCGCGGGCAGAGCGTCTGCTCGGACAGATCATCGTCATCGGAACCTATATTAAGCGGAGAAACAACCTGATTTTTGTCGGCGTACAGCGCGGGTCAATTTCCGTGCAGGAGCTGCGGCTCTGCCTGAACGAGTCTGCGGAAAATCTCTGCCTGTACGGCGTGGAGTGCTCGGCGCTCATCAAGGGGGACGGGCAGCTTTCCATTGAGCAGGCAACGGCGGTCTATGCCCTTTTTGAAGCGGTTGTGGAAGCAGAGCTTGACTCGCTGCGCTCGCTGCTGGTTTCCATAGAGGTCGGCGAAGCGCTGCATATGAATCTCTGTATTTCCGGCGAGGCTCCCCTCCGCCATCTGAAAGATCCATTCCCCGCGCTCGAATGGGAAGAGGATGAGGACGGCCTGCAATATGTCATGCTCCGGGTGGAGAAATCGGGAGGGAAATAGAAGCATATGGACAGGATCAAAGAGAGCTTTGACAGTCTGCCCATTGCGGTCTGCTTTTTTGATAAAAACGGCGTGGTGCGGCTTATTAACCACCGAATGCTTGCCATAGCAAGCCAGCTGCGCAAAAGCGGCATTCAGACGCTTGCGGAGCTGCATGACGCCCTGCGCTCACCGCCGCCAACCGTCCGCTGTCTGGATCCGCAGCTTTATATTTTCCGATTTTCCGACGGCACGGAGCTGCGCTTTGCGGAGGAAAGCATCAAAACAGCGGCGGGTCTTACTTATACGCAGGTCACCGCCGCGGATGTCACGGAGCTTATGTGGCGGCAGAAGCATCTGCAGGAGGAAAGCGCAAAGCTGGCGGAGGCGAATGAGCGGATGCGAAGGCTGTTTGAGCAGATGCCGGAGATCATCCGGCAGGAAGAGACCCTTGCCATGAAGCTGCGTGTGCATGACGATATCGGTCACAGCATCCTCGCCGTGCGCCGCGCGCTGATCCGGCGGGCCGGGTTGGAAGAGCTTCGCGCAAGCGCGGCGTTGTGGGAACAGTCCATCGCGGTGCTTTACCGCTCCAACCGGATAACGGCTTCGCCCGAACCGATGAAGGTGGCTGTCCGGCGCGCCGCGGAAATGGGCGTCCGGGTCCTGACGGAAGGAAAGCCGCCGGAATCGCGGAGTTTCTGCGAGACGGTCTCGCTGGCAATTCGGGAATGCGCGGCCAACTGCGCCCGTCATGCCGGCGGCACGGAGCTATATGTACGCTTTCAGCCGATGTGCGGCCGCACCGACGTTTTTCTTACCAACAACGGCGCTGCACCGAAGGAGAAAATCACGGAGGGCGGCGGCCTATCCATGCTGCGTCACCATGTGGAAGAGACAGGCGGCAGAATGGAGATACAGAGCTTGCCCCGCTTCTCGCTTATGCTCAGTCTGCCGGAAAAGGAGGAAACAGCGCATGAGAGTGGTGATCGTTGAAGACCAGACCATGATCCGAAGCTTGCTGGAAAGCTATTTCCTTGCGGAGGACGGGAATCAGATCGTCGCGTCCATTCCCGGCGCGAAGCAGGCCGTTGAGGTGTGCAGAGCAAGCCCGGTCGATCTCGTTTTGATGGACGTGCAGACGGAGCACCGGGAAAACGGATTGGTTGCCGTCCGTCAAATCAAAGCCTATCGTCCGCAGATAAAAATTGTTGTTGTAACCTCGCTGCTTGACGGCGCGGTTTTGGAGGAAGCAAGGTCGGCGGGGGCGGACAGCCTGTGGTATAAGGATTCCGCAAAAAAACGCCTGATGGAGGTCGTCCGCCAGACGATGGCCGGCGAGCGTGTCTTTCCGGACGCACCGCCTACGGTGGAAATCGGCATGGCAAAAAGCACGGAATTTACCAAAACGGAGATGAAGGTGCTGCGGCATTTGCTGCGCGGCCTCTCCTATACGCGCATCGCAGCGGAGATGGGCTGTGAGATGTCAACGGTCAAATTCCACGTGGCGAATATGCTGCAGAAAACCGGACTGGAAAACAAGCTTCAGCTTGCGCTGGCAGTCAGCAACACCAAGCTGGTCGCCGATCTGGCGGAAGAGTAACGGCGTTTGCCGCAGGGCTGCCCCGCGCTGCGTTTTTCCGGCACTGTCGCGGCAGGCGCGTGATAGCCGCGCCCGCGCCGTCGGAGCCATATTATTACATAGAATGAATGTGCCGCACCGTTTCGACAACGGTGCGGCACTTGTTTATTTCACTCGTTTTTCAGATCTCAAACCCCAGCATGATCCCGCCGCGTTCGGCATAATAGCTGCACAGTCCCCGCAGAGGATCGCATCTCACATCCGCCGCCGGAAAGCGCTGCCGGATCTCGGCGCAGAGCTCCTGCGCGAACGCCTCGTTCTGGCAATGACCGATCCGGACGCTTCCTCCCCCGTAGCCGAGCCGCTCCATCTCGCACAGCATGAAATGCTGCGTCTTTCGCCCTCCCCGGCATTTTCCGAGCATCTCCAGCGTTCCCTCGGCGCTGGCCTGTCCGGCGGCGCGGATCCCAAGGACGCCCGCCATCGTTGCCGTGAGCCTGCTGATCCGGCCGTTCTGCGCAAGGTTATGCATGGATTCCAAGGCAAAAAGCAGGTGGGTGCGTCTTTGATATGCCTTCAGATTTTCGCATACCTCGTCAAAGCCGGCGCCGGAGCTTTGCTCGGAAAGCGCTTTCTCAAGGAGGAGGGTGATCTCAGGCCCGGCGGAAAGGGTGTCCACCACATGGATACGCCGGGCAGGGTTGCGCTCCGTGCAGTTTTTCCCCGCCACGCAGGCGGCGTTATAGCTGCCCGACAGATTGCTTGTAATGGTAAACGCGATCACGTCGCCGCTCTCGCCGAAAGCGCTTTCCCAGTCCGCGACATTCGGACATGCGCTGTAGGACCGGCCCCTTGTGCTGCGGAGCGTGCTGACCATCGCGTCAACATCCAGAGAAGCATCATCCCGGAACTCTTCGGTTTCGGTGCGTATAGTAAGCGGAACGCTGACGAAGTCCGCTCCGTTCAGCGTAAGAAGATTGCAGCTGGAATCTGCCGCAATACGAAACTGGTTCATTGTGTATCCTCCGAATCGCAGAAAGCGTTTTATCCGGTTTTGAAAAGCCGATCGGGTGGATTCTATCAGATTTTTATCATTCCGTCAACGGCTTTTAAAAACCCGTTAAAGAATTTTCGCAAAACCGTTGTGCTTTCCGTGCGAACCGTATATAATGGCAGCATGGAACAGGAAGTGAAGAGAATGATCGAGGATATGGAGAGTTTCCGTCTGCCGCGCTATGCCCAGATCCCGAATGTAGGGCTATATCTGGAGCAGGTGGTGCGATATGTCAACGCCCATCTTGCACCGCTGGGGGAGCCGGAACTGACAAGCTCCATGGTGAGCAATTACGTCAAGCAGAGCCTGATCCCCGCGCCAATAAAAAAGACATACCCATCGGAGCACCTTGCGCGGCTTTTGTTTATCGCCGTGGTCAAACCCGTTGTCCCGCTGGAGGGGCTTCGGCTGATGTTCAGCATACAGGAGGACAGCTATCCCCTTCCGGTCGCCTACGACTATTTCTGCGACGAATTTGAAAATATGCTCGGCGCGGCGTTCGGGATAGCTCCTGCGCGGGAAGGTCTTGGTGAAACGCAGTCCGACGCAAAGGATCTGCTTCGCAACACGATCTCCGCCACCGTCAACAAGATCTATCTGGATCGGTTTCTGGAGGAGTACCAAAGACGGCGGGAAAAGGAGCACCCCGGGGCGCAGCAGAAATCACGGAAGTGATTGCCGGGAAAAAAGGATAGCGCCAGGCCTGCCTTGCTCCGATCGAAAGGACGGTTCAGCTTCGGCTGTACCGTCCTTTTCTCCTTCCTGCGCGCTGTCCCTGCAGCCTTTATCGGCGGCGGGAGCGTTCCGTTACGGCCGCTGATCGAGCGCATAGCTTGCGGAAAACGCCTCTTTCGTTGAAACGCGATCCGGTCGTGCCGGGCTTTGCCTCGCACGAAACGCTGCTCTGCTCCCCCGAGCGGAAGTTCTGCTCCAACCGCGTGAAGATGGACGCCGATCTCAACACGAACATCCGCCGTCTCCACTGCCTCGGCGACTTCTCCGGCTGGACGCGCGGGCGGATGACAGCCTCCGTCATGGGCGTGCTCATGGGCCGCGAGATCATCCGGCAGGAAAACATTTGATTATATAATAATCTAAACGCATACGGTCGCCTCCCGCGGGAATACTCCCACGGGAGGCGATTTTTATGAATATGACGAACGAAGAATACAATGAATATATAAAAAAGAAGCAGCCGCGCTCGCCGCTCGGCATGGACATGCTGCGCGCCTTTCTCGTCGGCGGGCTCATCTGCGCCGGGGGTGAGGGGCTGCGCGCGCTCTTTATCTCTCTCGGGCTGGACACGGAAAGCGCCGGGACGGCGGTTTCGATCTCGCTCGTGTTTCTCGGCGCGCTGCTCACAGGACTGGGGCTGTACGACGATATCGCGCGCTTTGCCGGGGCCGGCACGCTCGTGCCGATCACGGGCTTTGCCAACTCCATCGTCGCGCCCGCGCTGGAATTCAAGCGTGAAGTTCGCTGTATAATTGGGATAGTCAGAGAAAACCGCAATCGGTGAGTATCAGGACTGAATCCGACAAAATATGCTGGGAAGGAGGTACTTGAAGCGGCTATTATCCCGCATGATTTCAGCCTGCCACAGAGCCAGATGGATGTAGCTGATCCGTCTGGCTCATTTTATTTTCCGATACTTTTATAACACGGGAGGAAGTACCATGCAACAGGGCGTATTATACTTTGAGGGGCAAACAGAACGTATGGATATCCGTTTTGAGAACAAGGAAATCTATGGCGGCCTGCACTGCGGAACTGCAATGGAGGTCTTGATAAATGACGAATGGATACCCACTCGCATCGAGTACGGAAACGACTGGTATCTCGTAGGAGTGCAGAAGGAATCGTTACCCGGACTTCAAGTAAGAATATAGTAACCACATGCTGCAAGGGCAGTCTCTTGATTAAGGGGCTGCCCTGTTTTTATATCCAATCGCAGAAAGGAGGAACCCGTCATGCCGAAATGCCTGTTCAGATACCAATGGGTCAAGCTGCCCAGGACTCATTTGCCGGTCGGCAAGGGAATCATGGGTTATTGGGCAAAGCTGGCCTCACGGGCGGCATTTCGCAGGGGTCGGGCAAAATACTGCGGATACACAAACGATGTAATGCCGGGAATGTGGTCCGGTGGCGTGGTCGGCTTGAAGAGCATTCTGGGCGTCAAAAGGCGCACGGAGGCTCTGGAAATCATGAATACACTCAGCCGGTTCGGGTATATCCGTTACACGCTTGACGAGAAAACAAAGAAGCTGGAATATGTCGTCACCGATTGGGTTGTAAAATGCTCCGGCGCCGAATGCATGAGTGGAGCAGTCTACGCAACAGACGGCTATGGATTTCTCTGCCTTCCCCGCAACATCACGCAGCGCCTTGCGGATCAGCATTATACATTCGGCGAATCAGATGCATGGCTGGACCTCTGGTGCCACACGGTTTGGCAGGAGACCGGCAATGCGTTTTCCTGTCTGGCGCCTGCCGTTCAATTCGGGAGACTTGGCGCCGCTTTGACATTGGAAGCCTTGGGACGGCGCTGGGGCTGGGAAAAGACAAAGGTGTGGAGATTTTTTCAGAAGAATGGGGATGCCTTCGTTCTGCACCGTCTGCCGGGCTCCTACGGCTGCCTCATTTTTAATAGACTGTATCCGCTGGATACAGAGGCTTCGCTGCCCACCGGCGCAGAAATTGAACGCATTATTGAGAAAATGCGTATTTGCGCAGGAAATGCGCATATTGGAGGCTCGGACAATGCACGCCTGAACAAGATGATCCTTTGGTATAGCCGCAGGATCATTATCATGAGAACCACTGAGTATGCCGAACAGGTATCAAAAAATCGCGTTGCACTTTCGTCCCCTATAATACGCGCGTATACTTCTCTGTGTTGGAATTGTCAGAACTGTATCTATGACTGCAGAGGTGTAAGTAGTAGACTACGCCGCATAGATGCGAACCACATCCGCGGGCCATGTGCTTACGCGGATTTTTTCTTGCACTCACGAAACCGGAAAGGAGAATCGACATGAGCAAAATCGAAAGCAGTGCCGGAAAGGCGCTTTATGAACAGCAGGAAACCAAGCTGTCGCAGCAGTCCGCCGCATTTATTGAACTCTTAACAAAGCGCGGCATTCTGGGAGATTCGTCTATCGATGATGACAGAGTCCGCCAAGCCAAAAAGGAGAAAAAGAAAAGCATGTATCATAACACGCTTCTCCTGCTGCAGCACTACCGAACCATTCTCTGGACGCTGGAATGCTTCCCGTCCAGCGTAGCAGAGGAGCTGGATCGCCCACTGAAGGATCTGGATACGCTGCTGGATCGGATCGACCTGGAACTTGGGATGAACAATCGAAAGCTGGAAGGCCGGATGGAGAGTGTACGCCGCTCCCGCCTGCTGGTTGACCGGCTCAACGATGCGGTCAGCATATTGAAAGCCAAACCGGTCAACGGGCACAAGATGTACGACATCATCTACATGACCTTTCTCGGACCGGACAAGCTGATGCACGAAGAGCTTCTGTACCGTCTGGACATCTCTGCCCGGCACTATTACCGCCTCCGCACGCAGGCAATCAACATCATCGCCCTGCGCCTATGGTCTGCCCCTGCCGGCGAGGTGGATTCCTGGCTGGAGGTTCTTTCTATTTTGGAAAACTGGTAAGGTTAAAGGCCTCGATTATTACTTTGCTTCTACGGGAGCGGGACAAATGATGCCGCGCAGGAGCATCGGCATGGCAGCTGTTTGATTATGTGCGGATTGTTTGGAGATACTGTAGATAAGGATCGCAAATCCAGTTGAAATTCTGTCCCGAATATTGTATAATATTCGGGACAGAGCAAAGGAGGGAAGCAGGATGAAAACTGGATATTCCAAGCAGATACAGGAGCGGATCAACGGTGCGGACTACGGTACAATCTTCGTGAATTCGGATTTCGCGGATATTGCTGATTCGGAAACAACCAGGCGCAATCTGAACAGATTAACGCAAATCGGTATGCTTCGCCGGATATTAAAGGGTGTTTACGAAAAGCCGAAGTACAGCAAGCTGCTTGATGAATACGTAGCGGCCGACCCGGACGCAGTTGCAAAAGCATTGGCGCGAAGTTACCATTGGACCATCGTCCCGTGTGGGAATACAGCCCTGAACCTTTTGGGGCTCTCCACACAGGTAACGGCGGTCTGGTCCTATATCAGCGACGGCCCGTATAAGACCTATGAGTGGAACTCCACAAAGCTGGAATTTAAGCATAGGACCAACAAGGAAATCACCGGTCTGTCTTACATGACGAGCTTGGTGATCCAGGCGCTGAAAACTTTGGGAAGGACCAATGTGACAGCAGAGATCATACAGACGCTTTCTGAAAAGCTGTCCGAGGACGAAAAGCGAGCCTGTCTGAAAGAGGCGACGGAATCTACGGATTGGGTTTATGAAACGATACGGAAAATGTGTGGAGGAGACACACAATGAGAAATGTAGCACGATTGCCGGACAATGACCGGGGCGAACTGTTCCGAAATACAGCAGATAAGATGGGCTTGAATGATGCCATCGTAGAAAAAGATTTTTGGGTATGCTTTACGCTTGACCATCTGTTCCACCGATGCCCCTGGAAAGATGCTATTACCTTCAAAGGCGGTACCAGCCTTTCCAAAGCATTCAACCTGATCAGCCGCTTTTCCGAGGATATTGATCTGATTTTGGATTGGCGGGTGTTGGGATATGGTAAGGACGAGCCATGGAAAAAACGCTCCAACACCAAGCAGGATGCGTTCAACAAAGAAGCCAATGCACGGGCGGAAGTTTTCCTTGCGGAGCAGTTCTGCCCCACCATTCAGGCAGAGTTCTCTCGGGAGCTTGGCTGTGAGGCAAACATCTACATAGACGAAAAGGACAAACAGACCGTCATCTTTGCCTATCCGCACCTGTTCACAAACCCTGCCACCTTGCAGGTCATTCGTTTGGAGATTGGAGCATTGGCTGCTTGGACGCCTGCAAAAATTGCGCAGATCGAGCCTTATGCAGCAACCTATTATCCAAAAGTTTTTTCACAAAAGGATACGGCAATTCTAACCGTTGCGCCGGAGCGGACTTTCTGGGAAAAGGCGACGATCCTGCACCATGAAGCCAACAGACCCGAAGGTTCGGAAATGCCGCAGCGTTATTCCCGGCATTACTATGACCTATATCGGATGTCTATGACGCCTGTGAAAGAGGCCGCTTTTGCACGGGTGGACCTGCTGAAAACGGTAGTAGACTTCAAAATGAAGTTCTATCCGAGAGTCTGGGCAAAGTATCAGGAGGCTGTCCCGGGAACCTTGAAGCTGGTTCCCCCGGAGTATCGCTTTTCAGCGCTGGCTGCGGATTACGAAGCCATGAAGGATATGCTCTATGGTGATGTTCCTTCTTTTTACACAGTGATGGATGCACTCAGAAATCTGGAAAGAGGTATCCATTTGCTGTAGCGGCTTCATAATTCACGACGCTGATTGTCTTACCGGTTGTAAAGTCGCCGGTTTCTCCGCAACAGAGTAACCGCCACTTCCCTTCTGGCATAGTGGATGGCACAGAAAAAGGCGGAGAAAATGGCACGGTTCGCGCCGATGACATGTAAATGCAAACATGCTATACTGTTAGCGTCCGATAGTAGGAGCACACCATAAAGGCGCCGTTTCTGCGAGGCAGTTCAGCCTCCGAGAGCGGCGCCTTTTTGTGTGCCGAATTGAAAAACAGGAGGTAAAAGCATGTCAAAGCAACTTGTATCAGGTAAGCATCGGCTCAGAAATACCTACTGGTCGTTAGTGGGCGCCGCGTCGGCAACGATCCTCTCCGTCCAGCCCGTAATGGCTGAAACAATCTGGGATCGCTTTTCCACGATCATGCGGGATATCTACGGACAACTGGTCGGGATCAGTACCATTGTCGCCGTGACCGTGGCAGCCATTGCGTTGTTGGTGCGGATGGTCAGCCGGAACCAGCGTGCGGTGGACGAGGCTACCAGCTGGCTCAAACGAGTCGTTGTGACCTGGATTATTCTTAACACACTCGGCTTTATCGTAGCATACCTGCAGCCGTTGATCGCCGGCGGGCAGTACACTGGGTGATGTACAACAGTTCGGGATCGGACAGGAGGTGAACGACTATCTTAGACTGGATTTTTGAAGGGATCGTGACATGGATCTCCAGTATTGCCTCGCAGATCATGGACGCGGTTTCCGGCCTCTTTCTCAATGCGTTGGGAACAGACATGGTGACCATGGAGGAGTATTTCCCCTTCATCACCAAGGCCTTTGATGTCATGCAGTACACAGCCTGGGCAGTCCTTTTTCTCATTGTGGTCTGGCAGCTGTTCCGGGCGTTCGGAGGACCCATTACCGAAGCCGAAAACCCATGGCAATTAGTTGTGCGTGGCGCGATTTTCGCGCTGCTGATCGGATACGCAAAACCAATTTTCATGCTGGCGCTCGACATTGCCAGAGCGCCGTATACGGCACTGATGGATGTAAGCATGACGGCGGAGGAATTCACCTTTGCCGGTGTGGAGCAGGTACTGAGCAACGGACTGCTGACAATCGTTTCAACCGTGACGGTTGTCGGGCCTATACTGGTTCTGATCCTGCTGATCGCACTCGGATGGAATTACTTCAAGCTGCTGCTGGAGGCGGTCGAACGGTATATCGTGGTCGGTGTGCTGTGCTATACCTCCCCGCTGGCATTCTGCATGGGCGGCTCCAAGGCGACTAATCAGGTCTTTAAAAGCTGGTGCAGGATGGTAGGCTCGCAGCTTCTCCTGCTGGTCATGAACGTGTGGTTTATCCGGGGCTTTAACTCCTCGGTAGGCCAGTATATCGGAAATGGCGGCGCGCTGAGTACAGGGCAGGGATCTATCTTTCTATGGCTGTTCTGCGCCCTGGCATTCCTAAAGACCGCGCAGAAATTCGACAGCTATATGGCCGCTATGGGACTTAATGTGGCGCAGACCGGTTCCAGCATGGGCATGGAGCTGCTGATGGCCGCAAGGGTGATCAGCGGCGTGGGACACAGCGCAAAGAGCGCAGGCAGCGTGTTCGGCAGGGGCGGTTCGACTGCAACCGGAACCGGCGCCGCGGCCAGCGGCTTTGCATCCGGCTTTGCCAGCAGATTCAAGGGTAACAGCTATGTCCGTGACGCCGTCGTTGATGGCGGCACGCGCATGGGCATGGGCGGCGGCGTCGGCTTTGTCGGGCGCGTTTTTGGCGGTGTAGCTGCCAGAAACGGTGCGATGCTTACGGGAGAATCCATCTCCTCCGTAGCAGCGCGTCCCGCAGAAGCAGCCGGCACCATTGCCGGCGATATCGCCGACCGCAGCCTTGGCAACTACATGCCTCAGCTTGCGGGCCATACACTCAAGGGAGCCCAGATCAGCGGCGGACACATCAGCACGACGGCGACCGGCACAGACGGCAAGGTCAGCAGTGTGGAGATGTTCAATACGGCGCAGTTTGAAAAACCCGCCGCTCCGCACTCCGTTGTAACTGCCACTGACGGCAGCACATGGTATCAGATGGCCAGCGGCGAGGGCCGAAACGCCTTCTACGATGCGCCCGGGTTTACCGGCAGCCCCGCCGAATCCGAACAGGTTGCAGCAGCCTTCCCCGGCGCTGCTGAAGGTACAGTCCTTCGCAACACGGGCGACGGCATCATGGAAGCCGGCAGCGAGAGCGGAAACAGCTTGTGGTACAACAGCGCGTATTACAACGAGCCCGAAGCACCGCACACTGTCATGCAGGCGGCAAACGGCGTAGACTGGTACGCTATGCAGCAGCACGCGGAAGCGCCTGCCTTTGAACAGGGAGAGGCCGCAGACGCATATAACCAGGCGGCCTTCCGCAACTTTATGCCCGGCTTTGAGCAGCAGGTGGCACATGTGGACGGCACGCATCGGGAGGACGGGCACTTCGAGGTCCGCCATGCCGATGGCTCTGGGACGGCTTTTTACGACACCGCCAGATTCGCCGCACCGCGCGGGGATTATCAGGTGTATGAGGACGTCAGAGGGCAGCAGTGGATCGCCATCCATGGAGACCCCGCCGTGGAACGCAAGCCGGTGTTCGAGGACGGAAAGCCCGTCTACGACGGTGAAAACGTCCGCACGGTGTCCGTGGAGTCGGTCCGATACAAGAACATGCCCAGCCGCTTTAAGGAGCCAGAAAAGCGTCCTGACAGTGGCATAAAGGCGCCGAAGCGCAGGAAATAAATGCAGCGGGCAACAGCCGGAGCGGATGACATCCCTCCGGCTGTTTTGCCTGCCTGCGAATAAAGAAACCAGCCGCCACGCGCGGCTTCGGATACTCACCGGGGAGGTGTAAAAGAAAATGGCTGAGCCGGATAAACGGCAGATAGGCGACGGCAGCGATAATTACGGCGAAGCTGCCAAGCAGATGGCCAAAGCCGCAAAGGAAGCAGGAAAAGAGACGGCGAAGCAAGCCGCCGTGAAAGGCGCTGAAGCCGGCGCCAATGCAGCAGCCGCGACGGTGCAGGCAGGCGTGGAGGGCGGCAAGGCGGTTGCCGAGATAGCCGCAGGAACCGCCGCGGGCGGACCGTGGGGCGCAATTTTATCGGCGGCATGGGCCATGCGTCATACACTGTTTAAGATACTTGTCTGCATCTGTCTGTTTTTCCTTGTCATTATCGTCTTGATCGTTTCACTGCCCAGCGTTGTCACAAACAGCGTGTTTGGGCTGGATGGGTCGATGGTGGACATGGAAAACCCCACAACGCTGCTGGAATCCTATAACGACCTTGCCGCAGATATTTCCGCAGTTGTGGAGGAAGGGTATGACGCAGCCCTCGCAAAAGTCGAGCAGATCATTGAGGACGGCGGATACGACTACGATCTGTCTATGGATGCACTTATCAATTACGCACAGGGTTCCGCCGGGTACGATGTAAGCTATATCCTTGCGGCCTACTCCGCATCGCTTCAACAACGCAATACCGGCAAGGAGGATATGCTGGCAAAGCTTCGCAGCGTTGCCGACAGTATGTTTCCGGTATCTTTCGTAGAGAAGGAATCGGAGCAAATCGTCCCCTTTACCTATGCTACATACAGACCCGTTACCGTGACGGTTGTCACATCAAAGACGCAGACGGGAACCATCAATGGCGTTCCGCAGTACCGTTATACCACAGCCCGTCGCACCTACTATGAGCCGGACGAAACGATAACAACATCGGAGCCGGTCAATGTGGCAGCCTATACGCCTGTGGCAGTTTCCGTTCCCATATACAGCGGGGGCAGAATCACCGGCACACGAAGCGAAACCTATTATGAGCAGGGCGGCAACGAGACGCTCACTCCGGAAACGGAGGTCGTAAAGTATGTGGAATGCACCATACAGCCATTTGATAACAGCGTCATCATCCGAGCCTTCGGGATCGATCCCTCCGCCACCTATGACCAATTCAAAATAACCTATGGCGAGGCCATTCAGAAGATGGCCAACGCCTTGAAAATGACGCTGTATGGGACATTAGGCAATGGGCAGATGGTTCCCTTGACCGATGCGGAGCTGATCGCCTTTGTCAACGCGCAGAGCTGCAGTCCCATGCGGAAGCATATCCTCACAACGGCATTGTCGCTGGTGGGCAAGGTCCCATATTTCTGGGGCGGCAAGTCGGCACCCGGCTGGAACGATGCTTGGAACACGCCGCGGCTGGTGACGTCAGCCGGTTCTCCGACGACCGGCACGATTCGGCCCTTTGGTCTTGATTGCAGCGGATTCACCACATGGGTATTCAATACGGCAGTAGGCGTTGAGATCGGCGCCGGCTGCAACGGACAGTACCCGAACACCTACGGCATCTCCGCAGCGGAGCTGCTGCCGGGTGATCTGGGATTCCTTGCGGATGATGACGGCTGGGGCCATGTGCTTATTTTTGCCGGATATGATGCGGAAGGGACTCGTATGTGGGTGCATTCCTCCGGCGGCATCGGCGTTATCCTGAATACGCCAAGCTATGAAGGAAGGCTTTCCTATCGCCGCCTCAGCATCGTGGATTACGATGCGCCGGTGGTAAATTCCCCGACCGGCGAGGCGCTTTATACGCTGGAGGTAGAGGTGACGCATTACTGCGCCTGCGCAAAGTGCTGCGGCAGCAATGCGCAGGGGCTTACCGCCAGCGGCAAGCAGGCAGCGGTCGGCATGGTCGCTATGTCCAGCCATTATCCCTTCGGCACGCAAATCATGATAAACGGTACCATGTACACTGTGGAAGATCGGGGCGGCTCGGGCATAGAGAACAATATCCATCGCGTGGATATCTATGTGCCGGACCATCAGCAGGCGCTGCGGATGGGACGGTATACCACAACCGCAACAATTTACAGATTAGGCAGGTGAAAAACTTGGACGAAAGAGAATACAACAACGTGTACGCAATCCCCGCAAACTATACGGACAGCGGCAAACTGCTGGGAGGGATGATCGATACCCGGAACGCAATTGAAACGGTGATTCTGGTGCTGGCTTTGGGCTATCCGGAGCTGATTCTGATCCCCATGCCCGGCACCATCCGCATCGTGGTCATGACGGTCACGCTGCTGCCGCTGGCGGTGGTGTCTGCAATGGGCGTGGATGGCGGGTCGCTGTTTCAGTACATCGGCCATATCATCCATTTCTGGACACACCGCAGGAAATTACACTTCAGGAGGATCGGATACCGCTATGGCCAAAGCAAAAGGAAAAAGAAACCGCAGAAAAGAAAAACTTGAGTTTGTACAGGATTATTTGCCCATCCGCGACCTGAAAAACGGGATCATTGAAACGACGGACAACCGCTACATAAAAATCCTTGAGATCGAGCCGATCAACTTCACGCTGCGATCCGATGAGGAGCAGTTCAACATCATCTCCAGCTTTGCCAGCTGGCTGAAGATATCCCCCATGCGGCTGCAGTTCAAGTCCATTACGCGCCGCGCGGACTCAGATAAGCACATATCCATGATCTGCGAGGAATTGGAACACGAGGAGAATCCGCAATGTAAGGAGCTTGGCGAAGATTATATCGGACTCATCAAGGATGTGGGAAATCGGGAAGCGCTGACGAGGCGCTTCTTTCTGATTTTCCAGTATGAGGCGGTAGGCCGCAACGAAAGCGACGACTATGCAAAAATCTATGGCATGCTCCAGACCGCCGAGCAGACAGCGCGGGCGTATTTCATGCAATGCGGCAACAGCATCGTCCAGTCCAAAGACCCGGATGAAGCGACTGCCGAAATCCTATACATGTTTTACAACCGGCGCTCCTGCACGGACGAGCCGTTTTCCTCCCGTGTAGATCGCATCGTGGTGGACACCATGGCGGCAAAGAAGAAAATCATCGGCATGGACCCGGTGCCGCCTATCCGCATGGCCAACTTTCTGGCGCCCCGCGGCATCGACCTGAGCCATTATAACTATGTCGTTATGGACGGGCTGTACTATTCCTTCCTCTACATCAAGGCAGGCGGGTATCCAAGCCGCGTCCGGGCCGGCTGGATGTCCTCGCTCATCAACGCCGGAGAAGGAGTGGATATCGACGTCCATCTCCGCCGTGAGAACCGCAGCCGCACCATAGATAAGGTCGCCCAGCGGATCAGGCTCAACCGCACCAAGCTCAAGAGCATGCAGGATACCAGCACCGATTATGAGGAGCTGACCAATTCCATACAGGCGGGCTATTTTATCAAGAATGGCATCGCCAACTACAACGAGGACCTCTTTTACATGAGCGTTTTCATCACCGTATCGGCCAAAACCTACGAGGAATTGCTTTGGCGCAAGCAGCAGATGGTGGATATGCTCAAATCCATGGATATGTACACCAGCGAGTGCAGCTTTCAGCAGGAGGCCGCACTGCAGTCGGTGATGCCGTTCCTGAAAATCTCGCCCAAGCTGGAGAAAAAGGCGCAGCGCAATGTGCTGACCAGCGGCGCCGCATCCAGCTATATCTTCACCAGCTTTGAGCTGTCGGACGACAACGGCGTGCTGTTGGGCATCAACCGATACAACAACTCCCTGTGCATCGTGGATCTGTTCAACACAAAGATCAATAAAAATGCCAACCTGAACCTGCTGGGCACATCGGGCGCAGGCAAGACCTTTACCATGCAGCTGCTGGCGCTTCGGATGCGGATGCGCGGCATTCAGTGCTACATTCTGGCTCCCATCAAGGGACACGAATTCCGTAGAGCCTGCAATAAGATCGGCGGCGAGTTTATCAAGATCGCACCGGGGTCCCCCCACTGCATCAATGTAATGGAGATACGGCATACCATGTCGCCGGAGATGGAGCTGATTGACGAGATCGATTATGTGGAGATGGGCTCCATGCTGGCTCGAAAAATTCAGCAGCTCATGACCTTCTTCGGCCTGCTGATCCCCGATATGAGCAACGAGGAGGAACAGATGCTGGATGAAGCGTTGATCCGAACCTATGCGGACTTCGGCATCACCCATGATAACGACTCCATCTATACGGATATGGCCTCCGCTCCGCCCAAAATGAAGCAGATGCCTATCCTGGGCGACCTGCATAAGCACCTGCAGGAGAATCCCATGACCCAGCGGCTGGCGGCCATCATCAGCCGTTTTGTCACCGGCAGCGCCCAAAGCTTCAACAGACAGACCAATGTAGACCTCTCTAATAAATACATCGTCCTTGACCTGTCGGAGCTGAAGGGCAAGCTGCTTCCGGTGGGCATGTTCATCGCACTGGATTATGTGTGGGATCAGATAAAGTCTGACCGCACCAAACGCAAAGCCATCTTTATCGACGAAATCTGGCAGCTGATCGGCGCCAGCTCCAACCGCATGGCCGCAGAGTTTTGCCTTGAGATATTCAAGGTTATCCGCGGCTTCGGCGGAGCGGCCATTTCCGCAACGCAGGATCTGTCGGATTTCTTCGGTTTGGAGGACGGCAAGTACGGCAGGGCGATCATCAATAACTCCAAGAACAAGATCATTCTGAACCTGGAGCCGGACGAGGCCCGGTATGTGCAGGAAACGCTGAAGCTCACCCGCACGGAGATCCGCGCCATCACCCGCTTCGAGCGCGGCGAGGCGCTCATCAGCTCCAACAACAACAAAGTGCCTGTGGTGGTGAAGGCATCCAAGCTGGAAAAGGAAATGATCACCACGGATCGCGCCGAACTGGAGGCAATCCTCAAAGAACGGCAGAGGGAGAAAACGCATTCAGCGTAGAATACGTATTTCGCAAAGAATACGCACACGCAGAAGGAGGTGAACAATATGCTGCTTGATGATGAGCGCCATGTGATCAAATGGCTGTCGCAGTACGGCGCACTGACCAAAACACAGGTGATCCGACTGCTGCGGGACAAAACCCCGGAGACGGCGGAGAAGATTCTTCGCAATCTGAAAAGGGAGCATCAAATCTCGGATGTGGCCGGTGGCTACTATCTGGCTTTGGATGGACTATGCAAGCCGGATCAGCGGACGATCCTTGCCGTATGGGTGCTGCTGCGGTTTATCGACTATGTGGATCCCATGGCGCATTATCCTGCGGTCTACCCGTCCCAAATCTTTTTTCTGAAGGAAAACACCGGCTATGAGATCGTTGTGCTGTATGACGGCGAGCAGCACCTTAGCAAGCTGCTGCAGCCGCAGGATGACGAGATGAAATATATCTTTGTCCTGCCCAATATCGCCATGGCATCCCAGATGATGCTCCCCAAGGCGCCATGCCTGTTTGCAACCGTCAACTTTGCCGGGCAGGAAGAACCGGACATTACATTTTACACAGAGGAGGCTGCAACCGATGGACTCGATAAACTCGTTCATTCATCTGCTGGATAAAATAGAGACGCAGGATCGACGGCTCGGCATGACCATAAAAAATCTCCGCTGTCTGACCGGAGGGAAAAGCATGGAGCTGGCGTATGCCATGGCGCTGAAGCTGGCCGAGGAAAGTGAAAAATTGACGCTGCTGACCAGAGCGCTTCCCGCCTACACGGGAAATCCGCGAGCGCTGCAGGATGTGGATGCGGTTGGAGCAGAGTCAGTTGCAATAGAAGCGGGCTTTACCATCGAAGGTTGGTTCTGCATCCGGCTGCCTCTGCTGCTCCCCAAAAAGGAGAGGGGCTCCGCCTCCTATATTCGGGGCATCCTGTACCCGGCGCTCAGGAACTTCTTTCAGGGCAAAGCCCCGGTTCGATATCCCGAAAGCATCATGATATTCCGCCATGTATATGAAAAAGGCAGGCCGGAGCGCCGGTACCGGGATCATGACAATATTGAGATCAATATGGTCTCCGATACCGTCGCCATGTATGTGCTTACGGATGACGCGCCGCCGTGCTGCGATCATTTCTACTGCAGCGCGGCCTCCACGCAGGAGCGTACGGAGGTGTATGTGGTCCCGGCACGGGATTTTCCCCAGTGGCTGGTACTGGAGCCTCTGATCCCGGACGAGGGGGTGACGCTCCATGAAAGTGTGCCGGAGCAGCGTCAAAAACATGTGTAAAAACAGGGCAAAAACCCGCCTCCCAAATGACATATCTTTTAACAGCCGGAAAACACCGATGAAACCGATATTTTTCAGGCTTTTTGCGCAGACGGTTTCCGACAAAGAGAGCAGTCATGTTGTCGGAAAGTTCCTGCATTCCGGGGCTTGAAACAATGATTACCGTTCGGCCGGGAAGTCATGTGCATCGGCTTATCACAGTGCTTGGGCTCGCCGGCGAATACCCCGCCCGTTCGCTTGGCGTGCTGGGAAACGAGCGTACTCTCAGAGCGCTGGTGGGTAAACTTTCCACAACACAGGAGCTTCGTAACCCGGATACCGATGAGCGGATGAGGGTAAAGCTACTGCAGATGACCGGTATCGGGAATGCCAAAGCGATTCGTTTCTGTAAGGGCGCTCTCCCCATACTGGAATGGATACATCCGGACGCATACGGCTATTATATGGCCGCGTTTTACAATCATAGATTCCCCGGCGGTATGGCGCATCGGGACCGTAACCTTCGGGTTGCCGAGACGATTGGGATGCACCTGACCGCCGGTGTCGAGACAAGGGCCTATCTACTCCCCGCCTTGCAAAACCGGGCTATCCTTCGGATAACACCGGACGCGCCTGCCTTCTATCTGGCGCGGGACTTCAAGAAGATCACCCCTGCGGAACAGAACAAAACCATGTTTACACGCATCGTCGGCGCAATCTTCTATCCCGGCGGCTGTTACGCCGTTTACAACACGCGGAACGCCGCGATGAAATGGAACGGCATGGGAGAGTTCAAAGCACTCCACAGCCTGACGGAGCTTGCCCGCATGAATGCCGGGGTTCAGAGCATCGACTCCGCAATTCTGCTGGGCGAGTCCTATGATACGGCGCTGACCACACTGCTGGAGTCGGATAAAAACCGGCGACTGGAACTTCGGTTTGACGGCATCTATCGGCATATCTATTTTGTGCCCATGAATGCCGGCGGCATCCGGCAGCTCAGATTGCTCACCGTCCCAGACTGGAAAGAAAAACTGCTTGAGCTGCTGTTCGACCCAGACGTCCGGTCATATAACCGGGGATTCATGGAATACGACGCCAGTATCGGCGGCACCTGTGTTTTCTCGCATCTTGACGGCGACATCGCACGCCTGATCCGTTTTCGTGAGGCAATGCAGACCGGCGCAGGGAGCTTCGAGGTACTCTGCTTCGATGATCAAGCGCCTTTTCTAAGAGACTACCTTGGCCCGCATATCACACTCAAAACCATCGACGCTGCCACAGTGGAAGCAGAACTGGGACTATAAAGGAGGAATGCATTCTGGATAAAAAACGAGCAGCAGCCATCATCGCCGTCTCCATACCGGGACTTATCACCCTGCTTTACCTGGGCGGAGTGCTTGGCCAATTGCTGATAAACTACGAGCTTTGGATGAATTCCGGCGGTCTTACAGGGCAAACGACCATCGGCGCCGTAGACTGGAATCCGATCGTGTGTCTGGGCAGCGCCTTCAGCATCCCGGGGCTAAAAAGCATCGGTATACTGCTGCTGACCGGGGTCGGTATCACGGCCTATGTGCGTTTCCACGATAAATTCAGCTCCAAGGACTACGATGAACGCGGATTTACCCGCAGCAAGTACGGAACCTACGGCACCGCATCATGGATGAAGGACAAGGAGCTGAAAGAGATTCTGGAGATCAAGCCTCCGCCGCAGGCCGATGGCATCATCCTGGGCGAAAAAAACGGCAGCGTCGTCTGCTTACCTAAAGACACCAGACTGAACCGCCACATCGCCGTATTCGGTGCATCCGGTACCCGAAAATCCCGTGGCGTGATCCGTCCGGCGCTGTTCACCATACTCAAGCGCGGAGAGTCGGCAGTCATTACGGATCCGAAGGCGGAGCTCTATAACGATACCGCCGAGTTGTTCCGCAAGAACGGGTATGAGGTAAAAGTATTCAACCTGGTAGACCCCCGGCACGGCGACTCATGGAACTGCATGTCAGACCTGAACGGCGATACCCTGCTGGCGCAGGTGTTGACCAATGTCATCATCTCCAACACCAGTGAGGGCAAGGGCGACCATTTCTGGGACAACGGCGAGGCCAATTTGCTCAAAGCGCTGGTGCTCTATATCGATCTGGACAGGAGCCGCAGCACGGAGACGAAGAACCTGGCGGCCGCCTACCAGCTCCTGACCCAAAACAGCGAACGGCAGCTGACGGCACTTTTTGAAAAGCTGCCGCTGGATCACCCCGCCCGTGCGCCGTTCAATCTTTTCTCACAGGCCAGCGATACGGTGCGTTCCGGCATCGTCCTTGGACTCGGCACCCGGTTACAGGTCTTACAGAACGAGGCTGTGCGGGACATCATCAGCCGCAGCGATATCGATCTCACGGCGCCGGGCAAGCGCAAATGCGCCTACTTCGTCATACTCAGCGATCAGGACGCAACGATGGCGTTTCTGTCCTCGCTGTTCTTTTCGTTTCTATTCATCAAGTTGGTGCGCTATGCCGACAGCACGCCGGAGCTGCGCTGCAAAGTCCCGGTCAACCTCATCTTCGACGAGTTCAACAATGTGGGCAAGCTCGGCGGCGCAGCGGACGGTTCGGATTTTGCCCGTACGCTCAGCGTTATCCGCAGCCGTGCGATCTATGTGATGCTGGCCGTGCAGAGCCTCGGTCAGCTCCAGAACCGGTATCCCAACAATCTCTGGGCAGAGATCGTCGGCAACCTGGACGTGCAGCTCATGCTGGGCTGTACCGATGAGGTCAGCGCCGAGTACTTCTCCGCGCGGAGCGGTGATATGTCTGTGGAGATCAACTCCACCATGACCGTGCGCAAGACCATTGCCGTAGCGCAGGTCATACCCCAATACCGTCAGACAGAGGGCCAGGGGCGCAGACGGCTGCTGACTCCGGACGAGGTGCTGCGCATCCCAAACGAGGAACTGCTGGTGGTCATCCGAGGACACAATGTCCTGAAACTAAAAAAGTTTGATTATGCTGACCACCCGCTGGCCAAGGAATTGACTCCCGTCAGCATTCTTGATTACACACCCCCGCACGCGGCAGCGCCTTTTCTCCAGACCGAAACGACTTCGCCACACGCAGCGTCTGAGGAGCGGCCGCACACATCGTCCATACCCTCAAAACGCAGAACTCTGTACAGCTCCGCAAAACCGCCGAGCAAGTTTTGAACTCAACGATTTAACTAAAAAGTTGACATTTAACTTTAGTGATGTTATAATGCCGAAAGAAAGTTAAATTGGTGGTGAGCAGATGGACTATATCACAAAAACACTGGGCGTCCCGGTAATACGGACAGAGTGGAAGCAGCAGGCAGCCTTGCCGCTTTTTTTGAACGATAAATATACATTTGAACAAGCGGACGTTGGCGGAGTAGCGTGCCTTATTGTTCATCCTGTGGGGGAACTCGATACGATCAATACCCTTAAAAAGCATGTGGCGAGGCTACATGCAGCAAGTGGGCGACAGGTCGTTTTTGAGTTAACGGCCATATCCCGGCAGCGCCGCAACTCCTTCATTGATGCGAAGCTGGCGTTCGTCGTGCCTGAAAAGCAGGTGTATCTTCCCTTTCTTGGGGCTCTGCTTACAGAGCGCTGCGATAGCGAGGGACTCATGACGGGCGCAGAGAAGCTGCAGCCGTCTGCGCAGATGCTGCTGTTTGCCTATATCCTGAATGGGAACGAGCCTATGCCCATGACGCCTTTTGCGGAGCGGTTTGCCTTTTCCGCAATGACGATCACGAGAGCGGCAAATCAATTGGTAGCGCTTGGACTTCTTAACAAGTCCTGCTCCGTTGGAGCGCAGAAAATGCTCTGCACCGAGCTCGACACGAAGGGACTATATCAAAAAGCCGTCCCCTACCTCATCCAGCCTGTCCGGACAACCGTATTCATCGAAAAGAGCACTGTGACCCGGGATATGTTTCCCGCAGGGCTGAGTGCGCTTTCGGAAATGAGCATGCTCAATCCGCCGACGGTCGAAACATGGGGCATGGTTGGCGGTAAAATTAAGGGATCGGCACAGAAATTGATCGATTCTGAAAAGCAATGCGCCCTGCAGCTCTGGCGCTATGATCCGCGCCGTATCAGTCAGACAGGCGGAGTTGATGTACTGTCGCTGGCGGCAAGCTTAGCAGACGATATGGACGAGCGGGTAGAGCAATGTATTGAAGAAATACTGGAAAAGGTGTGGTGACAAAGATGGTAACCGGATTTGAGAGCTTCAAGCGGTGGTTTTCCGAGTACAGCGAGCAGTATGCAATTATCGGCGGAACAGCATGCGACCTGCTCATGAGCGAGGAAGGTATGGATTTTCGGGCAACGCGAGATATTGATATGGTGCTGATCGTAGAGAGCCTGACGCCGCAGTTCGGAGAACGATTTTGGTCATATATCAGAGACGCAGGGTACGAGCATAGAAATAAAAGTACCGGCGAACCGCAGTTTTACCGATTTACGAATCCGAAGAGCCGGGATTATCCCTACATGATAGAGCTGTTTTCCCGTCGCGCTGATGCAATTGCCCTTTCGGATGATGCGGTACTTACGCCATTGCCACTGGACCATGAAATATCCAGTCTGTCGGCGATTTTGCTGGATGATGCGTACTACCGATTCCTGCGCAAGGGGAAAACCATAATAGATGGGATACCGATTCTTGACGCAATGCACCTCATCCCATTCAAGGCCAAGGCGTGGCTGGATCTTCGCCAGCGAAAGGAAGCCGGCGCAAAGGTTGACAGCAAAAATATTCGGAAGCACAAAAATGATGTGATCCGGCTCAGCATGCTGTTGAGAGAAAATGATACGCTTGACTTGCCGCAAGCGATCCGCAATGATATGAAAGACTTCCTTGCCGCTATGCGCGAAGAACCGATTGACCTCAAGGCACTTGGAATACGAGGAACATCGCAGGAGAAGATAACGGGAAGGCTGCTTACAGCGTATATCCTGAACAAATAAGACATATTACCGGTAGATGGGCGTCTCAGAAATGGGACGCTCTTTTTATATTCAAACAAAAGAAACGGAGGATCAAACAATGGCAACGAAAAAAACGGCGGTGATCCCGGAAGAAGAAATTCTTGCGGCCGCGACGGAAGAAAACATCAATGAACACTCATTACATCAGACTGAAACTGAACCTGAGCAGGATAGAGTGCTCAGCGCTGAAGGGGCACCCGGAGACGCTGATCTCATCGACATTTGCCAGACTGATTCCGAATCTGCGAATCCCGAAGGGATGCCGATCGAAGACGCCGCGCGCAACACCCCGGAAGCACCGGTATCCCAGACCGGATTGGGCACTGAGCTTCCCGGAGAATTTCCGGCCGGATCCGATGAATTAACTGCATCGGAAGCTCCGGTGTCCCAGACCGATTCCGACTTGGAGGAGAAAAAACCTGAAGAGAGCCCGCCGGCCCGCCGAACCAGAAAACCAAGAGCTAAGAAAAGTGAGTCTGACACAGCGGCGGCAGAACCGCCCGGGGATGCATCCGACAGCGTCGCAGCTCCGGAGAAGAAGCCGCGCAGGCGCGCCGCTGCCAGACCGGCGTCGCCGGTGGTATCCATCAACGAGCGCCCCAGTGTGGAAACGGAAGCGGACAAAGCCCGCAACGATTTGCTGGATCTGGTAGAATCATTAAAGACCAAACGGATCCTGACCGGGACCATTCAGGGCATCGAACGCCCCGCTGACCATCCCTCGCGTTCTCTTGCAGTCATTTATCATGGCGATATCAAGGTTATTATTCCTGCGGAGGAGGCGGTGGAGCCGCCGGAGGATTTCCGCGGCAGGCTTCCGGAGGATGTGCTGCACTATATGGTCACCAAGCGCCTGGGGGCGGAAGTGGATTACATCATCAAGGGCATCGACGCCAAGGCAGGCGTTGCAGTCGGCAGCCGTCTTGAGGCTATGTCCGCTAAGCGCCGCGCGTACTATTTCGGTACAGACCGGGATGGAAACAATCTGCTCTACGAAGGTATCTGTGCGGAAGCTCGCGTCGTATCCGTCATTCGTGCCGGCATCTTCGTGGATCTGTTTGGCTTGGAGGTCTACATCCCTCTTCGTGAGCTGAGCTACCAGCGTATGCTGGATGCGCAGGACAGCTTTCAGCCCGGGCAACGCATTCTGGTTAAAATCCTGAGCATCGACCGCAGTGACCGAACCCGTATCCGGGTCAGCGCCTCCATCAAGCAGGCCGGAGAGAATCCCTATGAAAAGGCGCTGCGGCGTTATTCTGTGGGCAACCGCTATGTAGGTACTGTCAGTATGGTGGACATGAACGGTGTGTTTGTCTCACTGGACGGCGGCATCGACTGTCTGTGCAGCTATCCTAAGCGCGGGCGCCCGCCCAGAGGCTCTCGCGTAACGGTACGGATTCTGGGCATCAACAACGAATCCAATCGAATCTGGGGCGCGATCACACACATCGCTACCCCGAGATGACTGGAGCGAACAGAAAATGACAAGGAGGTTGAACAACTATGCTTGATTACGATCTGACCCGCGCAGAGCAGGTCAGAAGAACGGATCTTGCGCAAAAAGCCCGCAGAATGATCCTGTCCCACATGAAGGTGGAGGCGGAGGACGAAACTTCGCTGACGCTGGATCACCGCGGCTACTATATGCAGATCTCGTTCTCGCCGCTGCACCCGCTGCTGGTCGTCTGCCTGGCTAAGGCGATCCGAAACCCGGACGGCGCACGAAAACAGCAGCTTGCCAACGAACTGAACCTGCACAGCGTGCTGGGCAGCCACGCCATCAACGAGGACGTCGGCTGTTATTCCTATCGCGCTACCCACTGGCTGGATACGGAGCTCATGCCGGAACGGTTCTTTGAAATACTCAGCCGCTGCGTTGACGAAGCGGATCGTGGCTATTTCAATCTGGCAGGATGAGTATATTGCCGTAATGCTCAAGGCGTATCCGCGTACCGGATAAAACCACCGCCTCCCGGCAGTACCCGGGGAAAGCCTCAAGTGAGAGCCGGGAGCCATACTGCGGCACTCCGGAGTACACCTTACAGCCGTCAAGCCCTCCGGAATCAGAACCAGCCATACTCAAAGAGCCGGCCATGAACGAACTGCATTTGTGTGAAACTGCGGCGTTGGAGTTGGTTTCACCTATGACTCTACCGCAACAGGACGCCGGGATATCCCCATTATCGCCGGAGATATATCCATCCATCCGGCGCGGGATATCAAATCGCGGCTGGAACTGTACGCAGCAGACGGCATCATATATTTCTGCGTTTGGGCGCAGCTGAGAACAGAAGCGAGATACGATCTGTATATCGGCTGCACCTGAGCCAAACCACATCACGCAGCGAGAAGCGCATCGGAAACGGTGCGCTTCTTTGCTGCAAAAAAACAGGAGGTAAAGGACCGATGAAACGTAAAACGCTCAAGAAAGCCTTTTCGGCATTCTTGTCCCTGCTCATGTGCATGATGACGCTTTTGTCTATCAGCACACCTGTGTTTGCCGCAACGACGGTAGACGCTTACATGGTGGATTTCCCACGCGACGGTGACAGCAACTACTCTGCGACGGCGTGGGGCCACTCTGCCACATCTTTGATGGGCGGATGGCGGTTTCTCAACAGCAAATACACAACGGTGCATAGCATCGGCACCTATAACGGTCAGGTTTCGTATTGCATCGAGCCCGGCATCGGGCAAAATGCCGGCGATACTCTCTCCCACAAGGATGAGACATTTTGGGAAAACTACCCCAGCCACCTCAATCCGACCATTTCCCCGGATACCATCAAGGTCCTGCTTGGCCGGATCATGCAGTACGGCTATCAGGGCAATGTATCCACATCCTGGCGTTCTCAGAACGCCTCGGACGCAGCTGCGTTAAGCCATATAATCGCTACACAGCTGCTGGTCTGGGAGACGGTTGTCGGCGAGCGTGACGCAAGCTTCAACAAGGTGGATCCCTCCGGCTATGGGAAGAGCGCGGTTTGGAGTTATATCCGGGACGAGCATCCGCTTCGCAGCCAGATCCGCTCCTATTATAATTCCATGGCCGCCAGCGTGCAGAGTCACGCAGAGATCCCCAGCTTCTGCGCACGAAGCATTGGCAGCGCACGCAGCTATGAACTCAAATACGACGGCACGCGATATACCGTGACACTGACGGATACCAATGGAGTGCTGTCGAACTTCTCGTTCAGCTCCTCGGAACCCGGAATCAGCTTCTCCCGAAGCGGGTACCGCCTGACAATCACCTCTGATACGCCGATTGCAGGCGATATCCGCGTAAGCGCCAGCAAGACCAACGGCGTGCGAAGCGGTGTGGTCGTCTGGACGGACGGCAACAAAGGCGCCGGCATTCAGGACGTTGTCACCTACGGCGAAAATGTGTCAGACCCTGTCAGCGCCTATCTTCGGCTTGAGATGGAGGCGCTCGGCACCATGCACCTGGTCAAGACCAGCGAGGATGGCGTTGTGGCCGGCATTTCTTTCACGATCTCTGGCAACGGAATCACCAAGACTGTGACTACCGGCCGCGACGGCACGATTGACGTATCCGAGCTCATGGCCGGCACCTATACCGTAACAGAAGCGGACATTGAGCGTTATACGCCCCAGACTTCACAGCAGGTCACCATTGTCGGTGGGCAGACCTCGACCGTGACCTTCAACAACGTGCTCAAACGCGGTGCTTTGGAGGTGACCAAGACTTCGGAAGACGGATTCGTTGAGGGCGTAAATTTTCGCTTGTACGGCAAATCCCTTTCCGGCCTGAACGTCGATGAGTATGCGGTAACGGACTCCACCGGCGTGGCTAAGTTCCGCAATGTCCTGATTGGCGGCCCATATACCATCGAGGAGGTCGATACGGCCATTCGTTACGTTATCCCTGATCCCCAGTCGGTATCTATCCAGTGGAACCGGGTTGCAGAGCGCAGCTTTGCCAATATCCTCAAAAAGTTTACCGTGACCGTAACCAAGACGGACGCAGAAACCGGAACACCGCAGGGCGACGCCACGCTGTCAGGCGCTAAATACGGGATCTACAAGGGCGGGAAGCTTGTCGATGTGTATTACACAGACGCCAATGGCCGGTTCACCAGCAAAGAGTATATCTGCGATACCGACTGGACGATCCGTGAAATGGAACCATCGGAGGGGTACCTCCTCGATACGACGGAACATGCCGTTGGTGCAGCGCCCGGTCAGTATACGGTTGAACACAATACAACGGCTAACGCCGTGACCGAAACGGTAATCAAGGGCAGCATCCGCCTGATCAAGCATATTGATGCGGAACTGGAAACCCCCGAGAATATGCCGACCCCGCACACAGAAGTCGAGATCCCCGCAGCAACGGAACCCACTGCGCCGGAAGGCTCCGCATATTTTGTTAGCCCGGACGCCGCCGCACTGGAGGATGCGCAGGAAACTGCAGCTTCCGATGATGCAAAGGACGCAGCCGAACCAGCAGCGGGAGAAACCCCAATGCCCAATCAAGCCGACACGGAAACGCCGGCCGAGTCTGAGCCGGAAGCAGCCGATACGCTGATTCCCGGTCAGAATGAAGCGGAGCCAGAGCCCGAAAACGGATCTGTACCGACGGCGGAGTTCAAACCCTCCGGCAATGCAGGCATTATCGAGCAGCCGGAAGCAGGCGCGATGTTCCAGCTTTATCTCTCCGGTGCCGGAAGCTATGACGCAGCCAAAGATGGCGAGCGCGATCTGCTGGTGACGGATGAAAACGGCGTAGCGCTTTCCAAGGATCTGCCTTACGGCCGCTATACCGTACACCAGATCGAGGGACAGGAAGGACAGGCCTTTGTTCCGGACTTCACCGTATTCATCAGCTCCAACGGACACCTGTACTCCTATATCCTGAACAACCAGACCATCACCAGCTTTGTCCGCGTGGAAAAACGCGATGCTGAGACCGGAAAGATCATTCCGGCAGCAGGCATCGGTTTTCAGGTCAGAGACCTGACCTCCGGCGAACTGATTTCACAGACCGTCTATTATCCGGCGCCAGTGACCATCTCCACATTCTATACCGCAGATGATGGTACGCTGATGCTCCCCTGCGAGCTGCCCTACGGCCGCTATGAGCTGATCGAGGTGACAACCTGCCATGGCTATGTGCTGGATACCGCCCCGGTTCCGTTTACCGTGGATGGGTCAGAGGCTGTCGTGACAGTTACAAAGTCCAACATGGCGCAAAAAGGCGTCATCCGTATCCAAAAGACCGGCGAGGTCTTCAGCAGCGTTGCAAACGAGGGATCCATCTTCCGGCCTGTATATGAGAATACCGGACTTCCGGGAGCAGTCTTTGATATCGCTGCCGCGGAGGATATTTACACCCCTGACGGAACCTTGCGTGCAAAGGCCGGAGACATCGTAGACACCGTCACCACGCAATCGGACGGCATGGCCGCCAGTAAGGCACTCTACCTTGGCAAGTATGTGATCACCGAGAAGCAAGCTCCGCACGGCATGGCGCTTCAGACCGAAGCGCATACGGTTGAGCTGGTATATGCCGGACAGGAGGTTACGGTCACCGAGCTTCGGGCAGATATGTACAATGAACGCCAGCGTGTGGAGATCAGTCTGGTAAAAACCATGGAAACGGATAAGCTGTTCGGCATTGGCCAAAGTGACGAGCTCACGCACGTTACATTCGGCCTCTATGCTGCGGAGAAGCTTGTGGCAGCCGATGGCAGCAGCATCCCGCAGGACGGCCTGATCGAGATGGTGTCCTTGGATAAAGACGGAAAAGCAACGTGCAAGACGGATCTCCCCTTTGGACGCTTCTACCTGCAGGAGATCTCTACAGACAGCCATTACCTGCTTGGCGACACGAAGTATCCGGTGTCGTTTGACTACGCCGGGCAAGACAAGAAGCTTGTCAAGCTGATTGCCAACGAGGGCGCAGCCATTGAGAATAAGCTGATCTACGGCTCCGTTTCGGGTCTGAAGGTTGATGCAAACGATAAGCCACTCTCCGGTGCAGTCATGGGTCTGTTTGCTGCATCTGAAACGAGATTCACGAAGGATACCGCACTGCTGACAGCCGTATCCACCGAGGATGGCAGATTCCGCTTCGAAAAGATCCCTGCCGGCAACTGGCTCGTGCGCGAGATCGAGCAGCCCAAGGGCTTCGTTCTGAGCGAAGAGCTGTTCCCGGTAACGGTCAAGGAGCAGGGACAGGTCATTGAGATCAAAATTGCGAACAAACTAATCCGCGGCAGCGTCACGCTGACGAAGTATGACGCAGACTATCCCGAGAATAAACTCAGCGGCGCGGTATTCGAGGTCTACCGTGATGTTAACGGGAACAAGGCGCTGGACAAGGACGATGTATTGCTCGGCACCATGGAGGAGTCCTCTGCCGGCGTTTACTGGATGAAGAATCTGGAGTACGGCGGCGTACTGGTTAGGGAGAAAACCGCACCGGAGGGCTTTATTCCGGACGAGAAAGCCTACTATGTGGAGATCGATACCGACGGAAAAACCTACACCGTTGAGAACGAAGCCGGAAAGGGCTTTATCAACCATGCTCTGAAGGGCTCCCTCAAGATTATTAAGACCACCAGCGACGGAAAGAAAGAGGGCTTTGCGTTCCGCATCACCGGCGCCAACGGCTACGATATGACGTTTACGACCGACTCCAAGGGCGAAATCTTCATTGAGAAGCTGCGCATCGGCGAGTATACCGTCACGGAGCTGAAAAACAGCGCCAGCGAAGGGTACAAGATCGCAGACCCCGTCAAAATCACGCTTGTTGCAAATGAAACGCTGACGGTAAAGATCCATAACGACAAGACGAAGGTGGATGTTCCCAAGACCGGAGACGACGTCGATCTTATGCTTTGGATCTCACTGCTCGGGCTTGCGGCGGCCGGAGTAGGCTGCACAGCGTTTTTCTACCTGAAAAAGCGCAGAACAGGCAAGCATATTGCCGTGAAGAAGTAAATAACACCAATCCGGGGATATGCTTGAACGCACATCCCCGGATTCGTTATGGAGGAACGATATGAAAAACGACAGGCGCAGAAGAAATCGGCCGCGGAACCGTGAGAAGAAGGGCGTCAAGCAGTCCCCGGGCCGGGAATGCCGGCACGTATGGTCGGGCGGCGTATGCCTTAAATGCGGGTGCTTGCAGCAAAACCCACGCTCAAACAGTGAAAAACTGCCCGCAGGACAAAATCCTGCGGGCAGTACAGATGTCAGAGATAGTTGATGGGAATGACCCGATCCGACCCCTTCAATGAGACCAGCCTGTCATAAAGGCAGATCACGCCGCCTGGACCGCGCCTGACACCGGGGATCTTATCCAAGAGGTCGAAAGCGTCCATATCCTTTTTCTGCGGGTCAGCGTGTTTTTTCATCTCCAGCGGATAAAGGGTCCCATTCTCCTCGATCAGCAGATCAATTTCATTCATGTCCTTGTCTTTGTAGAAATATAGCGGAGGATCAATGATTCCTTTGTTGTAATAGCTTTTGATGATTTCTGAAATCACAAAGCTTTCGAAAAATGCACCTGCCATTGCACCGCTTTTCAGAACATCGGCAGAAGTCCACCGCGTGAGGTAGGCGGCGAGCCCCGTATCTAAAAAATACAACTTTGGCGTCTTAATGGCGCGCTTGGTAATGTTGTTTGAATAAGGCCTGAGCAGGTATACAATATTGGAAGCGACAAGAATCGAAAGCCACCGCTCTGCCGTTGGCTGGCTTACTCCGACATCCCGTGCCATAGACGCCAGATTGACAAGCTGACCGGTGGATGCCGCTGCAGCGGTCATGAACCGAGCAAACTTTACGGTATCGCCCACCTCAGACAGGTCGCGCACATCTCGCTCAATATAGGTACGGACATAGGCGCCGTAGAACATTTGCCAGTCGAAGTTCGGGTTTTCGCAAAGCTCCGGCATAGAACCGCGATGGATTGAGTTCCACACATCGTCATAGGACACTTCTGCAAGATGCTTTTTGCGCACGGTAAAATACTCTTCGGTTGGCAGGAACGGCAGTTCGCACGCAATACCATAACACTCACGCAGGGAGAACCCCAGAAGCGTCACAAGGCCAATACGTCCCGACAGAGACTCGCTGACGCCCTTCATCATTTGGAACTGCTGTGAGCCGCACATAAAGAACTGACCTTTTCGATGATCCCGGTCAATGAGCATTTTGATTTGCGGGAACAGCTCAGGTGCTTTCTGAATCTCATCGACGAACACGGGCGGAGGATTATCCTTAAAGAATGTTCCGCTCTGTTCCTGAGCGCCTGCCCGGATGATAATATCATCCAAAGTCACATAGTTGAACCCTTCCGTCATACGCTGCAGCATGGTCGTCTTTCCCACCTGTCGCGGACCGGCGACAAGGATTGCACCGAACATCTTTGCCAGCTCCTCCACAGTGGTCTCCGCGTGCCTTCTGATGTATGTCATTTGAAATCACCTCGTTTCGGCTAATTTAATATCAAGTATTAGTATAGCCGAATACTGTAAATAAATCAAGCTTAATTCAAAAACCAGCATGGCATAGTTGACACGCAGCATGGAAAGAGCATTGCAATCAGAATTCTTCATGCTATAATATACCCACATCACTCGTGAGACTATGACTGACTGCGCTCAGACCAAAGGATAATTGGTGCACGGTTGTAAACGGGTGCAGAAGGAGGAATAAAGCCTATGACAAAGAAAGAGCTTGTCGCTTATGTGGCTGAAAAGGCCAATCTCAGCAAAAAGGACGCGGAAATAGCGGTCAATTCCGTATTTGACGGTATCACGGAAGCACTGAAAACCGACGGCAAGATCCAACTGGTCGGCTTCGGCAGTTTTGAAGTGAAGGAGCGCGCCGCGAGGGTGGGCAAAAACCCGGCTACCGGTGAAACGATCGAGATCCCGGCCGGCAAAGCCCCTTCCTTTAAGGCGGGAAAGGCGCTCAAGGACACGATCAAGTAAAAACAAAATACAGCATCAGAGAGGACGGCGTGAGAAATCAGGCCGTCTTTTTCTATGCAAATTACAGGAGGTCATTATGAAAAAGATGAAAACAGGCATCGGCGTAATGCTGGCGCTATTGTGCTGCATCCTCATGTGTACAGGTGTTGTCTATGCTACCGGCGATGACACGGACGGCACGGAGCTTCAAGTCGCGCAGCCCGTCATCCTTGAGGTGCAGCTTGGCCCCCAATGGGCGGGCGTTGAATTCCAACTCAAAACGGATGCAGGCCTTTATCCGGGCACGATTGCCGTGGGGCAGGACGGGATTTTACGAACCGAGCTGGGCAATAGCGGCAGCTACGTCCTTTCTTGCCTGACTCTAAATGCCGCCGTGCCGGCGCCGGGCGATATCCCAAGTCCTGATGTGACGCAACAAGAACAGGAGCCGCTGACAACAGACAGTGCAGAGAACGCGGACGCCGCTTCGCAGAATGTGCAAGAGCAGGATTCGGGCCATCCTACCGTCGGCGGGATTCCCGTGATGCACATTATCCTGTTCGGCGGAGGGCTCCTTCTTGCGGCAGGTTCGCTGGTCGCCATGCGCTTTATTCGGAACCGGCGCCCATCAGAACGCTCGCCGTATGATCCGGACGATGAGGACGATGACGAGGATGAATACGAATATTGACATCGCCATTCTGGAGAGTGCGGGCAGATTGGAGAGGCGTTTCTTTCCACCAGACTGGTTCTGAATTGCAAAATACAAAACTTTTAGAAATGTTATAATAAAATCATTAAAAATATTACTTAAAGGCTTGACTTTTGGATCCTTATATGCTAAGCTGTAACCGTGGCAGGGGCTTGCACTCAGGCTTTCAGTACTTCGGAAGAGCTCCCGGAGTTAGACTCTCCCCGCGGGAGAGAAACTGTTACGGATTTGCGCACTGAGCGATCCATACGGTGCAAGCCACAACTGAACTCATTGGCCGGAAAGCTGCTTTGATGACAGGAACGTGCTCGGTATGTAGAAACCGACTTTGCCGTCCTTGGTTTTCATGCAGTTTTCCGGCCTTTCTCTATATCCTGACGGAGGTGAAAGGAACCGTGAAACACAAGAAAAAGAAGAAAGGAATCAACCCGTCCGCCATGCGCTGTCAGTATTGCGGCGGCACCGTTGTGCTGCGCTCCGCAGACGGCATCTACCATGAGAACCACAGCCATACCATGCTCTATGTTTGCAGCAATTATCCGCGGTGTGACGCTTATGTCCGCACCCATCCGGGCACGAATATCCCCGTCGGTACATTGGCTAACCACGAGCTGCGCACGCTTCGGAATCAGGCGCACCACTATTTCGACCAACTATATCTAAGCGGTTTGATGAGCAAACAGGACGCCTACCTGTGGCTGGCAGGGCTTCTGCAGGTACCGCTTTCCAAAGCGCACATTGGCTTTCTCGGTGAATATTACTGCAACGAGGTCATCGCCGAAAGCAAGAAGCTCCTGGAGCGGCGCAGGAAACAACAGCCGGCCGGATTTCGCCCATGCAAAGGAGGCGAAGCATCATGACGCTTACACAACCCCAGCAGAGAAAAGTGGAGCAAAACCTCGGGCTGGTCGGGAAGGTGATCAAGGACAAGGTCCATAATCCCGGTCAAAACAGTATCTACAGTTACGATGACCTCTATCAGATCGGCTGCATTGGCCTCTGCAAGGCGGCATACAGCGATAAAGGAGGATGCTTCTCTACGTATGCATACAGGCTAATCTGGAACGAGATATGCACGGCGTTAATCTATGCCAACCGCCGGGCGGCAAAGGAGTGTGAGCTGATCCCGGAGGTGCTCGGGAAAGAAGATAGTTTAGACGAGCATCACGAACTGAGTATGATACTTGACCGACTGGAGGCCAACGCTTCCGAGGCGATGGCGAAAGGCATCCGGGCGATCCGTCTCAGCGCCGAAGGCTATTCCCACGCGGAAATCGGCAGCATACTCGGGGAAAGCGACAAATGTGTCGCCGCCCGAATCTCCCGAACCAGGAAATATCTCAGGTCGCATCCGGACCTTGCGGCATTCTGATTTATGCACAATTGAAAACGATACAACAAACCCGCCCTCCCCAGTATAAACACTGCGGAGGGCGGGTTTTGCATTTTGGAGGAAGTTATGGAACTCTTCAAGAATAACCGCTGGCTGCTTATCCCGATCCTGTCCTCACTCCTGCTGCTTGTCCTTATGAAAACAGTGCTCTTTCTCGGGTATGTCCCGACTGAGTCCATGGAACCGACACTGAAGAAAGACTCATTTATTCTAGGGACACGGCTGTACGGAGATTTGACTGATGGGGATATTATCATCTTTGAACGGGATGGCCGACTGATTGTAAAGCGAATTACGGCATCCGGCGGCGAAGCTGTCGTTCGGAATGGCATTACGCTGATTGTGCCGGAAAACTGTTATTACGTTCAGGGCGACAATGCCAACCACTCCTATGATTCCCGCTTCTGGTCGGACCCGTTTGTAAAGGAGAGCAGCATAAAGGCAAAACTGCTGGGCTGATTCTTTATAAGCGCCATAGCCGTCTGCTCCGGGACGCTGAAAAAATCGTCCCTGTGGGTTTCCGGCAGGTCAAGGGCTATGCCGATTATGTCCCACTGTGTATCACATAGCGGCAAAACTCGTCCTCGTCAAGATGGGAGGAGGTAAGCTCTCTGCTCTCTGCTTTTCCTTCAAAATACTTGTGCCCACATATGTGTCCTTACAGTTGATAGTATGCACCCCAGATTACCTTCCCTATACAGTCTAGTATATAGACCTTTGCTCCTGGCGTTCTTTATAGATCGTCTACCAGTGCGGTGCTCTTGGCGTAGGCGGTGCTACGGGCCTCAAAGAAATCCGTCTTGACCATGTTGGCGTCGGCGTACTGGCTGACCCATGCCATGCTCTCCGGCTCGTGCTCGAAGCCGGGATATAGCGCCGGATACCCGAGGCTTGTCCAGCGGAGATTGCCGAGGTAGCGGATGTAATCTGTGACCATCCGGCGGTTCAGCCCCGGCACCTCGTCCCCGATGACATAATGCCCCCACGCGATCTCCTGTTCCACGCCCTCCAGCATCATTTCCCGAAGCGCCTGCACGTTTTCCGCCGTGAACAGCTCCGGCTGCTCCTTCTGTAGCTCCAAAATAATGTTGCGAAACAGCCACAGGTGGGTGTTCTCGTCCCGGTTAATGTAGCGGATCTCCTGCGCCGAGCCGGGCATCTTGCCGTTGCGGGAGAGGTTGTAGAAGAACATGAAGCCACTGTAAAAATAGATGCCCTCCAAAATGAAGTTGGCCATCATCACGCGCAGCAGCGTAGGGGCGTCCTTCTGCTCCTGGAACTCGTTGTAGCAGTTCCCGATGAAGGTGTTGCGCCGCAGAAGGTGCTCGTCGGTCTTCCACTGGTAGAGGATGTCGTTGCGCTCCACGGGGGAGCAGATGGTGTCCAGCATATAGCTATAGCTCTGGGAGTGGACGCACTCCTGAAACGCCTGAATGGACAGGCAGAGATTGACCTCGTTGGCGGTGACATACGCGCCGATGTTGGGCAGGTTCGCTGTCTGAATGGAATCCAAAAAGACAAGAAAACTCAGAATTTTATCGTAGGCGCTGCGCTCGGCCGGCAGCAGGCGGGGATAGTCCTTCACATCCTGCGAGAGATTGATCTCCTCCGGAATCCAGAAGTTGTTCATGGCCTGCCGGTACCAGTCGCTGACCCACGGATACTTCATGTTGTTGAAGTCGTTGAGGTTCGTTGTGTTGCCGCCGATCATACGCCGCAGGCGCACGTCGATGTCACCCTCCGGATTAAAAAGCGGCTTTTTCTTCAGTTCTACCATGGTACTGCTCCTCCCTATGACGCGCAGCTTTCGCAGTCCTCCACCTCAAGGGACTTGCTGCGGATGTAGTAGATCGTCTTGACGCCGCTGTGCCACGCATCCAGATACAGCGCCAGTACCTGCCGCATGGTGTAGTCGTTGGTGATATACAGGTTCATGCTCTGCGCCTGATCGATGTGCCGCTGGCGCACGCCTGCAGCTCGTACCGACCAGCTTTGGTCGATGAGGTGAGCCGCCTTATAGTACCACCAGGTATCCAGCGACAGCTCCGGGGCCACGCGGGGCAGGATGCTGCCCTTCTTCTCCTCCAAAAAGAAGCGCCTCATGACAGGGTCGATCCCGGCGGAGGTGCCGGAGAGGATAGAGGTGCTGGAGGTGGGGGCGACGGCCAGCAGGTAGGCGTTGCGCATCCCCTGCGCCGCCACCGTTTCGGCAAGCTCCCGCCACTTGTCGGAGGCGTAGCCCCGCTTCTCAAAATACGCGCCGGTCTGCCAGTCGCTGCCCTCAAACAGCGCATAGCAGCCCTTTTCCCGTGCCAGTGCCGTGTCCGCCCGGATGGCGGCATAATTGATGCGCTCAAACACCGCGTCGGCGAAGGCAAGATGCTCCTCGCTCTCCCAGCGGATGCCGCGCATTGCCAGCATGTGGTGATAGCCGCTGACGCCAAGTCCAATGCTGCGGTATTTGTGGTTCGTGAGCCGGGCGTATTCCAGTGGGTAGAAGTTCAGGTCGATGACGTTGTCCAGTGCCCGCACCGCCGTCTCCACCGTGCGCTCCAAGTAGGCATCGTCCTCCACGGGAAGATTTCCGAGGGAGAGGCTGGCCAGATTGCAGACCACGAACTCGCCGGGGCGGGTGACCGTCACCACCACCGTATCGCCGTTCTCCGTCCGCACCTCGGTGCTGATATGCTCAATGGGCGCCATATTCTGGGCGATCTCCGTGCAGAGGTTGGAGCAGTAGATCATGCCCGCATGGCCGTTGGGGTTCATGCGGTTGACGGCGTCCCGGTTAAATGCGAAGGGTGTGCCGGTCTCCACCGCCGAGCGCAGCACCAGCCGCACAATGTCCTTGACGGTGACGGTGCGCTTTTCGATGCGGGGGTCACTGACGCAGTCCAGATACCGTTTCTCCCACTCCTCGCCCCAATAGTCCTCCAGCGCGTAGCCCTTGACGGTGAGGATATCGTGGGGACACATGAGATGCCACGGCGCGTCAAGATTTTTCTCCGCCAATTTCCAGAACAGATCGGGATAGCACACGGCAGGAAACACGTCGTGCGCCTTCATGCGGTCGTCGCCGTTGTTGGTGCGCAGCTGCAAAAACTCAGGAAGATCCTTGTGCCACGCATCTAAGTAGACAGCCACTGCGCCCTGCCGCATGCCCAGCTGATCCACGGCAACGGCAGTGTCGTTCACCAGCCGGATCCAGCGGATGACGCCGCCCGCCGCCCCCTGAAAGCCCCGAATGGCGCTGCCGGTGGCCCGTACCTTGCCAAAGTACAGCCCCATGCCTCCACCGAACTTGGACACCTTTGCAAAATTGTCAACGGAGCGGTAGATGCCGTCCAGACTGTCCGGCACCGTGTCGATAAAGCAGCTGGAAAGCTGGTGATGGGGCTTTCGCGCGTTGGACATGGTGGGGGTGGCCATGGTGACCTCCATGCGGCTGAGCATATCGTAAAACCGCCTGACCCAGCCCATGCGGTCAGAGGCCTCATTCATGGCAAGGTGGAGCGCGATGCCCAGGAACATCTCCTGCGGCGTTTCCAACGGCTCACGGCTGCGGGACTGGATGACGTATCGCTTGAGCAGCAGGTCAAGGCCGGAATAGGTGAACAGCGTGTCCCGCTCCGGGCATAGAAAGCCCTCCGCAGTGTCGATCTCCTCACGGGAATAGCGGGCGAGGATATAGTCGCCGTACAGCCCCTTATCCGTCAGATAGCGGAGCTTTTCATACAGGCCTTTCACACCGCGCTCTGTCCACCGCGAGGCATTGCGCTTGGAAAAGGTGTGATTCAAAAGCCGTGCCGCGATGAACTCCCATTTGGGCGCCTCCACTGTGGTCAGCTCCACCGCCGCCTTGGTAAGGGCTTCCATTTTCACTTCCATGGTCATGGCGGGCTTGCAGAAGCTCTCAAATTTCAGCTGCAAGGCGCTGAGGGGATAAACCTCTTCCTCGAAATCCTTCTGGATCTGCCGTAGGACGTCCTCAAGGGCATCATCCTCCACCTCGCGGGCGAGGTCTGCGCGGACGCGGCGCAGGGCGGCGCGCTTTTCACGGTACAGGATATATGCCTTTGCCACCTCATAGTGTCCGCACTCCATGAGTACGCGCTCCACCTCATCCTGTACACGCTCCACGGTCAGCCCACCGTTTTCCGGCAGGCGCTTGAGAACGACCGACAGCATTTCATCGAGCGCTCGGTCGTCTAGCTCCTGCGCTTGGCCGGAAAATGCCTTTTTCATGGCGTTCAGGATCTTTTCTTCTTGGAACGGGACAACTTCGCCCGTTCGTTTTCTGATATTCATCGGCGACCTCCTTTACATTAACCATCAATTTGCTCCATGACATCAAAATGGTTTTTCTCATACCGGATGAGTCCGTCCCGCCGCATGAGGGACAGCTCGTTGGAAAGTGCGCTGCGTTCTACGCTGAGATAATCCGCCAGCTGCTGGCGGTTGTAGGGAATATCAAAGGAATAGCTGCCGGTGCGCTTGATACACTCCGAAAAGTAGGACAACAGCCGCTTGCGAATGGACTTGGGGCCGGTGTGCAGCACCCGGCGGGAGAGCTGCAAATTTTTCTCCGAGCAGAGCGTCAGCAGGTTCCGCACAAGCCGTACATGGCGCGGGCAGACATTGGCGCAGGGCTCCAGTACGCGCCTGATATTCAGCAGCAGCGCTCGCGTGTCCTCAGCGGCGGTCACGTTGACCATCAGCGGCTCGCCCGGCACGCAGGCGTACGCCTCCGCAAAGGCGCCGCCGGGGCCGATGCTGCTCAGGACGCTGTTGTTGCCCCACACGTCTCCCATTTCAATGATGACCCGGCCGGAGAGCACCACGCCGATCTGCTCCGTGGCAACCCCCTCTGGGAAAATAATCTCGCCCTTTTGAAAGGCGTGCTCCTTCGCGTGCAGGCAACCGAGCATTTCCTCAATGTCCGACGGCTCCATTCCGCGAAAAAGCCGTGTGTTTGCTAAATTGATCTGCATATTTTTCGCCTCCATGTTGGTGTGCCAACGGACTTTCATAAATTATGATAGTAGAATAAAATCACAAAGTCAAGAGAAACCGCAAGGGGGTATCAAAATGATTCGAAGGATCATCCGGATCGATCAGGAAAAATGCAACGGCTGCGGCGCCTGCGCCGAGGCCTGCCATGAGGGAGCTATCGCCATGGCGGACGGCAAGGCAAAGCTCATGCGGGACGATTACTGCGATGGGCTGGGAGACTGTCTGCCCGCCTGTCCCACCGGCGCCATCACCTTTGTGGAGCGGGAGGCGGCGGCCTATGACGAGCAGGCCGTCATGGAAAATAAGCAGCGGAAAATGCAGAAACAGGGCATGACCCTGCCCTGTGGATGCCCCGGCAGCCAGTCCCGGAATATTCAGCGTCAGGAGGTGCCCGCCGTGGAAACGCCGCAAGCGCAGCAGACGAGCCGCCTTTCCCAGTGGCCTGTGCAGATCAAGCTGGTACCGGTGAACGCCCCGTATTTTGACGGCGCGCGGCTCCTCATCGCTGCCGACTGCACCGCCTATGCCTACGCCGCCTTCCACGAGCGGTTCATCAAGGGGCACATTACCCTTGTGGGCTGTCCCAAGCTGGACAGCATGGACTATTCCGAAAAGCTGACCGAGATCATCCGGGAGAACGATATCAAGAGCGTCACCGTCGTCCGCATGGAGGTGCCCTGCTGCGGCGGGCTGGAGCTGGCGGCGAAAAAGGCACTCCGGCAGAGCGGGAAATTCATTCCGTGGCAGGTGGTCACCGTGACGGTGGACGGCCTGCTGATGGAAGAATAACAAAATCATTAGAAAAAGAAAGGATGAAGCACGATGAAGTATGTATGCAGTCTTTGCGGTTGGGAATACGACGAGAGCGCGGGTTACCCGGAGGGCGGCATCGCCCCCGGTACGCCGTGGAGCGAGGTGCCGGAGGATTTTGAGTGCCCCCTGTGCGGCGTGGGTAAGGATTCCTTCGAAGAGGCGTGAGCTTTCTGCAAGAGAGGCAAAGACTATGAGTTATGAAAACTGGAAGGACAAAATCGGCACATTCGAAGTGATGGACGTGCGGGGCAAAAAGATGGACTTCTTCCCCGCATTGAAGGCAAAGGCTGCCGCGCTGAAAAACGGCGAAGGACTGCATATCATCCAGACCTTCGAGCCTGTCCCCCTGTACCCGGTGCTGGCCCTTATGGGCTTTGAGTATCACACGGAGAAGGTGAGCGGCAGCGAATATCACATCTGGTTTTATCGAGTGAAGAAAGGAGAATAACCGCATGAGCTACGAAAACTGGAAGAATAAGGCGCAGGGGTTTCAGACCGTGGATGTGCGCCATATACAGGGCAGCTTCTTTGAAGGGCTGAAGAAAAGAGCCGAGGCGTTGGAGGTGGGCGAAGGATTACACATCATCCAGACCTTTGAGCCGCATCCACTGTACGCTGTCATGGAGGGCTTGGGCTACGAGCACCACACCGAGCAGCGGGGTGAGGCGGAGTTCCATGTCTGGTTCTGCCGTGTGGAGAAGAAGGAAGGCGACAGCTCCGCTCCCTTCAAGCCGCTGGCTCTTTTGAACTATCCCATGATCGATGAAAAGCTGGGGCAGATCGCCGTGGATTTTTGGGAGACCACATGGCAGAGCGAGAAGCGCGTACTGCCCTACGAAACGCGGCTGCTGCTGTCCCTGACCAACGCTGTCGGTGCGGGCCGGATGAGGCAGGCGGCGCGAGAGCTGGTAAAGGCATATATCCACGGCGTGGAGAGCGCCGCGCTGGACGACGTGTTCGAGCTGCTGGCATGGAATCAGGGCATCGGCTTTTTCAGCAGCGAGATCGGCCCCTCGGCGCTGTTTCAGGCGTACAAGCTCATTAAAAACGGTGAGAAGCAGGGCAAGTCCCGGGAGGATATATGCAGTGCGCTGCGGGAGAAATTCGGGGAAAAGAACCCGGAGATGCAGGTTCTGAACTAAAAAGCAGAAGGAGACGAACGACAATGGATAACAGGATGTTTTGTTTTCAGTGTGAGCAGACGGCAGGCTGCGCTGGTTGTACTGGAAAAGCCGGCGTCTGCGGCAAAACCGCTGAGGTTGCGGAGCTTCAGGATCAGCTGACTGGCGCTCTGGTTGGACTGTCCCGTGCAGTAGATAATGCCCCGGATGCGAATGAGGGGACTTGGCGGCTGATGATCGAGGGCCTGTTCACCACCGTCACCAATGTAAGCTTCAACGAAAAGACCATTCGGGAGCTGATCGATCAGGTACACGAGGAAAAGGCCCGCCTTGTTCCCGGTTGCTCCGGCTGCGGCTCCCGCTGCGGGCGAAACGATGATTATGATATGAACTTGCTCTGGAACGCGCAGGAGGATATTCGCAGCCTCAAATCCCTGATCCTCTTCGGCGTGCGCGGCATGGCGGCTTACGCCCATCACGCTATGATGCTGGGCTATGCCGACGAGGAAGTGAACCGCTTTTTCGCCAAGGCTCTTTTTGCCGTGGGCGAGGACTGGAATATGGACGCGCTGCTGCCCATCGTGATGGAAGTGGGCGAGAAAAACCTCCAGTGCATGGCGCTTCTGGATAAGGCCAACACCGAAAGCTATGGTACGCCCGCGCCTGCCACAGTCCCGCTGACGGTGGAGAAGGGGCCGTTCATCGTCATCACCGGCCACGATCTCCACGATTTGAAACTGCTGCTGGAGCAGACCGAGGGTAAAGGCGTCAACATCTACACCCACGGTGAAATGCTGCCTGCCCACGGTTATCCGGAGCTTAAAAAATACCCACACCTCAAGGGCAACTTCGGCACGGCATGGCAGAACCAGCAGAAGGAGTTTGCCGACATCCCCGCGCCGGTGCTGTTTACCACCAACTGCCTGATGCCGCCGAAAGCAAGCTACGCCGACCGCGTGTTCACCACGGCGGTGGTATCCTACCCGGAACTGACGCACATCGGCGAGGATAAGGACTTTACCCCTGTCATCGAAAAGGCATTGGAGCTTGGCGGCTACAACGAGGACAAGCCGTTCAGCGGTATTAACGGCGGCGGCACGGTCATGACCGGCTTCGGTCATGGCGCGGTGCTTGGCGTGGCGGATCAGGTGATCGAGGCGGTAAAGAGCGGCGCGATCCGGCACTTTTTCCTGGTCGGCGGCTGTGACGGAGCCCGTCCCGGACGGAACTACTATACTGAGTTTGTCAAGCAGACGCCTGCCGATACCGTGGTGCTGACGCTGGCCTGCGGCAAATACCGCTTCAACGACCTTGATCTCGGGACCATTGGCGGCCTGCCTCGACTCATGGACGTGGGCCAGTGCAACGACGCTTATGGAGCTGTCAAAATCGCGCTGGCGTTGGCGGAGGCGTTCGGCTGCGGCGTGAACGATTTGCCGTTGTCCATGGTTCTTTCGTGGTATGAGCAGAAGGCGGTGTGCATTTTGCTGACGCTGCTGCACCTGGGCATCCGAAACATCCGACTTGGTCCGACGCTCCCGGCGTTCATCTCTCCCAATGTGCTGAACTATCTGGTCGAGCACTTCGGCATCGCCCCCATCACCACGCCGGAGGCAGATCTGAAGGTGCTGCTGAAGCGCTGACAAACCATAATGCGGCTGCGGAGAGGAACATCTCCGTAGCTGCCCTTTATTGAAAGCAATCATGAGTGGCGCGGCCATTTATCCGCACCACTCATGAGCGTTTGCTTTTTGGTTCTTTGCTTCGATACTCCTATACGCCGCCGACTCCAGATAATACTTCTCATGTCAGAACACCCGGAGAAGTGAAGAAAACTGCTTGCTTCAACAAGCCCAACACCTGTATCTTAACATAAGATTTATGGCTCGGTGCTATAATAACCTCAGCAAACCGGGCAATCGCCAAAGAAGGGATAGATTAGGACTATGAGATCACGACGGGATAGCATTCTCGTTTTATGCATTGTGCTTATTGCCGCCATACTTGCAGGCTGCGGCGCAGCCGAGCAGCGACCGGCATTGGAAAGGATCGAGTACACAAACCTGAACGACAGCGGATCAAGAGAACTTTTGAAGGAGCTGCTCTCCGACACAGGCGTGTCGGACAGGCGTATTCAGAGCTTTTTCCGCCGGGTGGACCGCTTTCATGACAGCGTGAAGCAGGAATGG
>ERZ825896.319-NODE-319-length-65352-cov-12.629018_pt1 | contig 65352 bp, 65 predicted proteins | sample MGYA00519858_ERZ825896 | MGnify/ENA primary metagenome ERZ825896 (study PRJEB31778, sample SAMEA3449214) | human gut metagenome | biome: human gut; feature: human-associated habitat; material: faeces | place: United Kingdom | collected 2010/2012 ... | reverse complement strand
TTTGGTTCCTTTTACACGAGTAAAAGGAACGCCCCGGCGGCGAGCCGTACGGGCTGTCACCCTCCGGTGACTCTGTGACGCCGATAGGCGAGATGAAACTTTGTGCCGGCCCAAAACATTATGATTTGATTTTGAAATTACAGCCTGTGCCGGAGAAAGACCGGGTCGGGCAGAAAGCGAGAAAAACCATGCGTATCGCAGACCAGTGGCAGGATTTTGAGATCCTGGATACCAGCAGCGGAGAAAAGCTGGAGCGGTGGGGAAATACCATCCTCATCCGGCCGGACCCGCAGGTCATTTGGAGGCCGGAAAAGGGCCCCGAGTGGCAGAAAGCCGATGCCCGGTACAACCGCTCCTCGGCGGGCGGCGGCAGCTGGCAGATCTATCGCAGCCACTCCCAGTTCTGGACCATCGGCTACCGGGATCTGAAATTCAAGATCAGCCCAACCGGCTTTAAGCACACCGGGCTGTTCCCGGAGCAGGCGGTCAACTGGGATTTCTTCCGGGAGAAGATCGAGAAAGCCGGGCGGCCTATCCGGGTGCTGAATCTATTTGCCTACACGGGCGGAGCCACTTTGGCCTGTGCCGCAGCGGGGGCTTCCGTCTGCCATGTGGATGCCAGCAAGGGCATGGTGGCCTGGGCGAGAGAGAACCAGCAGCTCTCCGGGCTGGGGGAAAAGCCGATCCGATGGATCGTGGACGACTGCCAGAAGTTTGTGGAGCGGGAGATCCGCCGGGGCAGCCTGTACGATGGGGTCATTATGGACCCCCCCAGCTACGGCCGGGGCCCGGGCGGCGAGGTATGGAAGCTGGAGGATTCGGTGTACGATCTGGTAAAGCTGTGCGCCGGGGTGCTTACCGAAAACCCGCTGTTTTTTGCCATCAATTCCTACACCACGGGCTTGAGCCCCAGCGTGATGGAATACATCCTGAACACGACCGTCAGCCGGCGATTTGCGGGGAAGGGCACAACCTTCTCCTCTGAGATCGGGCTGCCGGTAAAAGCCACCGGCTGCCCCCTGCCTTGCGGCTCCACCGCCGTGTGGCACAGCAGGGAGTAAAAAAGGGGCAGGGCGGGCCGCAGGCCGCCCGCCCTTTGGGCGGGCAAGCGGACCGGAGGTCCGCTTCGGCGGCTTTGCCGCCGGGCCTGCGGCCCGGGTGCCAGCCCCCTGCAGAAGCGGGGCAAGAGCCGCTGCCGTGCCGCACGGCATAGCAGGGACCAAGACTACGAAAAAAGCGAGGAACGCATTTTGAAAAAGCTGATAGAAACCGAGCATATCTCCTTCAGTTACGAGGAAGAGACCGGCCTGCCGCTGCTGGTGCTGGAGGATGTGAATATCACCATAGGGGAAGGCGAATTTGTGGCGGTGCTGGGGCATAACGGCTCCGGCAAGTCCACCTTTGCCAAGCACTGCAACGCCGTGCTGCTGCCCCGCACCGGCACCGTGATGGTGGACGGTATGGATACCAGGGATGAGGACAAGCTGTTTGAGATCCGCCAGTGCGCCGGTATGGTGTTCCAGAACCCCGATAACCAGATCGTGGCGACGGTGGTGGAAGAGGATGTGGCCTTCGCGCCCGAAAATATGGGCGTGGAGCCGGCTGAGATCCGCCGGCGGGTGGATGAGGCCCTGAAGGCAGTGGGTATGTACGAATACCGGGAAAGCGCGCCGCATCAGCTCTCCGGCGGGCAGAAGCAACGGGTGGCCATCGCGGGCATCATCGCCATGCAGCCCCGGTGCATCCTGCTGGATGAGCCCACTGCCATGCTGGACCCCCGCGGCCGCCAGGAGGTAATGAGGGTGCTGCGGCAATTGAACCGCGAAAAGGGCATCACCGTGGTGCTCATCACCCACTACATGGAGGAGGCCGCCGCCTGTGACCGGGTGATCGTGATGGATGACGGCCATGTGCTGATGGACGATGTGCCCCGTAAGGTATTCAGCCATGTGGCGGAGCTGCGGCAGGTGGGACTGGATGTGCCCCAGACCACCGAGCTGATGACGATACTGAAGGAAGCCGGTCTGCCGGTGCAGGCCGATATCATAGACGAGCAGGAGTGCATAGAAGCGCTGGAAGCCCTGCTGACCCGCTAAGGAAGGAACCGTGCCAAATATGTCTATCATCAAAACCGAGCATTTAACGCATGTTTATTCGCAGGGCACCCCCTATGAGCGGGCCGCCCTGCAGGATTTCAACATCGAGATAGAGGAGGGGGAGTTTGCTGGGATCATCGGGCATACCGGCTCCGGCAAGTCCACCTTCATCCAGCACCTCAATGGCCTGCTGGCTCCCACCGAGGGCAAGGTCTACATTGACGGCGAGGACCTGTGGGCCGATAAAAAGGACCTGCGGCGGTTCCGCTTCAAGGTGGGGCTGGTGTTCCAGTACCCGGAGTACCAGCTCTTTGGCGAGACGGTGGCGGCGGATGTGGCCTTCGGCCCCACCAATATGGGGCTGCCCCCCGAGGAGGTGGAAAAGCGGGTGCGGGAGTCGCTGCGCTTTGTGGGCATTTCGGAGGACATGATGGAAAAAAGCCCCTTTGAGCTTTCCGGCGGGCAGAAGCGCCGGGTGGCCATTGCCGGGGTGCTGGCCATGGACCCCAAGGTGCTTATCCTGGATGAACCGACGGCGGGACTGGACCCCCGCGGCCGGGATACCATCCTGGGCGAGATAAGGGAGTACCACGAGGAACGCAAAAACACCGTGCTGCTGGTGAGCCACAGCATGGAGGATATAGCCCAGTACGCCAAGAAAGTGCTGGTGATCGCCGAGGGCAAGCCCGCCATGTACGATACGGTGGAAAATATCTTTAGCCGGGTGGAGGAGCTGACCGCCATGGGCCTGGCCGTGCCGCAGATCAGCCGGGTCTTTGCCGGGCTGCGGGCCGCCGGGTACCAGGTGCCGGGCAACATCTACACCGTGGAGGGCGCGGCTGCCGCTATCCTGAATGCCGTGAAAGGGGGTGCCGCCCGATGATCCGTGATATTACCATTGGTCAGTATTTCCCCGGGAAGAGCGCCATTCACAAAATGGACCCCCGCATCAAGATCCTGCTTTCCATCCTCTACATCGTGATGCTGTTTGTGGCGGATAACATGTGGGGCCTGCTGCTGGGCGTGCTGTTCGGCTTCGCGGCCTATCTTATCAGCCGTATTCCCCTTTCGATGATCTGGAAATCCATGAAGCCGGTGGTGCCCATCGTCATCTTTACGGCGGTGCTGAACCTGTTCCTTTCCACCGGTGACCCGCTGTGGCAGTGGAAGTTCCTCAAGATCACCAGGGAGGGCATCGAGACGGCGGTATTCATGTCGGTGCGGATTTTGTGCCTCATCGCGGGCACCTCGCTGCTGACCTATACCACCTCGCCCATCGCCCTCACCGACGGCATAGAGCGGCTGCTGTCGCCCCTTAAGAAGATCAAGCTGCCGGTGCACGAGCTGGCCATGATGATGACCATCGCGCTGCGGTTTATCCCCACCCTCATCGAGGAGACGGACAAGATCATGTCCGCCCAAAAGGCAAGGGGCGCAGACCTGGAAAGCGGCGGCGTGATGCAGCGGGCCAAGGCGCTGCTGCCCATCCTCATCCCGCTGTTCGTTTCGGCGTTCCGCCGGGCGGATGAGCTGGCGCTGGCGATGGAATGCCGCTGCTACCACGGCGGCGAGGGCCGCACCCGGATGAAGCAGATGAAGCTGCACGGCCGGGACCTCATCTCCGGTGTGGCGACCGCGGCGGTTTTTGCCGGGGTGATCCTGCTGAACAAATATGTTAATCTCTTGCCAACGATTTGGTAACAACTTTGTGATACGATAAGATTGGGGGTGCTCCATCCATGCGATACAAACTGACCCTGCGCTGGCTGGGGACCCATTACTGCGGCTGGCAGGTACAGCCGAACGCCCTGACCATCTGCGGCGCCGTGCAGGATGCCGTGGAACGGCTCTTTGGCGAGCGGGGTGAGCTGACCGGCTGCTCCCGCACTGATAGTGGGGTGCATGCGGTGGGCTTTGTGGCGGCGCTGAAATGCGAGGGCTGCCGCATCCCGCCGGAGGCGCTGCAGCGGGCGCTGAATGTGAACCTGCCGAAGGAGATAGCGGTGACCGGCTGCTGTGCGGTGGAGGAGGACTTCCACCCGCGGTATGATGCCGTGGCCAAGCGCTACCGCTACCGCTGGTACCAAAGCGCGACCAGAGATCCGTTCCGGGAGGGGGTGGCGGTACAGCTGCCCCGCCCCGTAGATGCCGAAGCGATGGACCGGGCGGCGAAGCGGCTGCTGGGCACCCATAATTTTTCGGCCTTTTGTGCGGCGGGGGGAAAAATACCGCCGGAGGAGCGGGTAAGAACGCTGACCGAATGCGCCGTGACCCAAACTGGCGATGAAATACACCTGACGGTGACCGGGGATGGGTTCCTCTACCACATGGTGCGCATTATGGCCGGGACGCTGCTGGAAATAGGACAGGGCAAATACCCCCCGGGGGAGATCACGGCCATCCTGCGCAGTGAGGACCGGGAAAGAGCCGGCAAAACAGCCCCCGCCTGCGGGCTTTATCTGGAGCGGGTATTCTACGAGCAAAAGGAGGCGGAACTGTGAGCGAACTGACGGAATTTGAGGAAGCGCGCCGCAGACGCCGCCGTAAGAAAAACTGGCGGAGAACCAAAAAGCTGGCCATTGTGCTGGCGGTGGTTGCCGTCATCGGCATCACCGTTTTTGCGGGACGGCAGCTGGGGTGGGGTAGCCACCTGACGAACCTCGCGGCCTCGCTGCGGGGGGGCAAGGGCTTCCCTGTGACGCTGGACCGGCAGGAAACAAGGCAGCTCATCGGGGTAAAGGGCGGCGTAGCCCTGTGCGCCGAGGGCAGCGTGACGGTATACAATACCGGGGGAGTCATTACCGGGGAGTTCCTGCACAGCTACAACAGCCCTGTGAGTGTGTACTCCGGCGGGCGGCTGCTGACCTACGATGTGGGCGGCACCGACTGGATGCTGACCAATAAGACCAAGACGCTGCAAAGCGGCACCGGCAGCGGCATCCTGCTGGGCGGCACCCTGAACGATAAGGGCACGGTGGCGCTTTCCCGGCGGGGCGGCAGCGGACTTTCCGCGGTGACGGTGTATAACGCCCGCGGGGAGGAAATTTTCCTGCTGGAGAGCGGGGACTGCTATCTTTCGGTGCTGGCGCTGAACGGCAAGGGCACCTGGCTGGCGGCCGGCGGCGTGACCAGCGGCGGCGGAGCCCTGGGGTGCGGCATCAAGCTGCACGATATGACCGGACGGCAGCCGGCGGTTTCGCTGAGCTGGCCGGATGAGATCCTGCTGAAAGCCCAGTGGTGCGGCGATAAGCTGCTGGCTGTGACCGACCGGGGTGCGAGGGTGATCTCCACCGATGGGACGGTGCTGTATGAGGCCCGCTTTGCCGAAACGCCGACGGCGATGGCCATTGGCGAAGGCGGGACGCTTTACACCGCATGCGGCGACAGCCGGGAGGCGGCCGGAGTAACGGTGACGGCCTATGATGCCACACTGGCGGCAGTGGGCACAAAAACCGTGGCGGAACGGGTGCTTTCCCTGCATACCGAGAAGAACCGGGTGCTGATCCTGACCGAAAACACCCTGCTGCTGGGCGATGCCGCCCTGACCGAGGTGAGCGACCGGGAGGAGAGCGGCATCCAGCAGATGGCACCCTGGCAGAACGGCTATTACTGCATCACCGAGGAGGGGCTGACCCACCGGCGGCTGTAATGGCAGAGGGCCTGGGGCGGCGCAGCGAAATGGGCGAGGGCTGCCCGGAATGGAATGGAGGGTCGGCTCGAGACAAAATGGAGCTGTGCCGCCATAACGACGAAAACCCGAGAAAAGAGAGAAAGGGGGCGGCAAAATGAGAGATATTTTTACCCCTTCATTGATTTGGGATCTTGCGCTGATCGCGGTGATCCTGTTTGTGATGATCCGCTCAGTGGGGCGGGGGTTTGTTAGTTCCTTTATCCATCTGCTGGGGCTGGCGGCGGCCTGCATTGTGGCGGCTTTGCTGAGCGGCAAGGCCGCGGCCTGGCTGTACGATGGCTACCTGGCGGAGCGGCTGCAAACAGCCGTAAGCGATACCCTGCGGCAGAAGCTGCAAACCTTTGCGGAGCTGCTGGACCGCATAGACCCGACCGATACCATTACCGGGGCGGCGGGGGATGCCCTGCGGACGGTGATGGTGGCCCTGCTGACGATGGTGGCGTTCCTGGTCATTTTCCTGGTGGCGATGGTTATAGTGCGGGCACTGGCAAAGCTGACCCGGAATGTAAACCGGGTGCCGGTGGTGGGCGGTGTGAACCGGGTGCTGGGCGGTGTGCTGGGCGCGGCGGAAGCCTTTCTGCTGTGCTATCTCATCGGAATGGCGGCGGCGGTGCTGATCACCTTTAGCGAAAATGAGTGGAGCTGGCTGAATACGGCTGTGGTGCAGAAATCGACGATCCTCAATTGGTTTGTGCAGTTTGAATTTCCTGTGTAAATCCTGCCCGGGAACGGGCATAACAATAAAAGCGATTTTATGTTAGAAAGTGTTCGCACCCGTTTTGCGACGGTAAAAATCATGGGATGGCAAGGAAATGGGCCGCTGACAGGCTTGTGCCCATTGAAAATGGACTGATGCCTGACAAGGCCCTTGACGCAGCCAGCACGGATTTGTGCCGCCGAAAAACGGGGCCGGGCGGCGTGTCAGCCCTGCGGAATGATACTCCCCACGAAAGGAAGTGGAACGATGGATAAGAACAATATGCTGTGCTCCCGCTGCAAAAAGCGGCTGGCGGTCATCTATATGACCCGGATGGAAAACGGACAGACCATCAGCGAGGGGCTGTGCCTGAAGTGCGCCAAGGAGTTGGGCCTGAAGCCGGTGGATGACCTGATGAATAAGATGGGTCTTTCCGAGGAGGACCTGGATAAAATGAGCGACCAGATGATGGAAGTGATGGGCGACATGGAGGATGGCGAGGACGGCTTTGAAAAAGGCGGGGCCATGCCGTTCCCCTTTATGCAGAACCTGTTCGGCGGGCTGATGAACCGGGAGCAGGAGGAGGGCACCGAGGCGCCTCCCAAAAATCCCCGCAGCGAAAAGCCGGAAAAGGGCGCGCCCAAGTATAAATACCTGGAAAACTACTGTGAGAACCTGACCCGAAAGGCCCGTGAGGGTAAGATGGACGCCATCATCGGGCGGGAAAAGGAAATTTACCGGGTGGTGCAGATCCTGAACCGGCGCACCAAGAACAATCCCTGCCTCATCGGTGAGCCGGGCGTGGGCAAAACCGCCATTGCCGAGGGCATTGCCCAGCGCATTGTGGAGGGGAAAGTGCCGGCCAAGATCGCTCAAAAAGAGGTCTACATGCTGGACTTGACCGGACTGGTGGCCGGTACCCAGTTCCGCGGGCAGTTTGAGAGCCGGGTGAAGGGCCTGGTGGAGGATGTAAAGAAACACGGCAATGTCATCCTCTTCATTGACGAGGTGCACACCCTGGTGGGCGTGGGTGACAGTGAGGGCAGCATGAACGCCGCCAATATTCTAAAGCCGGCGCTTTCCCGCGGAGAAATTCAGGTCATTGGTGCTACGACCTTTAACGAGTACCGCAAGAACATTGAAAAGGATGCTGCGCTGGAGAGGCGCTTCCAGGCCGTGAAGGTGGGAGAGCCGACCATTGAGGACACCATCCAGGTGTTGCGGGGCATTAAGAAATACTACGAGGACTACCACCGTGTAAAGGTGAGCGACTTTATGGTGGAGCGGGCTGTGGTGCTCTCCGAGCGGTACATCCTGGACCGCTTCCTGCCCGATAAGGCGATAGACCTGCTGGATGAGGCCTGCTCCACCGCTTCGCTGGAATGCGCGGCGCAGACCGAGTACGATAAGCTGGCCGCGGACCGGGAAGAAAAGCAGCGGGCCCTCAGTGATGTCATCAACCCCGAGGAGGGGGCGGAGATAGACTACCAGCGCATGGCGGAGCTGAAAAGCGAGATCGCCCGGCTGGAGGAGCGGATGGACGCCCTGCACGACGCGGCCTTTAATTCCCCGGTGACGGAGGACCACCTGGCCAAGGTCATTGAGCTGTGGAGCGGGATCCCGGCCAGCAAGGTAAAGGAAAGCGAGCTGCAGAAGGTGGCCGACCTGGAAACCGGCCTGAAAAAGCGGATCATCGGGCAGGACGAAGCGGTGAACGCCGTGGCTGCCGCTGTGCGCCGCAGCCGCATCCGGCTTTCCGCCAAGAAGCGCCCGGCGTCCTTCATCTTTGTGGGGCCGACCGGCGTGGGCAAGACCGAGCTGGTGAAGGTGCTCTCCGAGGAGCTTTTTGACAATGTGGAGCCGCTGATCCGGCTGGACATGTCGGAATTTATGGAGAAGCACTCGGTTTCGCGCATCATCGGTTCGCCCCCCGGCTATGTGGGCTATGATGAGGCGGGACAGCTGACTGAAAAGGTGCGGCGCAGACCCTATTCCATCGTGCTGTTTGATGAGATAGAGAAGGCGCACCCTGATGTGATGAATATTCTGCTGCAAATTCTAGATGAGGGACGCATCACCGACGCGCAGGGCCGGCAGGTTTCCTTTGAGAATACCATCATCATTATGACCAGCAACGCGGGCAGCGAGCGGCAGGGCAGCGCCCTGGGCTTTGATAAGACCCGCTATGACGACGCCAAGGACAAGGCGGAGACCTCACTGCGGCAGTTCCTGCGGCCGGAGTTCCTGGCGCGTGTGGACGAAGTGGTGGTGTTCCGCCCGCTGACCGAGGCGGATATGGAAAAGATAGCCGCCCTAATGCTGGAGGAGCTGAAAAAGGGCCTGGCAGAGCGGGAGATCAAGTTTGGCTGGGACGACGGGGTACTGCGGTTGGCGGCTACTGAAGCCTACGGACACAAGAGCGGCGCCCGGGACCTGCGCAATGTGCTGCGACGCCGAGTGGAAGATCCCATCTGCACGCTGCTGGCGGGCTGCCCCGAACAGCCGCCGGCGTTGATCCACGCGGAAGAAAAAGACGGGGAGATCGTGCTGGTGACAGCGTAAGGAGGAGACCGAATGGACAAAATGAAACGGATCGTGGCGCTGATTCTGGCGGTGCTGATCGTACTGAGCGTGGCGAGTTATTTATTCTACCTGCTGTAAATAAGCGAGGATCTCCCCCTTGCCCGGGATGGGTGAGGGGGAGTCTTTTGCCGGTAGGGGGCAGGGCGGGCCGCAGGCCGCGGCGCACAGCGCCGCCAGCGGGCTTCGCCCGCTGAAGCCGCCCGGAGGGCGGCTTGGCCTGCGGCCCGAAGCCGGCGGCATCCAGAAAGCATAATAGAAGATGCAAAAAAGTGTGTATGCGTGCGAAAAAGTGAGATATCAGAAGATAACCTGGATGTAAACGAGAAAAATCGCGGATTAATGTGGTTTAGCATAGTAGCGTAGTAGCACGCTAAAGCGTATAATACGAACATAACATTTCATTAACCCCGAAGCGAAGGAGAAAAACACCATGAAAAAATTGATCGCGCTGGCCGCAGCTGCCATGATGCTGCTGAGTCTCTTTACCGCCTGCGGCAAGGAGCCTGCTGCTAACAATGATAATGACACCGAAAAAACCACCACCTTTACGGTAGGCTTTGACGCGGAGTTCCCGCCCTATGGCTACCAGGATGAAAACGGTGAGTATGTCGGCTTTGATTTGGACCTGGCCGCTGAGGTTTGCACCCGCAATGGCTGGGAACTGGTGAAGAAACCCATTAACTGGGACAGCAAGGACATGGAGCTGAATACCGAGGTCATCAGCTGCATCTGGAACGGTTTTACCATGCAGGGCCGTGAGGATAAGTACACCTGGAGCGAGGCCTATGTGGATAACAGTCAGGTGATCGTGGTGAAGAAGGACAGCGGCATTGCCACCTATGCAGATCTTGCTGGGAAGATAGTAGCGGTGCAGGCAGATTCTTCCGCGCTGGCGGCGCTGACCGAGAACGAGGACGGCAGTAATGCGGAGAATATCGCGCTGGCCGAGAGCTTTAAGCAGATGGTGGAGGTGCCGGATTACAACACCGCGTTCCTGAACCTGGAGGCGGGTGCTGTGGAAGCCATTGCTATGGATATTGGTGTGGCGCAGTACCAGATCTCCCAGCGTGGCGATGAGTTTGTGATTTTGGACGGCACCATTGCCAGTGAGACCTACGGTATCGGCTTTAAGCTGGGCAACACCGAACTGCGCGACGCCGTGCAGAAGACCCTGGATGAGATGGCGGCCGATGGCACCTTCGCCAAGATCGCTGAAAAGTGGGGCCTTTCCGAGGCGGTTTGCCTGGGCAAGTAACGCCCCAAAAAGAAAACAGAAAAGCAGCCCTTCGACACGATGTGCTGAGGGGCTGCATTTTTCCTTGCAAGTAAGAGATAAAAGGAGAGCACCGCATGAACCTGTTAGAGATATTTGCCCAGGTGGGGGAGGGGATGGGAAATTCCATCCTCATCTTTGTGCTGACGCTGGTATTTTCGCTGCCGCTGGGCCTTTTGGTAGCCTTTGGCCGCATGAACCGCTGGGCTCCGCTGGCGGGCCTGAAAAAGAGCAAATCCCCCTTTTGGCGGAAGGCGGCGGAATTCCGGCCGGTGCAGCTCCTGCTCAAGCTGTTTATCTCCATTTTGCGGGGCACCCCGCTGATGCTGCAGCTGATGGTGGTCTATTATGGGCCTTATTATATCTTTAAGGTGCCGATCACGCTGGAGTACCAGTTCTATGCAGTGATTATTGCCTTTGCGGTGAATTACGCCGCCTACTTTGCGGAGATTTACCGCTCCGGGATTGAATCGATGCCAGTGGGGCAGTACGAGGCGGCCAAGGTGCTGGGCTACAATAAGGGCCAGACCTTTTTCCGCATTATTCTGCCGCAGGTGGTCAAGCGCATTCTGCCCTCCATCACCAATGAGGTCATTACGCTGGTAAAGGATACCTCGCTGGCTTTTGTTATCGGCTACGCCGAGCTGTTTACATTGGTGAAACGCATCGCCAGCCGGGAGGCCAATGTGCTGCCCTATGTGGGCGCCGCTATCTTCTACTATATCTTTAACCTTGTGGTGGCGGTGGCCATGGAAAAGCTGGAAAAGAAAATGAACTACTATAACTAAAGGAGGTGTCCCGGATGAGTGTACTGCGGCTGGAAAATGTGAAAAAGACCTTTGAAGGCGGGCCGGAGGTCCTGCGGGGCATCAGCCTGGCGGTGGAGGAGGGCGAAGTGGTTGCCATTATCGGGCCCTCCGGCGGGGGAAAATCCACCCTGCTGCGCTGCATGATTGACCTGGAGGAAGTGACCGGTGGGAGCATCTATGTGGGCGAGGACGCCATGGTGAAGGACGGGAAATACTGTTCCAAGGCAGAGCGTGCCCGGCTTATCAGCGAAATGGGCATGGTGTTCCAGAGCTTTAACCTGTTTCCCCACATGACGGTGCGGGAGAATCTCATCAAGCCGTACCTGCTGACAAAGCCCGGCGCGGCCGATGCCGAAGAAAAATGCATGGCCCTGCTGGAAAAAGTGGGCCCGGCGGAGAAAAAGGATGAATATCCCTGCCGGCTTTCCGGCGGACAGCAGCAGCGGGTAGCCATAGCACGCGCCCTGATGCGCGACCCCAAGGTGATGCTCTTTGATGAGCCGACCAGTGCACTGGACCCCCAACTGACGGGCGAGGTGCTGGCGATTATGCAGCAGCTGGCGGCGGAGCACCGCACCATGGTGGTGGTGACCCACGAGATGAGCTTTGCCCGCGGGGCAGCGAACCGCATCCTGTATGTGAATGGCGGGCTGATCGCGGAGGAGGGCACCCCGGAGGAGATCTTCGGCGCGCCTAAAACCGCCGAGCTGCGGGCCTTTTTGGGCAGCGGATTTGAGGACTGAGAGAATAAATCTCCGGTGAAATCCCCTTTGCCGAAGAAGGTTGCAAATTGCCCTGCGGCGTGCTATAATTACGAAATCAAGCGGAGCTCCTGCCGAAAAGCGGTGGGAGCCGCCGTATTTTAGAACCCAAGCAAAAGGAATGAACCCCATGAATAAGAAAATCAGACAAAACCTGTTCCCGGTGTTGGCAGCGCTCATCTGGGGCACCGCATTTGTGGCGCAGAGCGTCAGTGCCGGGCATATACCGCCGCTGACCTTTGGCGCCATACGGTGCAGTATGGCCTTTGCGGCGCTGGCCCTGGGGCTCTGGATCGTGCGTATGGTACAAAAAAAGAAGAGCCCCGAAAAGGTGGAGCCGCTGGCAAACTCCCCGAAGGACCTGGTGCTGGGCGGAATTTGCTGCGGTGTGGCCCTGGCTATGGCTTCCTTCCTGCAGCAGTCAGGCATTTCCGCGGGGACCAGCGCCGGCAAGGCGGGCTTTATTACGGCGCTGTATATTGTGCTGGTTCCCATTTTGGGACTGTTCCTGTGTAAAAAGGTCACAGCCGCCGTGTGGATCTCGGTGGTGCTGGCCGCTGTAGGGCTTTACTTCCTGTGCATGAACGAAGCGCTGACGATCGAAAAGAATGATTTGATGGTAATGCTTTGTTCCGTGGCTTTTGCGGTGCACATTTTGGTCATCGATCATTTTACCCAAAGGGTGAATGGTGTGGCGCTTTCCACGGTGCAGTTTGCGGTGGCGGCGATCGTTTCCGGGATAGGAGCCGCCCTGACGGAAACGCCCACCCTCGCGGGGATTACGGAGTGTATTTGGCCGCTGCTGTATGTAGGTATAATGAGCGGCGGTGTGGGCTATACCCTGCAGATACTGGCGCAGAAGGACGCGAACCCCACGGTGGTTTCGCTGCTGCTTAGCCTGGAATCGGTTTTCTCGGTGCTGGCAGGGGCGCTTATCCTGCATGACCGGCTGACCGGCCGGGAGCTGCTGGGCTGTGCGCTGATGCTGCTGGCGGTAGTGCTGGCTCAGCTGCCGGCGCGGGGCAAGGTTGCGGAAGCGGCAAAGAACTGATATAATAGAAGAAGAGCGTAAAGGTGGCTCTGCCCCTTTTATTATTTTCAAGGAGGTCTTTACCGTGACCAAGATCTTTGTGGGTTTTTTGTTTGTGTTCCTTAATTTTAACTTTACCCTGAACGATACCTATGTCATTAACCTGCTTCCGGATTTTGTCGGGTTTATTCTGCTGTATATGGGCACCCGAGAGCTGCTGGAGGAAAGCCCCCGCTACACCACAGCCGGTCCCTGGCTGCTGGGACTTACCGCCTATGGCATTGCCAGCTGGGTGATCAATCTGCTGGGACTCAATGGCGGCTGGGTCATTTCACTGCTTACATTGGTGGCAGCGGCCGTGACTTATTATGCCACCTGGTTGGTCATTAAGGGCTTTGAGGACATCGAGAAAAACAACTCGGCAGGGATCGCCGCAGCGGAAAGTATGCGCAGCTGGAAGATCTGTGCCATTCTGAACATTGTGGCGGTGGCGCTTTCCTGGGTGCCGGTGCTGAGTGTGCTGCTGCTTTTGGGCATGGTGGTGGTGACCATTATGCTGCTGGTGAGCCTGAACAAGACCCGCAAGCTGTATAATGCCTACCGGATGCTGCGCCCGCAGAGCAACAACGGCGGACCGGAATTCTGACGGCGGGGAGAAATGGAAATGAAGGAACATCGGAATTTGATTGGAAAAAACCATCATTGCGGCGGTGATCCTTGCCAATGCGATTGAAAGCGCCGGGACCAGCGCCGGCAGCCAGATTGCCGGGGCGCCGCGCGCCATGGTGTGATGGGTGGGCGGAAAGGAAAACTTGCGTGAATATATTTCTTATCGTGATGGGATAAAAGGAAACGGCGTGGCGGGGGCCATGCCGTTTTTGCATTAGGCCAGCGGTTTACCGCTGAATATAGGGAAGATATCAAATTCGCCGTGATTCGTGATGCGGTCCATCTGCTGGAGGGCCTTCATATCCGCTTCGGAGATCACAAAATCGAGAGCGGCATTGCTGACCATGTGGGTCAGGATTGGCGGCTTTAGGCAACGCAACGGTTCCCAAGCTGGACGACATAACGGATGCAGAGCGGCGCGGCGGATACGCCGTATTTCTTTGCCATTTCCACAATGGCAGGGTTTTTGAGCGCTTCACCGTGGGTAATAGGGGAGTAGGCTTCCACTAAGATGCCCGGATCCCGGCTGTAATTGATCAGTGTCATATCGATATTGCTGATGTACAGCAGAATCTGATTGACCGTGGGCTTTATTCGGCAATCCGACAACAGGTTTTCAAGGTCATCCCGCAGGAAATTGGAAACACCGATGACCCGTACCTTCCCAGCGGCCTGGGCATCCTCCAGTGCGCGTCAAACAGCATTATTTTCCTCCAGGCCGCTTTTGGGGTCAGTCAGCGGATTCAAAAAGGAATTGCCGATAAAATACTGCGCGTGCGCGGTATTGGCTGTGCCGGTTCCAAAGATATTTGCCTTTTCAAAGGCTTCCTTGCTTTCGTACTTCATTGCAAAAAACCTCTTGATGTGGATTGATAATTCTGCCGTACCAATAGACGGTGCAATGGGTTTTTGCTCCGTACTCGCTTTACTACCTAAAGCTCACCTTAGGGTCAAGAGCTTTTTGAAATGAAGTTGGAGGGATTTTGGCGGATCACTTAGCAGGCAAAAAGCATCCCCACCGGGGAGAAAGCTCCATAGGTGGGGATAGGAATGACATCATGTTTATTTTTTGACCCTGGGCAGGATGAGCGGCAGGGCCAGCGGCACGATGGCGGCATCCACATGAGTGCTTTCGCTCATTTCACCATCGGCGTTCAGGTTGGTGGGCTTATCAAAATCGATGGTAAGGCTGCGGCAGCGGGTGTAAATGATACAATCCTGCAGGGAGGGGTCATCCACATGAAGGCCCTTTTGGTATTTGCCGATTACCTTGAGGATGCGCAGGCGGTTAATCTTACGCACAATGCAGAGATCCATCAGGCCATCCTCCACATTGAACTTGGGCGCGCCGTTCCAGCCGCCGCCGTAAAAGCCGCCATTGGACATCACCAGGATGAGAATATTCTCATCCAATACCCGGCCGTCATCCAGTACAATATGTGCCTGCTTGCCCATGGGGCTGAAGAAAGTGGAGATGAGAGCGAGAATGTACGCGCCGCTGCCGGTAACAAGCGGAAGGCGCTTGTAGCGGGCCATGTTTTTGCATACATCGGAATCGAGGCCCGCGCTGCAGATATTGGCCGACCACTGATTATTGAAGTGGATGAGATCGATGGGGCGTTCTTCTGCGGTGATCTGCGCCTCCAGGTTGGAAAAATCGCAATCCGGGAAGCTGCGCACGAAATCATTGCCGCTGCCGCAGGGAACGACGCCCATAGCTGCGTTGGCGCAGCCGGCCAGGCCCTGAAGCACCTCGTTCATGGTGCCGTCGCCGCCGCAGCTGTAAAAGCGCAGGTGCTCTCCATTGGAGGCGGCACAGCGCTCCTTCACAAAACGGGTGGCATCCCCCACGCCGGTGGTCAAGTAGGTTTCCAACTCCTCCTCCCGCCCGACAAAAAGGGCATGCAGACGGGGCAGCAGGGCTTCGGTCACATTGGTTTTTCCGGCGGCGGGATTGATAACGAAGATGTGTTTCATGGCGGCAAACTCCTTCGATGTTAGGTGTTGGGCAGCTCCCATACCATGGCGGTGTAGGGCAGTGCCTGGAAGCCCAGCGACTGATACAGCCGCATAGCAACCTGGTTTTCGGGGGTGCATTCCAGCTTCAGCGCGCCGACTTTATTATGATAGTGGGAGGAAAGAGATTCCAGAATAGCCCGGCCGATGTGCTGACCTCTCGCCTCCGGGATGAGGTACAGCTCTTCGATCATAATGATGGGGGTGCCCAGTTCGCTGGAGAAGCTGTGTGCCAGCAGCAGATAGCCCAGGGTACAGCCGTTTTCCACGATCATGCGGCCTTCGACATTCTGATTGCCGGCCAGGCACGCCCGAAAGGTGGAAATGAAGATATCCCGGCTGACCGGGTGCGCCACCGCGGGGGAATCGTACATATCGTGGCTCATTTCCAGAAATGAGGCGAGATCTTTGGTGGTAAAGGGGATGAGTTCCATGGGAAGATTGATGCTCCTTTTTTAGATTCTTGGTAGGTTTGTGCAGAGGGATGGGCGGGGGCCGCAGGCCCGGCCGCCAAAGGCGGCCGACGCAGGCGGAGCCTGCGTGTTTCGGCAAAGCCGAAACGGCCTGCGGCCCTCGTCCGGACTCTGCACAAGCTTGTAAATGCGCAGGCTGCCGGCCCGGCGCCTGCTTTTAGTTCTATTGTAGCATAGAAAGCGGAAAAAGCAAATGCTGAAAACTGATATAAGCATTGCTTATGGCTAAATGTTAAAAAATCTATATCCAAGATAGCAGAATTATGTTATAATAAATAGGTTAAGGGCGTCATGCCCAATTTTTTCGGAAAAGGAGGATTCCCATGCAGGAATTCTATGATATCACCGTGGCAGGCGTCAAACGCAGTCTGCCGGTCGTCCCCATCAATGAAAACATGTCCATTGCCGGCTTTGTTATCTTTGGCGATACCGATGTTGTAGAGCCCTGTGCCCGTGCCCTGGCGGAAAAGCTGCCCCCCGAGACCGAGGTATTGGTGACGGCTGAGGCCAAGAGCATTCCGCTTATTTATGAGATGGCTAAAGTGATGAAGATGCCCCGCTATGTCATTGCTCGCAAGTCGGTCAAGGGCTATATGCGCAATCCCATCATCACCACCGTTAATTCCATCACCAATATGGGTAAGGAGCAGATCCTGGTGGTAGATGAGCACGATGCCGAGTTCATCAAGGGCAAGAAGGTCGCCATCATTGATGATGTGATCTCCACCGGCAGCAGCATTGAGGCCATCGAAAAGCTGGTGAAGGAATCCGGCGGCGAAGTAATTGCCCGCGCGGCAGTGCTGGCGGAAGGCGATGCCGCGGACCGCACCGATATCATCTATCTGGAAAAGATCCCGCTGTTCTTCCACAATAAAAAGTGATCTACATAAGAACAAGGCCCCTGTACTGCGCGGTACGGGGGCTTTTTCACATTTATAAGATCAAAATGGGATAAACTCCACCGTGGTGCCCTGCTGCCGCAGCAGCTCAACCAGGGCATCCGCCGGGAGCCAAACGGTAGCGGTATTATCATTGGGATGGACCCCGATGAGCTTGCCGCGGTAGTCCTCATCCAGCAGGATGGTGACCCGGTGCTCCTTGTCATTCAGCGCGCCAAAGGGAGTGACAGAGCCCGGCGTCAGGCCCAGCAGCTCGGCCAGCTCCTCTGCCCCGGCAAAGGAAAGCACCCCATGCCCCAGCCGGGCTTTCAGCGCTTTCAGGTCGGCACGCTTTTCTCCGTACAGTACCAGCAGCCAGTAAAAGCGCTTCTTCTGGTCGCGGACCAGCAGATTCTTGGCAATGGCGTCACAGTGCTCCAGTCCCTGCGCGTACAATTCTTCCATATTGAATACAGCGGGGTGCTCCGCCAGTGTGTGGTCTATTTTATTTTCCTCCAGCAGCCGCAGGACGGCGTGCGCCATGTCGTTCATCGTGATTTACTCCTTTTGGGGCAGCGGTTGCAGCCGCCAACTATGGCGCAACCCGCCGGATTTTTGTGCTATTGTAGCATGATTTTGCGCCAGTCGCAAGGGGACGCCGCATAGTTTTTTTGCTGTTGGTGATACTACCCCTTGAAAGGGGGATTGACCATGGAACGACCTGTATTGGGGCCCATCGATCCGGTGACGGGACGCCCGCTGTACCTGCCGCACGATGTGGTAAGCGATACCGAAGCCACCGGGCTGGAGCCTATCCCGCCCCGCACGCCGGAGGAAGCGGAAAGCTATGCCGAACTGTACGACTGGCCGCTGGCAGATCAGCCGCCCCGCCGCTGAGGGGACTTGCCAGCCGGGAACAAATTTGCTATTATCATGGGTAGAAATTTCTGCAGGGTGCCGCACTGGCGGCCCCGCTCGGCGCGCTGCGCGCGCCGTCCCCGCCTTCGGCGGGGGCCCGGCCCTGCTGGCCGGGCGACGGGGCCGCCGGGCCAGCACCCATTGCAGGGCTGACACCGGAGGGAAATAGTATGAGTAAAGTCGCAGTTATTACCGGCGCATCGGGGGGCATCGGAGCCGCAGTGGCCCGCCTCTTGGCCGCGCAGGGGAGTTATGTGGTGCTGGGCTATTGCCGCAGCAGAGAAAAGGCCGAAAGCCTTTGCCGGGAGCTGCGGGAGGCCGGTGGGGAAGCCGTTTCCTTCCGGGCGGATCTGACCAAAGCCGAGGAAGCCAAAGCGCTTATCGATTTTGCGGTACAGCAGTACGGCCACCTGGATATCCTGGTGAATAACGCCGGCATAGCTCAGATCAAGCTGTTTACCGATATTACCCCGGAAGAATGGCGGCAGATGTTTGCGGCCAATGTGGATGGCATCTATCACTGCTGCCGCGCGGCGGTGCCGCATTTGGTACAGCAGCACAGCGGCACCATCATCAATGTTTCCTCCATTTGGGGATTGTGCGGTGCCTCCTGCGAGGTGCACTACTCCGCCTCCAAGGCGGCGGTCATCGGCTTTACGCAGGCATTGGCCAAGGAATTGGCCCCCAGCGGCATCACCGTCAACTGTGTCGCGCCCGGGGCCATCGATACCGAAATGAATGCCCACCTTACCGCCGAAGAACGCCGGATGCTGGAGGAGGAGATCCCGCTGGGCCGCATGGGCTCGCCGGAGGAAGTGGCGGCTGCCATTGCCTTTTTGGCGGGGGAGGATGCCCGCTATTTTACCGGGCAGGTCCTCAGCCCCAATGGCGGCATCGTAATTTGACAGGAAAAAGAGGCGAATACCTATGGAAATACTGCAAAATACCTGTCTGATATCGGCGGTGCTGGCCTGGGCAGTGGCACAGCTTTGCAAGCTGCTCATCGAACTGATCGCCCATCACCAGCTGGATTGGGAACGGTTGACAGGCGACGGCGGGATGCCCAGCGGACACTCCGCTACAGTAACGGCGTTGGCGGCGGCCGCCCTGCTGCAATACGGTGCGGCTTCCTTTCAGTTTGCTATCAGCGCGGTGCTGGCCATCATCGTGATGCACGATGCCATGGGAGTGCGCTGGCAGGCCGGGCAGCATGCCCGCACCATCAATGAGCTGCTGCTGAAGCTGAGCGACACTCCGCCGGAGCAGCTGCTGGAGGAATTCCTGGGGCACACCCCGCTGCAGGTGGCCTGCGGTGCTCTGCTGGGCGCTGCGGTGGCTATTCTGTATTCCCTCCCGTAAAAATATAACACAACCCCCGCGGCAGATCCCGTGGGGGTGCTTTTTAATATAGTCTCCGTTCATTTCACCTTACGCCCAGAACCGTAAAAACTCCTCCGCCGCGGGGCTGGGCGATACATCCTGCAAGGTGCACACCGAAAGGCTCCGCTCCGGAATCTCCGGAATGGTGCGCAGTTCACGGATCGTCCCCGCCTCCAGAGCGGGCAGGGCATATTCTCGGGTGACGCACGCCACCCCCAGCCCAATGGCCGCCAGATTGACGAGAAGCTCGTGACTGCACAGTTCTATCTCCGGTTTAAGCGTAATGCCATTGCGGGTAAAAAAGCGTTCCAGGTACCGTCTTGCGCTGGATTTGCGCTCCAACAGCATTAGCGGGAAGCGGGAAAGCTCCGCCAGGGTATAGGCCCGGTCGGTCTCGCAGGGGTAGTCCCGCCCCGCCACAAAAACATTGTGCAGGGCCATGCAGCGCCGCATCTGCAGGTTGCCGCTCTCCTGCGGGGTACTGGCAAAGGCCAGGTCTACCTGCCCGGCCCGCAGCATCTGCAGGGCCTCATAGCTGGTGCCATTCAGCACCTTCAGCCGGATGGCCGGGTACCGCTCGTGGAACCTTTGCAGATAGGGCAGCAGCAGGCTGCGGGTCACGGTATCGCTGGCCCCGATAACCAGCTCGCCCATCATCAGCTCCCGGGTCTGCTGCACCTTTTCCTCCCCGGTTTCGATGAGGCTGATGGCGCTGCGCACATAATCGTACAGCACCCGGCCCTCGCCGGTCAGGGTGACGCCGCGGGGCTGGCGGGAAAACAGCCGTACCTGCAGCTGCTCTTCCAGCTGATGGATGGACTGACTGACCGCCGACTGTGAGATAAACAGTGTTTTGGCGGCGGCGGAAATGCTTTCCTCCTCGGCAACGGTGCGGAAAATACGGTAAAGCTCCAGTTTAACGGCCATGTTTGCGGGCTTCCTTTCTATCTGTTTTACTTATGCTTATCATTAGCAATATATACTTTACTTATGGATACGCATCTATTATACTAAAGTGGTTGTGAAAAGCAACCCCTATTTATGTTTTCGTTTTCATCAATTCACAGGTGATAAAAGGAGAAAAAGCCATGAGCAGAATGTTTGGTACTGTCGTTCGCGGGGTACGCGCCCCCATCTTCCGGGAAGGCGATGATGTAGTAAAGGGCACTGTGGATACCGTCCTGAAGGCCCTGAAAGAAAACAGTGTGGAGCCGCACGATAAAGATGTTGTCGCCATTACTGAATCGGTAGTGGCCCGTACCCAGGGCAACTATGCCACAGTGGAACAGATCGCAGCCGATGTAAAGGCCCGCACCGGCGGCAAGACCGTTGGCGTTACCTTCCCCATTCTCAGCCGCAACCGTTTCTCCGTGCTGCTTTCTGGCATTGCCGCGGGCTGCCAGAAGGTCGTCCTTATGCTCAGCTATCCTTCCGATGAAGTGGGCAACCATCTCATCAGCATGGACCGCCTGGATGAAAAGGGCATTGATCCCTGGACCGATGTTCTTTCCCTGGAGCGCTTCCGTGCCGAGTTCGGCTCTGTGATCCATCCTTTTACTGGCGTGGACTATGTGGAGTACTATTCCAGCCTTATCCGGGAAGCCGGCGCCGAGGTAGAAGTGATTTTTGCCAACCGCGTGCAGACCATTCTGGACTACACCGATACCGTCATCACCTGTGATATTCATACCCGTGCCCGCAGTAAGCGATTGCTGCAGGCGGCTGGTGCCCGTGTGGTTCTGGGGCTGGATGACCTGATGACCGCTCCTGTGGCGGGCAGCGGCTACAATGCCCAGTATGGTCTGCTGGGTTCCAATAAGGCGGATGAAAACCGTGTGAAGCTGTTCCCCCGTGATGCTATGCTGGTAGCCGAAAAAATTGGCCAGCTGATGAGCGAAGCCACCGGACACCATATCGAGGCGATGGTTTACGGCGACGGCGCCTTTAAGGATCCCGCGGGCAAGATTTGGGAGCTGGCCGACCCGGTTGTGGCCCCTGGTTATACCAAGGGCCTTATCGGTACCCCCAATGAGCTGAAGCTGAAGTACCTGGCTGACCACGATTTCGGCGATCTTTCCGGTACCGCTCTGCAGGAAGCCATTACCCAGCGTATCAAGGAGAAGGACTCCACCAGCCTGGTGGGCAATATGGTCTCCGAGGGCACAACCCCCCGTAACCTTACCGATCTCATCGGCTCCCTGTGCGACCTGACCAGCGGCAGCGGCGATAAGGGCACCCCCATCATCTACATCCAGGGCTACTTCGATAACTACACCACCGAGTGATATCTTATTTTTAATGGTTTGCTGATAAGGCCCGCCTCCTGCTTTTCCAGGGGGCGGGCCGCCGCATTGGGGGGGATTTAAGCAGGGGGCAGGGCAGGGGCCGCAGGCCGTTTCGGCTCCGCCGAAACACGCAGGCTTCGCCTGCGTCGGCCGCTTCGCGGCCGGGCCTGCGGCCCCCACCCGCCCCTCGCTTAAATTTCCCCTTACATCCTGCCGAAAAATGTGCTATAATATAGGCAGAAACAGTAAGGGAGGGCACCACAGTGTTTGCAAAAGGAACAAAGATCATGTATGGCAATACCGGCGTCTGCGAGGTCATGGATTACGCCACCCCCGATTTGCCCGGCATGCCGCGCGGGACCAAGTACTATGTCCTGCGCCCCCTGTTCCAAAGCGGCACGATCTACTGCCCCGTGGAGCAGCCAAAGGTCTTTATGCGCCCGGTAATGAGCCGCGAGGAGGCCGAGGAGCTGGTTGCCCTCATTCCTACCATCAGCGTGGAGCCATTCCATACCGGCCGTCTGCAGGAGCTTTCGGAGCATTACCGCAGCATCATCGGCACCCACAGCACCACCGACCTCGTGGAGATCATCAAATCGGTTTACAGCAAAAAGCGGGAAGCCGAAGCCGCCGGCCGCCGTGTCAGCCAGATGGATGACCGCTATATGAAGCTGGCGGAGGAGCTGCTGCATGGTGAGCTTTCCGTCGCGCTGGAGATCCCCAAGGATGAAGTGCGGGAATATATTCGCCAAAGGGTGAAAGCTGCCGAAGCCGCTGAATAACTTTATCACAATAAAAAAGAGCCCCCATCCGGGTTTCCGGATAGGGGCATTTTTGTATGGTGCAGGTTATTCGATGGGAAGGAATGTATACAAGGTATCCAGATCGCAGTCGCTGGCATCAAAGATGTAATTGGCCGTTTCCTGCCCAAAGGTCACCCTCAGCCTGTTGCAGGTGTATGTAGCGGTAAACAGCACATTTCCCTCCGCGTCATAGGCGGTCAGGTTCAGTGCGCCGCCCGTAGCGGGGTTTTCCGGCTTTTCAAAGAGTTTCAGCGCACTTTCGCTGTCCGCCAGTGCCTTTATCATTCGCTCGGCAGTTTCAGCGGGCAGCTCCACCGGCTCAAGTCTGCTGTTATCCTTGGCGGTCACCTTGGCAATGTTATCGGCATGGATAGCCTCCCGCCAGCGGGCCAGGGCCTTTTCGGTACCAAATACATCCCCAGTCAGCGGTTCCTCCCCACCAGGCAGTACTACATACACCCCGGCGGCAAATTCCATCACCAGCGCCTTTGCGTCGTCACTGGTTTGGCCGGGCAGCCACAGGGAATAGACAAAATCCCCCTCGCAGCTTTTCCACAGCGCCACGGTGCCCTCGCTGTGCTCCTTCACGGTGACGGTAATAATGCCGTTGCAGTAGCTGTGCCCCACCGAAAGCTCGCTCTCCTCGGCATCGGGGTAGTAAACGCCGGAAAGATCCTCGCCCTCGCCGGTATCGGCGGCACAGCGCAGGGTGGCGGTTTCATAGGAGATCTCCCCGATGGTGCCGCCGATGAGATAGAACCCGGTGGGCTTCATGCCGTCCCGGTCGGGGTAGCCGGCCAGCTTAAAATCGGGGAACTCGTCATTTTCATAGGGGACTCTCGGGTTCGGGATCTGGGTGTTCCCGCCGATCGCCGAACCGGGATCGGGGTCGGGGTTGGGTGTGGGGGCAGGCGTTTCGCCGCAGGCGGCCAGTCCCGCCGCCAGCAGGCAGCATAGGGTCAGTGCCAAAATTCGGGTCAGCTTTTTCATGTTGTTTCCTCCTGCCGGTGTTAAGCTTACAATTAGACTTACACTAAATATAACGAATGAGCGCCGCAAAATGCAACATCTATTCGTAAATAAAGTGTAATAAATCCCGTGTTTTATTGCAGCCTCCGCAAAAAATCCCCGCAAACTCAAAAGTCTGCGGGGAAATTTTCAGTTTATCGTGTTCTCTTACTTAATGATAGAGAAATTGACCACCAGTGCGGCAAATACGATGGAAACCATCGACAGCAGCTTGATGAGGATGTTGATAGCGGGGCCGGAAGTATCCTTGAAGGGATCGCCTACGGTATCGCCAACGACAGCAGCCTTGTGGGCATCGCTGCCCTTGCCGCCGTGTACGCCGCTCTCAATGTACTTCTTGGCGTTATCCCAGGCGCCGCCGGAGTTCGCCATGAAGATAGCGAGCAGGAAGCCGGAAACGGTAGCGCCGGCCAGCATACCTACCACGCCCTTGTAGCCCAGGATCATACCGACTACGATGGGGGTAACGATACCAACTACAGTGGGTAGGATCATCTCGTGCAGGGAAGCCTTGGTGCACAGGTCAACGCAGCGGGCGTAGTCGGCATCGGCATTGCCGTCCATCAGGCCAACGATCTCCTTGAACTGACGGCGAACCTCTACTACAACGGACTGAGCCGCGCGGCCAACGGACTGCATGGTGAGCGCCGCGAACACGAAGGGCAGGCAGGCGCCGACAAACAGACCGACCAGAACAACAGGGGTCATAACAGAGAAGTCATTGAAGGTAACAGCAGCGCCAACCTCCTGGACCTTCTCGATGTAAGAAGCGATCAGAGCCAGAGCGGTCAGAGCGGCGGAGCCGATAGCAAAGCCCTTGCCGGTAGCGGCAGTGGTGTTGCCCAGGGAATCCAGCGCGTCGGTGCGCTCACGAACTTCGGGCTCCAGGCCGGCCATCTCGGCAATGCCGCCGGCGTTATCGGCCACGGGGCCATAGGCATCGGTCGCCAGGGTGATGCCCAGGGTAGCCAGCATACCTACGGCAGCCAGCGCGATGCCATACAGACCCATGGAGGTGGAAGCAGCGCCGCCGGAAACATAGTAGGCAACCAGGATGCACACCGCAACGATAACGATGGGCAGGATGGTGGAGAGCATGCCCAGGCCCAAACCACCGATCATGATGGTGGCGGAGCCGGTCAGGGCGGTGTCAGCCAGACCCTGGGTGGGCTTGTAGGTGTCGGAAGTGAAATACTCGGTGGAAGCACCGATGAGAACGCCGGCAACCAAACCGGCCAGGATGGCAAAGTAGATACCAGTGTACTCGGTGCCCAGTACGCCGCGAACCAGGAAGAAGGCAGCGATGGCGATGATAAGAGCACTCAGGTTGGTGCCGCGACGCAGAGCGGAAAGCAGGGTGCGCTGATCGGTGGATTCACCGGTGCGTACAAAGAAGGTACCAATGATGGAAGCCAGGATGCCCAGGGCCGCCATGATCATGGGCAGGGCCATGGCTTTCAGCTCGCCGCCGAAAGCGGCAACGCCCAGCGCGGAAGCGGAAATGATGGAGCCAACATAGCTTTCGTACAGGTCAGCGCCCATACCGGCTACATCGCCTACATTATCGCCTACATTATCGGCAATAACAGCGGGGTTACGGGGGTCATCCTCAGGGATGCCGGCCTCGACCTTACCTACCAGGTCAGCGCCTACATCGGCAGCCTTGGTGTAGATACCGCCGCCGACACGGGCAAACAGAGCCATGGAGGAAGCGCCCATACCAAAGGTCAGCATAGCGCTGGTGATGGCAGAGGGATCCAGCTTAAAGACGAACTTCAGCAGGGTGAACCAGATGGAAATATCCAAAAGACCCAGGCCGACTACGGTAAAGCCCATAACGGAACCGGCGGAGAACGCTACGCGCAGGCCGCGGTTCAGGCTGGTGCGGCAGGCATTGGCGGTGCGGCAGTTGGCCTTGGTGGCTATGCGCATGCCGATGAAGCCGGACAGACCGGAGAAGAAACCGCCGGTCACGAACGCAAAGGGAACGAACCAGGTCAGCAGACCGGTAGCGGCCATGATGCACAGCACAACGAACATGCAGGCAAAGAAGATGGCCACGATGGTGTACTGGCGCTTCAGATAGGCGTTAGCGCCTTCACGGATGGATGCAGAGATCTTCTGCATCAGCGGGGTGCCTTCCTCAAACTTCAGGACCTTCTTCGCGGTGACAAGAGCAAATACCAGCGCGATGACGGAGCCGAGGAAAGTCAAGAGAACGAGAACTTTCTCCATTTGTTTTTAGCCTCCTTGTGAATTCACGATAAAGTGTCTATCAAATAATAGCGAAAAACAAGGTCTTTGTCAAGGTGTTGGGGCCGACACTTTGCCCAAAAACTAACCAAATTTTTGAGATTTTCGCTCAAAAAGAACGCCATCTCGCACAAGGCAAAATGGCGTTGATTTCAGTACTTTTCCGGCTGCTTTTTTGTCAAGGGATTAACAAGTTCCGCTATGCGAAAGGTGCATCAATGCTATATTGTGATACTTTCACAAACACTGGCGTAATTTTGGCCAAAATCAGCGCAAAACATCAAATCAGATTGCCCAAAAACGGCGCGATCACCACCGTCAACAGTGCAGTGATCACCAGTGAAAGGCTGCCCATGGCGCCTTCCACCTCGCCCATTTCCAGCGCCCGCACCGTGCCAAAGGCGTGGCTGCCGCAGCCCATGGCCACCCCCTGTGCCACCGGGTCAGTCACATGGAACCACCGTAGCACCTGCGGCCCCAGGATGTTCCCAAAGATACCGGTGATGGAGATGGCCGCCATGGTAATGCCGCCGGTACCACCCAGCTCCTCGGCCAGCGGCATGCCCACCGCCCCCGTTACCGATTTGGGGATCAGCGTTACAAAGTCGTAGTGCCCCAGCCGGAACACCAGCGCCACGGCCAGCACGCACAGGGCGTTCACCGCCACTCCGGTCAGGATACCGGCCACAATCGCCAAAGGGTACTCCCGCAATTTTTGGATCTGCCGGTACAGCGGCAGCGCCAGGCAGGCGGTGGCCGGGGTCAGCAGGTAGGTGATGTACCGGGCGCTTTGGTTGTAGGCGTCGTAGTCAATATCAAAAATAAGCAGCGCCCCAATAAGCAGTGCCAGGCAGATGAGGATCGGATTGGCCAGCGGGTGCCCGATCCGGTCGCTGATGCGGAAGGACACCACATAGATGATCAGGGTCAGCGCGGCCCCAAAGTAGGCGGAAAAGGCAATGTAATCATTCATGCTTTTTACCCTCCCGCCGTTTGGCTTCCTGCCGGCCCACCGCCTGGGCGGCCTTGCCGCTGATGCCGATGACCAGCGTAGTGCCCAGAATGCCCAGCAGCACCACCGGCCCGCCCATCACCGCCAGGTGTTCCGGCTGGGTGATAAGCGCTACCGTGGGGGCAATAAACAGTACCGGCATAATGGAGATAAAGAAATCCGCGACGGTACTGATCTGCTCCGGCTTGATGAGTCCGGTCAGCAGTGTCAGCAGCATTAGGATCAGACCGTACACGCTGGCGGGAATGGGCAGCGGCAGCAGATATTTGATGAGTTCCGCCACGGCGCACACCGCGGCGATAATGGCAGATTGCCTTAGAATTTTCATGGGTATTTCATTCGTCCTTCGGTTTGCAAAAATAGGGGAGAGCCTTACTGGATCACATGGACATCCAGTTGGTTAAAGGGGATGGCAATGCCGTTCTGGTCCAGTACATCCTTTATCGCCTGGTTGATGCTCCACGCCTCGTCCCAGTAGTCGTCGGTCTTTACCCAGTAGTGCAGGCCCAGCACCACGCTGCTGTCCCCCAGCTCCTTTACATATACCAGCGCCTTTTCGGGGTTCACCAGCGGCTTGCGGCTCTTGATAAGCGCCGTCAGCAGCTCAATGGCCCGGGCGGTGTCGGCCTCATAGGCAATGCCCACCGTGGTGGAAAGCCGCCGCACCGGCAGTACATTATAGTTGATAATATTCCCGGCCGAGAGATTCCCGTTGGGAATGGTGATGATTTTGTTATCGGCCATGCGCAGCGTGGTAAAGAACAGCCCGATCTCCACCACCGTCCCTTCGATATCCGAAGCAGTTTTGATGTAATCCCCAGTCTTAAAGGGGTGCAGGAACATAATAATGAGCCCGCCCGCAAAGTTGGAAAGACTGCCCTGCAATGCCAGGCCCACCGTCACGCCGATGGAACCCAGCAGCGCCACAAAGCTCGCCGTCGGCACGCCCAAAAAGTCCGCGATAAAATAAATCAGCAGTGCCCACAGCGCCACCCGTACCAGCGAGCGCACAAATTTGGCCACGCCGGGATCGATCTTTGTTTTGTTATCCAGCAGCGCCACCCGGCTCAGGAATTTCTCGATGAGCCAGCGCCCCACAAAAAAGATAACCAGTGCCAGCGCAATATGCCACAGTGCGTTCAGCACCACCGGCGAGGCGGTTTTAATGAATTTCTGGATCGCGGTCAGCGATTCCTGAATATCCGGTACCTCCGGCAGGTCGGCCGTAGCGGTCGTCAGTGCAAAAAATCTCATGGTTCTCTCCTTGCTATATTCAACCTATATTACAGCGTTTCATCTTCGCCGGTCCACTGGTGCCGGGCCATATCCACCCGCCCGTCCGGCAGAAAAGCGACTCCTTCCGCTTCCAGCAGCGCCCGCTGCGCCCCAGGCCCGCCAAAGGCAAAGCCCGGCGCCAGGCTGCCATCCCGGAATACCACCCGGTGGCAGGGCGTTTTGCCGGGTTCGGGGTTGCGGTGCAGTGCCCCGCCCACAATGCGGGAAGCCCGGGGGCTGCCCGCCAGCATCGCAATCTGTCCGTAGGTAGCCACTTTCCCGGCCGGGATACGGCGCACCGCCGCATATACCGCCCGGTAGAAATTTTCCTGCATTTCCGCTTGCCCCCTCTTGGAATAATATCTCATTATATCACGCAGCTCCTCCGTTGTCGAGAAATTGCGCGGTATTTCCTTGTCCAGTTTCTGCAGCATCCCGGCTGGGGCCCGCAGGGCCGAGGGGCTTTGCCCCTCGTGGGCGGCCTTCGGCCGCCCCAAAGCCGCCTGCGGCGGCCTGCCCTGCGGGCCCCTCCCTCTGCGCATCCCCTCCGCCCCCTTGCAAATCCCCGCCAAAAGCGATAGAATAGACCCATACACTCACCACCAAAACCAAGGGAGAATACTATGAGGATCGTAATTGTCGGAATCGGAAAGGTCGGCCGGGCCCTGGCGGAGCATCTCTCCCGCGAGGGCCACGATGTCGCCGTCATCGATAACCGCCCCGGCATGGCGGAGCGCCTGGCGGAGGAACTGGATGTTTTGGGCATCGAGGGCAATGGCGCCGCTTATACTGTGCAGCAGCAGGCCCGGGCCAGCCAGGCGGATCTCGTCATTGCCGCTACCAGCGAGGATGAGGTCAATATGATCGCCTGCATGACCGCCAAAAAGCTGGGCGCCAAGAATACCATTGCCCGGGTGCGCAGCGTGGAATACGAAAGTCAGCTGCGATTCATGCAGCAGGAGATGGGGCTTTCTCTTTCTATCAACCCGGAGCGGGAGACTGCCCGTGATATTGCCCGTATCCTGCGCTTTCCGGCGGTCGCCAAGGTGGAAACCTTCGCCAAGGGCCGGGTGGAGCTGGTGGAATACCACATTCCGCAGGGCAGCCTGCTGGATGGCATGGCCCTCAAAAATGTCGCCGCCTCCCTGCAGGTCAAGGTGTTGGTCTGCGCCGTCCGCCGCGGGGAAGAGGTCGTTATTCCCGATGGTAACTATGTGCTGGGCGCGGGAGATTGCATCAGCGTTACCGCCAAGCCCCAGGAACTGGAGAACTTCTTCCGGGCGCTGGGCGTTTTCCGGGACCATGCCCGCAATGTCATGGTGGTCGGGGCCGGGCGCATCACCCGCTTTTTGGCGGAGCAGCTGAGCCAGATGAAGATGCGTGTGCGCGTGGTGGACCGGGATGAACAGCGCTGTGTTGATCTCAGCGAGGCAGTCCCCACCGCTTTGGTTATCCACGGGGATGCCACCGATGTGCATCTGCTGGCCGAGGAGGGCCTGGATGATTCCGATGCCTTTGTGGCACTCACCGGCCTGGATGAACTCAATATCATGCTGGCCATGTATGCCCGCTGCCACAATATCGAATGTTCTGTGGCCAAGGTCAACCGCAATTCCTTCACCGAGCTTATCAATAAGACCGCCATCGTGGAAAGCACCGTTTCCACCAGCGTGGTTACCGTCAGCCGCATCCTGCAGTATGTCCGCGCGATGGAAAACAGCACCGGCGGCGGGGTCATTGCCCTGCACCGCATGGTAGAAAACCAGGTAGAAGCCCTGGAATTCCACATTACCGCCGGCTCGCCGCTCATCGGTGTGCCGTTTAAGGATATGGCCACCCGCCCCAATGTGCTGGTGGGCTGCATCACCCGCCCCAATGGCGAGGTCATCATCCCCTCCGGCGGCGATTCCCTCCAGCCCGGCGATTCCGCCATTGTTATCACCACCCTTACCGGCCTGCGGGATATCCAGGATATCCTCGCCTAAAATATTGTTTTTTTCAGGCTCCGTTTCCTCCGGGAAGCGGGGCCTCTTATCATCTCTGTTATTTTTGTAACGATTTTTTGCAAAAACCGTGTAATATTGTTTGTATCCCGCCGATAAATGTATTATAATAAACTGTGTATAGCTATTTTGCATGTCGCTGCCGCATAGCAGTTATGCGTTGCCGCCCGGCGGCGGTGAAAATGGGTGCTGGCTGCGTGGCCGCCCTTGACAGGCATCAGCCTGCCTTCGTCAGGCAAGAGCCTGCCTGCGGCCGTCCGCTTGCCATCCCGTCATTTTCCCTCGCCGCCAGCTTTCATCATAGAAAGGGGTTTTACCCATGCCGCACCAGTATACCGTCCCGCTTAAAAAGCTCATCAAGGACCTGAACCTGCAGATCCTCTATTATCCCAAAACCGAGGAGGAGATCCTGGTCAGCCACGCCGAGCTGATGCGCCCGGGCTTGGCCTTCACCGGGTTCTTCCAGGGCTTTGTCCCGGCCCGCATCAATATGATCGGCCGTACCGAGCTGGCCTATCTGGAAACTTTGCCGCCCCACCTGCTGCGTCAGAGCCTGGAGGGCTTCCTTTCCCGCAGCCCCAAGGCCGTCATCATCACTCAGGATTTCTCCTTCCGCCCCCTCTTTTTGGAGCTGGCGGAAAAGTACTGCGTGCCGCTGATGCAGTCTCCGGAAAATACCACCCATATGGCCGCCCAGCTCAATGCCAAGCTGAGTCTGGAGCTGGCGCCCCGCACCACCGTCCACGGCGTTTTGATGGAGATCTACGGCGAGGGTGTGCTGCTTACCGGGGATTCCGGCGTCGGCAAAAGTGAGACCGCCCTGGAGCTGCTCAAGCGCGGCCACCGCCTCATCGCCGATGACGCCGTGGAGGTCCGCCGGGTCTCCAATACCACCCTGGTCGGCTCCGCCCCGGATAACATCCGCCACTATATGGAGCTCCGCGGGGTCGGCATCATCAATGTCAGCCGGCTGTTCGGTGTCGGCTCGGTCAAAAATACCGCCAATATCAATTTCGTCATTCAGCTGGAAACCTACGACCCCGAAAAGGTCTATGACCGCATCGGGCTGGAGGAGGAAACCACCAATATTCTGGGCATGAAGGTGCCCGCCGCCACCATCCCGGTCCAGACCGGCCGAAACCTCGCCGTTATCATCGAGGTGGCCACCATGAACTACCGTCAGCGCGCCATGGGCAATAATTCCGCCAAGGAGCTGATGGAACAGCTGGGCCTTACCGATGATGTGCAGCCCTGACCGCCGAAAGGAGCAAACCCCATGAATCTACTGGAACAGCTGCAAAATGCGGGCATCCCCTATACCGAAAATGAACCCATGAGCCGCCGTACCACCTTTGGCATCGGCGGGCCGGCGCTGCTGCTGCACCCCCGCACCCGTACCCAGCTGCAAACCGCCGTTTCCCTCTGCCGGGCGGCGGGGACCGACCCCTTTATTTTGGGCCGGGGCAGCAATCTGCTGGTCAGCGATAGCGGCATTGCCCGCCCTGTCATCCAGCTGGATGGCGACTTTACCGCCATCTCCCGGCAGGGCAATACCCTGCGCTGCGGGGCCGGGACCTCTCTCATCGCTACCTGCCGGGCCGCTGCAGAAAACAGCCTTTCCGGCGTGGAATGGGGCTTTGGCATCCCCGGTTCTTTGGGCGGGGGAGTATACATGAATGCCGGTGCCTACGGCGGCGAGCTCCGGGATGTCCTCACGGAGGTCACCTTCCTAGATGAAGCCGGGGAATACCGCACCCTGCCTGCCGCGGCGCTGGAACTTTCCTACCGCCACAGCATCTTTGAGGAGCGTCCGGGCTGCGTCATCGTGGAAGCGGTACTGACCCTCACCCCCGGCGAGGAAACCGCCATCCGCGCGGCCATGGAGGACTACATGTCCCGCCGCCGGGAAAAGCAGCCCCTGGAATACGGCAGCGCCGGCTCCACCTTTAAGCGGCCGGTAGGCAACTATGCCTCCGCCCTGGTGGATCAGTGCGGGCTTAAGGGCCTTTCCGTCGGCGGGGCCGAGGTCAGCCGAAAGCACGCCGGGTTTATCATCAACCGGGGCGGTGCCACCGCTGCCGATGTGCGGCAGCTTATCGCCGAAGTACAGCGCATCGTCCGGGAAAAGACCGGCTATACCCTCGAATGCGAGATCAAGTATATCGAATGAGCCAGCGCCGGGTGCGGCGGCTGCCCCTTTGCCCATCCCTGCGGGCTGCGCCCGCCACGGCCCCCTGCACCAACCGTCCCACCCCGCTGCGGGACGGCGGTAAAAATGAACGCTGGCTGCGCCCCGTCCTTGACAGGCATCAGTCCGCCTTGCGTCGGACAAGAGCCTGCCTGCGGCCGTCCCTTGCCATCCCCCATTTTTCCTCGCCCTCCCCCAAAAATTCACCCCATCACCGGAGAATAACACCATGCCCTCCTTTACCACCGCCGCCAAGGATGAGATCCTTTCCAATAAAGCCGTGCGCCAGCACTTCCCCAACCAGCAGTCCTTTGGGCTGATGGTCTTTTCCCGCGAGTTCTCGGTGCCCAAAATGCAGATGCTGACCCGGGAGCGCCGGGCTGCCCAGTACTATTCCCAGCTGGTGCAGAGTGTCCGCCCCATGACCGGCACCGTCACCCTGCGGGAGGAAAAGCTCTCCACCGGGCAACTGGCCTACCGTGTCACCGTCGATGACATGGCCGACCGCATCGACCTGTATAACCACTTCGCCATGCTCTACCCGGAGGGCGTCACCTTTGAACTGCTGGGCGGCGATGAGGGAGCCGGTGCTTTTGTGGGCGGCGTGTTTTTGGCCTGTGGCACCCTTTCCGATCCCGAAACCAAGTACCATCTGGAATTCGCCGTCCCGCGCGAGGAGCTTCTGATGATGTTCGTTGCCTTATTGCAGGATGTCGGCTTTTCCCCGCTTTTGACCCAGCGCCGCGGGCAGGCCATCGTCTACCTGCACGATAGCACCCAGATCGAGGACCTGCTTACTTTCATGGGGTGCCCGCTCACCTCCATGGAGATCATGAACGCCAAGATCCTCAAGGAGCGCCGCAACGCCGCCAACCGCGCCAGCAATTGCGATACCGCCAATATGGATAAGGTCGCCGGGGCGGCCGCCGGGCAGATCGCCGCCATCAACGCCGTGGGATTGGATTCCCTCCCGGAGGAACTGCGGGCCCTGGCGGAGCTCCGTCTCCAGAACCCCTACGATTCCCTGCGGGAGCTGGGCCAGAAGCTCACCCCGCCCCTTTCCCGTTCCGGTGTCAACCACCGCTTGGAAAAGATCATCGACCTTGCCGCCCGAAAGGATTGACCCGCAAACCCCCGGCACCGCCGGTTGAAATAAACCCGCCCGAAAGGATTGACCTGATGAAAAGCTATCCCACCCTGCCGCAGGGCTATGTCCCTTTCGCCACCATCGATCTGGTGCATAACAAAAAACAGTTTTGGATCGTCAACGGACTTTCCGTTGCCCTGTGTGTGATCATGCTGATTTTGCCCTTTCTGTGGGGCCGATCGCTGCGGGGTTTTGTCGGGGAGGGCTCGCTTTCTGCGCTGTTGCTCCGGCTCGTCGCCCTTGCGGGGATATTCGCCTACATTGCCCTGCACGAGCTGACCCACGGCGTCGTGATGAAAGCCTGCGGCGCCTCCGTGCGCTACGGCTATAAGGTGGTCTACGCCTACGCCGGCAGCGATGCCTACTTTACTCGCCCGGCCTATGTTGCCATTGCGCTGGCGCCGGTGGTGGTGTGGGGGATCGTCTTTGCCGTGCTGGCCGCCTGCCTGCCCCGGGAATGGTTCCCGACGGTGTGGCTGTGGCAGCTTGTGAATATCGGCGGGGCGGCGGGGGATTTTTACTGCACCTGCCGCATCCTGCGCGCGCCCCGTGACACCCTGGTGCAGGATACCGGCACCGCCATGACCTTTTACCGCAAAACGAACTGACCCGCCCCCCCGCGGCCCCGCCGAAACGGCGCTTCGCGCCGTTTTACGGGACGCCCCTCCCGGGGCGTCCCGCCTGCCGGCCTTCGGCCGGCGTGGCGGGGCCGCGGCCCCCGGGCTTTCCCCAATTTCCGCCAAGGAGGCACCCCATGACCGATTTTGTCCATCTGCACATCCACAGCGAATACAGCCTCCTCGATGGCGCCTGCCGCATCAAGGGGCTGGTCCAGCGCGCCAAGGCCCTGGGCCAGTCCGCCGTCGCCATCACCGATCACGGTGTCATGTACGGCGTCATCGATTTCTACAAGGAGTGCAAAAAGGAGGGCATCCGCCCCATCATCGGCTGCGAGGTCTATGTGGCCCCCCGCTCCCGCTTCGATAAGGTCTACCGGCTGGATTCCTCCCCCTACCACCTCATCCTGCTGTGCAAAAATGAGGTGGGATACCGCAACCTCATCTACATGGTCTCCCGCGGCTTCACCGAGGGCTTTTACAATAAGCCCCGCATCGACCGCGACCTCTTAAAGGACCACCACGAGGGCCTCATCTGCCTTTCGGCGTGCCTGGCGGGCGAAGTGCCCCGGGCACTGGAGGCCGGCGATTACCAAAAGGCCCGGGAGGCCGCCGCCTGGTACCGCGATCTCTTCGGCCCGGAAGATTACTACATCGAGCTGCAGGACCACGGTATCCCGGAGCAGCGGCAGATCCTCCCGGATCTCATCCGCCTGGCCGGGGAGCTCGGCGTGGGGCTGGTGGCCACCAATGACGCCCACTACCTCGAAAAAGAGGACAGCCGCATGCAGTTTTTGCTCACCTGCATCCAGACCGGCCACACCGTGGGTGATGAGCAGACGCTGGAATTCCCCACCCAGGAGTTCTATGTCAAAAGCGGCGATGAGATGGCCGATCTCTTCCGCAATGTGCCGGAAGCCCTCTCCAATACCGTCAAGATCGCCGAGCGCTGCAATGTCGAGTTTGAGTTTGGCCACACCAAGCTGCCTCTGTTCAATGCCCCCAATGGCGAGGATAACGAAAGCTACTTTCGCCGCATGTGCCATGAGGGTCTGCTGCGCCACTACGGCGAAAACCCGCCCCAGGAATACCGCGACCGGCTGGAATATGAGCTTTCCACCATCAGCCGCATGGGCTATGTGGAATACTACCTCATCGTCCACGATTTCATCCACTACGCCAAAAGCCACGGCATCCCGGTCGGGCCGGGGCGCGGCTCCGGTGCGGGCAGCATTGCCGCCTACTGCATCGGCATCACCAATATCGACCCCATGAAGTACAATCTCCTGTTCGAGCGCTTCCTCAATCCCGAGCGTGTTTCCATGCCGGATTTTGATGTGGATTTCTGCTACGAGCGCCGGCCGGAGGTCATCGATTATGTCGTCCGCAAATACGGCGCCGACCATGTGGCCCAGATCGTTACCTTCGGCACCATGCTGGCCCGGGGCGCCGTGCGGGATGTCGGCCGGGCCATGGGCCTGGCCTATCCCCAGGTGGATGCCGTCGCCAAGCTCATCCCCAATGAGCTGCACATGACCATCGATAAGGCCCTGGAGGCCAACAGCGAGCTGCGGGCCATGTGCCAAAGCGACCCCCAGGTGGCGGAGCTCATCGAAACCGCCAAAAAGGTGGAGGGCTTTCCCCGGCACGCCTCCACCCACGCTGCCGGCGTGGTCATCACCCGGGATACCGTCGATAGCTATGTGCCGCTGGCCAAAAACGATGAATCCATCGTTACCCAGTTCACCATGACCACATTGGAGGAGCTGGGCCTGCTCAAGATGGACTTTTTGGGTCTGCGCAATCTCACCGTCATCGCCGATGCCGAGCGGATGATCCGCCGCCGGGAACCGGATTTTTCAATGGACAAGCTCCCCGATGATGACCCCGAGGTCTACGAGATGCTTTCCCGCGGCGATTCCTCCGGTGTGTTCCAGCTGGAATCGGGCGGTATGCGCCAGATGCTTACCCAGCTGCGCCCCCAGTCCATCGAAGACCTTACCGCCGCCATTTCGCTGTACCGTCCCGGCCCCATGGATTCCATCCCCCAGTATGTCCGCAATAAGCAGAATCCCGCCGCCGTCCGGTACAAGACCCCGCTGCTGGAGCCCATTCTGGGCGTCACCTACGGCTGCATCGTCTATCAGGAGCAGGTCATGCAGATCTGCCGCGAGCTGGCCGGTTACAGCTACGGCCAGGCCGATCTCGTCCGCCGCGCCATGAGTAAGAAAAAAGCCGATGTCATGGAAAAGGAGCGCGGGCACTTCATCACCGGCTGCGCCGCCAATGGAATCTCCGAGGCCGTGGCCAACAGCATCTTTGATGAGATGAGCAGCTTCGCGGCCTACGCCTTCAATAAATCCCACGCCGCCTGCTATGCCGTGGTGGCTTATCAAACCGCCTATCTCAAACGGCACTACCCCCGGGAATACATGGCGGCCCTGATGACCAGCGTACTGGATTCCACCGCCAAGCTCATGGAATACATCGAGGAATGCACCCGGCTGGAGATCCCGGTGCTGCCCCCCGATATCAACCAGAGCGATATGGTCTTTACCGTCACGCCGCAGGGCATCCGGTTCGGCCTTCTGGCCATCAAGAATATGGGCCGCAGTGTCATCGAAGATATTCTGAAAGAGCGGGAGCTGGATGGCCCCTTCACCAATTTTGTGGAGTTCTGCCGCCGCACCTCGGCCGGCGATCTCAACCGCCGCGGGGTGGAAAGCCTCATCAAGTGCGGGGCCCTGGACCACCTGGGCGCCAACCGCCGGGAGATGATGGAAAACTACGGCCCCCTGGCCGATGCCATTGCGGAAGAAAGCCGCTACCTTTCCGGCGGGCAGCTTTCCCTCTTTGGGGAAGGCGGCGCCACCGCCGATTATCGGCTCTCCCCCCGGGAAGAATACCCCCATGCCGAGCTGCTGGCCTACGAAAAGGAAGTCACCGGCATGTACCTTTCCGGCCACCCCATGAGCCAGTACCTGCCCCTTTACGACCGCTACCAGGCGGTGCGCATCGCCCGGCTGCAAAGCGCTGAGACCAATGCCCCCTACGATAATGCCTGGGTCGATATTTTCGGCATCCTGGCCGATAAAAAGATACGGACCACCAAGCGGGGGGATATCCTGGCCCTGCTGACGGTGGAGGATATGACCGGCAGCATGGAGGTCATGTGCTTTGGCCGGGTCTACTCCCAGGTCAGTGCCAAGCTGGTGCCGGGCGAACCGCTTTTCTTCCGGGGCAGGGTCTCCCTGCGGGAGGAGGACGACACCAAAATGGTGCTGGAGCGGGTCTTTACCATCGAGGAGCGCCAAAGCGCCCCGCCCCCCCGCCCGCCGCAGAGCCGGGAAAAGGGCGGCAGCGGCAAGCCCGCGGCCGAACGCCCCCAAAAGGGCGGCAGGCTGCTCATCCGGGTGCCGCAGATGGAGGGAGAACAGTGGGAAAAGCTTCAGCTGCTGTTTTCCATTTTTGAAGGGGAGACCCCCCTGCTGGTGCGGGCCGCCGATACCGGCCGCCTGCTGAAGGCGGGAGAGGAATATAATACCGATGCCAACCCGGTGCTGCTGGGCGAGCTGAGACGGGTGCTGGGCCAGGAGAATGTAGCCCTGCTGCCGCCGGAGGCTCCCAAGGCCCCGCCGGAACCGGCTTTGCAGTAAGCCAACCAAAAGGAGGAAATAACATGAGCGAAACCAAGAAGAAAACCTTTGCAGTACTCACCAGCGGCGGCGATGCCCCCGGCATGAATGCCGCGGTCCGCAGTGTGGTACGCACCGCCCTGCACAAGGGCCACAGCGTTTATGGCATTTTCCATGGATACGAGGGCCTAATGGAAGACCGCATGGACGAGCTTCAAGAGCGTTCTGTCAGCAATATCATCAACCGGGGAGGCACCATCCTGTATACCGCCCGCAGTAAGGAATTTATGACTGAAGAGGGCCAGAAAAAGGCGGCGGCCATTCTGCGCTCCCGCGGGATAGACGGCCTGGTGGTCATCGGCGGCGATGGCTCCTTCCGCGGCGCCCAGAAGCTCTCGGCCCTGGGCATTCCCACCATCGGCATCCCCGGCACCATCGATAACGACATCGCCTCCACCGAGTATACCATCGGCTTTGATACCGCCCTAAATACCGCTGTGCAAAGCATCGATAAGCTGCGGGATACCTCCCAATCCCACGACCGCTGCTCCGTGGTGGAGGTCATGGGCCGCAATGCCGGCCATCTGGCCCTGTACGCGGGTCTGGCCACCGGCGCCGTCGCCACCCTCATCCCGGAACGCCCCTTTGACCTGGACCGCGATGTGGTGGACCGCATGAAGGCCACCATGACCACCGGCAAGCATCACTTCATCGTGGTGGTGGCCGAGGGCGTGGGCAACAGCAAGGATATGTGCTACTACATCCAGCAGCGCACCGGCGTGGAGACCCGCCTGACGGTGCTGGGCCATGTGCAGCGCGGCGGCGACGCCACGGCCATGGAACGGGTTTATGCCAGCGCCATGGGCTACCGTGCCATCGAGCTGCTGGAAGAAGGCGTGGGCAGCCGCATCGTTGGGGTCAAGGAAAACCGCATCTACGATATCGACATTGATGAGGCCCTGGCCATGAAGAAGGATATCAATGAGCTGTTCTACAAGGTCGCAAGGGAGATCAGCATCTGATGGAAAAACAACTGGCGACATTCGAAGATTTTTCCCGGCTGGATATCCGGGTGGGCACCATCCTGACGGCGCGGCCTTTCCCCAAGGCCCGCCGCCCGGCCTACCAGCTCACGGTGGATTTCGGCCCGGAGATCGGGGTAAAAAAGTCCTCGGCGCAAATCACCGACCACTACCGCCCGGAGGACCTGCCGGGCATACAGGTGCTGGGGGTGGTCAACTTCCCGCCCCGGCAGATCGCGGATTTTATGAGCGAGGTACTGGTGCTGGGTACCTACTCCGCGGGCGGAGTTATTCTCATCACCCCGCAGCAGCCCGCCGCCAATGGTGACCGGCTGGGATAAATATTGGCTTTCGGCAAAGCTCCATCGGGTTTCCCCGGTGGGGCTTTTCTGCGCCCCGGCGGAGTCGGCGGCAGGGGAGGGGTTCGGGCCGCAGGCCCGGCGGCGCAGCCGCCGCAGCGGGCTTTGCCCGCTGAGCCCGTCCCCCGCAGGGGGACGGGCTGGCCTGCGGCCCGTCCTGCCCCTTGCAGGGACTCACCCCCGCAGCAGGGTCAGCAGCTCCGCCGTGGGCAGGGGCTTGGCCGGGCGGGGCGGCAAATCGCCCAGTACCGCCTGCAGCCGGCGCAGGGTTTCCCGGCCGGGCAGCCGCTTGCCATGCTCTATCATGCTGATGGTGGTGCCGCCCACCCCGCACAGTGTCCCCAGCTGCCGCTGGGTCAGGCCCAGCTGCCGCCGCAGCTGGCGCAGTTTGATGCCATACATCGTTTTCTCTCCTTCTCGGTCCCAGATTGGGGCCGAGGAAAATCTTCCCAACCCCTGGGATAGCTTATCGTAGTGATTTTTTCGGGAATGTCAAGCCTTTCGACAAAATTTTATCTGCCAAAAATTAGTGAAGTTTTTTGGCAGGCCGATTTATGGGACTTTGCAAAAATAACGGTTGACAGACGGCAAAAAGCGGAGTACGCTAAGAAGCAAGAGAACAAATGTTCTTGACAAAAACGGGTCCCTTCGCCGAAAGCTACCAAGCCGCATCGAGAAAAAGAGAGGAAACCGAGAAAACATGATGGGAATTGCCGAACTGGCCGGGGAGTACCACCGCAGCGTGGAACTGCTGGAGGACCGGCTGACACAGCTCAAGGAAGAGATCAAAACAGCACGAGGACCGCATTACTTCGACCTGAAACAGCGCATTGAGCTGCTGCGGTTCGAGCTCGTGGATACCAGAGAAACGGAGAGGATTCTGCATGACTACTACAACTAAATTCACCCCTCGCCCCTTAAAACGCGTCGCGCGCTGTATCAGTACCGCCACGCTGGAATTTTACATCCCGCGGGAGGAGAGCGGCCCCAGCGAGGAACGGCTGGCCCTGCGCCGGCTGCTGCAGTACGGCTGTACCCGCTGCCTTACCCCGGCTCAGCAGCAGCTTACCCGGCTGCGCTATACCGATGGCCTGACGGTAACCGCCATCGCGGAGCAGATGGGCCTGGCGCCCTCCTCGGTCAGCCGCAGCCTGGGGGTCATCCGGCAGCGGCTGTACCGCTTTACCGAGGAGGCCGGGGAAATAGGCCAGCTGTGCGATATTTTGCGCCGCCAGCTGCAATAATTGGGCCAAATCGTGTTGCATTTTTGGGGCCTGCGGCGTTATACAGGGTAGGGGGGATTTGTATCCTTGGCTGGTTTTCGCCGTCCCCGGGTCCGGCCCCGCAGGGGCCGCGGCTGCGCCGCGGCCGGGGCGGGCGCTGCCCGCCCACCGGCCTTTGGCCGGCCTGCGGGGCCGGACCCGGGGGATCGGCAGAAAACCCTGCCCAGGCACGCCATGCAAACCCGCCCGATGCACATTCTACGGATATAGAAAATAAATTCTACACTTGCAGAATGACCATTGACAACCGCATTCTACGATGATAGAATGAAGATGAATTCTAAACCCGTAGAAGATGAAGGAGGCCCCTATGGAACTGCCCGAGAAAAAACTATCCGATGCCGAGCTGGATATCATGCTGGCCATCTGGCAAAGCCCTCCGCCCGTGCAGCGCGCGGATCTGGAGGAGCAGCTGCGAAGCCACAACTGGGCCGATACCACCCTGCTCACCCTGCTTTCCAAGCTGGTGGAAAAGGGCTATCTTTCGGTGGAGCGGCAGGGCCGGCACAACCTGTACCGTCCCCTAGTCAGCGAGGCGGATTACCGCCGCTGGGCCAACCGCAGCTTTTTGGGGAAGATGTACCAGTCCTCCCTTCGCCGCATGGTGGCATCCTTGGTGGAAAGCCGGGACCTGACCGACCGTGATCTGGCGGAGCTGGAGGAATTTATAGCCGGGCAGCGCCGTGCCCGTGAGGAAGAGAGGAGCTGACAAGGATGGAACGACTGATGACCGCCCTGCTGGAGCTGACCCTGCCGATGGCACTGGTGATAGCGGTGCTGCTGGCGGCAGGCCCGCTGCTTGGCCGCCGCTTTACTGCCAAGTGGCGGTACTGGGCCTGGCTGCTCATCGCGGTGCGGCTGCTGCTGCCCGTTGGCATTACCCTGCCGCAGCCGGTAGTTACCCTGCCGCAGCCCCAGGGAGAGTTCACCTACCCGGTGAGCCGGGAGGAGCCCGCCCCCACTGAACCCGCCCCGGTCGGAGACCCGATCCAGGTGGTGCCGGGAGCGGCGGAAAACGACCCCTACCAGCAGATCAAGACCGGGACGACCGCCCCGACCGGGCCGAGCACTGAAACCCCTAAACCGGCGGAGCCGGCTATCACCCCCACCCCGGCTGGTACCCGTTCTATCCCGGTGATGGAAGCGGTGGGCTGGTGCTGGGCAGCGGGGACCGCACTGTTCCTGCTGTGGCAGCTGGGCAGCTACCTGGCGCTGAGAGCAAAGCTCTCCCGCAGCCGCCGCCCCCTGACCGATGAAGCCATCCTGGCTGTGCTGGAAAGGGAATCCGCCGCGGCGGGACGGCAGAAGCCGCTGCCGGTCTATACGGCCGCCGTAGGCAGCCCCATGATCGTTGGGGCCATTAAGCCGACCCTGCTGCTGCCGGAAATGGAGCTGACCGCGGAGCAGCTTTCGCTGGTATTCCGGCATGAGCTGATCCATTACCGCCGCCGGGATATCTGGTATAAGCTGCTGCTGATGCTGGCCAATGCCATCCACTGGTTTAACCCGATGGTGTGGCTGATGGTGTATGCCGCCGACCGGGACCTGGAGCTTTCCTGCGATGAGGCCGTGGTGGCCGGGCGGGATGAAGCCTACCGGGAGGAATACGGCCGGTGCCTGCTGGCTGTTGTGCGGGCCGGCATGAGCCGCCGCACCCTGTTCACCACCAATTTTTACAGCGGCAAAAAGACGCTGAAAAACCGCCTTGCCACCATTTTTGATACCACGAAAAAGCACCGGGGCACACTGGCGCTGGCGGCGCTGCTGCTGGCGGCGGCCGCGGCCGGTTCGCTGGTGGCCTGCACCCCCGACGGCGGGAAAAATCGTTACAACATCGACCTGAACGATATGAACGCCCTGAGCCGGGAATACCTGGCGCCGCTGGCGGCCATGGGTGATATCTACTGGTCCGGCTACCAAGAGCTGAAATCCGGACCGCTGCTGAAATACGCCATCTATGAGCTGTACGGCTATACCGGCGAGGAGAAGCTGGACCTGGCCGCCGCCTATGGCACAGCCGATGCCGAAAAGCGGGCGGAGCTGGCCAAACTGATGGACACCAACTACGATGCCAGCGGCAAGCTGCCCAACGCGCAGAACTTCTACCTGCCGCAGGAGGAGGTCGCGGCCGCGATCCAGAAGCACTTTGATATGAGCCCCGAAATGGCGGACGCCTCTCTGAAGGATCTCCACAACTATGACGGCTACTTTTGGGTGAGCCCGTGGAAACTGGGGGATAACCTGTTTGCCTATGCCCGGGAGGCCACGATCGAGGGGGATACCCTAACCATCCGATACAGTCTGTATGAGGCCCAGCCCGGCGATGAGGGCTTCCTGGCGCAGCACATGGCGGACTATACCCAGACCCACGAGAGCTGCGGCCGGTATGCCATCACCATACGGCTGGAGGAGGACGGCGGATGGAAGTACATCAGCCGGGACTATGACAGCGAGACAGTGGTGATGCCAAAGCCGGAGGGCGAGCTGCAGGTGGAGCCGAGTGATGACCCGGAGACCGCCGGCTGGGAACTGATTGCCACCAAGGCCGAATACTACGCGTCGGATACCTATGTTTTTATTGATGGCAGCACCGAAGGCTGCCGCCTGCTGGGCTGGGGACAGCAGCAGGTGAGTGTTTACCGCGCTGAGGACGGTTATCATCTTTCGTACTGGCGGACGGAACCGCTGAGTATTTCCGGCTTGGAAAACCCCAAGGTAACCCAGTGGAACGGATACACTTCCGAGAGTCTTATCACACCGGAGGACGCGACGCCTTTCAACTTTGAGGATATGGTCATCTACCTGAACCCGAAGGGCGATGACGGATATTCGCTGTACAGCCCCAGTCGGAACAGCAGTATTGCCATTATGCCGGTCGATTCGACTGGGGTCCTGGTGGAGCAGAGCGGCAGCGGACTGATTGCCCTGAATGAGGAGGCAAGCTGGGTCTTTGCGGAGGGCAGCCGCTACCGGCTGTTTGTGAGTTACCTTGGCATGGATGATGCCGACGGCTATAACAAGTATAATTTTTACCTGTACGACAGTGAGACCCATCATCTGACCACGCTGCTGGAGAATACCCCCTATGAGAGCTTCCAGCAGATCTCGGATGAGGAGGACGGCACGCTGTTTGGTATCATACGGCAGGATGGCCTCTATATTTACGATGCGGCAAAGCCGGAGGCGCCGGCCATGGTGTATGATAAGACCAATCTGCCGATGGATGGCTGTGACGCGATCAATATTGAGTACCTCTACGCTGACGATCGGGGCGGGGATACCCTGGCGCTGACCTATTTCCCCTATAACAGCGGCGAGGTGCCCGATGCCTGGAACGGGGAATACAAGAAGAGCAGCAGCCGCTGGAAGGTGGCGGTGCTGGACCGGAATGACATCACAGAGCCGGTGCGGGTGCTGACCCTGCCGCAGTATGTGTACCGCAACTACTGGGGCCACCGGGATATGGGCCAGGTCATCGTGCGGGATGGGCTGATGTATTACAGCAATTACTATGATGAAAACGGCAGCCGCTACCTGCCGGACGGCACCCAGCTGTGGGAGCGCTGGTGCCTGAACCTCACGACCGGGGAGAGCCAGCTGGCCAGCACCAATGACCCGACCGTTGTTTCCTACGCCGATGAGAATTTTTTGGTGAAGGCCAAGGCGATGGGCTATACCGATGAAATGCTGGAGATCATGAAGGCTTCCCGTGTGTCGGCTTCCGATATCCTAAGCGGAACAGGAACCGGAAGCGGCAGCGAGGACTTCTATTCCCCAGGCGCCAAATACCGGGCATACAGCCGTGAGATCAACAAAGAGCATGATAAGGCGATGGTGGTGCTGCTGGACAGCAGCGGCAGTATGCGGGTGGTGCCGCAGGTGTTTTATGACAAAAACGATTCCTATGGGAATAGACTTACCTATATGAGGCTGGGCTTTACCGCGGAGGGACTGCTGTGGGTCAGCGATGACCGGGGCGTCTATTATTACGACCCGGCGGCCATTATGGCGGTGGCGGAGGACCGTAGCCCCGTTTACAGCTGGAGCCCCAGTGAACTGGTAACCGGAGATGACATTCCCTATGTGATGCTGGTAAGAGGCTACCGGGCAGAGAAGAGGATCGCTGTCCTTTGGACGGCTTTGCCGGCAGACTGGGACGGCTGGAGCATCCTGCCCGGGGATACGACCATTCACGCGGCGGTGCTGGATAGCACCGGACAGCTGCAAAATGACTGGGATACCAAGATCAATCCGGGACGTTACGAAGAGGGCGGGCCGGTTCGCATTACCAGCAATGAGCAGAAGGACGGCTACCTGTGCTTCTATGTAGATGGCAAACATGGCAAGGATGGTGCATCCTACGAGCTGAACCTGACGACCGGTGAAGTGAACAGAACCTAAAGGAGGACAAAAAACCGTGAACAAGAGAATTTTGGTGCTGTTGCTGGCGGCGGTGCTGCTGTTGGCGGTGGGGTGCGGAGGAAGTGAGAAGATCCTTTCTACCGAGGGGGTGCCGCAGGAGGTGCTGCAAAGCGCCCAGTACAAGGCGGCGCTGGCCGAGGAAACCGCGACTGTCATTGCCTACAACTATGTGCCGCTGACCGACAGCGCCCCGGTGCGGGCCGCGGTGGAAAAGATGCAGGCCGGGGAGGACGCCGAGCTGCGGTATTATAACTTTTATGACCGCAATGACTGCCAGGGGATAGATGGCATGCGGCTGACCGTAAAGGACGGGGTGGCGGCTTTTCAAGAGGCGTCACTGACCGGTTATGGCGACACCGTGGACTGGGAAAATGTGCTGTACCAGCAGGCGGGGGAGATAAGGCTGAACAGCTGCGGCGAGCTTTCCATTATCGATAGCGTGGATTATATATACGAAGTATTTTCACCGCTGGATACCTATGAGGACTACAACAAGCGCTACGAGCTGACCAAGACCTACCTATACCCGCTGGCGGAGGGGTGCACACAGAATTTCACCTCGCCGGAGGGGATCACCGATCCATTGTGGTGGGCAAGATTGTGCTGGTTTTTGACCGATGGCGAAACGGACTACCCGGAGGGGCATGAGGTGCCTATCGATGAAATCGAGGAGGTGCTGCTGAAGTGGTTTGACATCAGCGAGGAAAAGCTGCGGAGCCTGCTGGACCCCGATGGGAACGGGACAATGCTGTGGGTAACAGAGACGGGCATTAGCTGGTCATGCTTTGCCAAAGAAGCAGTGCAGGAGGGCGACCTGCTGCGGATCCGTTACGGATTTACCTTTAATGGGAGAGAGCCCAACTACAATAGGGAACTGACCGTAAGGATAGCGGAGGACGGCAGCTGGAGGTATGTAAGCAACCGCACCCTACCGGTGGAGCTGGAGAACGGTGTGAAGGCGGTCAATATCGGCGAGGTGCTTTCCGGGAGCGGATGGCAGCCGCTGTATACCTGCATGGTGCAGGAGAGTGATGGCTATAATGAGGTTTTTCATACCACTATGGAGCCAAAGCTACTGGCGGATGGCACCATGGCGATCCCGGTCATTCGGGGGGACTATGAGGATGGAAAGACCATCGCGGTGGTGCTGCTGCGGCTGGATGGCAGCTACACGGCGGTGGAAACGCCCCTGACCTGCGGGGGCTGGATGAAGATGAGTTACACAGGTGGAGAGATTCGGTACACCAGCACCGAAACTGCGGGAGAGTCACTTATCATTCGAACGGAGTATTCCACCGATATAGGGGTGAGAAACCCCTACAACCGGATAGATCGGCTGGTAGAAACCGAGGTATGGAGCGACGGTCGGGTGGAAAGCCGGGACTATGTGCCGGAGGGCAGCCGATATACTATGCTGAAAAGTCCGGATGGGCAGCACATTGCGGACAGTGCCGAAAACGGCAGCCTGACCATCAACGGGACGGTGGTGCTTGATACCAGCTTGAATGGGGAAGATCAGGGACTTGATGGCTATTATGCACCGGAGCTATGGCTGGATAATGACCGGCTGGTGATCAGCAGCAACGACTACCGGTACAGCAATGATTACGGGATTTTTACCCTTTCCACCGGGGAAGTGACCTGGATGAACCTGGGCAAAATGAACGGGAATGGGCTTTCGGGCATCCGGCTGCTGGATGGCAAGCTGTTCTGGACGGTGATGAACGAGAATTTCTTTACCGATGATGAAAGCGGCAGCGTATCGGAGATGGCGTTTTACAGCCTCCCGGTGGAGGAGCTGCCCTATGGCACCCCCACCCGTATGGCGACGAAGCTGTATTACGGCATGGAACATAACGGCCGCCTGTGGACAGCGGAAACCAACTATACCGCAACAGGGCATCTTACTGTGCTGGCCTTTGACCCGGAAAGCGGCGAGAGCGCTGAGTTAGATATCCCGGTGGCGGAATGGCTGGATGGCGTAGAGCAGAGCAGAAGCTGGACATGTAACGCCATCAAAATGACAGCACAGGGGATGGTGCTGAGGGGTACCCAGTACATGGAGAACGATAACTACGGGACGGATTGGATCATCCTGGTGCCCCATGCGCTGCTGGATAACATGGAGTGGCAGCGGCTGCCCAGTGTGCTGGATTCCGCCGAGGAGATGCCCCTGACCGAGATCGAGGAGGTCTTTGGCGGACAATGGAGGGATCTATCATACGACGAGGGCTATACGCTGACCATCTACCGGGAGGGCGATGCTCTTTACTGCCGGTGGGCAGATATGGAGCCGCAGCAGCTGGTGAAGGCCTATAAGACCGGGAAAACGGGATATTACATCACGACCCGGCGGGCGGATGGCACCACCGACGCACTGGCGCTGGATACCGGTAAGCCCAAGGATAATAAGATCACGGCGATGCTTTATGAGTGGAGGAATTTGACCTACCAGGGCGAAGCATAACCCCAAAAGATACCTGCAGGCTGCTGCTTTGTGGTCTGCGGGTATTTTTAAGCCTGTGCAGGGCCGGGGGCGGGGCGCAGCCCCACCGCCCGCAGGGCGGTGAAAGCAGGCGGAGCCTGCTTTGCTCCGGCGGAGCCGGAGCGAGCTGCGCCCCGAGCGAGCCCCCTGCACAAAGCCCTCAAAAGCGGCAGGAAACAGGGGAGAGGCATCTTGCACCGGGGGCGGGGACTGTGCTATACTGGGGGCGGAGGAAACCACAATAAACGGAGGTAAAAATGATGGATAAGAAGACCATTGCCGCAATGATAGACCATACCCTGTTAAAGCCCGAGGCCATCCCGGCCCAGATCGAGAAGCTGTGCGCCGAAGCGGCGGAGTATCACTTTGCCAGTGTGTGTGTCAATCCGGTTTATATTCCGCTGGCCGCCCGCCTGCTGAAAGGGACCGGTGTAAAGGTTTGCTGTGTAGTGGGGTTCCCTTTGGGCGCCATTGCCCCGGAGCAGAAAGCCGCCGAAGCCGCCAGTTGTGCCGCCATGGGCGCCGAGGAGCTGGATATGGTCATCCATGTGGGTGCCGCGAAAGCCGGCGATTGGGCGCTGGTGCAGCGGGATATTGAGGGCGTGGTAAAGGCTGCGGCCGGGCACACCGTCAAGGTCATCATTGAGACCTGCCTGCTGACCGATGAGGAAAAGGTGAAGGCCTGCGAGGCCGCTAAGGCTGCCGGGGCACATTTTGTCAAGACCAGCACCGGCTTTTCCACCGGCGGGGCGACCACCCACGATATTGCTTTGATGCGCAAAACTGTGGGGCCGGAGATGGGCGTCAAGGCCAGCGGCGGCATCCGGGACTATGAGACCGCAATGGCGATGATCGAAGCCGGGGCCAACCGCATTGGCGCTTCCGCGGGGATCGCTATTGTGGCGGCCGCCGAATAACGGCACAATAAGCAGTATAAAGCCGAATAATATTACAATTTGTATTATATCTTGTAAAGGAGTGAGCTTATGATCACCATTTTTAACCGCCGCCAGTTGGCTGTTACCTATGCGCTGGAGGAAAAGATCCACATCTGCCGGGTGCTGGCAGAGCAGAATATTGCCTACCTGGTACGGGAGATTCACCGCACCGCGCCCCATGCTATCACCTCGGAGCGGCCGCGAGACGGCAGCTTTGGCAAGCAATCCGAGATGGTGACCGCTTACTTCATCTATGTAAAGAAATCTGACTTTACAGCAGCTGTAAAGGCGCTGGGGGCCAAGACCGCGGAAAAATGATCTGCCGCAAGGCAAAAGAAAAAGTCCTCCCAGTTGGGGGGACTTTTTGCTAGGGGGATTTACTGCATTTTCTTTTGGCATTCGGGGCAAACACCCTCCAGCACCAGGTTCATCTGATGCACCTGGAAGCCGCAGCCGCCCTTCAGGGCCTCCTGCAGCATGGGCAGGGCCTGGGGCAGTACATCGGTCACGCTGCCGCACACCTCGCAGTAGGCGTGGGCGTGGTCGCCCAGCGTGTGGTCAAAGCGGTCGCTGGCCCCGGGGATCGGAACCTTGAGCAGCTGACCGTTCTCACACAGCAAGTTCAGGTTGCGGTATACGGTGCCCAGGCTCACTTTGGGGTCCTGCGCCCGCACCCGGGTATAGATGGTATCCGCGGTGGGGTGGTCATCGGAGCGCTGAACGGTTTCCAGGATCAGCTCTCTTTGACGGGAATATTTCAATGGGATCACTCCTTAAACAGTAACGATTACTTGTTTAAGGATAGCAGAAAATGGCCGGTTTGTCAATGCCGGAAGCCCGGTTTGCGAAAAAAATATCCTTTGCGGTAGGGGGCAGGCTCCGGGCCACAGGCCGGCTGTCCTCCGGACGGCCGCGGCGGGCTGTGCCCGCCGGCCCCGGCGCAGCCGGGGTGCCTGCGGCCCGAAGCCTGCCCCCCACCGCCAAAGCAACCGGCAAGAAAAAGTCCCCCGGCCACAGCGGCCAGGGGACGGATAATTTTGCTTAGGGATTATTCCTCGGCGGGAGTCTCTTCCTCAGCGGCTTCTTCCTCGGGGGCTTCCTCGGTCAGCAGAGCCTTGATGGACAGGCTGGCGCGATGACGGTCATAGTCCAGCTCGGTGATCTTGGCATCCACTACCTGGCCAACGGAAAGCTTATCCGCTACCTTCTCTACACGCTCACGGGCAATCTGAGAGATGTGAATCAGGCCATCGATACCGGGGATGATCTGCGCAAAGGCACCGAAGGTGGTCAGAGACATGATCTTGACGGGAACGACATCGCCGACCTGATACATGGTCTTAATCTTCTCCCAGGGATTGTCCTCGGTCTTCTTGTAGATGAGGGACACGCGGTTGTTCTCGCGGTCAATATCCTTTACGGTAACCTCTACGGTATCGCCGATGGAAACGACCTCAGCGGGGCTCTTGACGCGCAGCCAGGTCAGGTCGGTCAGGCCGATACGGCCATCCACGCCGCCCAGATCCACAAAGGCGCCGAAGTTGGTTAGGCTCTTCACCTTGCCGGTGTAAACCTTGCCTACTTCTACCTCGTCCCAGAACTTCTGGGCCAGTTCCTTGCGGGCCTCGCGGGCCACTACGCTGATGGAGCCGACGGCACGGCGGCGCTGACGGTTGGTTTCCAGGATCTTAAAGCTGACTTCCTTGCGCAGCAGGGTGTTCAGGTCGCCATCGCGGGGAACACCGGTCTGGCTGGCGGGGATAAATACCTTGACGCCATTGGTGAGAACCAGAACGCCGCCCTTGATGACCTCGGTGACAACGCCGGTGAGGATCTCGCCGGTCTCACCTGCATTCATGACCTTCTCGAAGCCGGCTACGGCATCCAGACGGGTCTTGGAGAGCATGGCGGTGCCTTCCACATCATTGACGCGGACGACCATCAGCTCCAGCTCATCGCCAATCTTGACGATGTCTTCAGGCTTGGCAGAGGGATCGCTGGTCAGCTGATCCAGCGGTACATAACAGGCATGCTTGGTGCCGGCGTCAACAGAAATTTCCGTCGGCTTAATGCCTGTAACAACGGCCGTTACCTTCTCCCCATTATGTATACTTTTGGAGTATTGATCGAGCAGCTCCCCAAAGTTCATTTCTTCAGTGTTGTTTTCCAATACGCTCATGGAATTTTGAACCTCCTTAATGATACAAGCCGGGGTTGAAGCGCCGGCAGTAATACCGATAAAGCGGGCGCCCCGCAGGGCCTCCCGGTGGCGTTCCAGCTGGTCCGCCGTTTCGACCTGCACTGTGGGGCAATAGCTGCCGCACAGCGCCGCCAGAGCCGTGGTATTGGCACTGTGCAGTCCCCCTACCACCACTATGGCATCGGCAGATTGGGCCAGCTGTTTTGCCTCGGACTGCCGTTCAATGGTCGCTCTACATATTGTATCAAATACTTTTAGATTTGTACACACTTTTTTTGCGAAAAATAATATTTTCTCCCATTCGCGCAAAGAAAATGTGGTCTGAGCCGCCAAAATGACGGGGATATTGCCATCCGATGGCAGGAATGCCAGCAGTTCCTGCATTTCCTCCGCCGAAGAGAAGACCAGAGCCTGCCCCCGGCAGTACCCCAGGATGCCCTGCACCTCCGGATGCTCCCGGCGGCCGGCCAGCAGCAGCAGGCCATTCTCCGGTACCTCGGCGGCAATTTGGTGGATGCGCTTGACGAAAGGGCAGGTGGCATCTATTACAGGGCTGCCCTGTGCCCGCAGGGTATCATAGACCTGCGGTCCTACCCCGTGGGAGCGGATCACCACGGCGGTACCGGCGGGGGCGTCCTCTGGACGCTCTATCACCGTAACGCCCTGCCCGGCCAGCTCCTCCACCACCTGCCGGTTATGGATGAGCTCCCCCAGTGTGCAGGTGGGGGAGAGGGCAGCACTTTTCTGGGTCAGCTCCAGCGCCCGCCGCACCCCAAAGCAGAACCCGGCGGTTTTGGCAACGGTCACCTGCATGGCACTTCCCCTATCCGCTGCCGGATGTAGGCGAGTATGGCCTGCACCGTTCCCTCAAAATCCAGATGGGTGCTGTCGCACAGCCACGCGTCCTCCGCCTGGCGCAGCGGGGCGGCAGCCCGGTGGCTGTCATCGTAGTCCCGCTTAATGACGGCGGCCAGCACATCCTCGTAGCTTTCTTTTATGCCCTTCTGCTGCTGTTCCAGCCAGCGGCGGCGGGCACGCTCCTCCGGGGCGGCGGTCAGGTAAATCTTAATGGTGGCCTGGGGCAGCACCACCGTGCCGATATCCCGCCCATCCATGATGACATTGTACTGCCGGGCCAGGCTGCGCTGCTGCTCCAGCAGGTAGGCCCGTACCTCCGGCAGGGCGGAAACGGCGGAGGCGGCCGCGGAGGCCTCCGGCAGGCGGATGGCCTCCGAAACATCCTCGCCATTCAGCAGGATGCGCTGCTCGCCCGCCCCAAACCGCAGGTCGATATGGATATGCGGCAGCAGGGGGAGGACATCGGTGGGGTCGGCGGGGTTTTTATTTTGCCGCAGCACAAAAAGGCCCACCGCACGGTACAGCGCGCCGGTATCAATATGCAGGTAGTGCAGCTCCTGGGCCAGCCTGGTACAGATGCTGCTTTTGCCGGCCCCTGCCGGCCCGTCGATCGCAATGGAGATCATAGTTTTGCTCCTGTTCTGGGATAGGCCCCTGCAGGCCCCCGGCGCCCGCCGCCCCGCGGCGGCAGCCCCCTGCGGGGGCTGCCGCCTGCGGGGGGCGCGCCCGTCCGTGCCGGAGGCACGGGACGGGGCGGCGGGCGGGCCGGGACCCTGCACAGACCCGAAATTTCATATCATACCGCGGCGGTGCCGGCCAGGTAGCCGGTGCTCCACGCGATTTGCAGGTTGTAGCCGCCGGTCACGGCGTCCACATCCATCACCTCGCCCGCAAAGGCCAGCCCCTTTACAAGCCGGCTTTGCATGGTGCGGGGGTCGATCTCTTTCACACTCACCCCGCCGGCGGTGATCACCGCCTCCTCGATGGGGCGCAGCGCCTGCGGGGTCAGCGGGAACGCCTTGATCAGCGCCCCCAGCCGCTGCCGGTTCTCCCGGGTCAGCTGGTTCACCCGCCGCTCGGCCGGAATGCCGCTTTTGGCCACCACCACAGGGATAAGGGAATGGGGCAGCAGTGCCTCCAGAGCGTTGCCAAAGGCCCGGTTGGGGCTCCCCTCAAAGTCCCGCAGCATCCGGGCATCCAGCTGCTCAGGGGTCAGCCCCGGCTTGCAGTCTATAGTGATGCGGTAATCGGTGGGAACATCCATATAGCTGCTGGCGGTCAGGGCCAGCGGCCCGCTGATGCCAAAATGGGTGAACAGCATCTCGCCCAGCTCGCTGTATATCACCTTTCCGGTTTTCTTTTGGATGAGGTTCAGCGTTACATTGCGCAGCGAAAGCCCCATCAGCGTGGTAAACTGCTTGTCCGTATTCTCGCAGATGATGGGCACCAGCGAGGGCCGCGGCGGAATAATAGTGTGTCCCACGGCAGCCGCCAGGGCGTAGCCGCTGCCATCGCTGCCGGTGCCGGGGTAGCTTTTGCCGCCGGTCGCCAGAATAGTCAGCGGGGCAAAGAATTCTTCGCCTGCTTCGGTTTTAACACCCACTACGGCGTCATCCCTTTGGATGAGCTCGCTGACGGTGGCCTGTTTTATCTGCACGCCGCCTTGCCAGGCAAAGCGCACCAGCGCGTCGGCAATATCCATGGCGCGGTCGCTTACCGGGAACACCCGGTTGCCGCGCTCGGTTTTCAGTGCCACCCCCAGCTCCTCAAAGCAGGCCATGGTGTCCTGCGGCGTCATGGCGTAGATGGCGCTCATCAAAAAGCGGGGGTTGCGCCGCACCGCCGCTATGAATTCCTGCGGAGAGCAGTGATTGGTCACATTGCAGCGGCCCTTGCCGGTCACCAGTATTTTGCGCGCGGGACGCTCCCGCTTTTCCAGCACCAGCACCCGCAGGCCGCTTTTGGCGGCCCATCCCGCCGCGAATAAGCCTGCGGCCCCGCCGCCGATAACGATTCGGTCAAATTCGTATCTCATGGCGCGGAATGGATCTCCTCATTTTTCTCGTACACATCGTATTCGCTCCAGATGCGTTCCAGCATGGCATAGGTGTTGCTGGTCTCATGCTTTTTGCGCAGACCCACTGCTACGATGATGGCGTTCAGCAGGCTCATGGGCGCCACCAGCGAATCAACGAAGGAAGCCATCTCGCTGCGGGCCAGCAGCACATGGTTGGCCATGGCGGCCAGCGGCGCGCTGGTGGAATCGGTAATGCCGATGATGCAGGCCCCCTGCTTTTTGGCATAGTGCACCGCCTTCAGCGTCCGCTGGGAATAGCGCGGGAAGCTGATGGCGATGAGCACATCATTGGGCCCGATGCGCAGCATCTGCTCAAAGGTCTCCCCCTGGGCGGCCCCTACATTCACCACATCCTCAAAGATGTGATTGAAGTAGAAGGAAAGGAACCCGGCCAGCACCCCGGAGGAGCGCAGACCCAGAATATAAATGCGGTGGGCGCCGATGATGGAATCAATGACGGTATCGAAGTCTTTGGGGTCTATCTCCTCCTGCGTGCGGCGGATCTTATCGGCATCGGAGGACATGACCCGGTGCAGGACATCCACGCCGCCGGAAAGCTGCTCATCAATGATCTCCATGCGCTGTACGGTGGTCAGCCGGTTGCGGATGATATCCTGCAGGGATTTTTGCAGCTGGGGATAGCCCTCAAAGCCCAGTTCGGCCGCAAAGCGCACCACGGTGGATTCACTGACTCCTACCGTTTCGCCCAGCTTGGCGGCGGTCATGAAGGCCGCTTTATCGTAATGCTCCAGGATAAAAGCGCCAATGCGCTTCTGCCCCTTGGAAAAGCCCTTCATCTCATTACTGATCAGCTGAAGCAGATCCTGCGTCATACTTAACCCCTCTTTCTGTAAAGTATTCCCCCTTATCATACCGAATGACGGAGATAAAATCAAGAGTTTTACAACAAAAAACGCAGGAAAGAAAATTCTTTCTTGCGTTTTCGCGGCTGTTTTAGGCAATGCAATGGGAAAATCCCCCTAAAATTGAATGGCAGACCACACTTTTGCAGGAGAAGCACCGTTCTTGCATTTTGTGGTTCTCCATGCAGAGTTTGTGCTGGGCGAAAGCCAGGGCGCAGCCCGATCGCCCCTCCGGGGCGATCCTGGCGGCCTTCGGCCGCCGTCAGCCGCCCTCCGGGCGGCTGGGGCTGCGCCCCTCCTTCCCCGCAAACCTGCCAAAAGGAGCCCGCCACCTCCCCCGGCAGACCCCTGCAAACCGCAGGCTTTAGCCCGCAGGGCAGCCGTCCTGCGGACGGCTTTGGCGGCCGGTGGCCGCCTGCGGCGCCGCGTAGCGGCGCCGGCCCTGCGGGCCCGCTTCCGGCACAAACATATCCCACCGGCATCTCCCGCAGCATCGGCTGCAATTGCCGGCCCTCCAGCGCAGCTGCCAGCGCCGCCCCGGTCAGGGAAAGCTCCGCCGCCAGACTGGTCGGCTTTTTTAGGGGGTCATCCTGCCCAAAGGGCACAAAGTAGTAGTTTTTGCGGCACAGCAGCGCCCCAATATTCGCCGCGCTCGCGCTCAGTCCGTCATTGGTGGAAACCGCCAGCACCACCGGGCGGTCATTGCGCAGATGGGCCTTCACCGCCATCGTTACCGGTGTATCGGTGATGCCACCCGCCAGCTTGCCCAGGGTATTGCCGGTACAAGGCGCCACCAGCAGGATGTCTAAGAGCTTCCGGGGCCCAATGGGCTCCACCTGTGCCACCGTGTGCCAAATGGGCCGGCCGCATAGGGCCTCCACCTGGTCGCGCCAGTGCTCCGCCGTGCCAAAGCGGGTATCCGTCCCGTAAGTAATGGGAGACATGATCGGCTGGATCTCCCACCCGGCCGAAACCAAATCCGCCATCATTTGCAGGGTGCGTTCCAGCGTGCAAAAGGAGCCGCAGAGGGCAAAGCCCAATTTCTTGTCGTTCACTATTCATTCCTCCCAGTGCGGCAGGCCTCGTATCACCTGCCCCAAGTATTCTCCGGCGGTGCGGGGCGCTGCCTTGCCCGGCAGGCCCGGCGCGTTCCGGTAGCGCAGCCCCATCGCTTCCGCCACGGCGGCGTCACAGCCGCCCGGCGCGCTGGCCAGCTCCACCACCAGAGCTTCCGGCGGCAGCCTGCGCAGCAGCTCCTCCGGCAGTACCGGGGCCGGCACTGTATTAAAAACGACTTCGCAGCCGTCCAGAGCAGGGGAAAGCTTATTGATATCACAGGGGGTATGCCCATCGGCATAGATGCGCGCCAGCTGTTCCCGGCGGCGGGCCGCAGCCGTTACCTTGGCGCCCAGTGCCGCCAGTCTGCGGCACAGCGCGCTGCCGCAGCGTCCATAGCCCAGCACCATGCACCTCGTATCAAATAGGGTCGTGTTCTGCTCCCGCATGGCCAGCGCCACCGCTCCCTCCGCCGTCGCTATGGCGTTCAGCTCCTGCAGCTCCGGCAGCGCCAGCAGGTCGGTGTAGGCCAAATGCCGTTCCTCCTCGATTTTTCGACAGTCTGGCGGCAGGGTGCCGCCTAGTACCATGGCCCCCTCCGGCAGCCGCCGCAGGCATTCCGCCAGGGGGTAGCGCTCCGGGACCGTCGGGGTGCGCAGCATCCCATCCGGGCCTACCGTCGGCACCGCCAGGATCACTGTCTCGCTTTCCGGCAGCAGCCTATCTGGGGTCTCCGGTTGCGGCAGCCGATTTTTCAGGGGGGCAGGGGGCAGCAGCGCCGCCAGCCGGATGATATACCCCTCCCGCCGCAGGCTTTCCGCCAGCCACGCCATGCGTTCATCGCCGCCCAGGATCGTCACGGTCCGTTTCATCAGTCGTCACCTGCTATCTATGTCAATAAAGTTGCTCGCTCGCTTGGCGGGGATTTTCCCGCTGCCCCATCCTATTCCGCACCCGCCCGCCCGGTGCAAAAAAAGGACGCCCCCGCTCCAAACCGGGCCGCCCCTACCTATATTATAGAGAAACACTTCCTGCATGGCCCAGGCTGCGGCCGCAGCCCACGATGCTCCGCATCGTGGGCGCCCCTTCGGGGCGCCCTGCCCGGGCTTCGCCCGGGCGGCCTGCGGCCGCGCCCTCTCGGCAAGCTCCGCCGTCACGGCAGCAGCTCCACCAGGATATCCTCCAGCTGAACGGGCGTTACCTCCCGCCGCGCCAGATATTCCACCAGCAGCTCGCCCACCCCGCGATTTTCCAGTAGGCCGGGCAGGCGGCAGCACCGGCCGGGCCGCCGGCTTCCCTCCACACAGCACAGGATGCCGTAGCATCGCTCTGGGCCGCAGCTGTCCTCCGTCAGGGAATAGCGCACCCGGCATTGCTCCCCTTCCTCACCGGTCATCTCCCGGTGCAAAGAAAAAACCTCCATCATATGTACCTCCTTCGTCACTCAGCGCTATGCTTACATCTCCATTATAGGTCCCCGGGCCCCCCGCGCCCAGTTGCGGATTGCTGGAAATATTGCTGGAAATGGCACCCTGTCAATTCCAACAAATCAGAACAACTCTTTTTGTAAAATGGGTAGATTTTGTCAAAAGTATTTCCTTTTTTGCATAAAGAATGGTACAATAAAAACGTCCAGTCTTATGAGAGAAGGGAATGGGAATGATAGGAAACCGCTTATACCTGCTAAGGAAATCAGCGGGACTGTCACAAGCCGAGCTGGGGGATATGCTGTCCGTCTCGCACCACACCATATCCGCCTACGAAAAAGAGAAAAGTGACCCAAGCGATGCGACCAAGGTTTGGCTGGCCAGATTTTTCGGCGTTTCAGTGGATTATCTGATGGGGCTCAGTGATGAGCGCTACCCAGGCTATGCCGCCGCCTCTTCCGATGTATTGCTCCTGCCCGAGGGGCTTACGGAGGAACAGCGCAGCGCGGTCCAGGATTATGCTCTTTTTCTTGCCGAGCGCAACGGATAAGCTCGCATCCGTCGGCACCCGGGGCACCGTTATCTCTTTCGACGGGGATAGCGGTGCCTCCTTTTTTATTGCACCCGCCGCCTTACGGCGCTATAATGGAACCAGAACAGGGGGCAGGCCCACCGCCCCTCCCGCAAACCCTCCCTCAAAATCCACCCGAAAAGAGGTCCCTCCCTATGAAAACCCTCCTCATCCTCCTGCTTGTCCTTGCTGTATTGTTCCTGCTGCTCCTGCTCCTCCTCCGCCCGGATCCCTCCGCCCGGAAGAAGATGGCCCCCTTTGTGGGGCGGCGCTACGCCCACCGCGGTCTGCACTGCGCCCAGGATGGCATCCCGGAAAATAGCCTTCCCGCCTTCCGCCGCGCTGTGGAAGCCGGCTACGGCATCGAACTCGACCTCCACTTCACCACCGATGGCCGGCTTGTCGTCTTCCACGATGACACCCTGGACCGCGTCTGCGGCGTCACCGGCCGGGTGGATGAAAAATCCTACGCCGAATTGCAGCAGCTCCGCCTGCTGGGCACCGAAGAACGCATCCCCCTCTTCTCGGAGGTCCTTGACATCGTCGCGGGGAAGATCCCCATGATCGTTGAGGTCAAGTATCAGAAAAATTACCCCGCCCTCTGCGAGAAAATGATGTCTCAGCTCCGGGATTACACCGGCCTGTATTGTGTCGAAAGCTTCCACCCCCAGGTCATCCTGTGGATGAAAAACCACGCCCCCGCCGTCGCCCGCGGCCTGCTCTCCGATCGCTATACCGAAGGCGAGGGCAATATGACCCGCCTCACCCCCGCCACCTGGGCCTCTCAGCAGCTTTTGTTCAATTGGCTCACCGCCCCGGATTTCATCGCCTACAATTACCTCACCGCCCCCCGCACCCGCACGCTGTCCCTCATCCGTAAGGTATGGCATGCCCCCTGCGTCGCATGGACGCTCCGCGATGAAAGTAAGGAGCCCCTGGCCCTTGCCCGCTTCGATGCCGTTATCTTCGAGCGCTACCGCCCCGCCACCCACATCACACCGCCCATCGCGTAAAACCGACCATTTTGCTGTCAGTTTATGTCGATGTTAAAAAATTCGCTGCAATTTCCCATTAGGCACTTGACATTCACCTGGAAAAGGAATAACCTTAGCTTGCCAAAATAAAATCGCCCCCGGGGGCGTCACCGTGTTTGCCACGCAAACACGAACTCCCTGTGGGCCAAAGAAAAGGAGAGGTTAACACAATGAAAAAGTTCCTAAGCATTGCCCTGGCGCTCCTTATGGTCTGCGTCATGCTCCCCATTGTCGCTCTGGCGGACGATGGCGAAGGTAATACCCTGCCTAGCCCTGTAGACGGAAAGATTACCCTGACGGGTAATATTACAACAAGCAGCATTATTGAAATTAGGAATGCTAGTGTTCTTGATCTGAATGGTTTTACCATTTCTGGCAAAGGCACTGTGCTTGATGTTTATGGGACGCTAGAGATTACCGATAGTTCTAACAACCATAGCGGTAAGATCACTTCCACTGAAATTACTAACAATACGAATCCCAATAGCAATGCTGTATGGGTGAATCCGGGTGCAAATGTAACGATTACAGGTGGTACATTTACTGCTAAAACTTGGAGCGTTGTTGTTGCTGGTTCCGGCGATGCTGCATCTTTGATTGTCAATGGCGAAAATGTTGTTATTGAAAATGGTATCAGTGGTAATGGCTCTGCTGGTGGCTGCACGACTACTATCGACATTAAGGCTGGCAAGATTTCGAGCAATGATGTTGCTATTTATCACCCCCAGGTAGGAACCTTGAATGTCAGTGGAGGCACTATTACTGGTGCTACGGGTATTGAAATGCGCTCTGGAACACTGAATGTTACCGGCGGAACCATTACTGCGACTGCTAGCGAAGTAAGCGTAACTCCTAATGGGAATGGATCCACTACCCAAGGTGCAGCTGTAGCCATTGCTCAGCATACTACCAAAAACCCGATTACTGTAAATATTTCCGGTGGTGCCCTGTCCGGTAAAGCAGCTATCAATGAAGCTGATCCTCAGAATAACGGCGATACCACCAAAACCATAGCTGTAAGTGTTACTGGTGGTAATCTTGTCGGCAAGGTTGAAAAAGCATCTCAGGCAACCATTTCCATCACCGGCGGTACTTTCACCGATAAAGAAAATGCCAAGAAGTACATCCCCGAAGGCAAGACCATCAACTCCAACGGCACAGTAGTCGATAAGACCATCACCATCATCGTTCCCGGCGACACCACCCCCGCCGAAACCCCCAAGACCGAGGACCAGAAGAACCCCTCCACCGGCGCCAATGACTTTGTCGGCCTGGCCGCCGCTGCCGCTGTTGTGGCCCTGCTCGGTTCCGCTGTCGTCCTCCGCAAAAAATAATCCCTAAAACCGCATAAAAAAGCTCCCCATCGGGGAGCTTTTTTTATTCCATTTCGCAGGGAATATAATCCAACATTTAGTCAAATTACATCCATATTTTACCTCATTCGTTAACTTTTCGTGAAAAAAAGTGAATTATTAACCTTTGGGCTGCAAAAAAGGGTCGTTTTTGCACTATTAGTGGGAGGGGTTTTTCCGCAGGTACTCGTCAATTTCCTGCGCCGCCTTTCGGCCGGCCCCCATTGCCAAAATGACGGTGGCCGCTCCGGTCACCGCATCCCCTCCGGCAAAAACGCCCGGCAGGGAGGTGCGGCAGCTGCCCTCCTCGGTGGTCAGCCGCCCGCGCCGGTCAGCCGCCAAACCGGCCGTCGTCCGGTGCAGCAGGGGGTTCGGCGTCGTCCCGATGGCCATGATGACCGCGTCGCAGTCCAGGGTAAATTGTGCCCCCGGCACCACCTCGGGGCGGCGGCGGCCGCTTTCATCCGGCTCTCCCAGGGCCATGGTGTCGCACCGTATCCCGGTCACAAAGCCGTTCTCATCCCCCAGGATCTCCACTGGGTTGGTCAGCAGCCGGAAGGTGATGCCCTCCTCCTCGGCGTGCTCCACTTCCTCGGCCCGGGCAGGCAGCTCCTCCCGGCCCCGCCGGTACACGATGGTCACCTCGGCGCCGCAGCGCAGGGCGCATCGGGCGGCATCCATGGCCACATTGCCGCCGCCCACGACCACCACCTGTTTGGCGGGCATGAGGGGGGTGGCAGCCCCCGGTTCGGCGGCGTGCATCAGGTTGATACGGGTCAGCCATTCATTGGCGGAAAAAACACCGCACAGCGTTTCTCCCAGGATGCCCATGAAGTTGGGCAGGCCGGCCCCGCTGCCCAGGAATACGGCCGAAAAACCGTCCTTCAGCAGCTCCTCCACCGGTATCGTCCGGCCTATGACGGTGTCGGTCTGGATGGTGACGCCCAGTTTTTCCAGCCCGGCGATCTCCTCATGCAGGATGTCCTTTGGCAGGCGGAAGGCTGGGATGCCATAGGCCAGCACTCCGCCGGGGGTGTGCAGCGCCTCAAAAACGGTGACGGAATAGCCCATCCGGGCCAGCTCCCCCGCACAGGCCAGGCCGGCCGGCCCGGAGCCGACCACGGCGACCTTTTTGCCCTTTTCTTCGGCGCGGGATGGAACCTTCGGTTCCTGCTGGGCCCGGTGCCAATCGGCCACAAAGCGTTCCAGTCGGCCGATGGCGACGCTTTCGCCCTTCTTGCCCCGGACACAGACGGCCTGACACTGGTTTTCCTGGGGGCAGACCCGGCCGCAGACGGCGGGCAGGGTATTATCCGCCGAAAGGATTTCCCAGGCGGCGGCAAAATCACCTTCGGCGACCTTGGCGATAAACTGCGGGATATGGACGCCCACCGGGCAGCCGCCGCGGCAGGGTGCGCCGGGGCAGCCGAGGCAGCGGCGGGCTTCTTCCATGGCGGTTATTTCATCATAGCCTAGAGCCACCTCCTCAAAATTGCGGCGGCGGACGGCCGGGGACTGTACCGGCATGGGGGCGGCGGTGGGGGAAAGATTGAGATTTTGGTTCACGGGGATTCCTCTTTTCGGGTAGGGATTTTATGGGAAAATGGGATGGAAAGCGGCAGGCGGCCCGCAGAGCAAGCCGCCCCCAAGGGGCGGCTTCGGCGGTCGCAGACCGCCGGGTTCGGCCTCCGGCCGAACCGCCCTGCGGGCCGGTTCCAGCCTTCTGCGCAAATTTTGGTCAAGGGAGTCGGCCGGGTTCCCGGCCCGGCAAGGGGCTGGGGAAGGTCGATGCAGGGGGGCAGGCAAAACGGGGCCGGGCCGCTGCATCGGGAAAAAGCAACGCGAAATGGCGAGCTTGCAGTTTGCTGGGGATGGGGCTCCTGCAGGGGGTGGGGCGCCCGAAGGGCGCTTCGGCTCCGCCGAAGCCGGCGGCTTTGCCGCCGAGGCCGTCCTGCGGACGGCCTGCCCTTCGGGCGCCCCGGCCGCGCGGAAATTCAGCGAAAATACAGGGTTACTTCGGCTCCAGGCCCAGCAGACGGCAGGTGGCTTCACGGCTTTGCTGCTCCTGTGCGCGGTAAATGCGGCTGCGGCGGATGGCCTCAGCAAAATCCACCTGGTGTCCGTCAAATTCAGGCCCATCCACGCAGGCAAAGCGCACCTGCCCGCCCACGGTGAGACGGCAGCAGCCGCACATCCCGGTGCCATCGATCATGATGGGATTCATGCTGACGGTGCAGGGGGTATCCCAGCGGGCGGTCAGGTCACTAACGGCCTTCATCATGGACAGGGGGCCGATGGCGAAAACCATGTCGAAGCGCTCGCCCTGCTGCAAAAGGCGTTCCAGCGCCCCGGTGACAAAGCCCTGCTCCCCGGCGGTGCCGTCATCGCTGCAGAGGAGAAAACGGTCGCTGGAGGCGGCCATTTCCTGCGCCAGGATGACCTGCTGGGCGCTGCGGAACCCGGCGATGGCGGTGATCCGGCAGCCCCCGCGGTGCAGGGCAGCGGCAGTGGGCAGGGCGATGGCGCAGCCCAATCCGCCGCCGATGACAGCGGCATTCTGGAAGCCTGCGATGTGGCTGGGGCGGCCCAAAGGGCCGGTGAAGGTGGGCAGGGAATCACCGGGCCGGAGGGAATCCAGCAGCAGGGTGGTGCCGCCCACCACCTGGTAGACGATGGTGACGGTTCCGGCCTTGGGGTCAAAATCCGAGATGGTGAGGGGGATGCGCTCGCCGTTTTCGGTGGGGCGGAGGATGATGAACTGGCCGGCGGCGGCATGGGCGGCCACTTCCGGGGCCGAGAGGACCATGCGGCTGATGCCGGGGGCCAGGGTTTCCTTGCGGAGGATGGGTGCTTTCATGGAGAGATTGCTTCCTTTCGGGGGTGAGATTGGTAGGGCGCCAAAAAGCAGGCGCGAAAAGACAGAACGCAGGAAAGTGCGTAAGGACCTTTTGAACGGATGCCGCCCAAAGCGGGGCAGGTCGCTGTGCAATGGGGGCTGGGGAAATGGCTGCCCGATGGGGGCGACGCAGATGGGGTGCGTTTGCAGCTGTGTAAGGCCGCAAGCCCTTGAAAAAGCGGGGATATTTTCGGGCGGCTGTATTTACGAATACAAGTGCGCACAGCCCAAAGCAAGGCAGCCCCAAATGGAAGTCCGTCATGCTTAGTTGCGCAACAGAGGGGGTATAGTAGTGGCTGCTTGATAGGGAGCGGTGCAGGTGGAGTACATTTGCGGAGCAAGGCTGCAAGCCTTGGAAAAAGCAGAGATGCTTATAGGCGGCGGTAGTATCAAGAGCGGGTGCATATAGCCAAAAGCGGGACGGACTGAACAAATATAAGTCCGGATTATGGAACAGCACGCCTGCTATACTGGAGGCAGTAAAGCGAAAGGGGTGCCGGATATGCGCTATGAAATGAGATTTGTGCGGGGCCATGTGGAGGTCTACGATAAGGATGGGCGGTTTGTATTTTCCGCCGATAATGAGCGGGAGGCTGAGGAGGACCTGGCGATGCTGATTGCCTGAGTAGGAGCAGGGGGCAGAGGTTTGGGGGCGGCAGCCCCGGCGGCGGAGCCGCCGTGAGGCCCCCGCAGGGGGCCGTAGCCGGCCCGGAGGGCCGGCTGGGATGCCGCCCGATGCCAGGTCCCGGCAAAAAATCCGAAATTATACGATGAGAGTCACGGCGTTTTTGTTATTGAGAATGTGGGTATGGCTGAAGGTGCCGCCGTACTCGCCATCGATGGTCCAGCTGATCTCGTGGCTGGATTCGAAGGTGATATCCGAGGCGTGGAACATTTTGACCAGCGGGCCATCAAAATTTTGGGTCATTAGGGCGGTGAGCATGGCCTGCGCTTCGAGGGCATTGGTGGGATTCTTGACCAAAAGCAGCTCGTACATGCCGTCATCCAGCAGAACCTTTTCGGGATCGAGCTTTAAGACGCCGCCTAGGGAGATGGTATTGGTGACGGCGCCGAAGAGGTAATCCTCCTCGAACTGCTCGTCATCGGCGGTGATTTTGACATGGATGGGCAGGATCTTGCCCAGGCTCTTGACGCCCTCCAGAATATAGGCCAGGTGGCCGAGGGCATTTTTGATCTCCTGGGGGGTGGCGTAGCTGGTTTCGGTAAAGGCGCCGAAGGCGGCGATGTAATTGAAATAGCGGTCATTGAGGGTGCCGACATCCATATGGAACTCATTGCCGGTGACGGCCCGCAGGGCGGCTTCCTCCACCCGGGTGGGCAGCCGCAGGCTGACGGCCAGGTCATTGGTGGAGCCGAGCGGAATATAGCCCATGGGGCGGCGGTCCTGCCGCTGCATCATGCCGCTGACCATTTCATTCAGGGTGCCATCGCCGCCGCAGCAGACGACCAGATCGAACCGGCCGGCGTCCTCCAGCACCTTCCGGGTGCAATCCAGTCGGGCGCGGGTGGGGTAGACGGTGACCTCGTAATCGTGGTCGGCGAAGATCTTGACCATTTTGTAGAGGTCGGTTTGGGCCTGCTGGCGGCCGGCCATGGGGTTGATGATAAACAGAAGCTTTTTCATGGGGTGTTTTCTCCTTAGCATCAAATGGGATGTGGTGAGCGGGGGTGGAGGGCCGCAGGCCCGGCGGCGGAGCCGCCGACACGAGCGGAGCTCGTGTGTTTCGGCGCAGCCGAAACGGCCTGCGGCCCGATCCTGCGGCTTGCGGGGATTTGCCGAGGACAGAGCCCGGATTTTTAGCGGGTGAGGATAAAGCCGGTGAGGGGGTCAGCCGTACAGCGCGAGGACCGACCGCAGGTGGGCCTGGAACTGCCGGGCGACCGGCTGAGGGGAGAGGACCTGTACCGAGGTGCCGAGACCAGTGAGCCAGGCGAAGAACTGCGGGCTTGGGACGACCTCCACGGTGACGGTAAAGCCGGACGGGGCGGGGATAAGGACCTGATCACGGCCGAAACGGTCAAAGACAATATTGGCCATATTCGCGGCAAATTGCAGGGTGATCTGCTGAGGCTCGCCGCCGTACATGCCAAAGACCTTGCGGGAGTATTCCGCGGGGTCAAAGTGGGAGAAGAGCTCTTTTCCCAGGCGTTCCTCGCCGGTTTGGGTGATGGCTTCCATCTTATCCACCCGGTAGTGGCGGCGTTCCCCGTGCTCGGCATCGTAGCCGACGAGGTAGTAATTTTCGTCATCCCACAGGAGTGCCCAGGGACTGATCTGGTAGCGCTTACCTTCGTGCCGGTATTTCTTTTTACCGGTGATGTCCCAATCGAAATAGCGGAAGGTGATACGGCTGCCGGCGGCGATGGCGCTGTGCAGGGCATCCACATTGTAGTAGATGCTCTCGTTCATATTCTTGACCCGGTGGGTAACATAGACCTGGCGGCGCAGGGCCTGGGCCTCGTAGCGGCTGGCCAGCTTTTCCAGCTTGGTGATGAGCGCATTGCTTTTGCGCAGGGAGAGGAATTTGCTGCTCTGCACGGCATCCACCAGCAGCTTTAATTCCGGCAGCTGGAACTCCCGGCTGGCCACATAGTAGCCGCCGCCCTGGGCCTTGCGGTACTCCACATCCAGGCCGCACTGACGCAGGGCTTCGATGTCATCGTAGAGGCTTTTGCGCTCGGCGGGGATATCGTGCCGGGCCAGGTATTCGATCATTTGGGGGATGGTGGCGGGGTGCTCCTCATCGGTATTTTGCAGTAGGAATTGCCACAGGTACAGGCACTTGAGCTTTTGATTGGCGGCGCGGGCCATGGGGTCCCTCCTCCCGGTGAATTTTACGCCATCATTTTACCATAGCGCGCCGGGAAATACAATGGACAAAGGGCGAGGTTGGGGGGCTGCTTTTCCGTGGTGAAAAGACCTGCTAACAAAAGTCAAGTAGAAATTTCAGGTTTTGGGAGCAGCGA